>Ga0187845_1000504_pt1 | contig 23230 bp, 18 predicted proteins | sample SpaLakP09_SKY_68_FD_134515 | JGI IMG/M metagenome (GOLD analysis project Ga0187845, IMG submission 134515) | Oligotrophic lake water microbial communities from Sparkling Lake, Wisconsin, USA - SP09_SKY_68 | ecosystem: Environmental > Aquatic > Freshwater > Lake | place: USA: Sparkling Lake... | reverse complement strand
TCGCGATCGAGCGCTGCAACTCGGCGCTGGCCTGCTGTTGCTGCGCCGACGGGCTCGTCAGCGCCGACACCGGCATGCCGTTGGGCAGCCGCCCGGTCTGCTGCGCCGCGCTCTGCGCTGCGCTGCGCCCTTGGCCGCAAACCAGGCGCTGCTGAACGCCTGTTGCGCTTGCGCGCTGCCCCACACCCCGCCCGTGGCCAGCAGCATGGCCACTGCACGGGCCATCGGTGCCATACGCAACGGCCAGCCCATCCGGGTCTCTTGTCGTGGTGTCGTTATTGCGCACTTGCGCCCGCGTGTGCTCATCTGAAATCTCGCCCGAAGAATGCGTCTTAGCTGGTCCGGCTGTGCGGCACGCTTGCCGGACAGCAAGGGTTCATGAAAGCTCTCGCAGCAACGGCGAAACGTGGCCATCTCTGCGAAATTTTGTGACGAGCTAAGACGAATGCAGACACCACGAGTCCGCAAACTATTTTTGGGGAAGAATGTGTCAGGTCGGTATCTGTCCGACCAATGACGCCACAAATGGACGCGACAACGCTGACGAAGTGCAAGACATCGTCAGGCGATCAATTCGGAAGGCGAGCGTGTCAGCTCAGGATGAGCAGCCCGCCAGGCAGGGATCTGGCTTTCAGATCAAAGGTATGTTGCAGCTGGGAAAGGGCCCGGTCCAGCGAAGCGATGTAGAAACTGCCGCTCACAGGCAAATCGCGCACTGTCTCGTTCATCAGCACGATGCGCCCGGGCCTGTAGCGATCGATTTCCTTCAGAACCATAATTAATCTGGTCTGATCGAATACCAATTCGCCGTTGCGCCACGAAGAAATGCGGGCCGGATCGATGTTCGCGACACCGGCAAGCGCGTTGCTGTCATAGACGGTTTGCTGGCGCGCCCTGAGTTCGCGTACGCCGCTCGGGTGCTCCACCCGTACCGTGCCATCCAGGCATGTTACGCAAACTTTGCCGTTCAGGTGGCGCACTTCGAACCGCCCGGTGTCAGCCAGACTCTGGCCGCCGGCAGCCAAAACGCCAAAGCGCTGCCCGCCGGCCGGCAAATCGATCGCAGCCTCGCCTGCCAGCAGCGAGATACCGACAACACCCGCGCGCGTGGTTTCGCGCCGGATCGTCGTCTGCGTATTCAGAACCACGCGCACCTGTCCGGCCAAGGTCACCGAGCGCTGCTCACCCGTAGCGGTGCGATAGTCCGCGCCCCACTCCTCCAGCGAGGGCATAAGCCCGCCCGACGACCGCACCACGGCCACGCCGGCAACCGTCGCGACACTGGCTGCCGCGGCACCGAGAAAGGCCCTTCGCCCCCATGCAGATGCGGGCTTTCTGTGCGCTTGCTCGCGAACCTCGCTCGCTTGAGGCTGCATGCGAGACAACTCCCCGGCAGCCGCCCCGAGAGTATCCCAGCGTTGCTTCGCTGCGCTGAACGCCTCCTTGTTCGCGGGGCTGGCATTCAACCAGTGCTGGAATCGCTGTGCATCCCACTCTTTGACATCCCCAGACTTGAGCAGGCGCAGCCATACCCAAGCCTGCTGCTGCAGCTTGTCTGCGGGGACAGTGAAATTGTCAGCGAATGTCTTCATTGTGTTACATGAATCGACCGTACCGATGCGCGCCGAAGAGCACCTGTCGCGCAGCACCCGGCGCGGTCGTCGAATCCTCTATTTGCCAAGACGAATGAGAGCCGCGCGATCCGCAACAATGTTCTCGTCATCGTCCCATGCGGGCAGCCAGGTAGTCGTGAGCATACTTCAGCTCATATTCGACGGTCCGCTTGGAACATCCAAGGCGGCTGGCGACCTCTTCCTTTGTCAGGCACTCCCAGTGCACCAATACGAAAACCTCGCGCCGTCGCTCCGGCATTCGCTCGAGCAGCTTGATTAGGGCCTCAAGTTCCGAGCGCCCTTCGGTCGCCTGTGCGGGCCCTGGCACCGAATCGGCTAGCTCCAACAGGGCATTAACTTCATCCAGCGGCAGCGAGCGACTGCCTCGACGCAGCGTGTCGACGGCTATGTTCACGGACATCCGCACGAGGTAACTTGCCGGACTGCGCACTGGCTGGGTCTCGGCACTCTCGGCATTCAGACGCAACCACGCATCGTGAAGCGCGTCGCTCGCCAGATCACTGTTGCCCAGCAGCCGGGCGACCCGACGCTTGAGGCTACCATAGTGACTAACCAGGTAATCTGCCAGAGCGGGGCGAGTTTCTTCTGACATTTTCAGTACGCCCTACCGTCGGTACCGCATTGGGGGCCGGCCTTTCTCCCATGTGGGTCGCGCGGCAAGATGAGCATAGTCACGGGCTGCGGCAGATCCGCAGGTGGTGGAGCATCCAACCGGACACGTTGCAATGCTGCCAGTACTGCGCCGTCGCGCTGTGTGTCGCCACTCGAGTCCAGCAGTTGCACCGCACGAAGCCATCCCTCTGCATCGACTTTGAATCGCAACAACAACCGATAGCTTCCCGGTGCAGTACGCGGACTGTTGCACAACGCCTCCCAAACGCCAATCTGAACCACGCTCTTATAGTCACCGACTCCCCAAGGCCCCAAGCTTGCGGGGGCCGACTTCGCTTTCTGCAGCACGAAGGCCTTGCCAGCGCTGCTATCAGCCGTTTCCGCGACCAGCCCCGTACCCTCAAGCAGACGACGCAAGGCATCCTCAGGCGAATACAAGCCGTTCACCGCTGAGGACACGCGATCCGCGACAAGCTCGCTACGAAACAACGCAGGTTGCTGGGTCAGAAGCGCGTACTGTCTGAGTGCGTCGGCTAAAGGCTGGGCAGGAATATCGAACTTGATCGGCCGCGTTGCTTCAGCAGAAGCAGGCCCCTGCTGCGCGTCCAAGGGTTGGGCACGAAGTTGCGTCGCAGCCCACAGCAAGCACAACCCACTCAGGCAGGCTGCAAACGCCAGCGCACGATGCAAGCCCAAGCAGCCACCCATTTCAATGAAGAGCCAACCAACGATACCGAGCAGACGGGACTGGGAAGCACCGTCACAAAGTCATGGAGATTAAATATGTAACGTGACAGAGCCGTGACTAGTGGGCCCTCAGTAGTCCGGGTTGATGTAGGCGAATCGGCAATACACAAGGCTTATTGAAACTGATAGCACGGCACACCTCCTCGGTTCGCTGCTGAAGTACACGCGCGTTACCGGCAGTAACGATTTCAACATTGGATGAAATGGCGCCAGTATGAGTGCGACGTTGAACTCACAGGCGGGCCCTCCCGAGCCCAAATCTACCGTCGTATCGAGAGAAAAGCCGCTGATGGGCTGGGTGATGGGCCAGAAAAACAAAATCCCCGTAACTCTTTGAAATTACGGGGATTTTTTGTGCATTCTGGCGGAGTGGACGGGACTCGAACCCGCGACCCCCGGCGTGACAGGCCGGTATTCTAACCGACTGAACTACCACTCCGTGTCGGTCCCTGGCTTGGCAACATGCTGGCGTGCAATGGTGAAGTGGTGGGTGCTGAGGGGCTCGAACCCCCGACCTACGCCTTGTAAGGGCGCCGCTCTACCAACTGAGCTAAGCACCCACTAAACCATTGCAAGCGATTGCCTGCAGGGTAATCTCGCTTCGCACGATTCGGCGGTTACTGCTTTGTTGCCGCTGTTTGCGTTGCGAGGCCGCGATTGTAATACGAGAGTTTTCGATTTGCCAAGTCTTGATTGCAAGATTCTTGCGGGCCTCGCCTGCCATATCGAGTGACCGGATGCGGGCGCCTGTGCACGCAAACAAAAACGCCGCAGGAATTACCCTGCGGCGTTCGAACGGCGGATGACGCGACGCTCAGTGATGAATACGCTCGACCTGCGCGGCGGCCTTGTCTGCCACTTCGGCAGGCTTGGCTTCTTCGTCAGGCAGCGGCTCGGGCTTGCGCTCGAGTGCCAGCTCCAGCACCTTGTCGATCCAGCGCACCGGCACGATCTCGATGGCGTTTTTGACGTTGTCGGGGATGTCCGACAGGTCCTTCACGTTTTCCTCAGGGATCAGCGCCAGCTTGATGCCGCCACGGTGGGCTGCCAGCAACTTCTCCTTGAGGCCACCGATCGGCAGCACTTCGCCGCGCAGCGTGATTTCACCGGTCATTGCGACGTCGGCGCGCACTGGAATGCCCGTTAACACCGAGACCAGCACCGTGGTCATCGCAATGCCTGCCGATGGGCCATCCTTCGGCGTGGCGCCTTCGGGCACGTGGATGTGAATGTCGCGCTTCTCAAACATCTCATCCGCGATACCCAGACGGCGCGCACGCGAGCGCACGACCGACCGCGCCGCTTCGACCGATTCCTTCATCACGTCGCCGAGCGAACCCGTACGCGAGATGTTGCCCTTGCCCGGCATGATCGCGGCTTCGATCGTCAGCAGATCGCCGCCGACTTCGGTCCACGCCAGACCGGTCACCTGGCCCACCTGGTTTTCCTTGCCGGCCAGGCCGAAGTCGTACTTGCGTACACCAAGGAATTTATCCAGGTTGTCGGAATCCACCTTCACCGCACCGGATTCCTTCTTGAGTAGCAGCAGCTTGACCACCTTGCGGGCAATCTTCGACACTTCGCGTTCCAGCGAACGTACGCCCGCTTCACGGGTGTAGTAGCGGATGATGTCGCGGATCGCTGCCTCGGTGACCTCGATCTCGCCCTGCTTCAGGCCATTGTTGCGAATCTGCTTCGGCAACAGGTAGCGCGTCGCAATGTTGACCTTCTCGTCCTCGGTGTAGCCGGACAAGCGGATCACTTCCATACGATCGAGCAGCGGCGGCGGGATGTTCAGCGAGTTCGACGTCGCCACGAACATCACGTCGGACAGATCGAAATCGACCTCGATGTAGTGATCCTGGAACGTGTGGTTTTGCTCGGGATCGAGCACCTCCAGCAACGCCGACGAAGGATCGCCACGGAAATCCATGCCCATCTTGTCGATTTCGTCGAGCAGGAAAAGCGGATTGCGCACGCCGACCTTCGACAGGCTTTGCAGGATCTTGCCCGGCATCGAGCCGATATAGGTGCGACGGTGGCCGCGGATCTCGGCCTCGTCACGCACGCCGCCCAGCGCCATGCGCACGAACTTGCGGTTCGTGGCGCGCGCCACCGACTGGCCGAGCGAGGTCTTGCCCACGCCGGGAGGCCCAACCAGGCACAGAATCGGCGCCTTGAGCTTGTCGACGCGCTGTTGCACGGCAAGATACTCGAGGATACGTTCCTTGACCTTTTCGAGGCCGTAGTGATCCTCGTCGAGCACGCGCTCGGCGTTTGCCAGGTCGTTGTTGACCTTGCTCTTCTTGCGCCACGGCAGGTTTACCAGCGTGTCGATGTAGTTGCGCACGACAGTCGCTTCGGCCGACATCGGCGACATCAGCTTGAGCTTCTTGAACTCCGCTTCGGCCTTCTTCTTGGCTTCCTTGGGCATGCGGGCCGCCTTGATTCGCTTGTCCAGCTCTTCAAGATCAGCGCCTTCCTCGCCCTCGCCCAGTTCCTTCTGGATCGCCTTGACCTGTTCGTTCAGGTAGTACTCGCGCTGACTCTTTTCCATCTGGCGCTTGACGCGGCCACGGATGCGCTTTTCCACCTGCAGGATATCGATCTCGCCCTCGAGCTGCGACAGCAGGCTCTCCAGACGCTCGGTCACCTTCACCATTTCCAGGATCTTCTGCTTTTGCTCGAGCTTGATCGGCAAATGCGCGGCAATGGTGTCGGCCAGGCGGCCGGCCTCGTCGATGCCCGACAGCGACGTGAGGATCTCCGGGGGGATCTTCTTGTTGAGTTTTACGTACTGGTCGAATTGCGACACGATCGCACGGCGCAATGCCTCGGTCTCGGCCGATTCGACGGGTGCTGGCGGCACAGGCACGGCTTCGCACATGAAGTGCGAATCGTCCTCGCTCACCTCGGTGATGTTTGCACGTTGCGTACCCTCGACAAGCACCTTTACGGTCCCGTCGGGCAGCTTCAGCATTTGCAGGATATTGGCGATGCAACCGACCTCGTAGAGGTCTTCGGCAGTCGGTTCGTCTTTGGCGGCCGCTTTTTGCGCCACGAGCATGATGCTCTTACCCGACTCCATCGCAGTCTCAAGCGCCTTGATGGACTTCGGGCGACCCACGAACAGTGGGATCACCATGTGCGGAAACACCACCACGTCGCGCAACGGCAACAGTGGAAGGCGAATCGGCTCAGCCGGGAGGAGTTGTGTTCCGGACATCATTTTCCCCAGTCAGTCATTTAAGGCGTAAATAGGGTCACGGGAATCGATTGCAAGATACCCGTCATCAATTCCGTGCACAAAACGTGCTGCAAACTGCACCTGTGACCCCCAGTGAAACAGCATACCCGCGTTTGCTCCCGTTCGTTTGTGGAATTGAAGAAAAAAAGCCGTTCGCTTCCCTGCGAACGGCCGCTTGAAAATTTCGCCAGTCTGGTAAGGACCCCGCGGGTCCGGCGCATACGGCGTCAGTGCGATCTCCGCGTTCAGTTGGACCCCGCCACCTTGGGCTGCTGCTCCTCATACATCAGGAGCGGCGGCGCATCGCCGGTGATGGTGTTTTCGTCGATTACCACTTTCTGGACGCCCTTGTAGTTCGGCAGGTCGTACATCACGTCCATCAGCGATTGTTCGAGGATCGAGCGCAGTCCACGGGCGCCGGTCTTGCGGCGGATCGCCTTGCGGGCAATGGCCGTCAGCGCGGCCGGACGGATTTCCAGTTCGACGCCTTCCATCGCCAGCAGCTTCTGATATTGCTTGACCAGCGCATTCTTGGGCTCGACCAGGATCTGCATCAGCGCGGCTTCGTCCAACTTGGCCAGCGTGGCAACCACCGGCAGGCGCCCGATCAGTTCCGGAATCAGGCCGAACTTGATCAGATCTTCCGGCTCGGTCTGCGGCAGCACTTCGCTCGCGTCGCGCTCTTCCTTGCTTTGCACTTGCGCGTCGAAGCCGATACCGGTCTTGTCCGAACGCTGCATGATGACCTTTTCGAGGCCGTCGAACGCACCGCCGCAAATGAACAGGATGTTGGTGGTGTCCACCTGCAGGAAATCCTGGTTCGGATGCTTGCGGCCGCCCTGCGGAGGCACCGAGGCCATGGTGCCTTCGATCAGCTTCAGCAGCGCCTGCTGGACGCCTTCGCCGGACACGTCGCGCGTAATCGACGGGTTATCCGACTTGCGCGAGATCTTGTCGATTTCGTCGATGTAGACGATGCCGCGCTGCGCCTTTTCGACTTCGTAATTGCAGTTCTGCAGCAGCTTCTGGATGATGTTCTCGACATCCTCGCCGACATAGCCGGCTTCCGTCAGCGTGGTGGCATCGGCGATCACGAACGGTACGTTGAGCAGGCGCGCCAGCGTCTGGGCCAGCAGCGTCTTGCCCGAACCGGTTGGGCCGATCAGCAGAATATTGCTCTTGGAAAGCTCGACGTCGTCCTTCTTGCCGAGATGCTTGAGGCGCTTGTAGTGGTTGTACACCGCTACGGCCAGAATTTTCTTGGCCTGCTCCTGACCGATCACATACTGGTCAAGGCTTTGGCGGATTTCGTGCGGCGTGGGCAGGTCGGAGCGCGCAGCTGCGGTGGCGTCCTTGTCGGTCGCCGTGGCCTCGTCGCGGATGATCTCGTTGCACAGGTCGATGCATTCATCGCAAATGAACACCGACGGGCCAGCGATGAGCTTCTTCACCTCGTGCTGACTCTTGCCGCAAAACGAGCAATACAGAAGCTTCTCGCTGGATGAACCTTTTTTGTCCGCCATAGGAATCAGTCACATTAGCAGTGTGGCCCCCGCCGGAAATACCCTGACGGGAAACGCATTAAACGCATCATACGCCAAAACAATTGGCGCAGTCGGCGGCATCCCCTGCATGTGGGGCAAAACGCAAAAACGAGGCACGCGGCCTCGTTCCGGTGTAGCCTGCGTCATTTGGGACGATGCAGACTTCGTCGGCAGAAGCCCGGCATCACCGGACCCGGCTCGGATAATTCCGAGCGAATCCGCCGAGCCGACATGCCGTCACACTCGCTCCATTGTTAGCCGCGGCGCGAAATCACCTTGTCGATCAGGCCGTAGTCGACTGCCTGGTCGCCACTCATGAAGTTGTCGCGATCGGTGTCGCGGGCAATCTTCTCCACCGGCTGACCCGTCACTTCCGACAGGATGCTGTTCAGACGTTCACGCAGGTAAAGAATCTCGCGCGCCTGGATCTCGATGTCCGACGCCTGACCACGCGCACCGCCCAGCGGCTGGTGAATCATGATCCGCGAATTCGGCAGCGCGCTGCGCTTGCCCTTGGCGCCTGCTGCCAGCAGGAATGCGCCCATGCTTGCCGCCATCCCCATGCACAGCGTTTGCACATCGGGCTTGATGAACTGCATCGTGTCGTAGATCGCCAGCCCAGCGGAAACCGAACCGCACGGCGAGTTGATGTACAGCGACACGTCCTTGTCCGGGTTCTCGCTTTCCAGGAAGAGCAACTGGGCCACTACCAGATTGGCGGTCTGGTCGTTGACTTCGCCAACCATGAAAACGACACGTTCCTTGAGCAGGCGCGAGTAGATATCGTACGCGCGCTCGCCCCGGCCGGACTGCTCGACGACCATCGGCACCAGTCCGAGACCCTGGGTCTCCAGGGCGGAAGCCTGCGTGGTAGCGAGACGATCAAGCAAATCATTGCGAGTCATGCAGGTTCTCCAGATATACAGGAATAGCGTCGATCGGCCAGCGCGCCAGGCCGATCGACGTTGCCCGGCGCCGCGTCATTCACGGCTGCCGGCCAGCCCGACGTCAGGCTTGCGCCGGGGCGGCGGTGAGTTCTTCGAACGACACCGTCTTGTCCGACACCTTGGCCTTGTCGCACACGAAATTTACCACGTTGTTTTCGAGCACGTAGGCTTCCATCTCGGCCAGGCGTTGCTGGTCGCCGTAGTACCAGCGCATGACTTCCTTCGGATCTTCGTAGCTCTTGGCGAAGTCCTCGATCTCGGCCTTGACCTGCTCCGGCTTGGCTTCCAGGCCGTTGGCCTTGACGATCTCGGCCAGGATCAGGCCCAGCTTCACGCGGCGCTCGGCCTGTTGCGTGAACATCTCGGCCGGAATCGGCATGTCCTTGGCATTCGGCATGCCGCGCTGTTCCAGATCGCGACGCGCCATTTCCACCAGACGCTGCTGATCCTGCTCGACCAGGGCCTTGGGCACGTCCAGCTCGCTGACCTTCAGCAGAGCTTCCATGACCTGGTCCTTGAGCATCGAATGCGTACGGCGCTTGACTTCGCGCTCGAGGTTTTCGCGGATGTCGGCGCGCATCTTCTCGACGCTGCCGTCGGCGATGCCGAGCGACTTGGCGAAAGCGTCATCGACTTCCGGCAGATGCGCCCACTCCACCTTCTTCAGCGTGATCGTGAACTCGGCGGTCTTGCCGGCCACTTCCTTGCCGTGGTAGTCCTCGGGGAAAGCCAGCGGGAACGTCTTGCTTTCGCCTTCCTTGAGACCCAGCGCGGCCTGCTCGAATTCGGGCAGCATGCGGCCTTCGCCCAGCACGAAAACGAAATCTTCCGCCTTGCCGCCGGGGAATTCGACGCCGTCGATCTTGCCAACGAAATCGACCGTCACGCGGTCGCCATTCTGAGCCGCCACATCGCCGCCGCCGTCGCCATGCGCGCCGGCTTCGCCGCGGGCGTGGTAGTGCACGCGCTGCTTGCGCAGGATGTCGACGGTCTTGTCGATTTCCGCGTCGCCAATTTCGGTCTTCGTGCGCGTCACTTCGGCCGAAGCCAGATCGCCGATCTTGACTTCCGGATAGACCTCGAACGTTGCCTCGAAGGCCAGTTCGTCATCGGCCACGCCTTCGGTCTTCACGTCGAACTTCGGCTGGCCGGCAACCTTTACGTCCTGGGCCTGCGTGATGTCGAAGAACTTGCGGGCGGCCTTGTCGAAGCGGACTTCGAACTCGACTTGCTGGCCGTATTGCTTTTCGACCATCTTCATCGGCACCTTGCCCGGACGAAAACCGGACATCTTCACGGTCTTCGACAGGCGAACCAGACGCTCCTGGGTTTCCTTCTGCACTTCGGCCTTGGGGATAGCCAGGGTTACCTTGCGGTCCAGCTTGCCGAGGTTTTCAATGACGTTCGACATGGTCGTTAATCCAATCCAGAAATGTTGTTGTCAGCGCATCCGCTTGCGCGACCGGGAATGCTCGCGAGCGTGGTTCTCCGCGCAAACGGAAAACGCGGATTATCGCACGGATTTCATTCGCTTCCGGCAGTTTTTACCCTTGCCGGCATTAAGCGTGCTCAGAATGGGGATCCGGCCCGTCGCCTGCGCGCCCGTGCCGCAAGGCACGCAACAACAGACGCGCCGGGTCCAGCGCATCCGCCAGGTCGGCCTCCAGCGGCAACGGCTCGCCCTCGATCTGCGAGACGATCAGCTCCGCGCCCAACGCTGCCCAGGTGAGGCCGCGCGAGCCATACGCAAGGGCGGCGTAGAGGCCCGGCAGCCGCGGCACATCGCGCAGATGCGCGCCGCGCAGCGCTTCGGCGCGCGCCAGCGCGGCGGTGTCGTCGGCGATGCGGCCGATCAGCGGCAGGCGGTTGTGCGTCACCGTTCGCACGCCGACATAACCACGCAAATTGGCCGGATCCAGCCGCCCGATCGCTGTGCCGCAGTCGGGCAATAGCGACGCCAGCCGCGCAAGATTGGCCGCGTGGGTATCGGCACATTCGACCAGCGGCCCCTGGTCCTCGTCGTAGCTCGATCCCACGCGCGCATCGCCCCGCTCGCCGCGCGGCAACAGGTAGCCGTTGCCGGTGACCACGCAATCGGGCCACGCGCCCAGCGCCTCCACCTGCCGGGGGTCGAGATCGGTCAACTGGCCGCGAATGCGCCGCAGCGCGAGGAACCGGCCCGATACCAGCCGTTCGGCTTCATGCGCATTTGCCAGCACTGCCAGCGGCGCGCGCGCCAGCAGTTCGCCGCCCTCGCCCAGCGCATGCCATTCGCCATCGACATGCGTCAGCGCCGCCACGCGGCAGTTGAAGCGCGCATCCACGGCGGCCCCGGCCTTGGCCAGTTGTGCGCGACAGATATCCGGCGGCGCGACCCAGCCGCCTTGCGGAAACCACAAACCGCCGCGCGGCACGGGCGCATCGTGCTCGCGCGCCGCCTCGTCGGCCGACATCCAGCGCACGAACGATTCGGGGAATCCGAGCGTCTGCAGGGCCGCGCGTTGCGCCGCATTGTCGGCAGCGTCCTCGCCGATCTGCAGCACGCCGCAGCCGTGCCAGCCGACCTGATGGCCGGCCGCCTCCAGCGCATGCCACGCCCGCAACGCATGCAGATTTCCCGCGCGCGACAGGCGCGACAGCACACTGTCGTCGGCCGACACATGCGCATGCATCGCGGCTGCGCGGTGAGCCGACGTCTGCCGGGCCGGCGCGTCGTGCTGATCGAATAGCGTCACGCGCCAGCCGCGCGCGGCCAGTCGCTCCGACACCGCACAGCCGGCCAGTCCGGCGCCGATCACGATGGCATGCTGGTCCGGCCAGTGCGCGGCGTCGGGCGGCGCATAGCGGCGATTTTTCCAGGCCGGGGCGAAATGCGCGGCGATCATGTCGCGCTTGCCGGCAAAGCCCGGCGCTTTTGTCACCACAAAACCCGCGGCCTGCAACCCGCGGCGCACGTAGCCGGCCGCGGTATAGGTGGCCAGCGTGGCGCCCATCCGGGCGAGCCTGCCCAGGCCACGAAAGACCGAATCCGACCACATGTCGGCATTGCGCGACGGCGAAAAACCGTCGAGATAGAAACCGTCGGCGCCGAGCGCAAGCCGCGGCAGCATCGTCTCGATATCGCCGAAGGCGAGCGTCAGCGTTATCGCGCCGTCCTCGAAACTCAACCGGTGCAGTCCCGGCAGCGCATCGGGCCATTGCGCCTGCAGTTGCGTGGCCAGTGGCAGCAGATCGCCCAGCGCGGCGTGCAGCCGCGCTAGGCCGTCGCGCGTGAACGGGTGCTTTTCGATCGAGACGAAATGCAGGCGCCGACAGCGCTGCGGATCGTCACGCCAGGCCTGCCAGGTCGCGAGGAAATTGAGCCCCTGCCCAAAACCGGTTTCGACGATGACGAATTGCTCGCGCCGCGCCCAGTTGCCGGGCAGGCCGTTGCCGCCCAGGAATACGTGCCGCGCCTGTTCCAGGCCGCCGGCGGTGCTGTGATAGACATCGTCGTAACGCGGCGAATAGGGAATGCCGTCTTCGGAGAAAACGGGCTCGGCAGGCTCGAGAGCACGCGACATGGCGGATGGATATACGGCCGGAAATGGCGGCGGATGGTAGCATAGCGCCCTTCCCGCAAACCGCCCGGAATACCAAGCCCAACCGGATTCCCACGCGACATTTGCGCGCCGTCATTCCCCGCCGCCATGCTCAGTTATCGTCACGCCTTTCACGCCGGCAATCATGCCGATGTTCTCAAGCACGCCGTCGTAGTCCAGTTGCTCGACTACCTGACGCAGAAGGACAAGCCGTTCTGGTATGTCGACACTCACGCCGGCGCCGGACTCTACGCGCTGGACCATGCCTATGCGCAAAAGAAGTCCGAATTCGAAACCGGCATCGGGCCGCTCTGGCGCGCGTCGGCCGCCGGCACGGCGCTGCCCGGATTGCTGGAGGCATACCTGGAACAGGTGCGCGAACTGAACCCGGACGGCGCACTCAAGCATTACCCTGGCTCGCCATGGCTGGCGTGGCAAATGCTGCGCGACCCCGACCGCCTGCGACTGTTCGAGCTGCACAGCACCGAGATCCAGGTGTTGCGCGACAACTTCCGCGGCGCCGGCCGCAAGGTCATGCTGTACGACGGCGATGGCTTCACCGGCATCAAGGCGATCCTTCCGCCCCCGCCGCGCCGCGCGCTGGTATTGATCGATCCGTCCTACGAGGACAAGCAGGATTACGCGCGCACGCTCGATACGCTCAAGGCCGGCCTGGAACGCTTTGCCACGGGCATGTACGCGATCTGGTATCCCGAGGTACAGCGCCGCGAATCGACGCAATTGCCGGCGCAGCTCAAGCGGCTGCCGCTCAAGAGCTGGCTGCATGTCACGCTGACCGTCAAGCATCCCGTCGAAGGCGGATTGGGTCTGCACGGCAGCGGCATGTTCATCGTGAACCCGCCATGGACGCTCAAAGCCGCGCTGCAGGACGCCATGCCGACGCTGGTGGACCTGCTGGGCCAGGACGACGGCGCGCGCTTCACACTCGAATCGCTCGATAGCTGAAAAGCATGCCGATCGCGATCCCGCAGGCATCGGCCACCAGGTCGAGCCACGAGGCGTCGCGATAGCCGGTCATCGACTGCAGCAACTCGATCAAGCCGCCGTAGGCGATCATGCCGACCAGCAGACGCCACGGCCGCCCCGGCCAGCCGCGCGCGCCCAGCATCGTCAGCACTCCAAACGCCAGCAGATGATTGGACTTGTCCCAGCCGGTGGTCGGCTCGGGCACCGATGGCGGCAGCAATGCCAGGATCAGCACGACCAGCGCGCAGACGGCGAATAACAACCGGAAATGTGAAGTTGCGAGACGAAACACTGCGCTGATTGCACGGAAGGCGGAACCGGGACGCTGTCAATCATTGCACAGTCAGAAACAGCGCTGTGTGGCGCACTGCACCGACCTTGCCGAGCCAGGCGCGCCTTGTCGACCCGTCTCGCGGCGCTGGCCCGCCTCCACGCACTCACGTCCCCAAGTCCCCAAGCTCCCAAGGGGGATCGGGCGGCGTTTGAGCGGCATTTCCCGTGGGGACGTATATTGCCGGATCCTGTAACGTCCGCCGGCATGTCGCGAGGGCACTGCGGCGGCGATCTTCCCTACGATGACCAAGACCCGCATCGACCCGACCACGCTGTTCCTGCTGACATTCCCGCCGCTGGCCTGGGCCGGCAACGCGATTGTCGGCCGCATGGCTGCCGGGACCATTCCGCCGATCACGCTGAATCTCGTCCGCTGGATCATTGCCGGCCTGTTGCTGGCGCCCTATGCGTGGCGCGGCGTCGTGGCCCATCGCGACACACTGCGGCGTCATGCGGGCATTCTGACCGCCATGGGCCTGCTGTCGATCGCCAGCTATAACGCATTCCAATATCTGGCGCTCACCACATCGACGCCGATCAACGTCACGCTGATCGGCGCGTCGACTCCGCTTTTCCTGCTGATCATCGGCGCCGGGTTCTTCCGGGAGCGCTTCCGCGCGTGGCATGTGGCCGGCGCGCTGCTGTGCCTGGTCGGCGTGACGTTCGTCCTGATGCGCGGCGAACCGCAGCGGCTGACGCAACTCGCGTTCGTCCCCGGCGACCTCTATATGCTTGCCGCAACCGTCGCATGGAGCTTCTATACGTGGCTGCTGCGCAAGAACCGCCCCGACCTGCCGTTGCCCGCGCTGCTGCTCGCGCAGATCGTTACCGGCGTGATCGCCAGTATTCCACTCTCCGTCTGGGAAATCAGCGTGCTCGCGCAACCGCTGGAGTGGAACGGCAAAGTCGCGTGGATCCTGCTCTACGTCGGCACCGTGCCGTCGCTGCTGGCGTACTTCGTCTGGGATCGTGCGATTGCCAGCGCCGGCGCCCAATTGCCGGTATTCTTTATTACGCTCACTCCGCTGTTTGCGGCCGTGCTTTCAACCGTGCTGCTGGGCGAGTCGCCGCATTGGTATCACGGGATAGGGTTGGCCTTTATCGCGGTGGGCATCTGGCTCGCCCAGCGTCGTTAGACACGGCGGCCTCGCTAAAACGCCCCCTTCACCCGCCGCGCGACAAGCGGACGCGATCCGGCCGGCGATCTCCGCGCGCAATCACGTCCGCAAATATTGCGCCGCACCTGCGCCGGCCACCTGTCCACTGGCGAAGCACGCCGTCAGCAGGTATCCGCCGGTGGGCGCTTCCCAGTCCAGCATTTCGCCGGCGCAGAACACGCCGGGCATGGCGCTCAGCATCAAGCGATCGTCCATTGCCTCGAAGCGGACGCCGCCGGCCGAGCTGATAACTTCGTCGATCGGCCGCGCCCGTACCAGGCGCAGAGGCAGCGCCTTGATGGCCGCGGCGAGCGCCACCGGATCATGCATCGCGTCCTTGTCGAGCACCTCGCGCAGCAATGTCGCCTTGACGCCCGTGATGCCCAGCCGGCTCTGCAGATGGCTCGATACCGAGCGCGAGCCACGCGGTCGCGCCACCTCCGCGGCGACATTCTCGACCGAGCGGCCCGGTGCCAGATCCAGCGTGACGGTGGCGTGGCCATGCGCGTCGATCAGATCGCGGATCGGTGCCGATAGTGCGTAGACCAGACTGCCTTCGATGCCGGATTCGCTGATCACGAACTCGCCCTGGCGCTGCCATACCGTGCCGTCCAGCGCGGTGACGCCGAGCGCCACCGATTTCACCGGATCGCCCGCATGGCGGACGCGGAACAGCTCGCTCCACTCGACATCGAACCCGCAATTGGCCGGCCGCAATGGCGCCATGTCCACGCCGCGCGCCGCCAGTATCGGCAGCCACGCGCCGTCGGATCCAAGGCGCGCCCAACTGCCGCCGCCCAGCGCCAGCACCACGGCCCGTGCCGCCACCTCGACTTCGCCTTCCCGGGCGGCAAGGCGCAGCACATGCCAACCATCGCTCGACTGGCCAAAGCCGATCCAGCGATGCCGGGTATGGATCCGCACGCCCGATTCGCGCACCCGATGCAGCCACGCACGCAGCAAGGGCGCGGCCTTCATGTCGGTGGGAAACACACGGCCCGAACTGCCGACAAACGTGTCGATGCCAAGCGCATGCACCCAGGCGCGCAGACGCTCCGGACTCAACGCGTCAAGCATCGGCCCGATCCGGTCCGCACGCGCGCCATAGCGGCGCACGAATGCGTCCGCCGACTCGGAATGCGTGATATTCATGCCGCCCTTGCCCGCCATGAGGAATTTGCGCCCAAGCGACGGCATGGCGTCGTAGAGATGCACCGCGACGCCCTGCGCGGCCAGTGTTTCGGCCGCCATCAAGCCGGCAGGCCCGCCGCCGATGACAACGGCGCCTTCATGGCGAATAGGATCAGAGCGAGGGGAATCGGGCATGGCATCCGCAGAATCGAAAGACCCCGTCAATGGCGCGGTATCGCTACCCAAAGCGGCGTTGCGCGGCCCTGTCGCCATCGAAGAACGGCTCGGGAGCGGTGCTGCGTGCGAGTACCGCGAACGGGGCACGCTCATCCGGAATTCGTGGTGCGAGGGAGGGGACTCGAACCCCTACACCATTGCTGGCGTCAGGACCTAAACCTGGTGCGTCTACCAATTTCGCCACCCTCGCGGTCCTTGGACGGCGTTTGACAAAACAAAAAAGGCGGCTGGAACTGCCCGCCTTTGTTGCTCGCGGCGCCGGGAGCGCCTGGAACGCCGTCCGTGCCGCCGGCGCAACTTCGGCCTGCGGCGCAATAAGGATGCGGATTGTAGCGCAAGGCGCGGGGGGAATCCAGCCCCCTGCGCCCTGCCCGCCGGCGCCGCCGGAATTACGCGCGGGCGCGGATGAAAACGACGACCAGCACCGAGGCGCAGAACTCCAGCGCCGCCACAAAATACAGGCCAGCGGCCAACTGGCCGGTGTTGGTCTTGAACCAGCCGATCATGTAGGGCGCGACAAAGCCCGCCAGGTTGCCGATCGAGTTGATCAGCGCGATCCCGCCCGCGGCGGCCGTGCCGGCCAGGAATGCCGAGGGCAGCGACCAGAACACCGGGAACGCCGCCAGGATGCCGATCGACGCCACGGTCAACGCCACCAGCGCCAGCACTGCGCTATGCAGCAGGGAGCCCGTCAGCGTCAGGCCCACCGCCGCCAGCAGCGTCGCCAGCGCGCAATGCATGCGGCGCTCGCCGGTCCGGTCCGAATGGATGCCGTTGAGCACCATGGCGATGGTGCCCGCCACGAACGGAATCGCCGACACCAGCCCAATCTGCAGATTGCCGTGCACACCCAGTTCCTTGATGATCGAAGGCGACCAGAACGCAATCGTCGCATTGCCGCTGACCACGCAGAAATAGATGGCTGCGCAGATCCACACGCGCGAATTGGCGAACGCATCCTTCAACGACGAGTGCTTGGCCGGATCGCGTGCCTCGGCCTCCACGTCGCCGGTGACGATGGCCTGCTGGGGCTGCGTCAGCCATTTCGCGCTGGCCGGCTTCTCGGGCAGGTACAGCAATACGGCGATCCCGGCCAGCACCGACGGAATCCCCTCGATCACGAACAGCCACTGCCAGTTGGCCAGGCCGTCGACGCCGTCCATCGCGCTCATGATGAAGCCGGCGATCGGACCGCCGACCACGCCTGCAATTGCAAACGAGGTCATGAACAGCCCGTTGATGCGCGCGCGGCGCGCGGCCGGGAACCAGTACGTGAGATACAGCACCACGCCCGGAAAGAAACCCGCTTCGAAGACGCCGAGCAGAAAGCGCAGTGCGTAGAACTGCGTGGGCGTCTTCACGAAAATCATCGCCATCGACGCCAGGCCCCAGAGAATCGTGATACGCGCCAGTGTCTTGCGCGCGCCGATCTTCTCCAGCAGCAGGTTGCTCGGCACCTCGAACAGGAAGTAGCCGATGAAGAAAATGCCGGCGCCGAGGCCGTACACGGCCTCGCTGAACTGCAGGTCCTGCAGCATCTGCAGCTTGGCAAAGCCGACGTTGACGCGATCGATCCAGGCCAGCACGAACAGGAAGACGAGAAACGGGATCAGGCGCACGGTGATCTTGTGATACGCCTCGTTGCGTTGCTGCGCCAGCTGCGCTGGCGGCAAATTGTCCATGGCGCGTGGCGCGCCAGTCATCACGGAAGACATCGGTGGCTACTCCTTGGGTGTGGTTGACGGGGCTTTGCTACATTGGCAAAGCCCTCTCGCAGGGCGTTGTGCTGGCGTGGGAATCCGCCCGTCACTTCAATTTCGATGCGACGACATCGCGCGCGGCGTCACGCCAGCGCTTGCTCGATAGCGGCGGACACTTGCAGCACGCGCGCATCGCGGCCGTGCAGTCCGCAAACGCCAAGCCCCATGCCGTCGCCCATCGGCAACGAAGCCGCGCAGCCATCGAGGAAATTGATCACGCTGGCGTTGCGCAACACCAGGCCATTGGTTGCAAAGAAATCCTCGTCGCGTTCCAGCGCATCCAGACGCGGCGGCCGCACCGCGACGCTCGGCATCAGCCAGGCGTCGGCATCGCGCAGCCGCTGCGCAGCGCTTTGCTGCATCGCGCGCCGCTCGGCCAACAGGACGATGTAGTCGGCGGCCGTCAGTTTTTCGCCGCGACGAATCCGCTGGGCCACGCGCTGGTCATACTGGTCGCCCTTTTCCTGGAGCAACGTGCGATGCCAGGCCCACGCCTCCGCGGCGGTCAGGCCGCCAGCGGCGTTGATTTCGGGCAGGCGCCGCAATTCCGGGAAATCGAACTCAACGATTTGCGCACCCTGCGTCGACAGCAGGCCGAGCGTCGCCTCGAATGCCTGCGCCACGGCGGCGTCGAGCCCTTCGCCGACGAAATCGCGCGTCACATACAGACGCGCGCCGCGCAAGTCCGCCGCGCGCGTGTCGAGCGTCTCGCCGCTCAGTACCGCATCCATCGCCACGCAACATGCCACCGAGCGCGCCAGCGGCCCCGCGGAATCGAGCGACGTGGAGAGCGGCACCGCGCCGTCGAGCGGCACGCGCCGCGCGGTCGGCTTGAATCCGGTGAGCCCGCAGAATGCCGACGGAATGCGGATCGAGCCGCCCGTATCGGTACCGAGCGCAGCCACGGCCATCTCCTCGGCCACGCTCACCGCGCCGCCAGAGGTGGAGCCGCCGCTGATGCACGCGGCGTCAAACGGCGTGCGCGGCGTGCCGTAGTGCGGATTGAGGCCCAGCCCCGAGAACGCGAACTCGCTCATATTGGTGCGTCCGATCAGCACCGCACCAGCGGCGCGCAGACGCGCCACCGCCGGGGCATCCGCCTGCGCCGGGGCGCTGCCTTCGAGCGCCTTCGATCCCGCGCGCGTCACCTGGCCGCGCACGTCGAACAGATCCTTGATCGATATCGGCAAGCCGGCCAGCGGCGACGCCACGTAGCCGGCCGCGCGCGCCTGATCGGCGGCGCGTGCCTGCGCCAGCGCACCCTGTGCGTCCACGCTCATGAACGCCGCGCCGCCGGCATCGCGATGGCGCTCGATCTTGGCCAGCGCGGTCTCGGTCAGCGCCACACTGGTGGTGTGGCCCGCCGCCAGCGCTGCCGCCAGTTCCGCGATCGTCGGGGCCTTCGGCCCGGATGTCATCGGCGCGCTCATTCCGCCACCGCCAGTGCTTCGACGCGATACGCGTGGCGCAGCGTGCGGTTGCGCACGGGATCGTGCAGCTCCACCTCGAAGGCGTCGCCGTGGCCCAGTTCGCCGATGACTGCCTGCGTGCCGCAGAACATCGCGGTACCGGGCGGCAGTTGTGCTTCACCGGTCAGCCGCTCGATCAGGTCGCGCGGGTCCAGCAGGCGCGTGACCTTGCCTTCCTGATACAGCGCGCGCTGGCCGTCGCGCACGCGCCAGCAGCGCATTTCCAGCGCGTCCCAGTGATCGGCGACCTCATCGAAACGCCACACTTCGTGGCCGATCGGCTTGGCGCACATCTGCTTGGAGACGGTGACGTCGTAGGCCTCGACCTTGCGGTCCGTGTGATCCGATCCGATGCCGATGTAGAGCGCATCGGCGCCTTGCAGCAGCACGAATTCGGTTTCGCCCGACGAATCGCCGCGCGGCACTTCCAGCACGTCGTCGGTGGTCAGCAGTTGGGCGGCCAGCGGATAGAAGGTCGGCACGGTGGCCGGCGGCTTGACGCCGATGGCCTTCAGTTCGTCGATGTGATGCTGGACGGCGTCCAGGTCGCGGCCGGTCCAGCCGGCGATGATCAATCGTTCGATGTCGAGGGCGAGCGCGCCCCCGCCGGCTACCTGGAGATGCAGTGTCGGCATGGCTTACTACCTTGTTACGAGGGGAAAAATTCGGTCAGAGCGTCCGGATGATGTTCTTCCGGAATTCGTCGATGTGTTCGCGCACGGCCTCGCGCAGCGCGGGCACGTCGCGCCGTTCCAGCGCGTCGATGATCTCGAGGTGCTCCTGATAGACGTTCTCGAGGTGTTGCGGATCGGACAGCGAGAGGAACCAGAAACGCGCCTGCTTCTCATGCAGGCCGCGCAGCAGTTCGGCCAGTACGCGGTTGCGCGATGCGGCCGACATCGCGGTATGGAACTTCAGGTCCAGCGATGCCAGCGCGGGAATATCGCGGCGCGCGATCAGGTCCGGGGAGCGGTCGACGATCTCGCGCATCGCCTTGAAATCGCTGTCGTGCCCGCGTTCGCAGGCCAGCGTGGCGCACAGCACCTCGTTGGTGGCGCGCACTTCGATCATATCGAGCACTTCGTTGAGCGACAGCGGCGTCACCAGTACGCCCTTGCGCGGCAGGATCGAGACCAGCCCTTCCACTTCCAGCCGATGCAGCGCCTGATGCACGGGCGTGCGGCCCAGGCCGAGCAGCGTGGCCACCTGCGCTTCGTTGAGCGGCTCGCCCGGGCGGAATTCGCACGCGATGATGCGGCGCTTGATTTCGGTATAGGCCTGCTCGCGCAGCGCAGCGCCGCTCTGGGCGGGCGTCAGCGCAGCGGGCGCGGCGGCAGCGGCGGCGTCAACCAGCCGGATCGGATTCACCATGGCGACATCTCGGTCTGCATTTGAAGTTGCAGTGATACTAGTGTGATATTTCACTGCGCACAACCGGGAAATATCTAGGGGTAAACACTAGAACGCGACAGTTTTGGCGCGCGCCCGGTATCATGCCGCATCCGTTCCGAATCGATAATCGATTCATATATATCTTGGTGCAATATCCAGCCATCGTGGTGCAGCCGATCACAGCGATGGTGCCGCCGATCCAATCCTTATGAGCGCAGCCGACGACGACCGCCCCGACCCGCTGTTCAACCAGTCACTGGAAAAAGGGCTGCAGGCGCTGCGCGCTTTCGGCGCGGTTCACCGCACGCTGACGCTGGCCGAACTGGCCGAACTGGCGGGCATGTCCAAGAGTTCGGCGCAGCGCACCGTGCACACGCTGGAACGGCTCGGGTACATCGACAAGCACCCGCAGACGCGACGCTTTCGGCTGACGCCGAAGGTGATGGAGATCGGCTACAACTATCTGGCCGCCGATGCGCTGATACCGATCGCCAGCCCCTATCTCTCGCAACTGGCCAACGCGAGTGGCGAAACCGCGAATCTGACCGAGCCGGTCGGGCTCGACATGGTCTACGTGGCGCAGTTGATGACCGCTAAGCACATGCCGGTACTGACGCCCGTCGGCATGCGCATTCCGATGTACTGCACGAGTTCAGGCCGCGCGTGGCTTAGCACGCTGCCCGACGATCAGGCCCGGGCAATGCTGGAAGCGTCAGCGCGGCCGGCACGCACGCCGGCCACGCTGACCGATGTCGACCAGATCATGCAGCGCGTGGTGGCCTGCCGCAGCGTCGGCTATGCCTGCAACGAGGAAGAGCTGTTCCTGGGCGACATGGGCATCGGCGCGCCCATCGTGAACAGCCGCGGCGAAGCGGTCGGCGCGGTGCACGTGTCGCCGCCCGCCAGCCGCTGGACGATGGAAGAGGCGCAGAAAAAACTGGCGCCGCTGGTGATCGAGTGCGCGTGGGCAATTTCCCGATCGATCTCGCATTGACCGCCGGGTAGCGGCGCAGCCTTACTGTCTGCCGCCAGCGTGCTCGAGCATGGCCTGCAGCAGCACATTGGCGCCCGCCTCGATATGTTCGGGCAGCGCGTCTTCGAGTTCGTTGTGGCTGATGCCGTCCTTGCACGGCACGAAGATCATCCCCGTTGGCGCGCGTTGGGCGATGTACACCGCGTCATGACCGGCCCCGCTGACCACGTCCATATGCGGCAGTCCCAGGCGCGCGGCGGCGCGGCGCACGCTGTCCACGCACGCCGGCGCAAACAGGCACGGTTCGAACTTGACCACCTGGCGGATCTCGACGCTGACGCCCGCCGCCTCGGCGATGCCCGCAAACGCGCCGCGCATCGCCGCATCCATGCGGTCGAGGCCATCCTGCGACAGATTGCGGAAGTCCACCGAAAAATCCACGCGCCCGGGGATCACGTTGCGCGAGTTCGGCTTGACCTCGACAAAGCCAACCGTGCCGCGCCCATGCGGCGCCTCGTCGCGCGCGATGCGATTGACGGTCTCGATCATCCGTGCCGATGCCAGCAGCGCGTCGTGGCGCAGCGCCAGCGGCGTGGGGCCCGCGTGCGCGTCCTGGCCGATCACGGTCACGTCGTACCATTGCTGTCCGAGCGCGCCGGACACCACGCCGATCGGCAGGCCCGCTGCTTCCAGCACCGGCCCCTGCTCGATATGCGCCTCGAAATACGCCGCATACATGCCGCCCGGCACATCGCCCGCGCGCTGCGCGCCACGATAGCCGATCGCACCCAGCGCATCGCCCACGCTGATGCCGTCGCGATCCTGCTGCGCGCAGGCGAACGCGGCGTCGAACACACCCGCGAACACGCCCGATCCCATCATCACCGGCGTAAAGCGGGTGCCCTCCTCGTTGGTCCAGAACGCCACCTCCAGCGGCGCGCGCGTGCGGATGCCGAGGTCGTTGAGCGTGCGCATGACTTCCAATCCCGCCAGTACGCCGAAGTTGCCGTCGAACTTGCCGCCAGACGGTTGCGTGTCGATATGGCTGCCAGTCGCCACGGCCGGCGCGGTGGGATCGGTGCCCGCGCAGCGCGCAAACACATTGCCGATCTCGTCCACGCGCACGTCCAGCCCGGCCTCGCGGCACCAGCTCACCACGAGGTCGCGCCCCTTGCGGTCCTCCTCGGTCAGCGCGATACGGCACACGCCGCCCTTCGGCGTGGCGCCGATCGCGCCGAGATCCATCAGCGATTGCCACAGGCGGGCGCCATTGATGCGGGGAGTGAATTGCGAATCCATGTCTTGGTTGTCTGCAGTGAGTGAGCGTCGGCATCGATCCAGCAAGAAGCAGACCACGCGAAACGCGTTGATGCATGCCCACGGTGATGGTGCACGGCACTGGCACATCAATTGCTAGATCGAACCCGGCCTTCCCATCGTCCATTCCTCAATCAGGAGTTCAGCCTGTGATCCCCACCC
>Ga0187845_1000501_pt1 | contig 23271 bp, 16 predicted proteins | sample SpaLakP09_SKY_68_FD_134515 | JGI IMG/M metagenome (GOLD analysis project Ga0187845, IMG submission 134515) | Oligotrophic lake water microbial communities from Sparkling Lake, Wisconsin, USA - SP09_SKY_68 | ecosystem: Environmental > Aquatic > Freshwater > Lake | place: USA: Sparkling Lake... | reverse complement strand
TGTCGGCAGGCAGGGCCTTGGCGACGACGACGCGGCCGTTGGCATTGACGGCGTGGACCTGGATCACGCGCTTGGCCAGATCGACCCCGACTCGGGTAATCTCGTTCATGGGCTTCCCCTTTCTCATGGCTGCAGATTGACGATTCGCACCATCAATCTTGGCGCCTCGACGCCGTTGGCCAGAAGGTGGGAAGTCCCTTCGTATTCGCTCAACCGGACCCGCTACGGCAGGCGGCGTAAGCTTGGTGTGCTGCGCCTTCGGCACCTTCGCACACCAGGCTTACGCCGCCTGCCTCCGCGGGCCGGTTAGCTCGAACGCTTGCCGCACATGAACATCCGCCCCTACACCGCCGAAGACTGGGATCGCGTCCGTCAGATCCATGACGCTGCGCGGCGAGATGAGCTTGTGGCAGCCGGGTTGGAGGAAGCCTATCTGACGCTTGAGCAGACAGCCGAGAATGAAGGCTTTCACGACTACGCGATTCGGGTTGCAGTAGTTGGCGGCCAAGTCATCGGGTTTGTGGCTTTCACAGGCGAAGAGCTTGCTTGGCTGTACGTTGATCCAGACGCCTACGGCCAAGGAGTTGGCACATCTCTGATTCGGGCTGCGCTGCTTGAAACAAGGGCGCCCATGACTGCAGAGGTGCTGGACGGCAATGCTGCCGCGATAGCGGTCTACCGCAAGGCAGGGTTCCAGATCGTCGGGAGCGAGCAGGGTGTCATGCCCGGCAACGAGAGCTTTCGTGTTTCTGTCAGTGTCCTGCGGCACCCAGGTGCGGCCTGAGTCCATCGCTCGCCGGGCGCGCTAACGGCAGGCTGTCTTGGCCCGGCCAGAGTTACGCCGTACAGCTTCTCAGGCTGGGCCAAGGAGTTCTGCCGTTGTCGCCCGGTTGCCTCAAACCTTGCCCAGAATGCAACGCGATCGAGTTTTACGAGCTGTGCAAGCAATGGCCACCTGCATCGCCGCGGGGACGGATGAAATCGCAGCATTGCAGGCTGCCGGTTTCGGCCCGTCGGAGTCACGGGTCATTGCAGACACGCTGCCAGAAGCGCTCGCCTTGCCGGCAATGGAAGACCTGGGGGTCGTAGTCAGCCAGGTAGCGTCGGCTCGAAATGCGGCCGGGCGCTGGACTCAAGTCTCGCTCGCCGACTGTTCGTTTTTCCAGGCCGCGTTGGACCTCTCTCGCGAACATCGCGCAGTTGGCGCATTGGCAGAGGACGCCTACCGAGCAATTGCCGAGCGTTCGTCTCTGGTCAACGCAGTCAGCAAGGCACTCAATGCCGGCAGCGACGTTCAGGGTTCAACCCTGTCCTTCGCACTTATGTGCGCACGGGCAGAGGACTTCGGCACGCGTCCCTGGTAGTCACGGCTCTGGGGGCGATAGGCGGGCTAGCCTGCCTACTGAAACGGGCAGTGCCGCCACCCGCTGACCTCAAACGTTGATCAGCGCAACCGGCCGGCCCAGCCCACGCCCCGCCGCCCCTCAAGCCGTGACTGGCCTGTCCATCTCGCCCCGCTCCCCATGTGCCTCCGCCGCCTTCGGCGCCGTCTCAGCAAACTTCGCGCATGCCAGCAGCACCGCCGCAAAGCCCAGGTAGCTGAGCGCCAGTGGCAGGCTCTTGCCAATGCCGATCTGCTCGCCGTGCATGAAGCCGAAGAAGGTCAACGCGGCGCCCGCGACGGCGAAGGTGGCGGCCTTGGCGAGTTGGCGTTCGATGATGAACACGGCAATCGCGCCCAGCACCAGGCCGCCCAGGATGGCGCCGCCGCCCAGCACTTCCAGCCCGTGGTAAAGCACGCCCGTCTGGCCCAGCTTGTCCAGCCCGACGGCGGCGGCGCTGGTGCCGGCGGCGCCCAGCGCGTTGTCGATCTGCAATTTGCCCCAGGCCGCCAGGTGCGGCATGAAGGCCAGGACGATGGCCGGGGCGTGGCTGCGCGGCGTCTCCTGGAAGGCCTGCGCGCCGATCAGCATGCCGATGTAGAGCAGGATGGGCGCGATGGCGACGACCGGGATCAGCGTCGTCATCACCGAGATGATGCCCAGCCAGCACATCACCAGCACCGCCACGCCGGTGCCCAGCGAGTAGCCGATGCGCCCGCCCATGGCCTTCCAGCCGGGGTGGCCGATGTAGACGGCGTTGATGAAGGGGTTGCCCATCAGGCAGCCGATCAGGCTGACCACGCCGTCGGCCGTCAGCACGCGGGTGGTGGGAAAGCTGTCGCCGCTGGCGGCGGCGCTCTCGACGTTGTCCATGGCTTCCACGAGGTCGTAGATGCCGAAGGGGATGGCCGTGACGAGGATGATGCCCAGGAACTCGAAGCCCGAGAACACATGGCCGAAGGCCGGCAGCGGCACCGAGAAGCCGAAGTTGGCGAACGAGGCGCTGAGCGCGGCCAGGCTCATGCCGCCGATGGGCGCGCCCAGCGCGGTGGAGCCCCAGGCGATGGCGCAGCCCAGCGCAATGGCCACCAAGCCTGCCGGGATGCCGCGGAACCAGCGCACGCCGCCGAACCAGCTGACCAGGATGACCGAGAAGCACACCAGGCCCAGGGCCGGTGTCATGAACATCTCAAGCGCCGGGCGCAGCGCGATGAAGGCGACCGACACGCCGGCAAGTGTGCCCAGCAGCGCGGCGCGCGGCGTGATGCGGCGGATCACCGGCGCGATGAAGCCGCCCACCATCAGCACGAAGCTCTGCACGAACACCCAGGTGAGGCCGGCCTCCCAGCCTTTGACCGGGTCGCCGGTTTTCAGCGAGATGGGCAGCATGATGACGAACACGACGATGAACATGTGCGGCACGCTGATGCCCGAGGGCAGGGCGCACACATCGCTGCGGCCGGTGTCCTTGGCGAGCTTCCAGGCCAGGTAGGCGTAGTAGGCCGTGGACAGGAACATCATCAGCCCGGCGGCCGGCAGGATGCGGCCGAACACCAGCTCGTCGGGCATCTTCAGCACGAAGCGCAGCAGCGCGGTGAGCGTGAGCAGGTTCACCAGGATGTTGGTGCCGAAGCCGAAGAAGGCGTTCCAGTCGCCGGGCACCCAGAGCCGGGGGCCGGTGGAACTGGTCGCCGTTGTCGCAGTCGTCATGGAGCGCTCCTTCAGTTGATGGCCGCGAGCACGCGAGCCGAATCGGTGACCCAGCCAAAGATGCCGCCCTGCGCCTGGATCATGCGCAGACCGACTTCGTGGAATTCGGGGAAGTACGAGGCGCAGCAGTCGCCCGGCACGATGCAGCGGTAGCCCCGGTCATTGGCCTCGCGCACGGTGGTGTGCACGCAGACCTCGGTGGTCACGCCGCAGACGATCAAGGCCTCGATGCCGCGGTGCTGCAGGATGGCGCCCAGGTCGGTGGCGTAGAAGGCGCCCTTGCCGGGCTTGTCGATGACGGGCTCGTCGGCCAGCGGCTGCAACTCGGCGATGAGCGCATGGCCGGGCTCGCCGCGGATGAGGATGCGCCCCATCGGGCCGGCCGCGCCAATGCGCAGGCTGGGCGCGCCGCGCTCCACCTTCGCACGCGGCGCGTCGCTCATGTCGGGGCGGTGGCCCTCGCGGGTGTGAATGACCAGCATGCCGGCCGCCCGCGCGCCGGCCAGCAGTGCCTGGCAGGGCGCGATGGCCGCGCGCAGCAGCGAGACGTCGTTGCCCAGGCTGGCCCCGAAGCCGTCGGCCTCGATGAAGTCGCGCTGCATGTCGATGATGACGACTGCGGTGCGGGACGGGTCGATGGCGACCGGCTCGGGCGCTGCGTCAATGGTGACTGGCATGGTCCGCACCTCGCTGTGCTGGGCACGAAGAGCTGGGGATCAACATGGCGCATGGCTGCCCCGAGTTGATGCACGCCGGCTGCGACTACGCCGGCTCAACAACAGCCGTGCAAAAAGCAAGCCAATCTGTAACGAGTGGTTCGGATGCCGCTGCGGTCAGCGCGCAGCGCGGTGGCGCTGCGGCCCTCTGCCGCGTCGACGCCTAGACGGGCTGCCGGTAGCGCTGGCCCTTGAAGCGCAGCACCAGCTCGCGCGAGCCGATCTGTTCCAGCACGAGGTCGGCGCCCAGCCTGGCGCCTTCGCGCGCCACCTCGCCGTTGATCATCACGAAGCGGCTGGCCGGGTCGTCCGAATAGACCGAGCCGCTGATCACCAGCTTGGGCAGCTCGCGGCGGGTGCTCTCGGGCAGTTCGGCCAGGCGCGGGATGGGGGTTTCGGCAGCAGGCGCGGGCGCTGGTGTCGGAGCGGGTGCCGGCATGGCGGCGACCACAGGCATGGGGGGCAGGTAGGGCGAGCTGGAGGCTGCCGGCTGCGGCACCGGCGCGCTGACGACGGGTGGCGCGGCCGGTGGTGGGGGCGTGATGGCCAGCGGCGCAGGTGCGGCGGGGGCGCCTTGAGGCACCGGCGAGACCGCTTCATTCGGCCCGCTGGCCCACCAACTGCCGGCGCCTATGCCGGCCAGCAGTAGCAGGCCGCCGCCGGCCCAGGGCAGCCAGCGGCGCTGGCCAGTGGCCCGTGCAGCCTGGCTGGCGGACGGTGCCTGCGTGTGCAGGCCCGGCACCTGGCCACGCTCGCGTTCGCGGTCGGCTTCGGCACGGCGCAGGGCATCGAGGATGTAGGACATGGCGGTGCTCAGCGTGCGGAGTCGAGATGCGGCTCGGCCACGCCGGACGCCCGGTTGACCTGCATCAGCGTGATGGGGCCGATGCGGCCATCCGGCTGCAGGCCCTGGCTGGCCTGGAAGGCGCGGAGCTGGCGGGTCAGCTCCACCCAGCCCGGCGACGCGGAAGGCGCTGCACTGGCCGCGCCGGAGGCGGCCATTGCAGCGCTGCCCGGCACGAGGGCCAACTGCCCGGCCAGCCAGGCGCGCAGCGGGCCGATGTTGTCGGCCCGGTTGGCGTAGCCCGGCGGCGCGCGCCAGAACGTTGTGAACTCGCCGCGCCAGGCGCCGGCCAGTTCGCTCAGCGCGATCCGGCGCGGTGTGCCGTCCACCAGCATCGTGGCGTGTTTGCCGTCCAGCCCCACCAGCGCGGCCAGGGCCGGGGGCTGGCCGGGGCGCTGCAGCGTCAGCAGCACCGGGCGGTCGATGAGGCGGATCAGCGACAGGCTGCCGCTGTTGGTGCGGTAGCACTGCAGGCCACGCTGCGCGGCGGCGGTGCAGGGGTCGACCTGGGGCGGCAGCGGCAGGCCCCAGGCTTTGGCCAGTGCTTGCCAGGCGTCGCTGTCCTGCGGCGCCCAGTCGGCCAGTTGCAGGTGCTCGGGTGCCGGCTCGGCGCTGCTCGCGCTTGAGGCGGGTTGTGAAGCTGCACTCGCGGCGAGCGGCGCGCTGGACGCCGCGCTGGCGGGCGACGACGCGGCACTCGCCGCCGTGGCCACCGCCGCCGCGCTAACCGTGCCTGCGCGATCGGCCTGCGAGCGCTGTTGCAGCGCCCAGGTCAGCCCCGCACCAGCCACCGCCGCCGCCAGCACCGCCAGGCCCACAGCGACCGGCGCCGTCCCGCGCCTGGGCGCAGGCGCGGCGTGCTGCGCGTCGAACACCTCGGCCGCCGCCTGGCGGACGATGGCTCGCGTGACCTGCGCCTGGCCGCTGGCATAGCCACCCAGCAGCGCGCGGTCGCACAGCAGGTTGATGCGGCGCGGCACGCCGCGCGTGAGCTGGTGAATCAGCCGCAGCGCCTTGGCGTCGAACGGCAGCGCGCCGGTGAGGCCGGCCACGTTCAGGCGGTGACGGATGTACTGCGCCGTCTCGGCCTCGGACAGCGCGCCCAGGTGGAAGCGGGCGATGACGCGCTGCGCCAGTTGCTCCAGCTCGGGCCGGGCCAACATGCCGCGCAGTTCTGGCTGGCCGATGAGCACCACCTGCAGCAGCTTGCGCTCAGCCGTCTCCAGGTTGGTCAGCAGGCGCAACTGCTCCAGCACGTCGGCCGAGAGGTTCTGCGCCTCGTCGATGATGAGCACGTTGTTGCGGCCGGCTGCGTGCTGCGCCAGCAGGAAGGCGTTCAGCGGGTCGACGTAGTCCTTCACCGTCTGCGCGCCCGGCGGCACCGGGGCGTGGAACTCGCCGCAGATGGACTGCAGCAGTTCGGTGACGGTGAGCTTGGGGTTGAAGATGTAGGCGACGTTGCAGTTCGCCGGGATCTGCTCCAGGAAGCAGCGGCAGACGGTGGTCTTGCCGGCGCCGATCTCGCCGGTCAGCAGCACAAAGCCGCCGCCGCCGTCCAACCCGTACAGCAGGTGGGCCAGCGCCTCGCGGTGGCGCTCGCTCATGAACAGGTAATGCGGGTCCGGCGCGATGGAGAACGGCGCTTGTTTCAGGCCGAAGAAGGGCGCGTACATGGGGCGGCAGGATAACCAGCCAGGCGGCGATTACTTCAACCCCACCCACCAGCGCCGGTTGCTGCGGGCCTGCCCCACCGTCATCACCTCGCCGATTTCCGGCGTCGCCAGCTCTATCCCCTTGGCGGCCGCCACGTCGGCCAGCCGGTTCAGCGGGTCCTGCCAGGTGTGGAAGGCGAGGTCGAAGGTGCTGTTGTGCACCGAGTACAGCACCTTGCCGCGCAGGTCGAGAAAGGCCTGCACGCTTTGCTCCGGCGTCATGTGCACGGCGGGCCAGTAGGCGTCGTAGGCGCCGTTCTCCATCAGCGCCAGGTCGAAGCCGCCGAAGCGCTCGCCGATCTGCCTGAAGCCGGCGAAGTAGCCGGTGTCGCCGCTGTAGAAGATGCGCTGCCCGCCGCTCTCGATGACCCATGAAGCCCACAAGGTGCTGTTGCGGTCGGTGAGGCTGCGGCCCGAGAAGTGCTGGGCCGGCGTGGCGGTGACGCGCACGTCGGCATGCTGGGCGCCCTGCCACCAGTCGAACTCCTGCACCCGCTCTGCCGGCACGCCCATGGCCACCAGGCGCGCCTTCACGCCCAGCGGCACGAAGTAGCGCTGCACGCGCTGCGCCAGGTACTCGATGGTGGGCACGTCCAGGTGGTCGTAGTGGTCGTGCGACAGGATCAGCCCCTCGATGGCCGGCAGCTGCTGCAGCGTCAGCGGCGGCGCATGGAAGCGCTTCGGGCCCGCAAAGCTGACGGGCGACGCGCGCTCGCCGAACACCGGGTCGATGAGCCAGAACTTGCCGTGGAGCTTCAGCAGGTGCGACGAGTGGCCCAGGCGCACGACATGGTTGGCCTGCGGGTCCAGGGCTTCCAGCTGCGCGGCGGTCAGCGGCCGCACGGGAATGGCGTCCACCGGCACCGTGCCCACCTTGCTGGCGAAGATGAAGCGCGACCAGATCGACCAGCTGCCTGCGCCCGGCGGAGTGTCTGGGTTGGGTGCGTTGGCGAAGGCGCAGTCCTTGAACTGCGGCGAGCCGGTGTAGGCCGAGCCGCAGTTGCCGCTGCTGGCGCAGTGCGTCAGCAGCGGCAGGCAGGCCAGCAGGAGGAGACGTTGCAGGAGTCGCATGCGGCGAGTTTGCCGCAGCGGTTCAGGCAGCATGGGTGTCACTGCATGGAGTGCAGGCCCAGCTTGTTGCCCTCGGTGTCGATGAAGTGTGCGAAGAAGCCGAAGCCATTGCCGATGTCGGTCTTGGGCACCGCCACCGAGCCGCCTGCGCCTTCGACGCGCGCGAGCTTGTCGGCCAGGTCGTCGCCCCCGTTCAGGTAGATGACGGTGCCTTGCTGCGACGGCGTGCAGCCCTCGCCGTGCACGATGGCGCCGCCCACGGCTTCGGGGTCGGAGGACAGGAAGCCCATGGTCATGGGCCCCATCTCCATGGTCTGGATGCTCACGCCGAGCACCGTTTCATAGAAAGCCTTGGCGCGGGTGAAGTCGGTCACCGGGATCTCGAACCAGCTGACGGCGTGGGGATTCGCGGACATGGGAAGCTCCTGATTGAAGGGGTGTGGACTGCAGCCGCAGGGGGCGTGCCGGAAAAGCATATGCGGGCACCATGACCGTTCCATAAGACATGGCAACGCCGGTTCTTCCGCGGCTCAGTTCGCCTGCGGGCTAAGGGCCGCAACGCAACTGCGGCTAAGGGCTCAAATTGCCCTCCGTCCATAGCGCTCTCTCCAACTGTTTAGCGCCTCGCAAACAGTCTCGATGGGTGAGTTGTAGTGATTGGCGATGCTCATGCTGCCCCAATGGTCTTGCTTGCCCGCAAGCCTGAAAACAATCGGGATTAGCTTTGATCCTCGTACGCGCTGCACGGAGAAGTGCTCCAGATCGGCCCATCGGTACTTGCGCTTTCGGAGGAACGCCGAAATCTCCAGAAACTCTGGGGTGAGCCTGACGAAGTACCGGTTGGTGGTGAGCATTGAGATTGCAGCAACTGCGCACAATGCGAAGAAGCTAATGCCGATCCACCCCAACAGAGGGCGCTCTGGAATAAGCGGTATCCCGAGTGCGATGAAGAGAATCGAGCCAAGTGATCCGAGAGCCGCCTTCGTTCGACTCGTAGAGAAGAGCCGCTCGTTACTCATGGGCGCCTGCAACTTTGCCCTCGTTGAACTTAGCCGCCGCCCGAATCAACGCCTTGAACGCCGCCGCATCGACCTTGTCGGTAGGCCCGAAGTCAATCGCCCGCCTGACCTTCCCTTCCAGGCTCGAATTGAATAGACCCTTGGGATCGGCCAGCGCCGCGCCATGCGGAAACGTCAGCTTGACCTTGGCCTTGTAGGTCTCGCCGGTGCACAGGATGCCGTTGCGCTCCCACACGGGGACGTCCCACTTCCACGTCTCGATGACGCCGTCATCGGCGGAGAGGATGAGCTCGCGCAGCTGAGCCAGCAGCTCGCCGCGCCAGTCGCCGAGGGTGGCGATCTTGGCGGTGATGAGTTCGGTGGGCGAGGCGTTGTCGGTCGTCATGTTTCAGCAGTTCTCGTACTTCCAGTTGCGCGACCTGCCCTCTGCCAGCCACTCGACGGCCTCGGCGATGCGCTTGGCGCGGGTGTCGTCGCGCTTGGCCTCCAGCACCCACTCCAGATAGTCGCGCTGCTTGCTGGGCGGGAAGGCGTCGTAGTGCTGCTGCGCGGCCGTGACCTTGGCGAGCGCGGCGGCGAAGTCGGCTGGCATGTCCAGCTGCGCGCGCGGCTCGCGATTGGGCTTTTGTGCGCGCGGTGCGCCGGCCTGCAACAGCGCGGCGGCGGCCTTGATCTGCTTGCGCAGCTCGGTGCGGCCGGGCAGGTCGGCCAGCGTCTGGATGCGCCCGAAATCGCCCATCGCGCCGGGCTGGCCGGGCGCGGCGCCCTCGCGCTCCCAGAAGCTGAAGGCGCAATGCGCCTTGAAGGCCGACATGCCGCACAGCAGCTTGCCATCCAGCATGAAGTGCGGCCGGCTCCACTTGATCGTCTCGGCCACGTCGGGGCAGGCGGCGTGCACGTCCTCGCGCAGGCGCTGCAGGATGGGCAGCGCGAACGCAGGCACGGTGTCCAGGTAGGCGTCGATGCGGGGGTCGAGCGTGGGCATGCGGCCAGTCTAGACTTCCGGCCCCTTCCTTACCTCTGCGGATCGACCCTTGCGTGCCCTGCTGCTACCGCTGACATTCGCCGCCACGACGGCGCTTGCCCAGGTGCCCGGGCTGACGCTGGAGCAGCTGCCCCGGCCCACCATGCCGCCCGGCGAGCGCGGCCCCGTGGTGCCCGCCCAGGTGGAGCGTTGGCGCCAGGAGGCCAAGGCGCTGGAGTACGGCGACGGCATGCCGCGCAACGAGGTGGCCGCCGCCAAGCTCTACTGCCGCGCCGCCCGCTATGGCGACGCCGAGGCCCAGTACAGCTTGGGCTGGATGCTGACCAACGCGCGCGGCATCCAGCGCAACGACGCCGAGGCCGCCCATATGTTCGCGGCCGCCGCCGAGCAAGGCATGGAGCAGGCCCAGAACATGCTCGACCGCATGGGTGGCACGCCGCTGGGCGACCCGCCGCCCTGCCTGCGCCCGCCCGAGACCGACCCGTTGCCGGTTGCGCCGCCTCCGCAGCCTGCGCGCGGCGCCAAGCCGGTGTCCTTGTGGGCCACGCTGCCGCTACCGCCTCAGGCGCCGCCCGCCATCGTCAACTACGTGAAGCTGCTGGCGCCCGAGTACCAGCTCGCGCCGGCGCTGGTGCTGGCAGTCATGGCGCAGGAGTCCAACTTTGACCCGCTGGCCGAGTCGCCCAAGAAGGCGCAGGGCCTGATGCAGTTGATGCCCGGCACCGCCACGCGCTTTCGCGTCGGGCGCATCACCGACCCGTCGCAGAACATCCGCGGCGGCATCGCCTATCTGCGCTGGCTGCTGGCCTACTTTGAAGGCGACGTGATGCTGGCGCTGGCGGCCTACAACGCTGGCGAAGGCGCGGTGGACCGCTACCTGGGCGTGCCGCCCTATGCCGAGACGCGGCTGTATGTGCGCAAGATCATGGCGACCGTGGGCGGCCAGCGCCTGCACCCCTTCGACGCCAAGGTGGTGGGCGCGTCGCCCATGCTGCAGCGCGTGAAGGCGCAGATGCAGGTCATCCAGTCAAGCGGGCGCTGAGGCCGGGCTGAAGCGTTCCGGAAATCAGCGTCCCCCGGGGGCACGGGGTTGGGCGATTTTCACGCTCTGGTCGTCGTCGTCGCTGCTGCAGAATCCGCGCCGGGCTATGCCTACAGAAGGCAGGGGGAAGCAGTGGAGCGAGACGGCATCAATTGGCTGGGGATCGGCCTGCGTGCGACGGCCTTGGTGGTGACGGTGTCGCTGCTGACCTGGTGCAGCATGGGGCGGCGCGGCACGCAAGACTTTGCCGGCCTTGCCCCCGAGCTGCGCGAGATGATGCTGCTCGGCGGCCTGGCAGACAACAGCGGCCACCTTGACGTTGAGCGCGTCGCCCAGCGCGTCGGGCCGATCGGCCTCAACCGCCTTCTTTATGACAACGCGGCCAAGAGCAGCCTGCCGGCGCTGCGCTGGCTGGTGAAGCACGGCGCCGAGCCGCGCAATGTGGGCGCGTTGGACAAGGGCACACTGCTGCAGCAAGCGGCGGCCAAGCCAACATTGGATCGCATGCGCTTCTTCATCGAGGAACTCAAGCTCGACCCCAAGGAGGACACGCCGGACCGTGTCGGCGTGATGCACCTGGCCGCCCGCGCCGGCGCCGATGCCCAGACGCTGCTCTTCCTGACCTCGCAGGGGCTGAGCGTGAACGCCCCCGACGCCGGTGACCGCATGCCCATCCACTACGCGGCGCTCAAGTCCATCGGTCCGCTGGTGTCTGCCGGGGCCGACATCAACGCGCTGGACAGCCAGGGACGCACTGCGCTGCATTGGGCCGTGGAGGAGTCGCGGCACGATGCGGTGGCCGAGCTGCTTCGGCTGCAGGCCTCTGTCTTTGCACAGGACCGGCAGGGCAATACGCCGCTGCACCTGGCGGCTGTCGGCAACTCCGATGCCATCGTCGACACACTGCTGGCCGCCGGCGCCCCCAAGGCCGCGCGCAACAACGATGGGCTGACGGCGCGCGAATACCTCGAGAGAAGGCGCCAGGAGCGCCGCTACAGCCATGCCAGCGACCGGGAGCAGAAGCTGTGAGCCCGCTGCTGAAGCGCTTCGCCTGGGCCGGACTGGCCTGGCTGTTGTTGCTGGTGCCGGCCTGGGCCGACGGCGTCTACAAGTGCCGCAAGCCGGATGGCACGGTGGGCTTCAGCGACCGGCCTTGCCCGGGGGCCGATGTCGAGCAGATTGCGCGTGGCGCGCCCAAGGAGCCCGAGGACCTGCGTTACATGACCTCGCGCTGCCTGCGCCTGCGAGAGGAACTGCGCTATGCCAACCGCGAGGGCGAGGCGGACGACTCCGCCCGCCAGCAGCTCCAGAGCCGCTACCAACGCGAATGCCAGACGCAGCAGCGCGAATTGCGGGAGCGCGCCGAGCAGCAGGAGGCCAAGGCGCGGCGCGACCGCGAGTTCGCCCAGTGCGTGGAACTGCGCGAGAACATCCGCTCGCGCCGCCAGCGCGAAGCCGCGATGACAGCCGGCGAGCGCGGAGACCTGGAGCGGCTGGTGGCCGCCTTCGAGCAGCGCTGCCGCAGTCTCTAGCTTGCCCTTCCCCAGGGTCACGCCGCTCACCAGGATGCGACACCATGCTGAAGCCGCTTGCCTTCGCTGCCACCGTCGTGACCGCCCTGGCCGCATCGGCCCAGACCAGCCCCGAACGTCAGGCCCAGGCTTTGCTCGACGCGCTGCGCGAGGCCAGCGGCGTGCCGGGCATGTCGGCCGCCGTCTGGCAGAACGGCCAGCTGCGCTGGCAGGGGGTCAGCGGCCTGCGTGATGTCGAGCAGAAGCTGCCGGTGCAGGCCGACACGCGCTTCCGGCTGGCCAGCGTGTCCAAGCTCTTTGCGGCGACGGCCGCCGCGCAGCTGAAGGCCCAGGGCAAGCTCGATGTGGACCAGCCCGTCGGCCCGCTCCTGCCCGAGCTGGACCCGGCGTTCGCCGCCGTCACGCCGCGACAGCTGGCCGCCCATCTAAGCGGCATGCCGCACTACGAGGCGCGTGACGCCAGCGTTGGCGGTACACGCCACGGGGCAGCCCGCGAAGCGCTGATCTATTTGAAAGGGCGGCAGCAGCGCTCGGCGCCGGGCAGTCGCTATTTGTACTCGACCTGGGGCTACACGCTGCTGGCCGCCGCCGTCGAGGCCGCTGCAGGTCAGCCCTACCTGCAGCTGCTGTCCAGCAAGGTTGCGCCGGGCCTGGCGATAGGGCCTGATCAGACGGGTCAGTCGCCGGCCATGTCGCAGGCCTATCAGTTTGTCGGGCAGGTCGCCCAGCCGGCGCCGGCAGCCGACTTCAGCTACAGCTGGGGCGGCGCCGGCCTGGCCGCCAGTGCGCCCGCGTTGGCGCAATGGGGCAGCCGCGTGCTGCAGGGCCGCGTCGTCGACGCCGCAACGCGCGACTGGATGTGGCAGCCGGTGCTGGACAACGCCGGCCAGCCGGTCGTCGAGCGCAGCTTCAAGATGGGGTTTGGCTGGCGGCTCGATGTGGACGCCGAAGGTGGCAGGACCCTCCACCACGCCGGCACCACGCTGGGCGCGCGCAGCGTGCTGCTGCTGTGGCCGCAAGGCGAAGGCGGTGGCACCAGCGTCAGCCTGCTGTCCAACGTGATGTGGACCTCGTCCATCGAGCGCAGCGCCGAGATGCTGAGCGCGCCGCTGCGCCCGCCGGTGCCGGGTCTTGCGGCCCAGGCCTGCCCGCTGACTGCCAGCCGCTTTGAGGGTGACCTGGACGGCGCGCCGCTGCAAGGCAAGGCCACGTTCCGCCGCGACGCTGGGGGCCTGTGCCGAGGTGAGCTGAGCCTGCCCGATGCGCTGGCCAAGGTCGTCAACCCCGGGCCGCAGCCGGCCGCGGACAAGCTCATCGTCATCGGCCTGCAAGGCGACCTCGCACGCGCGGCGCTGGTGACGCCCATCGGCCTGGCCGACTGGCGGGCTCAGGCGGATGGCAGCGCGCGTGCGGATGTGGCGGGGCGGCGGCTGGTGCTGCGGCTCAGCGAATAGGCGTCACATGGTGTGAGCCATGTCACGGCGGTTACCCCGCCGGGGAGCGTGGGGGCCGCTCCGTTGCTAGCATCGGCCGGCTTTCGCCCAAGCGCATCCGCGCGAGACGCCCTGCAGATCGATGAAATCCCTTCACCCCGACACGTTGCTGAGCGTCTATCACCTCGTGACGACGATGCTGGCGCTGGCCACGATCGGCGGCGCCTGGCATCTGAAGGGCGAGCGGGCGCTGTGGCTCTGGGCCGGCGCGTTCGGCGCGGCGGCGCTGACGCAAACGGTGCGCGTGACCGCCATCGCGATGGAACTGCCGCGCAGCGTCTGGGTCGTCGGTCATTGGGGCGGCCTGCTGTCAGCGCTGCTGTTGCTGCTGGGCCTGCGCGTCTACCTGGGCCAGCCACTGCGCTGCCGGCTGCCCCTGGTCTTCGCAGCACTGGTGTGCATCGCGTCCTTGACGCTGACGGTCAGCGTCGGCCAGTTGTGGCCCTCGCTGACGCTGACGCTGCTGGCCACTGCGGCGTTGACCCTGCCGGCCGCGCATGCCGCGTTGGGGGCATGGCGCGAGCAGCGTGGCTTCCCGTTGCTGCTGCTGGCGGGTGACTTGATCGTCAGCGCCATCGTCGAGGTGGCGCGGGCCCTGGCCGTGTCGCCGCTGGTGTCGTCGACGCGCGAGCAGGTGATGCACTACAACGCCATCGGCCTGTTCATCACCATCGCCCTGGTCATCGGCCAGGCCCTGGCGATGCTGCTGCTGCTGCAGGACCGTGCGCTGCGCCAGATCCAGCGCCTCATCGAGGTCGACGTGTTGACGGGGCTGCTGAACCGGCGCGGCTTTGACGAGCGTCTGCGTCGGCTGCTGCAACGTGGCGACGGGCATCCGCCCGTGCTTGCCGTGCTGGACGTGGACCATTTCAAGCGCATCAACGACACCCACGGCCATGCGGTGGGCGACGCGGTGCTCAGCGGCATCGGCGAGCGGCTGCGCGACACGCTGCGGCCGCTGGACCTGGCCGTGCGCCTGGGCGGCGAGGAGTTCGCCGTCATCTGGGCCCAGCCTGAGCCGAATGGCGAGGCGCGGCTGGGCGAGCGCCTGCGTGCGGCCATCGCATCGGCGCCCTTCATGACGGCCATGGGGCCGCTGGCGGTGACGGTCAGCGTTGGCGTGGCTCGTGCGCATGACGCCCAGGAGGCGCCCGAAGCGCTGTTCAGCCGCGCGGATGTGGCGCTCTACGAGGCCAAGCGCAGCGGCCGTGACCGGGTGGTGCTGGCCGGCTGATCACATGCTGCGCCGGTACTGGCCGCCCACCTCGAACAGCGCGCCGGTGATCTGACCGAGCGAGCAGACGCGCACGGCGTCCCTTAACGCCTGAAGTAGGACCAAAGGCCGGCGGCAGCGATGCCGGCCACAGGCGATCCCGTGCGGTGGTTGTCGGTTGTCCTACTACGATGCCGAGCACAGACATGCTGGGAGGCATAGCCATGGAGAGCTACGACGTAGAGGAGGTTTTGGCAAAGGCGTCATTGCCGGAAGTCGCCAGGCACCTGGGCATGGAGTTGGAGCGTCGGGGAGTCAATTACCGGGCACTGTGCCCATTCCATTCGGATACCCGCCCGTCTCTGAACCTGTTTCCGGCGAGTGATAGTGGGCTCGCCCACTATCACTGCTTTGCCTGCGGCGCACATGGCAGCGCGATCGATCTTGTCAAGCAGGTTCAAGGCGTTGACTTCATCCCTGCTGTCCAGTGGTTGGGCAAGACCATTGGCCTGTCGCCATTTCGGCGCGGGAGTGAGCGTCGCGGGTCCGTGGGTGTCGTTGCCGAGGATGCTCTTACCTTTGCCGAGCGCGTGTTCCGTGAGCGCCACGACGTTGCCCGATTCCGAGTCTGGTGTGAGCAGCGGCACTTCGATCCTGCTTACCTGTTCGGCGCAGGGCTGCGCTGTGTTTCTGGCAATGTGCTGGTTGCTGGGCTTGAGGCGCGCAGTGCTGGCGAGCGGGCGGCTCTGACGGATGGGCTGCTCGAAGTCGGGCTCCTTGTGCGCCTTCGCCCCAAGGCGGGTGACGCGCACGAGCAATTCAAGCTTACGCTGCCCGAGCAATTCCGAGACTATTTCCACGATGGGCGGGTGCTCATTCCCATCTACAAGCTGCAGGGCAAGGCGAGCCAGTTGGTGGGCTATGCCGGGCGAAGCCTCGATGCCGCACCTCCAGATGGAGCACCCAAGTACTTGCTCAACCCAGGTCTGCCCAAGGCGGAATTGCTGTTCAACGCGCCTGAGGCCTTCCGCGCGATTGACGACGAGGTCAATGGCGCTCCGGGCAGGAGCAGTGCGCTCTATCTGGTCGAGGGGTTCTTTGACGCACTGAGGCTCCGCTCCTTGGGGCAGCCCGCTGTCGCGCTCATGGGCACGTCGCTTGGCAAGGGGCAACGTGATTTGCTGGAGGGCTTGGTCAACAAGCTGCCCCCAGGTGCGGGCGACTTCGAAGTTCGTGTACTGCTTGATGGCGACAAGGCAGGTTTCTCGGGCACCGACCGACTGGTGCGAAATCTGCTGGGCTGGCGCGGCGTGCGGATGCGATGGGTCGCCATCGAAGGGATTGGCAAGGATCCGGACTCCTGGCTGCAGGGCGAGTCGCCGGCCACGGGTAAGGCCGTGCTTGACCGCAGCACTCTGCCCGCTGTTGCCGCGCTGTTGGCCACCGAGTTGGGTGCCACGGATGCTGCTCCACTGCGAGACGAGAAGTGGTGTCAACTTGCGCTGTCCACACGCGAGCGTGCCTTGTTTCGAGTGGTCAAGAGCTTGCGCGAGCTTGCCAGGAATGGCGAGACGCCCCAGGCCCTCGACATGTGGCTGAGAGCCCATCTCGCCGATGAAGCAGGGGCATGGGCTGCTGACTTGTTGGAGTTCGTCAGCCAGACGAATGCCAACAAGGTCAGTCGGCCAGGCTCCACCTTGTTCCTTCAGGGTTTTCAGGAACGGCTCCGTCAGGCGCGCGTGCTGGCCTATCACGGCTCACGCCGCAATGAACTGCCCTGTGACGAGGAAACCTGGCTGAGCTTGGACCTGGGCGCCAAGCTCTTTGACCAAGTTGCTGCTGAGCGCCTCCGGCAAGACCACTGGTCAGCGGCTGCGCCCTTCGATGCGGTATACCTTCCGCGCAAGCTGACTGCCGACGCCAAGGTGCTGGACGATCCCCGCCGGAAGGTGATGCCTCACCCGGCTGACTTGCACTTGCAGCAGGTGATCTTGAACGAACTGCTCACGGAGCGTCACGATCAGTTCACCTTTGGCGGGCAGGTGTTCTCCGATTGCATTCCCGCCGTGCGTTGGGATGCGAGCAATCAGAGCACCGAAGTGACCGGCCTGACCGCCGACCTCGCTGCCAGGCCGGGTGAGGAACCTGCGCTCAGCTTTGGCTACCAGGTCGACATGGCCGTGCTGGAGGGGCGCCAGTCCCCTACCGACCAGGGAATGTTCCGCCCCTTTGGTGCATGCTGGCGCAGCTATATGGAGTCGGTCGCCCGGCAGTGCGAAGCCATCGGGCCGCGCGTGTTTGTGCTCCGACTCGACGCACAGCGCTACTACGACAAGATTCAGCGCTACGTTGTGCGCGACGCCCTCAAGGCGCCCATCGACAAGGCACTCATCCACTCCGGGCCCGAGGTGTTTCGGTCGCTGCTGGGCTGCGATGAGAACGTCGATCTGGCCGAGCGTGTGGTGGATTGGCTGTGCGATGCGATTTTTCACCACGACTACCAGGACCCTGGGACTGGCGCGCGCAAACGCAGCGAGGAAGCCTGCGGTATTCCTCAGGGGCCGGTGCTCTCGGCCTACGTCGGCACTATCGCGCTGTTTCCTGTCGATGGGGCTGCGCGCTTGCAGATGCGCAAGTACAACCCGGCAGAGCCGGTTGAAAACGCTCGTGCCCGCGTTGGCTACGCCCGATACGTTGATGACTTGATGCTGCTGGCCGACAGCGAGGAGGTGCTGAACGATCTGCGCCAGGCGCTTCAAGCGGCAGCGGCACCACTCGGCCTCACCTTGCTTGCCAAGGGCAGTCGTATTGCGCCAGGCACGCCCAAGGAGGTCATGCAGCAACTTAACGAGGGGCGCAATCTTGCGGGCTCCGTGCCCACCTGGGAGCCGCCTTTTGTGGCCGATGGCGAGGCGGGCTTTGGGCTCGGTGGGGACCTGCCTCAGATGGAACGGCAGTGCGCGCTACGGTTGCTGCGCCACCCCGGCATGCTGGAGGAGACGGAGCGAATTCAGGACAAGGTGCGCCAAGCCATGCAGGCGCCTGATTTGCGCTCGGCTGACCTCGCGCTTTGCGCGCGGTGGTTGTGGTGGCAGGTCGCGAATGAACTCACTGAAGACGCCCGGGAACCAGCGCGCGTTTGGACTCGCTACGGGGAACTTTGGCGGTACGTCTCAGAAGGCCACGCTTGGGCCGCTGAATTCGAGCGGCGCGGCTATCACTGGCTATACGCGGTTGAGGGGCTAGACAAGCTACTCGACCCCAACCCCTGGATGGAGTCCGGCCAGTCGAGTGCCGACCTCCAGGCACATCGTGTGCGGCGCTATGCCTTGGCGCGGATAGTTGGTGGTCGCGATGATTTCTTCGCTGAGATCAAGCCCCTGGAGAACGATCACCACATTCAGCGACGGACTCGATTGGTGAAGCGCAAGGCGCATCGACTGCTTGAGCCGCAGCTGCGGGGCCTGCTGCCGCAGCCGCAGGGGACCGCGCCGGTGACGAACCTGGCGTGGCTCTGTATGGCGGCGGATCTTCTGCGGAATGTGTCGGCGACTGGTGCCGGACATCCCCTGGACTCTCTCGCAGACAGGCCAGTCCATGATCCGCGTGCGGTTGCTGCCGCGAGAAACGCACGGCGAGATTTGTACCCTAGCGGCGACTCCGATAAGACCACGAACCCCGAAGCCCTTGATCTCGTTGTTCGCAACTCGCCGCCTGCCGCTCGCTGGAAGACCTTGCAGCACTTCCCCAACCTATTGGGTGCGAACCAAGAGATCACGTTGCTAGAGCCTTTGCCACTTCAGAAGGCGCTGTGGGGATTCGCGCCAACTTCGGGTCCGCTCAAGCTGTCTCGCTTCTCGGGCGAACAAGACCCCGTGACCATCGAGTTGCCAGGTGCAAGGATCACCGTCCAGATGGCGGCGGGCATGCAACTTCACACGGCGCTTTTTCGTGGCGACAGTGTCGACGCTTTCCCTTGGCGGCGCGTGACACCCAGTGGGTTACCTACCCACAACCGCACCAATCTGGCCGCGACGTTGTTCAAGGCCTTGCTGCGCATGCGGACGGCGTCGGTGGCAGACGAGGCATTTGTCCCTTTGCGCGCGCACCTGTTTTCTACCGAGCGGGCAGCCGAGGCTGATCCAGCGAATTGGGTGCTGGTGGCCGAGCCTGTTGCCGCGAACGAGTTGGGTGTGAGTGCCTGGTACAGCGACTCCCTTGGGCACCTGCGCACTGTCAACGTGCCGCTTGCAGGCGCCGAGTATTGGCGGATTGGCTGGGCAGTGGCGGATGTGCTGGGCTGGGCCGAAGACCTGGCAGTCGAGGGCGGTGAGCGCGACGAGGTCCTGTCCGACTCGGCCCGCCACCCCATCGAGGACTACGTTCTGCGTCAACAACTGCGCAAGCTGCAAGGGCAGCATCTATCGGAGGCGCAGACGCTGAGCGTGGACGAATCGGGCGTGCCGCGCACCATCGCGCGTGCTTTGACCTTGCTGAAGGACTTTGACGGCTCGGCAACGGTCGACGCACAGGTTCGCCAACTCCTCGTCATCGAGGCGGAAACCCGTGCCATGGCGCTTCGGCTGAAGCAGCGTGGCATTCAAGGGCTACGCCAGCATTTGCAGGAGGTGCCGCTGCGAATGCTGGAGCGTTTGCCCTTGTGGGTTGTCGAGGGACTGCCGCTCAGGGCCTCCCCGGGCTTGCGACCAGACTTTGCGCTACTGCTCGCCTTGACGCAGGCGATGACGCCAGCCGAGACGCAGCAGGCCGCCGCGCTAGAGTCGCTGCTGAAAGCGCTTGCCCTGGCCGCCGCAACGGCCGCGCTGCGAGGCAGCGTGGCGACGCTCCGGGGCCTGAGGATGGCGAATGGTCCACAGCTCATGCCCGAGCGACTTCCGATTCCGCCGCAATGGCCCGTACCGGACGCCGAGCGCCATGATCCTCAGGCGGACTACGCCGCGATACGAAGCTGGCTCAGCGGGGACGACTGGCCGGCATTGAGCCGTGCGCGCCCTTGGCATTGGATGCTTGCCATGCTCGGGCTGCTGAACGAGCACCGCCCCCAGACCTTCGAGATTGAGGCGTTGCAAAAGGTCTACCGCTGTCTTGAAGCTTGGGAGCAAGCAGCTGCCGAAGAAGAGGCTGTCTGGCCCTATGACGACTTGCCCCCGTTGGACTGTGGGGCGCTGTTGGAGGCCCTACCCATAGCGGTGCGCGAGTTGGACGACGCGCTGGGGGTGCGCGTGCTCGAAGTGAGCGCGCATAGCTATCGGCGCGACCCTCACTCGGATGCCTTTACCGACTCCAGCGGTGCCGAGTGGCTGCTGCAGAAGGCCAGCTATACAGGCCTGGGGGCCGAGGGCCGGGTTGCCAAGCGGCAGGACGGATCACGCATGTTGCGCGTGTGGACGGAGGTTCGCAGCCGTTCGGGCCAAGAGCTGTTGTCGGTGCATACCTTGGACGACAAGTTAGGGCGGTGGTTGTCACCGGCCGTTCAAGTGTCACTGCCGGCGCCTCCTGCTGAAGCCGAGCGTGAATCGCAATCGCCAGCTGCCACTCGGGCGGAGGATCCACCTCAGCCGGAGAGCGAAGGCGGGGGCGGCGAAGCCGGCCATGGCGCAGCGAACGCGGAGTTCCGCAACCTACAAGTGGCCTCTTGGACGCAGCGTGGAGAGACCAAGTTCACCGGCCATATGCGCGTGGCCCTCTTCCAGTGGCGTATTGATGAGACCTACTCTCATCCTCTGTGCGAGGTGGGTTTGGCGGGCCTGGGGCTGCCTGCCTTTGCAAACGACGCGGTCGTGCAGCAGCTCAAGGTCGGGAGCACCCTAAGCAACGCGGCTGAGGCCGCCAAGCCTGGTCACGAGTGGAAGTGGAACGAGTCCCGACGAGTGCCCAGTTGGCCGGAACACCGCAGGAGGCGCCTGCTGCGAGAAGTGCTGGAAGCATGCCGTGCCTTGAAGGTTGATTTGCTGGTGCTGCCGGAAGTCTCCGTGCGACCCGAGACCATTCAATTCTTGAGCGAACAGCTGGTCAGACACGGCGGTCCTGCGGTGCTGGCAGGCACCTACAGGCAATTCGACAGCCAGGACTCGCCCAATCACCTGCGAGAACCTCTCACGCTGCTTTGGCGGCCCGAGCAGGACGTACTCGATGCGCTGCGCGTGCCTGCTGGGACGGTCTTCTCATTCGAGCGCAGCAAAAAGTATCGAGCCGTCGCGGCCAAGGAGTTCTTTCGGCCTCAGTGGAAGACCCTGGCGCCGTTGTTCTCGCCGGAAAGCTTGCTGGGCAAGATCGTGAGCGAGCCGCGCCAACCGCCGCTGGCGCCTTCCGACATGACGTCGATCTTGGGTGCCTTGACGGAAAAGCTGCCGCCGCTGCGGTACGGCATGGAGCTGGTGTGCTCGGAGCTTTTCTTGATGACGAGCCCGGCCAATTTGCCGCCGCTTAGGCAAGAGGTTGCCGCTCTGCTGAAGCGATTCCCAGAATCGGGCGGAGACGCAAGGAAGATTGTTCATGATGACTACGAAGCCTTGGGCGAGCACCTCACGGTTGCCCAGTCAGTTTCTCGGCCGCGTCGCTCGGTGTTGCTGGTACCCGCTGCCACTACGCGCAGCAACGACTATTGGTATGCCGGTCAGGCCAGCGTTCTGGCATCAGGCACCGCAACAGTGTTCTGCAATGCGGTGATACCAAAGGTCTTCAACGGCGGCAGTTGCTTCATCGCGAGCGAAGCCGTGTCTTGGGACAAGGCATCCGCCGGCGTTGTCGGCGCGTTGACCCCGTATCACGGTTGGCGCAAGGGCGTCTTTATGGGCCGCGCATCGGATGCGCTGTCTGAGACGGACCAGGCACTTGTGGTGGTCGATTTGGACCCGGTTCATGTCGTCAGCGGCAAGCCGCGCCCCCAGCTACTAGCCGAGCCCATGAGCATGGTGGCCTACCTACCTGTGGTGGAGGTGGAGGGGCGTGAAGAGACGGCACAGGGCCTTGCGCAGGCCTTGAAGGACGAGTTGTCAGCGCCTGAAGGTGAGGCGCTCAGGAAACTACTGGCGGCTCGTGAAGACCGGTCGCCAGACAGATTCCAGAGCAGCCTCAATACGTTGCTGGATCTAAAGGCGAAGAAGCCACGAACGACGCTCGACAGTGCCGAGCTGAAAGCCTTCGCAAAGCAATTCGGCGATCCGGCCGCCGTGCGGGACAGGCTGCTGGCGTGGGAGCGTGACCGCCACCAGCAGCCGAACGCCAGGTTCGGCCCAGACCAGTTGGAGGCTGCGTGGCTCGACTTCCTAGTCGTTGACCAGACGTTGAAGGACGGCGAACCGTTGGTTCACATCAACGTTCCCACCTGGTCGGCGGATGCTGCCGGGCACGCCAGTGACCTTGCGCCGCCAGCCTGACGCGTTCACATGCTGCGCCGGTATTGCCCGCCCACCTCGAACAGCGCGCCGGTGATCTGGCCGAGCGAGCACACGCGCACGGCATCCATCAGCACGTCGAACACATTCCTGTTCTCGATGACGGCCTGCTGAAGCCTCGCGAGCATGGCCGGCGCCTCGGCCGCATGGCGGGCCTGGAACTCGGCCAGGCGGGTCAGCTGCGACTGCTTCTCCTCGTCCGTCGAGCGCGCCAGCTCGATGTGCTCCGGCACCGTTTCGCCATGGGGGTTGCGGAAGGTGTTGACGCCAATGATGGGGTACTCGCCGGTGTGCTTGAGCATCTCGTAGTGCATCGACTCTTCCTGGATGCGGCCACGCTGGTAGCCGGTCTCCATGGCGCCCAGCACGCCGCCGCGCTCGCTGATGCGCTCGAACTCGGTCAGCACCGCCTCTTCGACCAGCTCGGTCAGCTCGTCGATGATGAAGGCGCCCTGGCTCGGGTTCTCGTTCTTGGCCAGGCCCCACTCGCGGTTGATGACGAGCTGGATGGCCATCGCGCGGCGCACGCTCTCGTCGGTGGGCGTGGTGATGGCCTCGTCGTAGGCGTTAGTGTGCAGCGAGTTGCAGTTGTCGTAGACGGCGATCAGCGCCTGCAGCGTGGTGCGAATGTCGTTGAACGCAATCTCCTGCGCGTGCAGGCTGCGGCCGGACGTTTGCACGTGGTACTTCAGCTTCTGGCTGCGCTCATTCGCGCCGTAACGGTCGCGCATGGCGACGGCCCAGATGCGGCGCGCCACGCGGCCCAGCACGGTGTACTCCGGGTCCATCCCGTTCGAGAAGAAGAACGACAGGTTGGGCGCGAAGTCGTCAATGTGCATGCCGCGCGCCAGATACGCTTCAACGAAGGTGAAGCCGTTGGAGAGCGTCAGCGCGAGTTGGCTGATCGGGTTGGCGCCGGCCTCGGCGATGTGATAGCCCGAGATGCTCACCGAGTAGAAGTTGCGCACGTTGTGGTGCACGAAGAACTCGGCGATGTCGCCCATCACCTTCAGCGAGAACTCGGTCGAGAAGATGCAGGTGTTCTGGCCCTGGTCTTCCTTCAGGATGTCGGCCTGCACGGTGCCGCGCACATTGGCCAGCACCCAGTCCTTGATCTTGGCGGCTTCGTCGGCG
>Ga0187845_1000496_pt1 | contig 23312 bp, 21 predicted proteins | sample SpaLakP09_SKY_68_FD_134515 | JGI IMG/M metagenome (GOLD analysis project Ga0187845, IMG submission 134515) | Oligotrophic lake water microbial communities from Sparkling Lake, Wisconsin, USA - SP09_SKY_68 | ecosystem: Environmental > Aquatic > Freshwater > Lake | place: USA: Sparkling Lake... | reverse complement strand
TCGAAGCGCCACATCTGGCCCTGATTATCGCCGCCATAAATGTAATTGACGCGCGGATCAGCACCGGGATCGGCGCTGATGGCGGAAATCTTGGCCAGACCGGACGGCGTGGTGGTGTCGCCCGAGTTGGTGCTGATCTTGTTCAGCAGTTCACCCGTATAGGCATCGAGCACATAGAGATAGCCTTTGCCGCTACCCGTCGCCACGCTATCCGTGCCCGGCACGTTGTTGTAGCCCGAGGTGAGGAACACCACCCAGCGGCCGCTGGCCAGCGTGCCGAACTGCGGATTGCCGAAGCTCAGGCCCAGATCGCCATCGCTGAGCGGGCAGACCGTGGCATCGGCACAGAACTCCCACAGCTGTTTAGGGTTGCTGGTATCGGTGATGTCGAGCGCATAGTAGCCACGCCCGCCGCCGTTCAGGCCCGCCACCAGCACGGTGCGCCAGCTGCCGCCGGTGGTCTTGATATCGGCAACCTCTGGCGAGCCGTCGGCCGTAAACTGGTGGTTGGTGCTGTAGACAGTACTGGCCAGCCCGTACAGTTTTTTCATGGTGGTGCGCGGAACATAGGCCCACAGCTCGTCGCCGCTGGAAGAATTAAACGCGTGCAGCATGCCGTCATTGGCGGCGGTGAACACCGCGCCGCTGCGATAGCTGCTGCTGGCCGGATTGCCATAGGTGTCCTTGAAGGTTATGTAGTCGGGATCCGCATAATCGTCACGAGGATCGCGCACATAAGCCGGTTTGGACGAGGCGATATCGCCCAGCACGATAGGCACTGGACCGCTGGCGCCAGTAGGCGTATTGGTGGTCATGCTGTAGGCACGGAACAGCGTATCGTTGGCATACTGCTGCTGACCGCGCAGCCAGTTGACCAGATTATTGCCGTCATTAACCAGCGCCTTGTCCGAGGTGGACAGCAGCGCGCACTGGGGCAAGGCACTGCATTTGTTGGCAAACCATGCCGGTGCAGCGCCCTTCATATTCGCGAAGCGGAAATCGTCGGGCGTGCTGCCATAGCTGCCCGAGGTGTTGTACATATAGATGCGGCGCGTATCGCTGCTGGCGCCGACCTTCTGGCCCAGCCTGTCGCTGGTGGTCCAGGTGACAGTGCTGGAGACGCTGCCGTCGGTACTATCGATCTTGCGGTCCGACAGTTCGCCGAACCATTTCACCGTGGTGAAGGTGTCCGAGAAGATGTCGTTGTCGGTCAGCGTAATATTCGGAGTTGAGGTCGCTGCCGCAGCAGCAGCGCCCACATGCACCTGCATATTCGACAGCGCTTCACTGAGGCCGCTCACCACGTCTTTCGGGTCCTGCGCACTGAAATATTTCCCATGCCCGTTAATGGCTGCGTGCCACAGATCGTCCACCCGCTCCTGCACCGTGCTGGCCGTGTTGGTCGTGTCCGGATCAGGCCAGACATAGGCGCCATTGCCATTCCACGGACAGCCTGTCGTCGCGCCCGTAATCAGCTTGTAGAAATCGCCGCCCGCCTTGGGGGCGCTGTCGTAATTCAGCTCGTAAGTCATTACCCCGTCCACGCCCAGCCCCAGCGTGTAGGTATTCATGTGCAGATGGGTGTTTTCCCCCGTCGCTGCAGGCACGGAACCGGGCTTGCTCATATCCGGTTCCAGCGCCGGGCGTAGCGATACCGTGCTGGTGCTGGAGCCGCCGTTATACCAGTGCAGTGCCACGTCAGAGATCGATGGCTGGGTCTGGGCGCGGGTATCCACGCAGCCGCGCGCTTGGGTACAGAAGCGTGCCGGATTTTCCACGTTGTCGTTATTGACGACATTGGGCGTGCTGCTGCCGTTCCAGTAGCCGTCCGTAGTAAGGATCATGAAATTCTGCTGGCACGGGTACTGCACCACTTCCTGCCCCGCCGCATAATTGTAGGGCGTGAGGTTGGCGAACATGCGGCCCACGTTATCCATCGCGGTGCGGGTAGGGGTGGAGCCCGAGGTGGTGGTGTTGTATAGCACGGTGTACCAGTTGGCACGGGCGGTACCGGTAAAGTCGGCCGGTTTCATGTCGATGGCGCCACCGGCGCCGGCATTCGACAGCTTGACGTAGCCCACCTTGTAATTTGCCGTAATGGCCGAGAACGCAATGCCGACCGAGGTCTTCATCATTTGCAGCCGGCTCTTGTAGTACACATACCAGTTGGCGAAGTTGTTCATCTCCTCGGCATAGGTGCAGCTGCTGGCGCCCAGACAGTCGGTGCGGTCGCCACTTTTCGGATAGGTCTGGCCGCTGACGATGTTCACCCGCACGAAAGGATTGGGGGCACCGGAACCGGCCGACAGTGCGCTGGTCGAGACGGGAATCGCATCGTTGACGGCGGCCACAAAGCCGCTGGTAGCCGAACGGTTCCAGCTCACCGTGCCCTGATTGTCCATGGTGAAGGCACTGATGGTCGCGGTATTGTCGGTGGCGGCCCAGTTGACCAGGCAAACGCTGCTACTGGTGTAGCCGGCCGGGCAGTTGCTGCTGTTGCCGAGATAAGCCTTGATGGTGCCTGCCGTGCCGATAGCGCTGACTACAGAACTGGCGATCTGCGCCGGCGTGCGCCCCTTGCCCAGGCTCAGATAGGCAGGACTACTGCCGGAAGAAGCACCGATCAGCGGGGTGCCGCCATAGCTCAGGCTTTTCAGAATGGCGGTCGATGTCGCCGAAGTGCTGGTGCCGCTGAAAGTGATCACGGCGCTGCCGGGAGCGTAAGGCGTGGTCACAACCGACGGCGCTGTGACGGCCAGGCCCCAGCCGGCACGCGAACTGTCGGTCAGGGGCTGGCAGTTGGCCACGCTGATGCTGCCTGTGCAGCTGACCGGCAGCACAGCTACCACATTATCGGCTGACAGCGTGATGCCGAAAACCGTACAGGCCGGAACCGTCGCCTGTCCGGTCGGCGTGCGCACGCAGGCGTAATACAGCTTGCTGGAACTGGCGCCCAGATTGACGGAAGTGGCAATGATATTGGCTGCCAGTGCACTCGCCATGGTCTGTTGTTTAATCAGGCTGTTGGTGCCGGTGGCCGCCGTCACTGTCCCGTTGGTGATGGTGGTGCTGCCGTTCACCACCACACCGGTGATGCCCAGGGAGCTGGCCGTGGCAGACGCTCCTATGGCGATGGTGCCGTACGAGGCCAGCGCGCCCGTAGGGGTGGAATAGGCTGGATAGATGTAGCTGCCTACACGCTTGCCCTGGCACTGCGTGAGCAGCCGGTCGCTGCACCAGCGTACCTTCACGGGAACGGGATAGCCGGCCGGCGCGGTGGCGCCCACGGCCGTCGACTTGCAGGTCTTCATGGTATCGTCGGTGCAGAACTGCCCTACCCCGATGGTGTAGTAATACGGCGCCGTGGTAATCGCCGTTGCCGTCTGGTAGGTCGCGTCCGGATAGGTGTAGCTGGCCGTATTGAACTGACAGCTGCTGCCCGAACACCATTTCAGATCAGGGAAGCCGGTCACCAGATTGATGTTCGAGGTGACCACATTGCCCGCCATATCGTTCTTGCGCACGCCGTAGCCATCCCCCGTAACCGAAGTCCAGTTGCTGGTATTGGCAGCGTTCTGCTCAGGATAGTTGCTGCCGTCCGCCTTGACCGGCACCACATAGCGGATGGCCGGATTGTAGTACTGCTTGTTGAAGTCAGGGCTCATGAACGGCGGATGGCCGACTGCGCAAGCCGTGATCCCGGCCTGCAGCGTTGCCCCGCTGCGGCAGATATTGTCGTTGACGTAGTCCGGCGTGTAGGTCTGGTCCATCGAGCCGGAGTTATCGAACAGTAGCATCAAGTTCGGTTTCACCGTGCCGGTGCCGGAAATATTCAGCAGCGGTACCTGTGCGATCTGGGTCAGTCCGGCCTGCGCCGGCGGCGCGACGGCGGCCAGCGCAGTGAGCGCAGCCGGCAGCAGGAAATTGGTCAACGCTGAGCGCAGCTTGTTCATGATTCTATCCATCCTGAGTACGGGGCCCTACGGCCCTTTCATGATGACGGCCTGAGTCACCACATTGCCGCCGCGTGCACCGGCAATGCGCGCTGTGACGACGTAATGAAGCTGGGGCTGGTCGAGGTAATTCGGACTGTCGGAACGGCCGCTGCGGCCATAGGGCTGGCTGGTCTTGGAATTGGGACGCGCCGACGTCAACTGGCAGCGGTTGTTCACCGCGTTATACGGACCGGCAAAATCACACAGGCGGTGAATCACATACTCCACCTGGTTGCCGGATGCGTCGGGTGGCAGCGTCACCGAACCTTGCCAGAAGGCGGGCGTACTCACCGTCCACGTGGGCGACATGGTGGCCACATAGCCTGCCGCTGCCTGATTCGATTCCAGCAGCGCGTTATTGGGAATATCGCGCAGATAGGCAAAGGCGGTGTGCACGCCCAGATCGGCCGCCTTGCTGAGCGCCGCCTCGTAGGCCAGATTCGACGTCGTCAGCGTCGTCGAGGTGCTGGACTTGAGCAGGTAGATGCTACTGACCAGCATCACGGTCAGCATAATCAGCATGATGGGCAGCGCTATCCCGCGCTGCAGGCGGCGCATTCGCATCATGGCCTCCATTGCGCGTTACGGACCGGGACGATGTTCTCGAACACGCGGTAGCGGTAGCACTGCCACGCCTGCGTGTCCCCCGCGACGGCCACATTCACCTGTATGGGCACGGCAGCTACCGTGGCCGGAGCTGCACTGGCAAACACGGTAGGCTGCTCCGTCGTCGCCGTACACTGCCCGGCCGCATTGGGTTTCTCCACCGTTTTGCTGCGTGCCACCACCGCCAGCCGCACGGCAGCAATACGCTGATAGTCGCCGGGGCTGCCCACCACGCCATCGCCGTCGGCATCGATCATGCTGGCGCTCCACGCCGTGATCTGCATGCCGTTACCGCTGGGGGTGGGGTCGTAGGTGCCGGCCACCACGCGGGTATCGAAACCATACTGCGCCTTGATGCTCACCACGTTGTCCGTCACGGAGACGCCGGCCCGCTCAGCACCGGGCAGTTCGGCCGCGCGCAGCAGCAGCACGCCATTGACCACCGACCAGGTGTGGAAATGCAACTGGGTGGCGGGGCCCAGATTGTAGACATAGCTGACGTTCTGGCGATACACATTGGCCAGGCCACCGGGCGGATTGAAACGGAAAGATGTAGCGCCATTGAACAGCAGCGTATTGGCCGGCGCTGCGCCGAAACCGGACAGCTGCACCAGCGAGCATTGGACGCTGCCTTGCGCCAGCGGCGCGATCACCATCACATCGCCGGTCTGGAAAGTGTAGGGATTGCGGCTATCAATGGTCAACTGCGTGCCGCCCAGGTAGTCTGCAAATAGCCGCGCCGAGCCATTGCCGCTCTGCGAAGTCCCGCTGTTAAACGCAATCACATCGGGATTGCTGCCATTCGACTGAATCAGCACCGCGCTAAGCGGCGTAATAGTTACCCCGCCGCGCACGGCAGTGGGCAAGGCATAGCCGCTGGCATCGGTCAGCACGGTATCGCAGCCCGCCAGCATGGGATCATTGATGCCCCAGCCCGATTCCGCCGCATCGTTACTGAGCGAATACAGTGCCAGCATGCCGTTCTGCATGCTGTCCGAGCCGCCCACGGCAGCGTCCTTGTTCAATTCGCCGCTGATAATCAGCCGCGTCGCGAACAGCAGGGCCAGCATGCCGATCACCACGCTGACCATCAGCTCGACCAGCGAAAAGCCAGCCGTACGCATGCGAGGATAGGAGGTCTGAAGAAGCATCATGTCAGTTCGCAATGTAGGAAGTCACCTGCTGCTGGTTCATATCGTCGCCGGCCTTGCGCTTCCAGCGGATGGAAATGTCGACCCGTACGCGCCGAGCTTCCGGCGTCACCTGCACCGCCAGCAGCGCACCGGGAATGTAGCGCAGGGTTTCGTCCACCCACGGCTGCAAGGCCTCGGTTGGTTCTGCGCCCTCTTCCACGCCGTAATTCAGCACATTCGCCACATCGGCATTCATCACGCCGAGCAGCTTTTCGCTGGCCATGGTGGCTTCGGCACGCTGGCTGGCATCGGACAGGGCCGAGTAGGCGCGCGCCTGCAGGCCTATGGTACCGAGCAGGCCTATGCCCAGTATCAGTATGGCCAGCAAGGCTTCCAGCAGCGCGATGCCGCGCTGGCCGGCTGGCTGCCTGGGCGCTTGTATTCGCGCACGCACTGCTGCCTGCAGCGGCGCGCGCAGGCGCGGGCGCGGTATGCGGATGGCGGTCTTCATGGCGGGCAAGCTCGCGTATCGGTGGCTGGCAGGTCGGGCTGGCATTTGGTCGCCATGCCAGCCAGCGTGACAACCAGAGCAACGGTGGGCACCTCACCATGGAAGCGGCTGGCCGGAGTGAGCACCAGCCGGGTCAGACGCTCGGCAAAGCGGGTATCCACCCAGCCCATGGGTGTGAAATAGACTTGCGAACTGCCTTCCGGCAAAGTGGTCGGCAGCAGCGCTTCGGAATTCGGCATGGCGTCGGCCAGCCGCAGCACGGATTTGAAGCCGGCCGCGCCCTCCGGATCATTGGCGGCCGCAGCGGCCACGGTAGACCAGCCGGCTTCGGCCGCACCGCACTGGCTATTGGCCGAAACAAAACACAGATCCACCTGCCAGTTCATCTGCCCCGTATTCACATTCGGCGTCAAACTGATCCGGCTGAAAGTATTGTGCAGCACGGCCTGGCGCCGGGCCATGCTGAAGCCTTCCGCGTAGAACTCGCTGGCGCTGCGGGCACGGTTAGCCAGCAGCCAGTTGCTGGCATTGGGCAGACCGATGGCCAGCATGAAGCCGAAGATGGTCAGCGTAATCAGCAGTTCCAGCAGGGTCAGCCCGCGCATGCGGGCCGGCACCGGCAAGCGCTGCAGGCCTAGTTGGAACATGCTCCACCTTTATGATCTACCCAGCAGGAGGCACTGGTGCCCCAGCCGGTCGGGCTGCCCGTGGTGGCATGCGTGCCATTCTGGTCTATGGTGTAGACAAAACCGGCCATTTTGCCGCTGCCGGTAGCCGTGATGACGTAGGTCGAGGCGGTGGCCGAGGTGAGCGCATAGCTGAAATTGGCCGTGCTGGCAGGAAAAGCCGCGGCACCGTCAAAGCCCGCATAGCTGCGGTTGTTGGCCCAGTACTGTTCGGCTGCCGGCTGTGCACCGCCGAGCGCGGTAAAGGCTTCGCTCAGGCGGCCGCGCACCACGTAATCCGTGTAGGAGGGTATGGCAAAGGCCATCAAGATTCCGACGATCGCCACGGCGACCATCAGCTCGATCAGGGTAAAGCCTCGCTGACTGGTTTTCATCGCCTGCTCCTGTTATCAATGTGCACGTTTAATAGTGTAGCCGAGCAGGCTTGCATTTCCCTGAGGAAATGCTGACAAACTGCTGACAATTGCACGAAAGAATTAAAAATCAAGGGAAAATGATGGAAAAACGGACGCCCTGCCCGGTGCTGGCGTCCTCGATCCGGCATTCAGCACCATGCACGGTGGCGATGTCGCGCACGATGGCAAGGCCCAGGCCGCTGCCGCTTGCACGGTCGTCGAGCCGCACAAAACGGCTGAATACCTGCTCGCGCCGCTCGGGCGGTATGCCGGGGCCGCTGTCTTCCACCACCAGCATGCCGCCGTGGACTGCCGCATTGCCTGGCGGCGGCAGACAGCTGACGGTGACGCTACCGCCAGCCGGCGTGTAGCGGACCGCGTTATCGATCAGATTGTCGATCAGATCGCGCAGCAGGAAACGGTCGCCGCGCACCGTCAGCGGCTGCAGTTCGAAACCGAGATCGATCTGCTTGCGGCTGGCCTGCTCGACAAACAGCTGGATCGATTGTTCGATCAGGCTGTGCAGCGCCACTGGCTCCAGCCGGGTGGCTGCAAAATGCTCGGGTTCGGCGCGCGCCAGCGCCAGCAGCTGGTTGGTCTGCCTTATCATGCGCTCGGTAGTGGCCAGCATCAGTTGCACCGACTGGGCTGCCTCGGCCTCGCTCTGGCGCGCGCCCAGCCATTCGAGCTGGGTTTTCAGTCCGGCCAGCGGGGTGCGCAACTGGTGCGCCACATTGGCCAGAAACTGCTGGCGCGCCTGCGCGCCGTCGCCGACCTTTTCCAGCAGACCGTTCAAGGCATGCACCACGGGTTTCAGTTCCTGCGGCAGATCGGCCACTGCCAGTGCTGTCAACTGGTCGCTTTCGCGCCGGTTCAAGTCCGTGCGCAAACGTTGCAGCGGCAGCAGGCCATTGCTGACACTGAACCAGATCAGGCCTATGCTGGCCAGCGCAAACAGGCCTTCCAGCAGCAGCAAGGCGCGCAGCGTGGCCTGCTGGATCTGCTGGCGCTTGCGCAGCGTCCTGGCTACGACGATGTAGGCATGGCTGACCTCTGTGTTCCCAGCCCGCGCCGGCAGCGCCCAAGGCTGCATCAATAACCGCACCGGCTGCTGCAGACGCACAGCATCGAATATCTGCCGTGTTCTGGCGCCTGCAGCGTGCAGCGACTGCGACACCGGCAAATCGCGGTCGCCCGCGATCTGCCGGCCAGCGCCGTCGAACACGGCAAAATACAGACTGTCGCCATCATCGCTGCGCAGCACGGCTTCGGCCAGCGCGGGCAGATCGAGCCACAGCTGGCCGCCTTCATCACTGAGGCGGGCCCCGAGGCTGGCTGCCGCTTCGGCCAGGCTCTGATCGAACGCCAGCTGGGCCGGTGTCCAGGCCAGCAGGTACGCCAGCGCACCACCTGCGAGATTGATCAGCAGGATGGGCGCGATCAGCCATTTCAGCAGACGCAGGCGGATGCTGCTCATGGTGCTGGCGGCCCCGCTTCCAGCATATAGCCGAACCCCCGGATGGTGCGCAGCGTGACGCCGGCATCGGCTATCTTCAGGCGCACGCGCGAGACATACACTTCCACCGCGTTATGCGTCAGATCGTCGCCCCAGGGCAGTATGGCATCGATGATCTGCTGCTTGGACACCACCTTGCCGGCCTGCTGCAGCAGAAATTCCAGCACCGCCCACTCGCGCGCCGACAGTTCGATCTGACGTTCGCCCACGCGCGCCCGCTTGGCATCGAGATCGAGCGCCAGCTGGCCCAGCGCCAACTGGCTGGGCCTGGGCGCGTTACGCCGCACCAGCGCACGCAGGCGCGCCACCAGTTCTGCCGTAGCAAATGGCTTGACCAGATAATCATCGGCGCCCAGTTCCAGCCCACGTACGCGGTCGGCGATGGCGTCGCGTGCCGTCAGCAGCAGTACCGGCAAATTACTGCCGCGTGCGCGCAGGCGCCGCACCAGTTCGTAGCCATCCAGACCGGGCAGGCCGATATCGAGCACCATTACTGCCAGCGTCTCGGCGTGCTGCAGGCGCAGATCGGCCTGGCTGCCATCCGCCAGCAGTTCCACCGTCATGCCATGCTCGCCCAGCACGCGGCGCAAGCCATCGGCCAGAACAGCATCGTCTTCGACTACCAGTACCTGCATGGCGCACACTCATCAATGGGAATGGCTGCATTATGCACTTGCCCTGTGGCCAAGCATAGTGCGCCGGTGCGAGGCCACACAGAGCGCACCCTCCGGCTTTGTAGGATCAGGACTACAAAGCTACGCCGCACAGGACTACAGGCCAGCGACTACTGCGCTTATGTTCGTTACCTCGCACACGCCTTACAGTAGTGACAACACCGAAGCGCAGCAACGGTGTTGTTTGAGTAGCCAGACTGTGAGGAAAAACATGAACAATGCCCAACTCAGCCCATCGCCCAAAACCCGCGGTTACGGCGCCACAGCCCGTCCACCACTGCCGTACACCATCAGCCCCAGCGGGGCACGCCAGAATGAATTACTGGCTGCCCTGCCCGAACACGAGCTGGCAGCCTTGCTGCCGGAACTGGAACTGGTGACTCTGCCGGCAGGCAAGGAACTATTCGAATGCGGCGCCTGCATGGACTATGTGTACTTCCCTACCAGCGCCATTATTTCGCTGCTGTACGTGATGGAAAACGGCGCCACGACGGAAATCGCCGTGGCCGGCCGTGAAGGCGTGGTCGGCGTTTCCCTGTTTGCCGGCGAACGGGCCATGTGCAGCGCCATGGTGCAGGCGGCCGGCTATGGCTACCGCATGCATGCACGCCACCTGCGTGCCGCCTTCCACCTTGGTGGTGCACTGCCGGCCCTGCTGATGCGCTACAACACGGCCCTGTTTGCCCAGATGGCGCAAAACGCCGTCGGTGGCCGCCACAGTTCTATCGAACAAAAGCTGTGCCGCTGGCTGCTGGAACGGCTGGACCGTTCATCCGACAACGTACTCAAGGTAACGCAGGAAATGATTGCCATCATGCTTGGCGTGCGGCGCGAAAGCATCACGGCTGCCGCTGGCAAGCTACAGGAGGAAGGCCTGATCGCCTACCGCCGCGGCACCATCACCGTACTCGATCGCTCAGGTCTGGAGCAATATGCGGGGGAGTGCTACAAGGTGGCGAAGACGGAGTATGTCCGTCTGCTGGAGGATGTAGCGCACTATTAAGCACGGCACTCAGGGCAGGCGGCAGGCTGCTCAGCACATCACTGCCCGGCGTGGCAGGCAGCACCGCAGCATTTGCCGGAACCATCACCGGCTCCGGCAATGCGCTAGGCTGAGGCAAGGGGATGCTCACTTCGATGCAAGTACCTTTGTCATGGCGGCCGCGCCGTATGCTCATGCTCCCGCCCAGCAGCAAGGCACGCTCGCGCATGCCTAGCAGTCCGTGTGACATAGGCTTGACGATGTTGGCGGCAGCAATGCCGATGCCGTCATCGACGATACGCAAGATCAGCCCGTGCTGGTCGCGCGTGAGCGTGACTGTCACATGGCTGGCGTTGGCATATTTGCGGATATTGGTCAGCGCTTCCTGCACGATGCGGAACAGCGCAATCGACAGGTCGCCGGAGCGGCGCGCCGTCTTTTCCACACCCGTCGCCACATCGCAATCGCAGCGCACCTGCGCCAAGCGGCTGAACTCCCCGCAATAGCTTTCAATGGCCGCGCACAGGCCCAGATTATCGAGCAGACTGGGGCGCAGATTTTCAACGATGCGGCGCTTCATTTCCACTGTTTCCACCAGCGTGGCGCGGGCGCGCTTGAGCTGCGCTGCCAGTTCCGGCTCGCGCTGCTGCAGCTGCTGGGTTACCGCTGCAATATCCATGCTGATGGAAGTCAGATTGGCGCCCATTTCGTCGTGCAGCTCACGCGACAGCCGGATTTTTTCCTCCTCGCTAATACTGATCAGATGGCGCGACAGCAGCGACAGCTGTTCGGTACGCTGCTGCACCTGCGACTCCAGTGTTTCATTCGCGCTCTGCAGCGCATGCTCGACTTGGGCTCGATTGGCAAAACTGCGCCGCACCAGCTGGTAGAACATCACCAGCACAACGATGGCCAGCGCATTGATGCTCATACCCAGCAAAATGGCCTTCAGATATTCCTGATAGAAGGCTGCGCTGCGATGGGCCATGGTCTCGTTCTGTTCCTGCTCCATGATCACCACCTGCAAGCGGATTTCATCCATGTTCACGCGCCGTTCGCTGAGCTTGGCAATCTTGACGATTTCGGACAGGCCGCCTTCGCGGTACACATCGACAGCCTGTCCCATCAGGCGCAGGCGGCGGCGCACCAGCGTATGCAGCTGGGCCAGATTGCGCAGCTGTGACGGATTATCGGCCAGCAGGTTCTCGAGTTCCTTGAACTCGGCTTCCGTTTCGGCCGAGGCGGAGGTAGTGGAGCGCAGCGTCTCTTCGCGGCCATTGAGGAAATAGCCGCGCATGCTGCTTTCAGCTTCCAACACCAGCACGTTCAGGTACTGCAAGCGGTCTGCCACGCGGGCCGACTGGGCCAGCGATTGCTGGGCTCCGCGCAAGGACTGCAGATTATGGAACAGACTGAAGCCATTCACGATCAGCAGTAGCGCGCAGGTCACGCACAGGACCGTCTTATACAGCGGCAGACGGTGTTGCGGTGCCGGTTCTACAGTGAAATGCATCCTGAGGGGTTTCCTTCATGGTAGTTTGCGCCGGCCAGCGTAGGCGCATTATAGCCCCGTGAAAGAATGGCTGCGCTGGCGCCACAGTTCAAGCGTGCGCACAGCCCTGCCAGCAGCTCATTCGAGCAGATTGTTCTTCATGGCGTAATAGGTCAGATCAGAATTCGACTGCATCGCCATTTTTTCCATCACGCGGGTGCGGTAGGTGCTCACCGTCTTGATGCTGAGCGATAGTGCCACGCCGATATCGGACACGGTTTCGCCCTTGGCCAGGCGCAGGAATACCTGGAACTCGCGGTCCGACAGTTCCATATGCAGCGCCGTATTCGGGTCGCGGTCCAAGGTCTGCGCCAGCAGTTCGCCTACTGTGGCATTCACATAGCGGCGACCCTGGAACACGGTGCGCACGGCCGTCATCAGCTCGTCCGCCTCGCACTCCTTGTTCAGATAGCCGTTGGCACCCATCTTGAACAGGTTCACCGCATACTGCTGGGCCGGATAGCCGGACAGTATCAGCACCGGCAGATCAGGCTGGCCCTGCCGGATGGTGCGCAGGGTATCGATGCCGCTCTGGTCGGGCATGGCGATATCGAGCATCAGCACGTCGCATACCTCGCGCCGGGCGATATCGAGTGCTTCACGGCCGGTACCGGCCTCGGCCACCACTTCGAATTCCTCGGTGGCGGAAAAAATCTGTTTGAATCCTGCGCGGACTATCTGATGATCGTCGCAGATGGCAACGCGTATCATGCATCCTCCTGTCTGGCCGGCCTGCGGCATAGACTGTACCGGACTGAACATCACGGTATTCAGCGTCGCTGATTTTTAGTCAATATTGAGAGTATAGCAGCTACGCGGCCGGACGCCGCGTACGGCTTGCTGGTTGTGGCTGGCCTGCGCAGCTCAGTCCAGCTTGAGCAGGTCCAGTATGGCCTGCAGTTCGCGCCGGATCAGGCTGCGATCGAGCGGTACCGCAGCCGGCAGCACTGCTGCTTCAAAACTGCCTTGGTCCGCTGCCGCATGGTGCTCGCCACGGCTATCGAGCTTGTTGCGGGCACCGCTGATGGTAAAGCCCTGCTCGTACAGCAGCTCGCGGATACGGCGGATCAGCAGCACTTCGTGGTGCTGGTAATAGCGCCGGTTGCCACGCCGTTTGACCGGTTTGAGCTGCGTAAATTCCTGCTCCCAGTAGCGCAGTACATGGGGCTTCACACCGCACAGCTCGCTTACTTCACCGATGGTGAAATAACGCTTGGCCGGTATCGGCGGCAGTACGGCAGCATCGGTCTTGGCAGCGCGGTCATTCATCACGACTTAGCTCCCGTTCAGGCGACACGTGCCGCCGGATTGCTCTCTTCCACCATCCCCTTGAGCTTCTGGCTGGCGTGGAAAGTTACGACGCGGCGCGCCGTGATGGGAATTTCTTCGCCCGTCTTGGGGTTGCGGCCCGGACGCTGCGGCTTGTCGCGCAGCTGGAAGTTACCAAAACCGGACAATTTCACCGCTTCGCCCCGTTCCAGCGCATTGCGGATTTCGTCAAAGAAGGTTTCCACCATATCTTTGGCTTCACGCTTGTTCAGGCCCACCTGTTCGAACAGCAGTTCGGCCAGCTCCGCCTTGGTCAGCGTCGGCAAATCTTTTTCAGCATCCTGACGTACTTTGGCAACCTGCATGGCGCGATGCAGATCGGCAGCCAGTGCGGACTGCAGTACGGCGGAATCGACGTCGTTGTTATTAATTTTACTGCCCTGCCTTCTCTAATAACGAATGAGTCCGGCATTAGCCGGACTCCCGAGTGTACAAAACGCTAAGCGATGCGCCCGTATCAGGTGCGCAAACGTGCGCCATGTTTCTGCTTGGCAGCGTCGCCCAGCGCCGTCATTACGGCCTCGACCACGTCATCTTGCAGCGTGTTTTGAGTATCTTGCAAGCTAAAGCGGAAAGCAAGCGATTTTTCGTCCGTTTCCAGCCCTTTACCACGATATTCATCAAACAAAACAATGGCTTGCACAATCTTTCCGTGTGGATTTGTTGCCAGAGCGTCATTGAAGGCATCAAGCAGATCCTGCGCCGGAACGTGCTGTTTCACCACCACGGCCAGATCGCGCGTCGCACCAGGGAACTTGGAAGTTTCCGCATAAACGGGCACATTGCGTTGTTGCAGCGCCTCGGCGTCGACTTCGAACACCACCGGCGCTTGCGCCAGCTCATATTTCTGCAGCCAGCGCGGGTGCAGTTCACCGATGAGGCCGATCACTTTACCGTCCAGCAACACGTTGGCCGAGCGGCCCGGATGCAGGGCCGGATGTTCAGCTTTGACGAAACGCAGCGCCAATGGTGCAAACAGGTGTTCCAGATCAGCCTTGAGGTCGAAGAAATCGACATGGCGGTTGTCCAGCCCCCACTGCTCGTCGGCCACGTTGCCGTAGGCCATGGCCGCGACGCGCTTAGGCTGGTGGTAGCCGGCCACGGTCAGGGCGCCATCGGCCACGCTGTCGTCACGCAGGTAGATGGCGCCCACTTCGAACAGACGCACGCGGTTGGTCTTGCGGTTCAGGTTGTAGCGCACATTGCTGACCAGACTGCCGATCAGGGTGGTACGCATCACGCTCATCTGGCTGGCGATAGGGTTCTGCAGGCGGATAGGCTGCTCGTTGCCGGCAAAATCCTGCTCCCATGCCGCTTCCACGAAGCTCATGTTGACCACTTCCTGGAAACCCAGATCGGCCAGCTGGTGACGCACGGCAAACAGCGAACGGGTGTTTTCCGGTGCAATAATCATGGTGTTGGCCGCCACGGGCGCCACCGCAGGAATATTCTCGAAGCCGTACACGCGCGCCACTTCTTCGATCAAATCTTCTTCGATCTCGATGTCGAAACGGTAGCTAGGCGCCGTCACGGAGAACACGCCATTGTCATTGCCGTCGCCCGCTTCCAGCGAGAACGGCAGGCCCAGACGGGTGAAGATGTCGGCCACCATCTGGTCGTTGACGGCCACGCCGATCACCTTGCGCGCGCGCGCCGTGCGCATCTGCACTGGCTTGGCCGCTGGTACATTGACGATCTGGTCATCCACCGGACCTACTTGGGTGGTCGAGGTGCCGCAGATTTCGATCAGCAGCGAAGTAATGCGCTCAATGTGCTCCACCGTGGTGGCATGGTCCACGCCACGCTCGAAGCGATGCGCTGCATCAGTCGAGAAGTTGTACTTGCGGGCGCGGCCCTGAATCGCGTTAGGCCACCAGAATGCCGCTTCCAGATAAATCGATTCCGTCTCCAGCGACACGGCAGTAGCGTCGCCGCCCATGATGCCGGCCAGCGATTCGATTTCCTTGTCGTCGGCGATCACGCCTACCCATTCATCGATGTTGATGGTGTTACCGTTCAACAGCTTGAGGGTTTCACCGGCCTTACCCCAGCGTACATTCAGGCCGCCATGGATTTTGGCCAGATCGAACACGTGGGTAGGACGACCCAGTTCCAGCATCACGTAGTTGGAAATATCCACCAGTGCCGATACCGAGCGCTGGCCGCTGCGCTCCAGGCGCTGCTTCATCCACGCTGGCGTGGCAGCCTTGGCGTTCAGGTTGCGGATGACACGACCGGAGAAGCGGCCGCACAGGTCCGGTGCCGAGATTTTCACCGGCAGCACTTCAGCGCTGTTGACCGCCACCGGACGGAAAGTCGGCGCCTGCAGCGCCACGCCCGTCAGGGCCGAAACTTCACGCGCCACACCCAGCACGGACAGGCAGTCAGCCTTGTTCGGGGTCAGCTTGATGGTGAATTTCAGATCGTTAAGCGCGTAGTAGTCGCGGAAGTTCTTGCCGATCGGTGCGTCGTCCGGCAATTCCAGCAGGCCGCTGCCCTCTTCCGACAGCTTCAGCTCCTTGGCCGAGCACAGCATGCCTTGCGATTCCACGCCGCGCAGCTGACCTACCTTGATTTCGAACGGCTTGCCATCGGCGCCCGGTGGCAGCACGGCACCAGCCATGGCGCACACCACTTTCAGGCCGGGACGCACATTCGGTGCGCCACAGACGATGTTGAGCAGCGTGCCCGTGCCCACGTCCACCTGGCACACGTTCAGACGGTCGGCATTCGGGTGCTTGGCCATTTCGCGTACATGAGCGACCACCACATTGGAAAACGGTGGCGCCACCGCTTCGACTTCTTCCACTTCCAGACCGGACATGGTCAGCATGTGGGCCAGTTCGTCCGAAGTCATCTTCGGATCGACCATGGTACGGAGCCAGTTTTCAGAGAATTGCATAATCAAGCCTTCAAAGAGAGTCCGACGGGAGCGCTGCCCACCTGCGTGAGCGCGCTCGACCGACTTGAGGATTTAGTTGAACTGCTTCAGGAAGCGCAGATCGCCTTCGTAGAACAGACGCAGATCGTTCACGCCGTAACGCAGCATGGTCAGGCGTTCCAGACCGGAGCCGAAAGCGAAGCCGATATATTTTTCCGGATCCAGACCGAAATTGCGTACCACCGAAGGGTGCACCTGACCGGAACCGGAAATTTCCAGCCAGCGGCCTTTGAGCGGACCGGAACCGAAGGCTATGTCGATTTCGGCCGAAGGTTCGGTGAACGGGAAATACGAAGGACGGAAGCGCACTTGCAGATCGTCCGTCTCGAAGAAGGCTTTAACGAAGTTCAGGTACACGCCCTTCAGATCGGCAAAGCTGATGTTCTCGGCAATCCACAGGCCTTCCACCTGATGGAACATCGGCGAGTGGGTGGCATCGCTGTCGACGCGGTAGGTACGGCCCGGTGCAATCACCTTGATCGGCGGCGTGTGGCTACGCGCATAACGCACCTGCATAGGGCTGGTGTGGGTACGCAGCAGCAGCGGCTTGCCCGTGGTGTCATTGCCTTCGATGTAGAAGGTATCCTGCATGGAACGGGCTGGATGGTTTTCCGGGCTGTTCAGCGCCGTAAAGTTGGTCCAGTCGTTTTCGATTTCGGGGCCGTCGGCCACTTCGAAACCGATGGAACGGAAGATCGCTTCGACGCGCTCCCAGGTGCGCATCACCGGATGCAGACCACCGCCGGCGCGACCGCGGCCTGGCAGGGAAACGTCAATCGCCTCGGCGTTGAGGCGGGCTTGCATCTGGGCTTCGGCCAGCGCATCGCGCCGGGCCGTCAGTGCCGCTTCGATCTGCCCTTTGGCAGCGTTGATCAGGGCGCCCTGCGCCTTGCGTGCTTCAGGGTCGAGCTTGCCCAACCCTTTCATCAATTCGGTAATCTGGCCAGTCTTGCCCAGATATTTGGCTTTAGCATTTTCCAGTGCGGCGGCGTCATCTTGCGCGGCCATGAAATCCTGCACTGCTGAGGCGACGAGTTGTTCCAGGGAGTCCATGCGTCTTTCTTATCCTCAATCAAAAACGGGGCACAGGTATCTCACCTTGCCCCGTTCTCTCGGCTGCTGCGTTGCCGCAGCAGCTAGTTTAAATCAATGCGTATTAGGCAGCGATTTTAGCTTTCACAGCGTTGACAATCGCAGCGAATGCTGGCTTGTCCATCACTGCCATATCGGCCAGGACTTTACGGTCCAGTTCGATCGAAGCTTTCTTCAGACCGTTCATGAATACGCTGTAGGTAACGCCATGCTCACGGGAAGCAGCGTTAATACGGGCGATCCACAGACGACGGAAGACGCGCTTCTTGTTACGACGGTCACGGTAGGCGTACTGGCCAGCGCGCATAACTGCTTGCTTGGCAATACGATATACCTTGCTACGACGACCGCGGTAGCCTTTGGCCAGGTTCAGTACTTTTTTATGACGGGCACGAGCTGTAACCCCACGTTTTACTCTAGGCATAGTAACTCCTTAACAGTGTGAGATTAAGCGGATGGCATCATACGCAGTACGGACGTTACATCCGAAGCGTTGATGTTGCGGGTGCCGCGCAGCTGACGTTTGTTTTTGGTGGTTTTTTTGGTCAGGATGTGGCGTTTGAAAGCCATACCCGATTTAACAGTACCACCTGGACGCACGCGAAAACGTTTTTTCGCGGAGCTTTTGGTTTTCATTTTTGGCATAGTAATCTACCCCTTCGGGTAGCTCCATATCAAACAGGATTGCAGGTGGTAACTACGTTACGCTTAGATGCCTGCTTTCACTTGTTTTTGCAGCAGATGCGAGTCCACTACATTTACTACAGCCGGACATTATAGACCAGTTGTAGCAATAGCGCAGCAAAAAATTCGGGGCCGGCACAGGTTTTTTTCAAACCCATGTCGGCCCCGCCTTTGCTTTCAGCCTATATGCTTACTTTTTCTTTTTAGGTGCCAGCACCATAATCATCTGGCGGCCTTCCATTTTCGGGAACTGCTCAACCTGGCCGTGCGGCTCGAGGTCGGCTTTCAGACGTTCCAGCATACGGAAGCCAATATCCTGGTGCGCCATTTCACGGCCGCGGAAGCGCAGCGTGATCTTGGTCTTGTCGCCGTCTTCGAGGAACTTGACCAGATTGCGCAGCTTGATATTGTAGTCGCCGTCATCGGTACCCGGACGGAATTTGACTTCCTTCACGGAGATGACTTTCTGCTTCAATTTCGCTTCGTGAGCCTTCTTCTGCTCCGAATACTTGAACTTGCCGTAGTCCATCAAACGGCAGACCGGTGGGACCGCAGTAGGTGCGATCTCGACCAGGTCGACGTTTGCCTCTTCCGCCAGGCGGAAGGCTTCGGCCAGACTCACGATACCGAGAGGCTCGTTATCAACCCCGGTTAAACGCATTTCAGGGTGAGTGATTTCGCCATTGATGCGATGCGACTTGTCAGTAGCTATGGTGATTCCTTTTAATGTCTGATGAAATGCTGCGCGCTTAGGCCTTGGTGGCGACGTCTTGCTGGAGTCGCTCGATCAGGGCTTCGACGGACATGACGCCCAGATCGACATTGCCCCGTGCCCGCACAGCCACGGTATTGGCATCCCGCTCTTTGTCGCCCACAACCAGAATGTAAGGCAGTTTTTGGACGGAATGTTCGCGTATTTTATAGGTAATTTTCTCGTTGCGCAAATCGGTCTGCACGCGGAACCCGCAGCGGCGCAGCTTTTCAGCCACTTGGCCCACATATTCGGCCTGCGCGTCGGAGATGTTCAGAACCGAAACTTGAACTGGCGACAACCAGGTTGGCAGCGCACCCGCGTAGTTTTCGATCAGGATGCCAATGAAGCGTTCCATCGAACCGACGATCGCACGGTGCAGCATCACCGGCACCTGGCGGCTGTTGTCGGCTGCCACGTATTCGGCACCCAGACGCTCAGGCATGAAGAAGTCCACTTGCATGGTGCCTACCTGCCATGGACGACCCAGCGAATCCTTCAGGTGGTACTCGATCTTGGGACCGTAGAACGCCCCCTCGCCCGGCAGCTCGGTCCAGCTCACGCCGCAGGCGCGCAGACCGGAGCGCAGCGCTTCTTCCGCTTCGTTCCAGATTTCGTCGGTACCGATGCGGTTGTCTGGACGCAGGGCCAGCTTGACTTCGATGTTATTGAAGTGGAAGTCTTTATACACTTCCATGGCCTGGGTGTGGAAAGCCACTACTTCCGGCTCAATCTGCTCTTCGGTACAGAAGATGTGGCCGTCGTCCTGAGTGAAGCCGCGCACGCGCATGATGCCGTGCAGCGCGCCCGAAGGCTCGTTGCGGTGGCACTGGCCAAACTCGCCGTAACGCAGCGGCAGGTCGCGGTAGGAGCGCATATTGCTGTTGAAGATCTGCACGTGGCCCGGGCAGTTCATCGGTTTCAGCGCGTAGGAACGGTTTTCCGATTCCGTCACGAACATGTTTTCGCGGTAGTTATCCCAGTGGCCGGTCTTGCCCCACAGGCTGGAATCGAGAATCTGCGGCGCCTTGACTTCCTGATAACCATTCACCTGATACTTGTTGCGCATGTACTGCTCCACTGTTGCCAGATGGTCCAGCCTTTCGGATGCCAGAACACCAGACCCGGCGCTTCATCCTGAAAGTGGAAGAAGTCCAGCTGCTTGCCCAGTTTGCGGTGGTCGCGCTTTTCCGCCTCTTCCAGCTGGAACAGGTATTGTTCCTGATCTTCCTTCTTGGTCCATGCGGTACCGTAGACACGCTGCAGCATTTCATTCTTGCTGTCGCCGCGCCAGTAGGCACCGGCCAGCTTCATCAGCTTGAATACTTTCAGCTTGCCGGTCGATGGCACGTGCGGGCCACGGCAGAGGTCGGTGAAACTGCCTTCGGTGTAGAGCGACACATCCTGATCGGCAGGGATGGACTCGATGATTTCGGCCTTGTAGGCTTCGCCGATGGACTTGAAGTAGGCCACAGCCTCGTCGCGCGGCAGCACTTTGCGGGTCACTGGCTCGTCTTTCTTGGCCAGTTCCGTCATTTTCTTTTCGATCGCCACCAGATCGTCCGGGGTAAACGGACGCTTGTAGGAGAAGTCGTAGTAGAAGCCGTTGTCGATCACCGGGCCGATGGTCACTTGTGCATCCGGGAACAGCTCCTTGACGGCGTAGGCCAGCAAGTGGGCGGTCGAGTGACGGATCACTTCCAGACCTTCCGGATCTTTATCGGTAATGATGGCCAGATCGGCATCCTGTTCAATCAGGAACGAGGTATCCACCACTTTGCCATTGACCTTGCCGGCCAGTGCGGCTTTCGCCAGACTGGTGGCGATGCTGCACGCCACTTGAGCCACGGTAACCGGGCCGTCGAATTGACGGGACGAACCATCAGGAAGGCGAATTGAAAGCATAGTGATCTCCATTACGGCGCACAGGCCAGGGGTGTCGATGAATTAAAAAATACGGACGAAAAAAAAACGCGGACTAGCCGCGTTTTCTCTTTTTTTGAGCAAAAGGATCCCGTTCGACTAGCGTCACTCACCAATACTGGTAGTAGTTCGCGGTGTCATAACCGGATTGCCTTTCTCGCTCTTACATGTTCTGGTGGGCGGTGCAGAATTCGAATCTGCGACCCCTTGGATGTCGACCAAGTATTCTAACCAGCTGAACTAACCGCCCGAGGTACTTCTATCGTTATAGTGATTTACTGCTTGCTCCACTACCTACTACTAATTCTGGTGGGCGGTGCAGAATTCGAATCTGCGACCCCTTGGATGTCGACCAAGTATTCTAACCAGCTGAACTAACCGCCCGAAGACCAGCATTATAGAGAGCGATACGAAGAAACACAAGGGCATGGAAACGAAACATTTACAGAAAGCACTATATTGTGAATTTGACTGCATCTTCCGGGTCTTGCCGCCCGCCGCTGCGGCAGGAAACGCCGTGATCCATTAAACTACCGCTTTCACATCAATACGCTCCATCCCATGCCTCACGACGCCGCGGCCGGCAGCCAGCTGCCCGACTCCCCTTCCGCCCACCTGCACGCCCACCGCGACGGCGACGCGCAGCACGTCCACTTTACCGAACAGCGCAGCCAGTCCGTGCTGGCATGGTCGCTGGTGCTGACGCTGGGCTTCGCCGTGGTGGAAGTGATAACCGGCTTCATGTCGAATTCGCTGGCCCTGATTTCCGACGCCGGCCACATGGTGACAGATGCTGCGGCGCTGGGGCTGGCCCTGCTGGCACAGCTGATCGCCAAACGTCCGCCATCGGCGCGCCACTCGTTCGGCTTTGGCCGCGCCGAAGCGCTGGCCGCCTTCGTGAACAGTCTGGTGCTGATGGTGCTGGTAGGCTGGATTGTGGTGGAAGCCGTGCACCGCTTCGCGCAGCCGGAACAGGTGCAAGGCTCGATGGTGACGATCGTGGCGGCCATCGGCCTGCTGATCAATCTGGTGCTGGCCTACATCCTATCGCGCGGCGAAAGCAATATGAATACGCGCGCGGCGCTGGTCAACGTGATCGGCGACCTGCTCGGCTCTGTCGCTGCACTGGCCGCCGGTGCCATCATCTATTACACGGGCTGGATGCAGATCGACCCGCTGCTGTCGATTTTTGTCGCCGTGCTGATCCTTAAATCCACCTGGAGCGTGCTGCGCGAGTCCTATCACTTCCTGATGGAAGGCGTGCCCGAACATATCGACTATCTGCAAGTGGGCGCCGATCTGGGCCAGATCGACGGCGTGCTGTCGGTGCACGACCTGCATGTGTGGGATATGTCGCCCGGCCAGCCGGCCCTGATCGGTCATGTGGAAATCACCGACTTGTCGCGCTGGCCTGCCATCCTGCAAAATATCAAGTCCATGCTGCTGGATAAGCATGGCATAGACCATATCACCCTGCAGGCAGAAGTCGCCCACGATGCATAATTTCGAGAAACGCCGTGACCGCTACAACGGTTACACCCAGTTCGCCAACCCGCTGATCAACCTGAGCTTCACGCTCACCGTGCCGGATCTGCGGCCCTACTGCAAAGCGCAGCAGCTGCCGCCCTTCCACGTGTTCCTGTATTGCGTGCTGCGCGCTGTCGCCAGCATCGATAACTTCATGTACCGCGAGCTCGATGGCGAAGTGATCCGCATCAAGGACTTCATGGCCTCGTACACGGTACTCAATAGCGATAACAATCTGAATTTCGCCCGTTTCGACATGACGGACGATCTGGCGCTGTTCGTGGAGCGCAGCCTGGCGGCGAAAAAAGTGGCGGAAGCCAGCGCAGAACTGATCAACACCAGCGCCGGTCTGAGCCCGCTCGATCACAAGCGCAATGTGTACATCACCTGCATGCCGTGGCTGGAACTGACGGGCATTGAACACCCTATCTATCTGCACAAGACGGCCGATATTCCGGCCCTCGCATGGGGCAAATTCGGTCCGCCGCAAGACGACGGCATGATGCGCCTGCCCTTATCGGTGCAGGCCCACCACGGTTTTGCCGACGGCTACCACATCCATTTGCTGGGCGAAGCCATCAAAGCCCGGATCGGCCAGCTGACCGCCTGAAGACCAGCGCCGGCAGCCGCAAACATCTGGCGTCAGGCGCGGCGCGCTTCCTGCACGCCGCTCACTTCCGCGATCGCCGTCAAGGCTTTCTGCAGCTGGGCGGTAGCGCCAATTTCGGCTGTAAAGGTCATGCGCGCGTAGCCTTTGGCACTCTGGGTGTTCACGCCGATCACATTGATTTTCTCGCGCGAGAAAATCTCCGAGATATCGCGCAGCAGGCCCTGACGGTCGCCCGCCAGAATGAAGATATCAACCGGATACACGGTATCGGACGAGGTGCGGCCCCATTCGGTAACGATGACACGTTCCGGCGCCTGTGCCCGCATTTCGGCAAAGTTCTTGCACGTGGTGCGGTGTATCGATACGCCTTTGCCGCGCGTGACGAAACCGACGATACCATCCGGC
>Ga0187845_1000492_pt1 | contig 23380 bp, 23 predicted proteins | sample SpaLakP09_SKY_68_FD_134515 | JGI IMG/M metagenome (GOLD analysis project Ga0187845, IMG submission 134515) | Oligotrophic lake water microbial communities from Sparkling Lake, Wisconsin, USA - SP09_SKY_68 | ecosystem: Environmental > Aquatic > Freshwater > Lake | place: USA: Sparkling Lake... | reverse complement strand
CTTGTGGGTCGGGATCAGGCTTTTCAGCTGCCTGACCCGCTCGGGCCGGGCGAGGATGAAGCCCACCCGCAGGCCGGCCATGCCATAGACCTTGGAAAAGGTGCGGGCCACGATCACGTCGTGCCCGTCCCGCACCAGGTCCAGCATCGAATGGCGGACGGGGTCGGGGCTGATCTCGATATAGGCCTCGTCGACAATGACCGGCGCGCTCTTGCTGGCCGCGATGCAGAAGGCGCGCAGGGCGTCGGGGTCGGCCAGCAGGGCCGGTCGGATTGTTGGGGTTGCAGACATAGACGCAGCCCGCGCCGGCCGCCTTCCTGGTCAGGGCCGGCAGGTCCATCTGGTGATCGGCGGTGACGGGGATCCAGTCCAGCACGGCCCCCTGGCGCTGGGCATAGAGCAGGGGCGTGGCATAGGTCGGCTGCGGGGCGACGATGGGGCCCGTCTTGCTGAAGGCGGTTGACAGCAGCGACAGGGCCTCCAGCGAGCCGTTGCACAGGCCGACGCTGTCGGGGCTGACGCCCTCGCGCCGGGCGATCGCCTCGACCAGCGGCGGCTCCAGCGACCAGGCATAATAGGGCGTCTCGTCCAGTGCCTTGAGGGCCGCGCGCCGGGCGGCGGGGCTGGGGCCATAGGGATTTTCGGTGACCCCCAGATGGGCCCGGATGGCCGGGGGCGGGGCGGGATCAGCGGCGGCCATGGCCGGGGCCAGGGCAGGGGTAAGGGCCGCGCCCCCGATCAGCAGGCCGCGTCGCGTCGTGTCCATGGGTCGCGCTCCATTACAGGGGGCGCAGCCTGGGCGGGGTCGATGACAGGATCAAGACGTCTGGATTGGCAGGGCCGTCGTGAACTTGATCTGCTCCATGGCGAAGCTGGACGACACGTCGGTGAGCGGGGCGGTGGCGATCAGGCGCTTGTAGAAGCGGTCATAGGCGGCGATGTCGCGGACCACGACTTTCAGCAGGTAATCGACCTCGCCGCTCATCCGGTAGAACTCGACCACCTCGGGCAGGGCCCGGGCCCCGGCGGCAAAGGTGTTGAGCCAGGCCTCGTCATGGCGACCGGTCTTGACCGCGACAAAGACGGTCAGGGACAGGTCGAGGGCGTCGCGGTCCAGCAGGGCGACGCGGGCGACGATGACCCCGCTGTCCTGCAGCCGCTTGACCCGTTTCCAGCACGGCGTCTGGCTCAGACCGACCCGCTCGGCCAGTTCGGCGATGGCCACGGTCGAATCCTCCTGCAGGATCGCCAGAAGCCTGCGGTCGATATGATCGAGATCAATCATCTTCGCTTTTGCCCGTTTCGAGAATGAGGTTCTCCTTAACTGCAAAACTGCAGGGCATCCAGTAATGCCATTCCCCGCTGCGGCGTCATGCTGGCAAGCCTCAACAGACGTCGGGGGCCGCCATGCTGAAATCCTTCACCCACCATCCGGACTCGGTCGGCGAGACCTATGGCCAGCACATGGGCGTGGCTTTCGGCTTCGGTATGACCCTGATCGGGGCGGGCCTGGCCTGCCTGGTGCACGGCCTGTTGCCGTTCGCTTTCGAACGCACCGGCAGCGATACGGTGCGCGGCCTGCATGACCGGCTCAGCCGCCGTCGGGCCGTGGCCGAGACGGCCCGGCCGGTCGAGCCCGTGGCGGGATGCACGCCGCCCCCGCCCGCCTGAACCTTGCCCGGCTGAACCTGACCCGGCTGGTTCTCACCCGCCCGGACCTTGGCCGCCTGTTGCCGGGCCTGCTGGCGGGTCTGGCCATCGCGGCCATAGCCCGGCCCCTGGCCCACGCCCTGCACGCGCCGGCTCCGCTGCTGGCCGTGGTGCTGGGCATGGCGGTCGGCGCCCTCGGGCTCGGGACCCGGCTGGCCGCCGGCCTCGATGTCTGGGCCAAGCCGGGCCTGAGGCTGGGCGTGGCCATGATGGGCGCGCAGATTACCTGGAGCGAGTTTGCCCTGCTGGGCGGTCCGGCCATCCTGGCCAGCGGCGCGGTGGTGCTCGGCGGCCTGGCCATGGGCGCGGCGGTCGGCATGGCCGTGGGCCTGCCCCTCGCCGAAGCCCTGATCGCGGCCGCCGCCTGTTCGATCTGCGGCGCCTCGGCGGCCCTGGCCGCCTCCCAGGCCGCCCCGGCCAGCCCCGCCAACCAGCGGACCACGGCCCTGGTGATCATCGGCGTCAACCTGCTCTCGACCGTGGCCATGCTGGCCTATCCGCCCCTGGCCCATGCCGTGGGCCTGACCGCCCACCAGGCCGGCGTGTTCTTCGGCCTCTCGATCCATGATGTCGCCCAGGTGGCCGGGGCCGGGGCTTCGGTCTCGCCCGAGGCGGCCGGGGCGGCGGCGCTGGCCAAGCTCTCGCGGATCGTCTGGCTGGGCCCGGCGGTGGTGCTGATCGGCGTGTTGCTGACCCGCTCCCAGGACGGTGGAGCCCGCACCGGTCTGAAGGCCCCGCCGCTGTTCGTCATGGGCTTTGCCGCCCTGGCCGCCCTGCGCGGTTTCGGCCTCCTGCCGCCGGCCCTCGTCGCGACCCTGGCCACGGCCTCCAGCTTCCTGCTGCTGGCCGGCGTCGGGGCGATCTCGGCCAAGCTGGGCCCGGCGGCCCTGATGCAGGTCAAGCCGCGACTGGCGGCAGCGCTGGCCCTGACGACCCTGGCGGTGGCGGCCCTGGCCTATAGCCTGACGCGGCTGTTCTTCTAGGGCGAGGCGGCGGCTGATCCGTTCGCCGCGGACCCGGTCGGAGGCCAAATCTCGCCCCGAAGCGACCCGCGAGCCGGTCTTTCCTGCCCAACCGTCACGCGAGCCCCCTTGGCGAGACCGCTGTCCCGGCCCATGGTCGCCTTCAAGAGTCGGAGGGAATGACCTTGAGTTTCTGGACGCGACGCAAGTCCATCGATGCCATTGCGGCAGGCCATGACGGCCATCAACTGAAGAAGACCCTGAGCTGGCCGCATCTGGTGGCCCTGGGCGTAGGGGCCATCGTCGGCACCGGCATCTATACCTTGACCGGAATCGGGGCGGGCCTGGCCGGGCCGGGCGTGATCCTGTCCTTCGTCATCGCCGGCCTGATCTGCATCTGCGCCGCCCTCTGCTATGCCGAGCTCTCGACCCTGATCCCCGCCTCGGGCAGCGCCTATACCTACAGCTACGTGGCCATGGGCGAGCCCGTCGCCTGGTTCGTGGGCTGGAGCCTGATCCTCGAATACACCCTGGTCTGCGCGGCCGTCGCCGTCGGCTGGTCGGCCCATGCCGCCGGCCTGTTCCGCATGGCCGGGGTCCCCGAAGCCCTGCTGGCCGGTCCTCACATGGGCGGCCTGGTCAATCTTCCCGCCGTCTTCATTTCGTTTGCGGTCGCCGGGCTTCTGGCCCTCGGCACCCGCGAGAGCGCCACGGTCAACATGGTGCTGGTCTTCGTGAAGATCATCGCCCTGGCCGTTTTCGTGGTGCTGTGCCTCCCGGCCTTTGACGCCAGCCACTTCACCCCCTTCATGCCGCAGGGCTTTGCAACGGTGAACGCTGACGGGGTCAAGGTTGGCGTCATGGCGGCCGCCAGCCTGATCTTCTTTGCCTTCTACGGCTTCGATGCAGTGTCGACGGCGGCGGAGGAAACCAAGAACCCCAAGCGCGACCTGACCATCGGCATCGTCGGCTCGATGGCGATATGCACGGCGATTTACATGGTCGTGGCCGCCGTCTCGATCGGGGCTTCGCGCACCGAGATCTTCTCCAAGAGCGAAGCGCCGCTGGTCTTCATCCTGGAGTCGCTGAACCATCCCCGGACCGCCCAACTGGTGGCCCTGGCCGCCGTCATCGCCCTGCCGACCGTGATCCTGGCCTTCATGTACGGCCAGAGCCGGATCTTCTTCGTGATGGCCCGCGATGGCCTGCTGCCCAAGACGCTGGCCCGGGTGAACCCCAAGACCGGCACGCCGGTGCTGCTGACGATCCTGACCGGGGCCCTGTCGGCGGTGCTCTCGGGCTGGCTGTCGCTGAAGGACATCGCCGAACTGGCCAATGCCGGCACCCTTGCGGCTTTTATCGCCGTGGGCCTGTCGGTGATCATCCTGCGGATCAAGGATCCGGGCCGGCCGCGCGTCTTCTCAACGCCGCTGTGGCCGCTTGTGGCTTCGGGCGCGATCTTCGGCTGCCTCTATCTCTTCTACAATCTGCCGACCAAGACCCAGGTCTATTTCCTCTACGCCCATCTGATCGGCGTGGCGGTCTATGTCCTGTTCGGCCTGCGCAACAGCGCGCTAGGGCGTGCGGCCAAGGCGGTGTGAAGACCAGGGAGCACGGTTTCCTCGTGCAGTAGGCGGATGCTCATGGCCAGGTTTCGCAAGTCTCTGACGCAGGCCGGACCGGTCCTGCTGATGGCCGTGAGCCTGTTGCTGACCGGTTGCGGCGGTGGGGGAGGTGGCGGTGGCGGGCCATCGACCGGTGTGACAACGCCGGTGCCGCCTGCACCACCCCCTCCGCCGCCCAGCGTCACCAGCAGCGAGTATCTGCGGAACTACGGGCTCGCCGCGATCCATGCCGACGTGGCCTACGCCCTGGGCGCGACCGGATCGGGGATCACCGTGGCGGTGATCGATACGGGCGTGAATCCTGCCCAGGCCGATCTCGTCGGCGCGGTCTCCTCAGCCTCCATCGACATTCTCGGCAGCCGGAGCGCCCCTGCGGGGGTTGATCCGCACGGCGAGCGGGTGGCCGGTGTCATTGCGGCGCGCTTCAACGGCATGGGATCGATCGGGGTGGCCTACCAGTCGACCATCCTGTCGATCCGGGCCGATGACACGGCCGGTGATGCCAAGTCCTGCGACGACAAGTGCAATTTCCGGTCTTCGGATCTGGCCCGGGCCGTCGACTATGCTGTCGCCAACGGGGCCCGTGTGATCAACCTGTCGCTCGGGGGTGACGGCCCCCTGAGCCCGACTTTCGAGGCAGCGCTCGGACGGGCGGCGGCGGCGGGCGTGGTGATCGCAGCCTCCTCGGGCAATGACGGGCTGGCGGACCCAGGCTGGCCCGGACGCTATGCGACGGACCCACGTTTCCAGGGGGCGGTGCTGGCCGTCGGAGCGCTGTCCAAGGACGGTACCCTGGCCAGCTTCTCGAACCGGGCCGGGGTCAGCGCCAACGGCTACATTGCCGCGCCGGGCGAAGACGTGATCACCGGCTGCGAGCCCGGCAGTTGCTGGCGTGTGGCCGGCACCTCGTTTGCCGCGCCCCATGTGGCCGGGGCCCTGGCATTGCTGCTTCAGGCCTTCCCGAACATTTCGGGCCGCGATGCGGTCGATATCCTGCTGCGCACGGCCGAGGATCGCGGCGCCTCAGGAACCGACAGTCTGTACGGGCGCGGGGCGCTGGATTTAACCCGGGCCTTTGCGCCGGTCGGGACCAGCAGCCTGCCGCTCCCCAAGGGCGGCGCGACGCCGGTGTCCAGCGGTGGACCGGGCACCACGACCGGCGCAGCCTTCGGCAATGCCCTGGTGCGCACCGACGGTCTCCGCACGGTGATCCGCGACGACTACCAGCGGCTCTTCGCCATCAATCTGGCCGATACGCTTCCGGCCCGAAGGGGCGGGGGTATGGCGATGGTTCAGGCTCCGGTTCAGGACTCGACCCGGCTGGTGCTGGCCTCGCCCCAGGCTCCGGTGGCCATGGCCTTCCAGGTCGAGGCCCCGCTGTTCGAGGCTCCGCTGGGTGAGCGGCCGGTCGAGGCCCTGTGGGCACCCCGACCCATGCGCTCGGCCAGGGTGCAGGCAAACTTCGGCCGCTTCAGCCTGACCAGCTGGCGGGGTGAGGGCGATGCTCCGGCACCCGAGGGCCTGGCCGGGCGCGATGCGTTCCAGGCCCTGGCCCGACCCGACCAAATGAGCGAGGCGACCTTTCGGGTCGGGCAGGTGACCCTAGCGGCGGAGCAGGGGACAGCCACGGTGCGCGCCCCGCTGCAACTGACCGTTCTTGAGGCCTCACGCTATGCCTCGGCTTCGGCCGCCCTGATGCTGGGCCGGGCACGGCTGAGTGCCACAGGTGGGCTGCTGACCGAGCCACTCGGGCCGCTGGGCTCCTATGTCGCGCCCGGCTCCACTCTGGAAAGCTCGGCCCGGACCCGGTACGGCGCGGCGGCCCTGGACCTTCGGGTTTCGCCGCGGCTGGCCGTTCGGGCCGAGGCCGCCGTGGGGCGGACGCGCGCCGACGGAGCCGTCCTCGACCTGACGGAGGCCGTCAGCAGCAGCTGGAGTCTCGCCGCCACGCTGGACTGTGCGGGCCTGGGCTGGCTCTGTGACCAGGCCGGTCTGGAAATCGCCCAGCCCCTGCGCGTCGAGCGGGGCCGCTTCCAGGCCTATCTGGCCGACATTCCGGTGGCCTATGACGATCCCCAGACCTTCTCGCTCCGCCGGATCAGTGCGGCCCCCGACGGGCGGGAGATCGATCTGCATTTCAGTCTGCAAAGGACGGTCGGTCCCGGCGAATGGGTGGTCGTGCGCAGCGGTTTAGCCCTGCAGCCCGGCCATCGCGCCGATGCAGCCCCGGAACTTGGTGCCAGCGCGCTCTGGCGCAGGCGCTTCTAGGCCCTTCCATTCCTCGCCTTGATGGCTACAGTCCGCGTCAAAACAAGTGTTTGACGCTGGAAGGAAGTCCATGGCCCTCGACCTCGAAACCCGCGAGCAACTACTCGACATGGTCGCCCGCTTTGTGGCTGGCCGGCTTCGTCCCATCGAAGCCAAGGTGTCGGAAGATGACGCCGTACCCCAGGACGTCATCGACGAGATGAAGAGCCTTGGCCTGTTCGGCCTGTCGATTCCGGAGGAATTCGGCGGGCTCGGCCTGAACATGGAAGAGGAATGCCTGGTCGGGATCGAACTGGGCCGGACCTCGCCGGCCTTCCGCTCGGTGTTCGGCACCAATGTCGGGATCGGTAGCCAGGGGCTGGTGATGTTCGGCACCGACGAGCAGAAGGCCAAGTGGCTCCCCGGAATCGCGTCGGGCGACATCATCACCAGCTTCGCCCTGACCGAACCGGAAGCCGGCTCCGACAGCGCCGCGGTGCAGACCCGGGCCATCCGGGACGGCGACGACTATGTGCTGAACGGCTCCAAGCGCTACATCACCAATGCCGGCAAGGCCTCGCTGTTCACGGTGATGGCCCGCACCAATCCCGAGACCAAGGGCGGTTCGGGCGTGTCAGCCTTCCTGGTGCCGCGCGATCTGCCGGGCCTCTCGGTCAGCAAGCCCGAGAAGAAGATGGGCCAGCAGGGGGCTCACATCCATGACGTGACCTTCGAAAATGTCCGGGTTCCGGCCTGGAACCGTCTGGGCGAGGAAGGCGAGGGCTTCAAGGTCGCGATGCAGGTGCTGGACAGGGGCCGGCTGCACATCGCCGCCGTCTGCGTCGGCGTGGCCGAACGGCTGATCAAGGACTGCGTGGCCTATGCCGGTGAGCGCAAGCAGTTCGGCCAGGCGATCGCCAACTTCCAGCTGATCCAGGCCATGCTGGCCGACAGCAAGACCGAGGCCCTGGCCGCCAAGGCCCTGGTCATGGAGACGGCCCGCAAGCGTGACGCCGGCCAGAACGTCACGCTTGAAGCTGCCGCGAGCAAGCTCTTCGCGTCCGAGATGGTCGGGCGGGTGGCGGACCGGGCCGTGCAGATCTTCGGCGGCGCGGGCTATGTCGCCGACTACGGGATCGAGCGGCTCTATCGCGATGTCCGGATCTTCCGGATCTATGAAGGCACCAGCCAGATTCAGCAGGTCATCATCGCCCGGGAGACCATGAAGCAGGCCGGTTAGGCCTGCCACAGCAGGCTTCCGGGCTTTGCAACCGATTTCTGCAATCGATTGGCGAGTGCGGCATCCTGACGCACCTCCAGCGGGAATATTTAAGCGGCCGTTAAGTATGAGGGCAGAGGTTCGTTCGCGCACCTCACCCCCGGAAAACCAGCGCCATGAGCCAAGATCACGCCGCCAGCGATAGAACCGCATTCATGGGGCTCGATGATCGGGCCAGGACCGCCCTGCGCGATCTTCGTCCGGTCATCCGCAAGGAGATCGGCCCGGCGCTGAAGGCCTTCTATGACCGGGTCAAGGCCACGCCCGAGACCCGCAAGTTCTTCAATGACGAGCGGCACATGGAAGCCGCCAGCAGCCGCCAGGCGGCGCACTGGGACGTCATTGCCCAGGGCGATTTCAGCAAGACCTATGTCGATGCCGTCCGCACCATCGGCCAGGTCCATGCCCGGATCGGGTTGGAGCCGCGCTGGTACATCGGCGGTTATGCGATCGTCTCGGAGCACCTGATCCGCGCAACCCTCGAGTCGATGTGGCCGCGCGGCATGATGGCCAAGGGGGATTCCAGCAAGGCCGGGGAGGCGGTGACCGCGCTCGTCAAGGCCGTCATGGTGGACATGGACTTCGCCATCTCGATCTATCTGGAAACGATCGACGCCGAACGTCAGCGGCTGGACCAGGTCCGGGTCGCCAATGAGCAGGCGCAGTCTGCCATGGTCTCGGTCCTCGGGGAGGCGCTGGACCGCCTGGCGCAAGGGGATCTGGTCGGTCGCCTGTCGGCCGAGGTGACACCGGAGTTCCAGAAGCTGAAGGACGATTTCAACAACGCCGTCGGGATCCTGGAGCAGACCATGGCCCGCGTGGCCGGCGTCACCGACGGCATCCGCGCCGGGACGGACGAGATCGGCGTCGCCGCCGATGACCTGTCGCGCCGGACCGAACAGCAAGCCGCCAGTCTTGAGGAGACGGCAGCGGCGCTCGACGAAATCACCTCGACCGTGCGCCGTTCTGCCGCAGGGGCCAAACAGGCCTCCGAGGTGGTGGCCGGGGCCAAGGCCGAGGCTGAACGTTCCGGTGTGGTCGTAAACCAGGCCGTCGCTGCCATGGGCGAGATCGAAACCTCGTCGCGCGAGATCGGCAATATCATCGGTGTGATCGACGAGATCGCCTTCCAGACCAACCTTCTGGCCCTCAATGCCGGGGTCGAGGCCGCCCGGGCCGGTGAAGCCTGTCGCGGTTTCGCGGTCGTCGCCCAGGAGGTGCGGGCCCTGGCCCAGCGCTCGGCCGAAGCGGCTAAGGAGATCAAGACACTGATCAGTGCCTCGACCCGCCAGGTCGAGGCCGGGGTCGGACTGGTCGGCCAGACGGGGGAGGCCCTGCGCGGTATTGTCGCCAAGGTGGCCGATATCGACGGGCTGATCGTCCAGATCTCGTCGTCGTCACAGGAGCAGGCCACGGGGCTGAACGAGGTCAACACGGCCGTCAATCAGATGGACCAGGTCACCCAGCAGAACGCCGCCATGGTCGAGGAGACGACGGCGGCCACCCACTCGCTGAAGAATCAGACAGCCGAGCTGGTCAGCCTGATCTCGGCCTTCAGGGTCAGCGGCGCGCGCAGCGCTGGGGCCCAGCCGCCAGCCGCCGCCCGGCCGGCCCCCGCGGCCCGTCCAGGAAGCGCAGCCCGCCCCGGAGCGCGCGGCGGTACGGCATCAGCTGCCGCCGCCCGCCAGGAGTGGGAAGAGTTCTAGGGGGCAACGGCGAAAGCCCCGGTCGCACTTCAGGTGTCCTGGCCAGGGCTTTCGCAACCCCGTAGATCAATTCTGTTTCGGGATAGAAGTTCCTGGTGCCGAAGATGCACGGCCCCGAGTTCTGCCTTCAAACGCAAAACGCCTCTTCCGGCCCTGCCCCGGGTGAACCCTGCGGCACACCCGGCGACCAGCCAGAAGAGGCGTCTTGAGCGCTCTGGAGCGAGCGTGTCGGGCTTATGCGCCGCCCGGGAAGCGGAACGGGACCTTCACGGTGCCGGTTTTGGCACCCATGGGCAGCTTTTCAGCGATGCACATGGCGGCCTTGTCGAAGCCCTTACCGGCCGCGCTGTTGTCGACGACCTTGCATTCGGAAAGCTTTCCGGCATCGGCCGTGCATTCCAGCATGACTTGGGCGGCGTCACGCGTATTGGCATATTGTTGCAGGCAACGGCTCATCTGGTCTTCAAAGCCACCGGCGGCCGAAGCGGCCTGAGCGACAAAAAAGCTGCCAGCGAGTCCCGCGGCAAAAGCGATCGGATATTTCATCCCGCTGCTCCTAGTAATGAATTCTCGTCACAAGGACGACGCGCCAACCGGACGCAGACCCGTTTTCACATAATCGAGTTAAAATATTCTGATCGGGGTCGGAATACTGATCATTTACTTCGCGATAACCTTACGGTGGCCTTAACCTTGTTCGTGTTTGTGCAGACCTGTCTCCAGGAGCCCCCTGCGACCAATTGTCTCGCCTTGCAGGGTGCCGAGCCATCAAATCCAGTTTCTCTTAACCAAGGTCAGAGTCTGTTAGGACTCTATGTTGATGATCAGTCCTGCACGTTGGCGGTCCATGGACTCGGACCGCCGGTAGGAGGGGCCTAGGAATGAAGCGGTTTCGACTCGTCGATCTGCCACTGATCATCAAGATCGGCTTCGCGCCGGCGATTGCACTGCTGATGCTGGCCCTGATGGCCGGTGGTGCTGTCGTGGTTCAGAACAGCCAGTCTGCGGCCCTTCGCCAGGTCGTCGAACAGGACATGCGCACCAACAGCGAGATCCAGTCCCTGTCACGCCGCATCACCGATGCGCACGGTACACTGTATATGATCCTGGCCTCCAAGGCTGACCCGATGGCTCCGGCCGCTGGTCCGCGCATCACCGAGCTGCTGACCGAGTTCGATACGCTGGGCAAGGACATGAAGGCGCTCTCAGCGCGCCTGCCCGCTTCGGAGCGCCCCAAGATCGATGCCCTGGTCAAGGCCCTGGCCGAGTGCCGCAGCGCCGTCGATACGGTCAGCGGTATGGTCGATGTCGACTCCGGCATGGCCATGAGCTTCGCCGGCAGCTTTGAAGATCAGTACGTGAAGATGGCCGCGCAGCTGCAGAAGGTCGTTGACGACGCCAAGGCCCGCGCGACCGAGAAGGCCGACAAGCACAAGGCTGAAGCCACGGCCGCCACCAGCCTCACCATCATCCTGTCGCTGATCACCCTCGGCGCTGTCGGGGCCATGGCCTTCCTGACGGTCATGAACGTCCGCAAGTCGATCGCCGACATCGCAGGGGCCACTGAGCGCCTGTCGAACGGCGACAACAGCATCGACCTGGAGCGCATGAACCGCCTGGACGAGCTGGGTGCCATCGTCCGCTCGCTGAAGGTGTTCCGCGACAACCAGCTGAACCTCGAACAGATGCGGGCCGAGCAGGAGCGCACGGCTGCGATGACGGCCGACGAGCGCCGCTCCAAGGAAGCCGCCGCCGCCGCGACCGCCCGTGAGGCCGCCCTGGTGGTCAGCAGCCTGGCCGAAGGCCTTGAAAAGCTGGCTTCTGGCGACCTGACGTTCCGCGTCACGGCCGACTTCCCGGGCGACTATCGCAAGCTGAAGGACGACTTCAACGGCGCGATCAACGCCCTGCAGGACACGATGAAGGTCATCGCCGCCTCGACGGACGGCCTGTCGACCGGTGCCGACGAAATCGCCCACGCCTCCGACGACCTGTCGCGCCGCACCGAACAGCAGGCCGCCAGCCTGGAAGAAACCGCCGCTGCGCTCGACGAGCTGACCGCCACGGTGCGACGCACCGCTTCGGGTGCCCGTCAGGCTTCGGACGTTGTCTCGACCACCCGTGGCGAAGCGACGCATTCCGGCCAGGTTGTGCATCAGGCAGTTTCGGCCATGGGCGAGATCGAGAATTCTTCCAAGCAGATCAGCCAGATCATCGGCGTGATCGACGAAATCGCCTTCCAGACCAACCTTCTGGCCCTGAACGCCGGCGTTGAAGCCGCCCGGGCCGGGGAAGCGGGACGCGGCTTCGCCGTCGTCGCCCAGGAAGTCCGGGCCCTGGCCCAACGCTCGGCCGAGGCCGCCAAGGAGATCAAGACCCTGATTTCCTCGTCGACCCAGCAGGTGAGCCAGGGTGTGAACCTTGTGGGCCAGACGGGCGAGGCGCTGCAGCGCATCGTCCAGAAGGTCGGCGAGATCGACGCCCTCGTGACCGAGATCGCAGCTTCGGCCGCCGAGCAGGCCACGGGTCTGAACGAAGTCAACACCGCCGTGAACCAGATGGACCAGGTCACCCAGCAGAACGCCGCCATGGTTGAGCAGTCGACCGCCGCGACGCACTCGCTGAAGGGTGAGACCGCCGAGCTGGTCCGGCTCATGGCCCGCTTCCGGGTGGGCAACAGCCAGGCCGGCTACAGCCGCCCGGCCGTGGCCGATCCGGCCCAGCACGCTCCGGCGCGCAATCCTGTGGCTGAGCAGCGTGCCAAGCTCGGCGCGTTTGCCAGGCCCTCACGCGGTGGCGCAGCCACGGCTTCGGCACCGGCTACCGACGGTTGGGAGGAATTCTGATGGCTGCGCTTCTGCTGCCTGAAACCCTGGACCTGAAGGCTGCCGGCCCTCTGAAGGCTTCCTTCCTGTCGCGTCGCGGTGAACCCGTCGACGTGGATGCCGGCCAGGTCCGCCGACTCGGCGGCCTGTGTCTCCAGATCCTGCTCGCGGCCCGCAAGGCCTGGGCGGAGGACGGAAAAGCCTTTTCGATCAACGGGCCTTCTGAGGCCTTCCTGGAAACAACCCGTCTCTTCGGCGCCGATGTGGCGCTTCTCTCGGCGGACATCAATGGAGTCAATTCGTGATGCGCACGATCCTCACGGTCGACGATTCGCGCACCATGAGAGACATGCTTCGCATGGCTCTCGCCGGTGCCGGATTTAACGTGGTCGAGGCGGTTGACGGCGAACATGGTCTCGAGGTGCTCTCGGCCCATCGCCCCGACGTGATTATCACGGACATCAACATGCCCAAGCTCGATGGCTTCGGCTTCATCGAGGCGGTTCGCGTCGATGATGACTATCGGGCCATCCCGATCCTCGTCCTGACGACGGAAAGCGACCCGAGCAAGAAGCAGCGGGCCCGCGAAGCCGGCGCGACAGGCTGGATCGTCAAGCCGTTCAATCCCGAGAAGCTCGTCGAGGCTATCCGCCGCGTTGCGGCCTGATCTCGAAGAACTGTCTTCGTCTGGAACTCTAAGGAACTACGGGAATGGACGAGCTAGAGGCCATCAAGGTCACCTTCTTTCAGGAATGCGAGGAACTGCTCGCCGACCTCGAAGGCGGGCTCCTGGCCATGCAGGAGGGCGTCGGTGACATCGAGACCGTCAATGCCGTCTTCCGGGCCGTGCATTCGATCAAGGGTGGCGCAGGTGCGTTCGGCCTCGAGCCGCTGGTCCGCTTCGCCCACGTCTTCGAGACCCTGCTGGATGCCGTCCGGTCGGGCGAGGTTCCCAATACCGTCGATCTGGCTGCGGTCATGCTGCGCGCCTCGGACGTTCTCGCCGACCATGTGAGCGCCGCGCGAGGCCTTGGTGACGTCGACATGGCTGCGTCTGCAGCGATGGCTGACGAGCTGAAGGCCTGGACCGATCCTTCGGCCGCGCCCCCGCCTGCGGCCGTGGTGGCAGAGACGGCCGAAGCCCCGCCGCCGGCGCCTGTCGCTGCGGACCCCGACGCCCTGGATGATGATGACCTGGGCTTTGACTTCCAGCCCATGACGATCTCGATCGACGCCCAGGCGGCCGATGCCGAGCTGATCCCGACCAATGTCTGGACGGTTTCGATCCGTCCCAAGTCCGACCTCTATCGCAAGGCCAACGAAACGGCCCTGCTGCTGCGGGAGCTGAGCCGCCTGGGTCCGATCGTTGCGACGATGGACGACAGCGCCCTCCCGACCCTGGAGTTTCTCGACGCCGAAGCCGCCTATGTCACCTGGAGCGTCCGCGTCGAGACCGACGACGGCGAAGAGGCGATCCGTGAAGTCTTCGAGTTTGTCGACGGTGACTGCGAGCTCGATATCGTTCGCGGTGAAGCGCCCGTAGAGGCTGCTCTCGCAAACCTGCTCAGCGCCATTGAACCGCCTGCCCCGCATGCGGCCGTGCAGGCGGCGCCGGAACCGGTCGCCGAGCCGGCACCTGTCGCTTCGGCACCCGAGCCCGTCGCCGAGGCCCCGCCGCCGGTCGTAGCCGCGGCCCCGGCCGCCGTGGCGGCGGCACCGGCTGCGGCCGCGCCGGCCAAGGTCACCCAGGCCGATGTGCCCGGTCCCGGCCAGTCGGTGATCCGCGTCGATCCCGAACGTATTGACCGCCTGATCGATCTGGTCGGAGAGCTGGTCATCAACCAGGCCATGCTGGCGCAGCGCGTCGGTGAATACGGCATCGCCCCGTCCTCGAACCTGGCCATGGGTCTGGATGAGCTGGAACAGCTCACCCGCGAGATCCAGGACAGCGTGATGGCCATCCGCGCCCAGCCGGTGAAGTCGGTGTTCCAGCGGATGCCACGTCTGGTCCGCGAAGTCGCCAACATGACGGGCAAGCAGGCCCGCCTGGTGATGGACGGTGAAAACACCGAGGTCGACAAGACCGTCATCGAGCGTCTGTCCGACCCGATCACCCACATGCTGCGCAATGCAATCGACCACGGGCTGGAAAGCCCGGAGGAACGTCGCGCGGCGGGCAAGAATCCGGAAGGCGTCGTGCGCCTGGCCGCCCTGCACCGCAGTGGCCGGATCGTCATCGAGGTCCAGGACGACGGCAAGGGCATCAACCGCGAGCGCGTCTTCTCGATCGCAGTAAAGAAGGGCCTGATTTCTCCGGACGTTCAGCTGACCGACGAAGAAATCGACAACCTGATCTTCCTGCCGGGCTTCTCGACGGCCGACAAAATCTCGGACGTTTCGGGCCGTGGCGTCGGCATGGACGTGGTCAAGCGCAGCGTTCAGGCGCTCGGTGGCCGTATCTCGATCACCTCGCGTCCGGGCCTGGGCTCGACCTTCACGCTCAGCCTGCCCCTGACCCTGGCCGTCCTCGACGGCATGGTGGTCGATGTGGCCGGCGAGACCCTGGTCGTGCCGTTGGCCGCCATCGTCGAAAGCCTGCGCCCGAAGGCTGAAGAGGTTCGTCCGCTGGGGCCGGTGGGTTCGGTCCTGGCCGTTCGCGACAGCTTCGTGCCGCTCATCGACGTGGGCCTGGCCCTGGGCTACCGCAACACCTCGCCGTCACCGACCGAGGGGGTCGTTCTCCTGGTCGAGGGCGAAGACGGCTCACGCGCCGCGCTGGTGGCCGATGCCATCCACGGCCAGCGTCAGGTCGTCATCAAGTCGCTGGAGCAGAACTATCAGCAGGTCGAGGGCGTTGCCGCGGCGACGATCCTGGGCGATGGCCGCGTGGCCCTCATCCTGGATGTCGATGCGGTCATCAACCTTCGCCGGCGCGAATCGCCCCGGCCGACCGAACCTTCGTTGATCGCGGCGGAGTAAGTCATGTCTGACCCAATCCACGTCGCCAGTACTGAACGCCGGGAGCTCATCTCGTTCCGTGTCGGCCAACAGGAGTACTGCGTGAACATCATGGCGGTTCGCGAAATCCGGGGCTGGAGCCCCGCGACCTCGCTGCCGCAATCGCCCGGCTACATGCGGGGCGTGATCAATCTGCGGGGCGCTGTGCTGCCGATCATGGACCTGGCCGCCCGGCTGGGCATGCCGATGGTCGAGCCCAATGTCCGTAGCGTCATTATCGTCGTTCAAGCCGGTGACCGCATGGTCGGCCTGCTCGTCGATGCGGTGTCCGACATCCTGTCGATCACCGATGATCTGGTTCAACCCACGCCCGACGTGGCCTGCGACTCCGTTCGCAGCTTCGTTCGGGGCATCATTTCAATTGAAGGCCGCATGATCAGCGAAGTTTCGCTCGACCGCATCCTCCCAGAACGAGAGGCCATGGCCGCCTGATGTCATCAGCAGCATTCTCAGAGCGCCGCGAGGCCCTAGTCGACGGCGAGTTCGCCTTCACGACCCAGGACTTCAAGAAGATTGCGCAACTCCTCTATGCCCAGGCGGGCATCAGCCTGCCTGACAGCAAGGCGACCCTGGTCTACTCGCGGCTGGCCAAACGTTTGCGCTCCCTCGGGATGAAGACGTTCACCGAGTACTGCAACTTTGTGGCCCTGGAGAGCAGCGTCGACGAGCAGCAGGAAATGTTGCGCGCCCTGACGACGAATGTGACGCGCTTCTTCCGCGAGCCCCACCATTTCGACGATCTACGCGCCAATATTCTGGAGCCGATGGCCGACAAGGTCCGCGCCGGCGGCCGCCTGCGCCTCTGGTCGGCCGCCAGTTCGTCCGGCCAGGAGCCCTATTCGATGGCCTTCACGGTCCTGTCGGTTTGGCCGAACGCCGCCGATCTGGACATTCGGATCCTGGGCACCGACATCGACACCAACGTGCTCGCGACCGGCCGCGCCGCCGTCTATGACGAAAGCCTTCTGGAAGGCATTCCGCCGGCGGCCCGCAACCAGTATTTCGAGCGTGACGCCAGTGACCGAAGGGCCTTCCGCGTCTGCGAAGCCGCCCGCAGCATGGTGGCCTTCCGCGAACTGAACCTGAACGGCCCCAGCTGGCCAATGAAGGGTCCGTTCGACGCGATCTTCTGCCGCAACGTCGTGATCTATTTCGACGAACCGACGCAGGAGCGGGTCTGGAACCGCTTTGCCCCGCTGATCGCGCCCGGCGGCCGCCTCTATGTCGGACACTCCGAGCGCGTAGGCAGCTCGATCACTGCGTTCGAAAGCGCCGGTCTTACAGCTTATCGCAAGGTGGGAGGACGCTAATGGCCAAGATTCGCGTTCTTGTCGTCGACGACTCGGCGACCATGCGTGGCCTGATCACGGCCGCGCTCAATCGTGACCCCGGTATCGAAGTCGTCGGTGCGGCGGGTGACCCGTTTGAAGCCCGGGGCATGATCAAGGCCCTGAACCCCGACGTCGTGACGCTCGACATCGAGATGCCGAACATGAACGGCATCGAGTTCCTCGAGAAGATCATGCGTCTGCGTCCGATGCCGGTGGTCATGGTCTCGACCCTGACCCAGGCCGGCGCGGAGATGACGCTTCGAGCCCTCGAGCTTGGTGCCATCGATTGTGTCGCCAAGCCTGCGGACGCGCTCGGCACCCAGGATGCCCTGGCCGAGATCGTGGCCAAGGTGAAGATCGCAGCTCGCGCCTCGGTCCGGACCAAGGCTGATGCTTCTCCTGTCCTGGCCCGCAAGGGCGGCTACATGCCGTCCGGCGATGTTGTCGCCATCGGGTCATCAACGGGCGGCGTCGAGGCGCTCCTCGCGATCCTGACAATGTTCCCGGAAACCTGCCCGCCGACCGTGATCACCCAGCACATGCCGGCGACCTTTACCGCCAGCTTTGCAGCAAGGCTCGACCGGGCCAGTGGTGCCAAGGTCCAGGAAGCCTCGGACGGGGCCCTTCTGGAGCCAGGCAAGATCTATGTCGCACCGGGCGGTGCCACGCACCTTGAAGTCGTTCGCTCGGCCGGACTGCGCTGCCGTCTGGTCACCGGCGACCCGGTGAGCGGCCATCGCCCGTCGGTGGACGTCCTTTTCGGCTCGGTGGCCCAGGCGGTCGGTGACAAGGCCGTTGGGGTGATCCTCACCGGGATGGGCCGTGACGGCGCCCAGGGCCTGCTGACGATGCGCAAGGCCGGAGCCAAGACCCTCGGCCAGGACGAGCAGAGCTGTGTCGTTTACGGCATGCCCCGTTCGGCTTTTGAAATCGGCGCGGTGGAGAAACAGGTTTCCCTGTCCTCCATGGGCCAGTCCATTCTCGATCTGGCCTCAGCGAGGCGATGAACCCATGCCCCAAGCAAGCTCAATCTCCGTTCTCGTCGTCGATGACCAGCTGACCATGCGGGCCTTGATCCGCAATGCTCTGCAGCAAATCGGCTTTAAGGATGTCCGCGAGGCGCCCGATGGCGAAGAGGCCCTGAAAAGCCTCCTGGCCAAGCCGGCGAACCTGGTGATCTCCGACTTCAACATGCCCAAGATGGATGGTCTGGCGCTGCTGCGCGCCGTGCGCTCCCATCCCCCGATCCGGCAGACAGCCTTCGTGATGCTCACGGGGCGGGCTGACCGTGAGCTCGTGCAGCGTGCGGTCCAGTTCGGCGTCAACAACTACTGCGTGAAGCCGTTCACCGTTCAGGGCCTCAAGGAAAAGATCGAACAGGTCTTTGGACAACTGACATGACGACAGGTCTTCCACACGACGACTTTGAACGCTCGGTCAAGGTTCACGTGACCCAGGGCGAGAGCCATGTCTCGGCCGATCCCAATGTGGTGATGACCACGGTCCTTGGGTCGTGCATCGCCGCCTGCCTGCGCGACCCCTCGACCGGGATCGGCGGCATGAACCACTTCCTGTTGCCGGACTCCGGCGACGGACGACGGGACGGCGACTCGGTTCGCTACGGCGCCTATGCCATGGAACTGCTGATCAACGGCCTTCTGAAGAAGGGCGCGCGCCGCGAACGCCTCGAAGCCAAGATCTTCGGCGGTGGCAAGCTGTTCGATGGTCTGTCGGACGTCGGGGCCAGCAATGCCGCTTTCGCCGAGCGGCTCCTGCGCGATGAAGGCATTCCGATCGTTTCGTCGAGCACCGGTGGTGTGTCGGCCCGGCGTGTCGAATTCTGGCCCGCCTCAGGGCGGGTTCGCCAGCGTCTTGTCGCGGTCGACAACGCACCGCAGGATGTCCGTCGTCCGCCCCCCGCCCCGATGCCGGCCGCCAGCAGCGGCGACCTGGAGCTGTTCTGAACCGAATGACCGCGCAACCGCAAGCGAATGCCCTGACCGACCTGCCGGAGAATCTCCTCCCGGTTGGCGAGCTCTCGCGCCGGTTGGCGGCCGAACTGATGTCGGCTGCCGCGGTCTGCCGCGATTGCGAGCATATCGCGGGCGATCTGGCCAGTGGCGGTGCGGCGCTCGAGAGCATCACCCGCCTTCAGGCCCTTGATGAGCTGAGCCAGCGACTGCATGGCCTGTCCGATGTTCTGCAGAGGATCGGACAACATGCGTCCGGCGAGTGGAGCCTGTCCATCGAACCCCTTCTCGAAGGTCTCGGCCTGGCGGATTTGGTGGTGCGCCTGCGCGCCGCCGAGGACGGCGCAGACTGGGATGTCGAGGCGGGCGAACTCGACTTCTTTTAGGGCGTAGCGATGGGCGACGTCCTCCAGCCTTCAACCCGGATCAATCTGGAGAAGGCCGTCGTGCTGGTGCTCGACGACAATGGTGCATCACTCGACATTCTGTCCCAGGTCGTCTCCGGCTTCGGCGTCAAGCAGCTGTATCGTGCGGAGTCCGTGAAGGACGCCCAGGCGCTGGTGAAGACCAAAACCTTCGATCTGGTCATCAGCGACGTGCAGATGCCCGAGGTGGACGGCGTCGAGTTCATCCAGTGGCTGCGCCGCGAGGCGAGCGAACCCAACCGCTATATTCCGGTGATCCTGGTAACGGGCCATACCCGCAAACCAGACGTGCTCCGGATTCGCGACGCCGGAGCCAATTTCACGGTCGCCAAGCCGATCACACCCAAGGTGCTTCTCGAACGCATCTATTGGGTGGCTCGCGAAGAACGAGCCTTTATCGAATGCCCGACCTTTGTCGGCCCTGACCGGCGCTTCAAGCATGAAGGGCCGCCTCCGGGGACGGACGGCCGCCGACGCGACGACCTGCCCGCAGAGGTCGGCGATGCGCAGGAACCGAACATGTCGCAGGAAGAAATCAACAATCTCATGCGACCTGCGAAGGTGCAGGTCTCGTGATGCCCGTGAAGGTGAACTCCTGATGTCCGTCCGCAAGTTTCATCCGGCCAACCGTCTCGGGGCCATGATCAAGCAGAAGGGCGGTATGCTGGTTCAGAACGCCATCGCCGCCGCCGAGGCCGGCGTGGAGAGTTTGCGGGAGGCTTCCCTGAAGTCGCTCGATGACACCCTGACCGAAATGGAAGCGCGCTTCGGTCCCAAGGCCGATCGCTCTGACGCGGCCTTCGAGGATCTCTACGCGCTGTGCCTGCGGATCGTGGACGTCGCCGGCTTTGCGTCCGAGACCGGGGTCGACAAGGCAATCATGTCGTTCTGCAATCTCGTCGACAATTGCGCCGAGGCCGGAACCTGGCGCTGGGACTCGGTCGACGTCCACCTCGATGCACTGCGGCTGCTGCGGTCCGTCGGGGCGCAGTTGCCGCCGGCCGACCGGGCAAACATGCTTGAAGGCCTCTACAGAGTCAGCGGGTTCCGGCCCGGCGAGTCCTGATAACTACTGGACTATCCGGTCGCGTCCGGGGTCCTTGCCCGGCCGCAGCCCTTGGCTAACGCCCGGACGAGACGCCGCCAATCCAGGTTTCCCGAACCTGCAGGTCCTCGTCGAGCAGAACGAGATCGGCCGCCTGACCGACGCTGATCTGTCCCCGCTGATCTGTCAGACCCAGAAACGCAGCGGGCGCCGCCGAGGCCATTTGAACGGCGGTCGCCAGTGACAGGCCAAGCATGGCCATCGCATTGCGAACCGCACTGACCATGTCGAGGTCCGAGCCGGCGAGGGTGCCGTGCTGATCGACGCAGACCCCGTCGACGACGTGGATCTGGCGGCCCTGCAAGGTGAAGGTCTTTTCGGTCATGCCTACGGTCGGCATCGCGTCAGTGACCAGCATGAAGCGATCCTGGGGGCGGGTCCGCAGGGCGATCCTTAGCACGGCCGGATCCACATGACGGCCGTCGACGATGAGGCCGCACCAGGCGTCCTGATCCTCAAGGGCTGCGCCCACGACCCCGGGAGCCCGGCTGGTCAGGGGCGACATGGCGTTGAACAGATGCGTAAAGCCGGTCAGGCCGGCGTCAAGCGCATCACGAGCCGTCGGGTATGTCGCGTTTGTGTGGCCGGCAGCGATCCGCACACCGGCCTGGCTCAGTCGCCGGATCATCTCGGGTGTGGTGGTTTCTGGCGCGAGGGTGACCAGCGTGCAGCCGGTCTTCAGGGAGGTCAGCAGCTCGAAGGCGGCTTCATCGATGACCCTGAACTTGCCCGCGTCGTGGATGCCCTTGCGCTGGGCGTTCAGGAAGGGGCCTTCGATGTGCACACCCAGCACACCGGGAACGCCGGCAGCCATGGCCGCTTCGGTCGCCCGCATGGCCTGGTCGACAACTGACAGATCATCGCTGATCAGGGTCGGCAGGAAGCCGGTCGTGCCGAACGCCCGGTGGGCCCGGCCGATGGTGGCAATCGTCTCCATAGTCGGGGCGTCATTGAACAGAACACCGCCACCGCCATTGACCTGGGTGTCGATGAAGCCCGGCACCAGGGTGCCGCCCTCGAGGTCAACCAGAGCGGCACCCGAAGGGACGTCATGACGCTCCAGGATCGCTGCGATCCTCCCGCCCCTGATCACCAGACCCTTGCCTTCGAGGACGCCGTCCGCCGTCAGGATGCGGCCATTTACGAGTACAGCCCGCATCAGACGGTTTCTGTCACCTTGTTGAGGTGTGGGGGGCAGTCGGGATCATAGCCGCGCGCGACGGAAAGCGCATTGGCCATGCGATAAAAGCTCTGGATCATCAAGAGGGGCTCCAGAACGGGATGGGCCGCCAGCGCCGGCAGGGTCGGACCCGTTGTCTGGCCCGCCTGGACAAGCATGACATCCGCATCCCTGGCCGAAAGGCCGCTGGCCATGGCGTCGACGCTCTCGCGGCTCTCGTCGTTCTGGGCGAAGACCAGGACCGGAAAACCGGCCGTTACCAGGGCCATCGGACCGTGCAGGACTTCTGCAGCGCTGAAGGCCTCCGCATGGAGTCCGCAGGTCTCCTTGAACTTCAGGGCGGCCTCCTGGGCAACGCCAAAGCCCACGCCGCGACCGAGCACATAAAGATTGTGGGCTGATCGGAGGCGCTCCACCGCCGGCGACCAGTCCAGCGACCAGGCGCCCGCAAGCCCGGCGGGCAGGGCGGCCAGACCCGATTTCAGGTCTGCGTCTTCAGTCCAGGCCGCCACGAGGTGGACGATGGCCGAAAGCGCGGCGATATAGGACTTGGTCGCCGCCACGCTCAGTTCAGGCCCTGCATGCAGGGGCAGGACTTCGTCGGCGAGGTCTGCAAGGGGCGAGGTGGTGTCATTGACCAGGGCCACCGTGAAGGCCCCGGCCGCCTTGGCTGCCCTAACCGAAGCCAGCAGGTCGGGGCTTTTTCCCGACTGCGAGATGGCCAGATAGAGCACCCCGTCCATGGCCTGGGGCGCGGCATAGACCGAGCTGACCGACAGTCCGGCGGACGCGGTGAGCACGCCGGTCCGGGTTTCAATCAGGTACTTGGCGAAGGTCGCGGCGTGGTCCGAGCTGCCGCGTGCACAGGTGACCACGGCGCGGGGCGGATGCGCCCGCAGACGGGCTCCGAGGGCCTCGGCCCGCTCGGCATTCAGGCCCAGTTGGGTGGCGACGACCGCCGAAGCCTGGCCCGCTTCCTGGAACATGCGGGTCGACTCTGGAGCCTTTGCAACCGCGGCAGCGGGGGTCTGGGGTCGGGTCAAGGTGGTCGCCTCCAAAGTCCGGTTTCCTTCAGCTCAGGGCGTTCAGTTCGGCGACAAAGTCGTAGGCGTCGCCACGATAGTAGGACTGCGTCACTTCAACGGCCCGCCCATCCTTGAGAAAGCCGCGTCGCTCGATCAGCAGGCCGGCGTCCCTGACCGGTACCCCGAGAAGCTCGGCGTGCTCGGCGGTGAACAGGACTGCGCGCAGGCGCTGCAGGGCCCTAACGGGACGGTGTCCTGTCGCTTCAAGGGCTTCATAGAGCGAGGTTCCGACCGCTTCGGACGAGGTCAGGGCGAAGGCCGCGACCGTAGTGTACTCCACCGCCATCGGTGCCCCGTCGGCGTAGCGAATGCGCGCGAAGCGATAGACCGGGGTGCCCGGCGAGAGGCCCAGGGTCAGGGATTCCTCGGGGGTCACCGAGCCTTCGTTTCGGCTGATCCATTCGCTGCGGGGTACGCGCCCTCGCGAGATCATGTCCTCGGTGAAGGACGACAGCTTGGAGAAACTCTTTTCGACCCGGGCGGCCACGAAGGTTCCGGCACCCTGGCGGCGGGTCAGCAGGCCTTCGCTGACCAGGCCGTCCAGGGCCTTGCGCACCGTGATCCGCGAAATGTTGAACTCCTCGGCCATGTCGCGCTCGGCGGGCAGGGCGTCGTCGGGAGCCAGAACCTTCTTCTGGATGGCTTCACGCAGGGCGCGCTGCAGCTGCTTGTACAGCGGTGCGTGCTCCGAGCCGCCGGCGTCGAGGCGCCCGATCCGTTCTGAAAACATCGTCAAGTCCGCCTCCCCATACAGACTGCCATCCCCGGTTGGATGCCTCGATAGCATAGGACCATTTTCATACCAATAAGAACATGGTCTGCAATTGGTTTCTTTTTGGGCTTGTCATCAGATAAAATTTCGTCACAGTTAGGCTCCGAGGCCTGAGAAGTACCGCATTCTGCGGATGTCCG
>Ga0187845_1000491_pt1 | contig 23387 bp, 20 predicted proteins | sample SpaLakP09_SKY_68_FD_134515 | JGI IMG/M metagenome (GOLD analysis project Ga0187845, IMG submission 134515) | Oligotrophic lake water microbial communities from Sparkling Lake, Wisconsin, USA - SP09_SKY_68 | ecosystem: Environmental > Aquatic > Freshwater > Lake | place: USA: Sparkling Lake... | reverse complement strand
GTCCTGGCGCAGCGCTGCCAGCAGCTGCCGGTCGGCCTCGTCCAGGTTCTGTTCGTCCGGCTTCATCGCCCGCCCCCCGGAAGTTTTGCGCCCTTCAGCCTCATTGTGGCGAAGCCTCATTGCTGTAGATCGCTGTGCGGGGCGAGGGTAGGGCCGACGAGATAGCCCCGCGATACATGCCCAGATCGTTCATCCCGAAGGCCGCTCGGCCCTGGCCGTCCATGGCGATCAGGCCGCCATCGCCGCCGATGCGGGTGATCGAGGCCATGGTCTGGTCGGCGGCGGTCTGCACGTCCTCGCCCTTCCAGGCGATACGGTCACAGACCTGGCGCGCCGCCGTCTCGCGGATGAAGTACTCGCCCGAACCGGTCGCCGAGACGGCGCAGACGCCATCCCGGGCATAGGTGCCGGCTCCGATGATCGGGGTGTCTCCAACCCGCGCCCAGCGCTTGCCGGTCATGCCGCCGGTCGAGGTCGCAGCGGCGACATGTCCGGACTGGTCAAGGGCCACCGCACCCACGGTGCCGAACAGGTGGGTCGGGTCGAGAACCGCCTGGTGATCCTTGCGCCAGGTCTCAAGCTGCTTCCAGCGTTCCTCGGTCCGGAAGTAGCCCGGGTCCACCTGTTCCAGACCCTGCTCGCGAGAGAACTGGTCTGCCCCTTCGCGGGTGAGCATCACATGCGGGGATTTTTCCATCACCGCACGGGCCAGGCTGATCGGATTGCGGGTACGGGTGACTCCGGCCACGGCCCCGGCCTTCAGGGTGGCCCCGTCCATGATCGAGGCGTCCAGCTCGTTGCGGCCCTCGGCGGTGAAGACCGCACCCTTGCCGGCGTTGAACAGCGGGTTGTCCTCTAGCGTCCGGACGACGGTCTCGACCGCATCGAGGCTGGATCCACCCGCCTTCAGAACCCGGGCCCCGGCTTCGAGCGCGGCCTCCAGTCCGGCGCGGTAAGCCTTGTCCTTCTCAGGCGTCATGGCCGACCGGTCCAGAACGCCCGAGCCGCCATGAACGGCCAGGGACCACTTGCCGTCCGCCGCCATGGCCGGAGCGGATGCTGCGCACAGTGCGAGAACCGACAGGCTGATGGAGCGGATCCTGGAATACATCATCGCAAATCTCGTGGGCCCTGAGGAAGCCGTCGGGTGGGAGGAGCCGTCGCTGTCGATCAGCGATCGCTGCGGATCAGTTGCCCATTCCTGACCTCTGCAGTCAGGGTGAAGGCGGGTTGGGTGACCTGAAAGGTCTTGAAATCGAGTGTGCTTCCGGGACCGACCCCGATGATCGGGAACGGGGCATAGGTCAGGGGCTTGCCGGCGATGATGGTCGACGGGCGCGCCATGGGGCGCACCAGCCAGGCCGCGCCCGGGCCATAGAAGCGTCCGATTCCCTGTCCATCGATCAGCAGGGCGGTGCCCTCGTCGATTCCGAGGCCGGTGATCTGCGGATCGTCCTCTTCCTGGATCAGGCGGCCGACAAAGGCTACCAGCCGGCCCTGACGGTCCCGTTTGTCGAAATGACTGTCGGTAATGACCTTCGAGAGGAAGGGCAGGTGCAGGAAGTCCCGCACCAGGGTGACGCCCGCCGCCGTGGGGTTCTGCAGCGCTTCCGTCGAGGTCATGCTGATCGAGTCGAGACAGCCGTAGGAATAGCCACCCAGGATCGCCAGGCCGGCACTGGTGCCGCCAATCGGCTTGCCGGCCTTGACGTGGGCGTCCAGTGCCTTGTTCAGGGCCGTACCCTTCCAGGCGCGGATATAGTTGCTCTGGTCGCCACCGCCGAAGAAGATCCCGTCCGCACGGGCGATGATCGCCAGAAGCTTCGGATCCTCGCCGGCATCCTCATTGTGGATCACCAGGGTCTCGACCGAAGCCACGCCGCCGACGTCCTTGTAGATCTCGTCCTGCAGGTCGCGGCCGCCCCGGGCGCGCAGAACCACGATGTGGCCGCCGCCGGACTGTTTGACGAACTGCCGGAAGGCCTCCAGTGGCCAGTCGCCTCCGCCCATCAGGGCCAGCAGCGGGCCGGTCTTGCCGGGTGTCGGCGCGGCGATGTCGCCGATCCTGTAGTAGTCATAGCCTGGGCCGACGGCGTCCGGGCCCTGGCCCGGCCCCTCTGCGGCTCGCGCTCCGACCGGGAGGAGCAGGGCCGCTGCCAGGGCCATCGCTGAGAATCGAGCCAGCATGTTTTCCGTTCCTCGCCTGTCGGGATCTTGTTGGCACGCCTTGCGCCGGTTCAAGCCCTCGGTGCCAGTTTCGAAGGTCATCGCCGCCGTTTCCCGCCTTGTGCCGCCGTTTGATGCGTCAGGGACTAAAGCTGCATGCTGAGCACAGTGTGTCTACATTTTCTGACAGATTGCTCTTTTTGGCTTTCAATTTGTTTGAAATGCAATCCAACATCACGTGACTTCGGGCGTGCAACCCGATGCTGGCCGGACCGCGCAAGCGGAGGGCCTGATCACAAGAGGGGATGAAGATGAAGATGCATCTGCTGAGGGCCAGTGCCCTGGTCGGCGCCGCCGGCCTGATGATCTCTGGTCAGGCTCTGGCCCAGTCCGCGCCGCAGGCCGAGGAGACGGCCGTCGAGGCCCTGGTCGTCACCGGGTCCCGCATCCCCCGCATCGCCACCGAAGGTCCCGCGCCGGTCACCGTCATTACCAGCGAGGCCATCAAGGCCGCCGGCTTCAACAGCGTTCCCGATGTCCTGCGCAGCCTCACTCAGAACGGTGGCGAGACCCAGACCCAGCAGTCCTCCAGCGGCGCGGACTGGACGCCTGGAGCCCAGCAGGTCGACCTGCGCGGCCTCGGCCCCAACCACACCCTGGTGCTGGTCAATGGCCGTCGCATCGCCGACTTCCCCCTGCCGTTCAACGGCAAGAGCGCCTTTACCGACACCTCCTCGATCCCGCTGGGCATGATTGACCGCATCGAGGTGCTCAGCGGCAGCGCCTCGGCCGTCTACGGCTCGGACGCCATCTCGGGGGTGGTGAACTTCAATCTGAAGAAGAAGGCCGACGGCACGATCGTCGACGTCACCTTCGGTGGCCTTGAGCACGGCGGGGCCAGCAGCCAGCGCGTCAACGTCTCCAGTGGCTATTCCAAAGGCGACTTCGACCTGGTGATCGGCGGCGAGTTCGTCAACCAGAAGCCCCTTTGGGCCTATGATCGCGATATCCAGGACAGCACCAAGGACGCGCCGACCGCTCGCGCCCGCATCGCGCGCCGGGACTTCCTGCGCATGGATCCGGATGCCGAGGTCTATCTTGATCCGGGCCGCGCCACCTGCGCCAGTCTGAGCAAGCTGAACGGCGGCTCGGTGGAATATGCCAGCCGGCCGGGCTGGGGCGACTATGATCCCGACCTGGATGACTACGGTCCGGGCTACTACTGCGGCAGCTACAGCTCGATCGGCTACGGCACCATCATCAGCGAGCGCAAGAGCGCCAATGTCGTGGCCTCGCTGAACTATGCCAAGACCGACACCCTGGCCTTCTTCGCCGACATCTCGGCCGGTTACAGCCGCACCCGCCAGTTCCAGGACGTTCTGGACTGGGAATACCAGGATGCCAACGGCAGTGAAGACGGCATCTTCTACAACCAGTTCGACGGGGCCCTGGACTTCTGGCACCGCAACTTCACGCCCGAGGAGATGGGCGGACTGAGCAAGGGCTATATCAAGAACGTCTCCAAGACCTTCAGCATTACGCCCGGCATCAAGGGCGCGCTGGGCGGCGGCTGGGACTACGAGGCCTTCTACAATTTCAGCCAGTACAAGGCGGCGATCAGCTGGCCCAAGGTGGTGACCTCCAAGGCGACGGCCTTCTTCCTCGGCAGGCAGCTGGGTGTCGATGAAGACAGTGGCTATCCGATCTTCAACGCCGATCCGGCCCGGCTCTACAGGCCGCTGACCGTCGCCGAGTACGACTCGATCACAGCGCGCACCACCTACAAGCCGGTCGCCCGCCAGCAAGGGCTGTCGTTCCAGGTCAACAAGGCTGACCTGTTCACCCTGCCGGCCGGCCCGGTCGGCTTTGCCGCCGTCGCCGAGCTGGGCAAGCAGTCCTACAAGCTGGGCCTCGATCCCCTGGCCACCCAGAACTATTATTACGGCCTGCGCGACGCTGACGGAAATGGCTCGCGCAAGCGCTGGGGTGCCGGCTACGAGTTCCGCGCCCCGCTGCTCAAGACCCTCGAACTGAGCACCGCAGGCCGCTACGACGGCTACAAGTACGGCGGCAACTCCATCGACAAGTTCACCTACAATGGTGGACTGGAATGGCGGCCCCTCAAGACCCTGCTGGTGCGCGGGGCCTATGGCACGGGCTTCCGGGCCCCGGACCTGCACTATGTGTTCGCCAAGGAAGGCATCAGCCATCCGTCGGGCACCGACTACTACCGCTGCCGCAGCGAGGAGCCTGACGAGGACATCGGCGACTGCAGCTATGCGGGCGAGGGCCTGGTCAAGGTCCGTCTGGGCAATGCCAAGCTGAAGCCGGAGACCTCCAAGTCGCTGAACTCTGGTGCGGTCTGGTCGCCGGTCCGCAACTTCGACATCTCGGTCGACTATTTCCGCGTCCAGCTGGACAATGCCGTCCTCGACATGAGCCTGGACAGCGTGCTGCGCCAGGAAGCCGACTGCCGGTTGGGCAAGACCAGCGCCGGAACGGCAGTCAGCGCGACCTCGCCCACCTGTGTCGATGCCCTGAAGCGCGTGGCCCGCAACCCGCTGACGGCGGCGATCAACCCCGGGGCCATTGCGACGGTGACGATCAATCCGATCAATGTCTCCACAGAAGAGACCAGCGGCGTCGACGTCGCCGCCCACTATCGCTGGCCGACCGAAAGCTTCGGCACCTTCAACTTCGGCCTGACCCACACCTGGGTGCACAAGCACACCAGCCGGCAATATCCGGGCGATCCGATCGAGAACCAGCTGGCCTTTGACAGCGGCTACTACATCCCGCGCTCCAAGAGCACCGGCTCGATCAACTGGACCCTGGATCGCCTGACCCTGGGCCTGCATGGCCAGCGGCTGGACCGCCTGCCCAACTATGCCGAAGAAGGCTGGACCAAGGAGACCTATCTCTACAACGCCACGGTCCAGTACGACCTGAACGACACCACCCGCATCAGCCTGGCGGTCGACAACCTGCTCGACAAGGACCCGCCACGCGACCCGACCTATTCGGGCTATCCCTACTATGACACCTCGTGGTTCGACTCGACCGGTCGCAGCTACTACCTGCAGCTGACCCACAAGTTCGGCGGGGCGGGAGGGCTCTAGTTTCTGGTCTTGCGGGGCGGCTCTCCGGTCGGGAAGCTGCCCCGTTTGGCGAAAGGGGGCCCCGAGGCTGGCATTCTGCCGTCAGCCGCGCTAGCAGACCGCCCCATGATCCGCCTCGACAACATCTCCAAGCAGAACGGCCACCAGATCCTGTTCATCGAAGCTTCGATGGGCGTCCAGAAGGGGGAGAAGGTCGGGCTCGTCGGTCCCAACGGGGCCGGCAAGACGACTCTGTTCCGGATGATCACCGGCCAGGAGCAGCCTGACGACGGCCTGGTCACCATCGATCCCGGCATGACGATCGGCTATTTCAGCCAGGACGTCGGCGAGATGTCAGGCCAGAGCGCCGTCGCCGCCGTGATGGACGGCGTCGGCCCGGTCAGCGCCCTGGCGGCCGAGATGGCCAAGCTGGAAGCGGCGATGGTCGATCCGGACCAGGCCGACCAGCTGGATTCCGTCATGGAGCGTTATGGCGAGGTGCTGGAGCGCTTCCAGGAGCTGGACGGCTATGCCTTGGAAGCCCGGGCACGGGAGGTCCTGGCCGGCCTGAGCTTCAGTCAGGAACGCATGGATGGCGATGTCGGTCTGCTGTCGGGCGGCTGGAAGATGCGCGTGGCCCTGGCTCGCATCCTCTTGATGCGGCCCGACGGCATGCTGCTGGACGAACCGTCCAACCACCTGGACCTGGAAAGCCTGATCTGGCTTGAGGCCTTCCTCAAGAACTACGACGGTGCGCTGCTGATGACCTCGCACGACCGCGCCTTCATGAACCGCATCATCGGCAAGGTGGTCGAGATCGATGGGGGTCGCTGATCACCTATTCGGGCGATCTCGACTTCTATGACCAGCAGCGGGCGCTCAGCGAGCAGCAGCGCCAGGCGCAGTACGAGCGCCAGCAGGCCATGCTGGCCAAGGAAATCAAGTTCATCGAGAAGTTCAAGGCGCGCGCCTCGCACGCTGCCCAGGTGCAGAGCCGGGTCAAGAAGCTCGACAAGATCGAACGCGTCGAGCCGCCGCGCCGTCGCCAGACCGTGCAGTTCGATTTCCGCAGCCCGCCGCGTTCGGGCGACGACGTGATCAGCCTGAAGAATGTCCATAAGGGCTATGGCGACCGGCCGATCTATGACGGCCTCGATTTCCTGGTCCGCCGCAAGGAGCGCTGGTGCGTCCTGGGGGCCAACGGGGCCGGCAAGTCGACCCTGCTGAAGCTGGTGGCCGGCGACACCACGCCTGACGCCGGCACCGTCAGCATCGGGGCCAGCGTGCGGATGGGCTATTTCGCCCAGCACTCCATGGACCTGCTGGACGGCGAAGAGACGATCTTTGAGTCGCTGGACGGATCCTTCCCGCAGGCCGGCCAGGGCGCGCTGCGCACCCTGGCCGGATGCTTCGGCTTCTCCGGCGACGATGTCGAAAAGCCCTGCCGCGTGCTGTCCGGAGGTGAGAAGGCCCGGCTGGTCATGGCCAAGATGCTGTTTGATCCGCCGAACCTGCTGGTCCTCGACGAACCGACCAACCACCTCGACATGGCGACCAAGGAAATGCTGGTCGCGGCCCTGGCCGATTTCGAGGGCACCATGCTGTTCGTCTCGCACGACCGCCACTTCCTGGCGGCCCTGAGCAACCGGGTGCTGGAGCTCACGCCCGAGGGAATCCACCAGTACGGCGGCGGCTACACTGAATATGTCTCGCGCACCGGGCAGGAAGCGCCGGGTCTGCACCCGGGCGGCTAGGCCCTCAAAGTCCTGAGCCGGGTTTCATCCCAAGGCCTGCCTGTTTTCATAAGGCCCGGGCCCGGCGCTTTGAGGCTATCAAAACCCCGCCGCCCGACGGCTGTCTGCTCGCGCCTGCGACGCCTTTTCGGTGTCTTTTTGTGGCTCACCAGATACAGCGGTGCCCGAATAATCGTGCCTCATGATCATCAACGGCAAGAATCTCCGGCCGGATGCCGGGACACAGCTTGTCAGCGGCAACGATTTCTGTAGCGTCGCAGCGTCACAGGAACATCAAATTCATGCGGCCTTCGCATCAGGTTCTCGTGCGCCGGTCTGTTCAGTTTCATCTGAAAGACTGGTTCAACGAGTGATTGCTCCCCGACCGTAATGCGGTCGGGTCGATGGTGCCTGAGGCACCGCCAGGATCCAGTCCAGGACTGATCATGCGTCCGCTTGCGCCTTGTCGCACGCGGAGTCGCGCCCCGACCCTTGCCTGTCATCTCGCACATCAATCCGCGCGCGTCCTCCCGGGATGAGTGTCCCGCGCGGCCGGGGGTATAGATCTATGAAACCGCATCATCACGACCTGAGCCATGTGCTCGGGGCGATACTGGCGCTTGGCCTGGCTGCACCGGCCTTTGCCCAAACCGCGCCTGCCACGGCCAAGCCCGCCGTCGCCGACGAGGTCCAGACGGTCGAGGCCGTCACCGTCACCGGCACCCGTATCCAGGGGCTGGATCTGAAAGGCGCTGTTCAGGCCTATCAGATCGACCGGGCGACCATCGACGAGTCCGGGGCAACCTCGGTCATCGACCTGTTCTCACAGCTTCCGGCCGCCGCCGGCGGGGGCGGCACCTTCTCGACGGCCAGCGCCGGGGCGCTGTCCAGCGACACGCCGGTGGGCGCTTCGGGCGTCTCGCTGCGCGGTCTGGGGACCAGCGCGACCCTGACCCTGATCAATGGCCGTCGCGCCTCGGTCAGTGCCTTCGCACGCGGCCAGGAATCGTTCATCGACGCCAGCGCCATTCCGCTGGCCGCGCTGGAGCGGGTCGAGGTTCTTCCCAACGGCGCCTCGGCGCTCTACGGCGCTGATGCCGTGGCCGGTGTCGTCAACTACGTCCTGCGCAAGGACTTTGAGGGGGCGGAAATGACCGCGTCCTATGGCGACTCCACCGCCGGCAGCGACGAAGGCCGGTTCAATGCCAACTTCGTCGTGGGCAAGGCGTTCGGTGACCACCACGTCACGGCCGTGGTCGACTATTTCAAGCGCAATGCCTTCTATCTGCGCGACCGGGAGGCTTCGCGGGACTCGGTTCGTCCCAGTCAGCAGGGCTTCTATCCCAGCTTCAACGACCTCTATTTCATGACCAACGACCAGACCGAAGGTCCCGGAAACGGTGGCTGCGCGACGGCCGATTTCAAGGTCGGCAATCTCGGCGAATACTGCCAGGTCAACACCAACCGCTATGTCTCGTCGCAGGATCAGCAGGAAAGCCTGGGCGGCCTGATCACCCATGACTTCGCGATCAGCGACAACGTCTCCTGGTACAACGAGCTGCTGTTCCAGCACACCGAGGCCCGCGGTACGAGCTCGCCGGCGAACTTCTCGCGGGCTCCGATCGATCCTGAAAACCCCAACTGGCCGGCAGCGCTGAAGGCCGACATCGTTTCCGAAGGCCGCGTTCGACGCTTCAGCTCCTATAACGGCTTTCCGATCTTCGCCTGGGGCAAACTGATCGAGCCGCGCGCCGTCGAGGTGGAATCCGACTCCTTCCGCTATGTGACAGGCCTGAAGGGCAAGTTCACCAACGGCTGGACCTACGACACGGGCCTGCTGTTCGGCGGCAATGACCGCACGCAGAGCGGCCTTTCGGGCCTGATCCGGTCCAAGGCCTTCTACGACGCCAATCTCGGCAACCTGTGCAGTGACGGGTCCAGCGTGAAGCGGTGGAACGTCAATCTCAGCCGGCCCAGCGCCAGCTATGTGGGCAATACCTGTGAGGCGGCGGGCAAGACCACGCTCTGGTACAATCCCTTCGGCGGGCAAAGCACCCAGGCCGCCGGTCTGGACAAGCTGCTGGAGACGACGGCCGACCGCAAGGGCCGCTCGCGCACCTATTCGCTGGACGCCTCCACCTCCGGTGACCTGTTCACCCTGCGCGGGCGCACGGTGAAGGCGGCATTCGGCGCGGAGTACCGTCGTGAAACCCTGCGTGACACACCGTCAGGCGAGGCCGTTGCCACCTCGACCAACCCTGAGCCCATCCTGGGGTTCTCGTCGACCAGCGCCCGGGCAGAACGGGACCAGTGGGCGGTCTATGGCGAGCTCTACGTGCCCTTGGCCGACCAGTTCGACGTGCAGCTGGCGGGTCGCTACGACCACTACGACGCGTTCGGCGGCGACTTCAATCCGAAGGTCTCGGCCCGGTTCAAGGCCAGCGACCTGCTGACCTTCCGCGCCAACTGGTCGACCTCGTTCCGGGCCCCGTCCCTGGCCCAGAGCGGGGCAGGGGTCCTACTGTCCAGCTACCGTGTCGACTGCAAGGTCACCCCGGCGGCCTGTAACGGCAATGCCGCCGCCAGTGGTCAGTCCCTGCTGTCTGAAGACGTCGGCAACACCGACCTGAAGGCTGAAAACGCGGACACCTGGGGCGGTGGCCTGCTGTTCCAGCCCAATGCCGATATCGAGATCAAGCTCGACTACTGGAACATCGAGCACAAGAACCTGGTCGGTATCGCCGAGGACGACTTCATTCGTCGGGCTCTGGGCGGAGCCTTCCCGGTCAAGGGCGCAGGCCTGCTGCCGACCGGCACGCCGGGCCTGGAAGTGACCAATGGCTTCGTCACCGATGCCCACTTCCAGATCAGCAACCTGGGCTATCAGAAGACCAGCGGCGTGGACTTCTCCTACACCCACTACCTGCCGGAAAGCGCCGCAGGCCAGTTCACCCTGACCTTCGACGCCACCTATCTGATCGACTTTGATCGCAAGGCGTCTGCCGATGCGGTGGTCGAGACGCTGGCCGGCGACTACCTCTATCCGCGCTTCCTGGCCAATGCCCGGCTGCGCTGGAAGCAGGACGCCTGGCGGGCTTCACTAGGTGCGCGCTATGTCAGCGAGTACACGGATGACCCGGACGCCCGCACCCTGGCGGCGGTGGGCCTGCCGGCCACGGCCAAGGTCAAGGTCGACAGCTCCCTGACCTTCGACACCAGCCTGAGCTATGATTTTGGTCCGCACAGCTTCGTGCAGCTCAACATCAGGAACCTGCTGGACGAGACGCCGCCCCGGGTTCTCGGGTCCAGCGCCAATGTCGACCTCTACAATCATGATCTGGTCGGCCGTTTCGCGACGGTTCGCCTGACTCATCGCTTCTGACCCTGACGTCGCCGTCGCTTCCGGCTTCCGAGCCAGAAGCGGCGGCACTTTCGAGTCTCCCATGGACCAGTCCACTGCCGAACCCGGGATCAAGAGCAAGATCCCCGACACCTTCCTGATCCTGCTCATCCTGGCGCTGGTGGCCTTTGCAAGCACCTGGCTGTTTTCGCCCGGCCGGTTCGGGCTTGCGCCCTCGGGGCGGATCGATCCGGCCGCCTACAGTGCCGCGGCCCATCCCAGGGGCGCTCCGGTCTTCGGCACCGAGCAGCAGGTCGGCCTGCTGAATTTCCCGTTCGAGGGCCTGGTCACGGGCGATCGCGGCTCGGCCACCGTCGGACTGATGGCGTTCATCCTGGTGATCGGCGGCGTGTTCGGCGTCATCATGCGCACCGGAGCGGTCGATCGGGCCCTGACTGCCCTGATCGGCGATCCCGCCGATGCAAAGTCCAGGCCGGTGAACTGCTGATCCTCGGACTTTTCGTAGCCTTCTCTCTGGCCGGCGCGGTGTTCGGCATGAGCGAGGAGGCCATCGCCATCAGCCTGATCGTCACGCCGGTACTGGTACGTAGCGGCTATGACTCCATCACCGGCATGCTCACCTGCTATGTCGCCACCCAGATCGGCTTTTCGGCGTCGTGGATGAACCCCTTTGGGCTGGTCATTGCCCAGAGCATCTCGGGCCTGCCGGCCCTGTCGGGGATGGGCCTGCGGATCGTGATGTGGCTGGTCTTCACCGGCGCAGGCCTGGCCTATCTGTGGTGGTACGCCCGACGGGTCCGCCTGACCCCGACCCTGTCAAAGGCCTATGCTTCAGACTCCCGCTGGCGCGACAAGGCGAGTGTCGGCGCAGTCGGCCGGTTCGGGAGCGGCGATGCGATCATCCTCGTCCTGCTGCTTCTGACCGTGGCCTGGGTAGCGTGGGGCGTGGTCGCCAAGGGCTATTATCTGGCCGAGATCGCCGCCCAGTTCTTCGCGCTCGGCCTGGCGGCCGGCCTGGTGGGCCGCGTCTTCAAGCTGGGCGGTGTCGACGCCAATGACCTCGTGCGGGCCTTCAGTGACGGCGCGGCGCAACTGGCCCCGGCCGCCCTGGTGGTCGGTGTCGCCAAGGGCATCATCCTGATGCTGGGCGGCGACAAGCCCGACCAGCTGAGCCTGCTCAACGCCCTGCTGCACGGCATGAGCGGCCTGACCGCCCTGCTGCCGACCTGGGCGACGGCCTGGGGCATGCTGGGCTTCCAAAGCGCCATCAACCTGCTGATCGTCTCGGGTTCGGGCCAGGCGGCCCTGACCATGCCGCTGATGGCACCGCTGTCGGACCTGTCGGGCGTCACGCGCCAGACCGCCGTGCTGGCCTTCCGGCTGGGCGATGGCCTGACCAACATCATCGCCCCGACCTCGGCGGCCCTGATGGGGTGTCTGGCGGCAGGCCGCCTGGGCTTTTCGACCTGGCTGGCCTTCATCTGGAAGCCGCTGGCCGGTCTGCTGGTCCTTGCGGCGGCGTTTGTCCTGGTCGCACAATTGATCGGGTACAGCTGATGCGCCCCTTGCCCAGCCTGATCCTGGCCGCCCTGATCGCCGGCCCTGCCGCCGCCCAGAGCGGCAAGCTGGTCATTGTCGGCGGGGCCCTGTCCCCGGACAATGATGCCATTCACGCTGCCTTCATCGACGCGGCCACGGCCCATGTGGCTCCGGGGGCCGCGCCGCGCTTCCTGATCATTCCGGCGGCGTCCGGTGCACCGGCCGACTCGGCCAGGGCCTTCGCCGAGCAGTTGCAACGGCGCGGCATTGCCGCCGGTCAGATCGCCGTGGCCCGGGTGGCGGTGCGCGATGATCCCGACACGGCGGAGGTCGACGAGTCCCGCTGGGCGTCAGGTGGCTCAGCCCCGGCGGAGGTCGCCAAGGCCGAGCAGGCTGACGGCGTGTGGTTCGTTGGCGGGGATCAGGCCCGCATCGTCGCGACCCTGAAGACGCCGAAGGGCGAGGACACCCCGCTACTGACGGCCCTGCGCGCGCGTCTGGACCAGGGGGCGGTGATCGGCGGCACCAGCGCCGGTGCCGCGATCATGAGCGACGCCATGATCCTGCAGGGCGACAGCCTGCCCGCCCTGCTACGGCCGCTCGGCGCTCCCGATACGGAAGATGGCGAATCCCTGGCGATGGCCCGCGGGCTGGGCTTCTTCACCAGCGGCCTTGTCGACCAGCACTTTGATCGCCGCGCGCGCCTCGGCCGTCTGGCACGGGCGGTCGCGACCCTGCCGGCGAGTCAGCGCGTCGGCTTCGGGATCGACGAGAATACGGCCCTGGTCATTGATCTGGCGCGACTGAGCGCCCGGGTGATCGGAGCCGGCGGGGTTACCGTTCTTGACGAGCGCTCAGCCCGGATCGACGTCGAGGGCGGGGGACTGCGTCTGCAGCAGGCGCGCCTGCACCTCATCAGCGGCGGTGATGTGGTGGACCTGGCGACCCTGTCGGTGACGCCGGCCAGCTACAAGGAGCCGCTCAAACCCTCGATGTCGGCCAGGGCGCGGCTGCGCGTCGCCGAGGGTCTGGCCGTGCCGGCCCAGCGCCTGGACACCTGGCTGGCCGAGGATCTTGTTGGCGTGTCAGCCTCTACCCGTATCGGGCGCCCGTCCTTCCTGCCCGACGGCTCAGGTGTCAGTCTTGGCTTCGGCCGGACGCCCTCTTCTGCGGCCTATCAGGGCCGTGACGCCGAAGGGCGCGATCGCGAAACCATCGTCGACGTGGCCTTCGACGTCTCTCCCGTCCATGTCGTTGTCAGACCGTAGGTTACAGATGAGTTCTCCCCCCCATGTGATCGCCCTGCACGGCGGCGCCGGCGTTACGCCCGGGCGCGATTACCGCGAGGCCACTGACTACATGCGTGACCTGGCGGCACGTCTTTCCGCGCAGCTGGCGGCCGGGATTTCGGCGGTGGATTGTGTCGAGATCGCCGTGCTTGAGATGGAGGCCAGCGGCCTCTTTGTGGCCGGTCGGGGTTCCGCGCCCAATGCTGACGGGCTGGTCGAGATGGACGCCTCGATCATGGACGGCGCGCGCCACAAGGCCGGGGCCGTCTGCGCGATCCGGGACGCCGCCAGTCCCATCGCCGCCGCGCGCCGGGTGATGGAGGCCACTCCCCATGTGCTACTGGCCGGGCAGGGTGCTTCTGACTTTGCCCGACAGCAAGGCCTTGAACAGATCATCGATCCAGCGCGGTTTTTCCGCATGCCGGTCGGTATCACGGCTGCCGACATCGAAGCTGAAACCAAGGCGCTGGCGCATGGTACGGTCGGCGCCGCAGCCCTTGACCTGACCGGAGCCCTGGCGGCGGCGACATCGACCGGCGGGGTATTTGGCAAGCGGCCGGGCAGGGTCGGCGATACGCCATTGCCCGGGGCCGGGGTCTGGGCCGACGACGAGGTTGCAGTGTCCTGTACGGGGGTCGGGGAATACTTCATCCTGACCTCTGCGGCCTACGATGTCTCCGCGCGGCTGCGCTATCGCGGCGGGTCCCTTGAGAGTGCCTGCCAGGGCATGATCGACAGTGTCGGTCGCCTGGGCGGTGACGGCGGTGTCATTGCGGTCAATCGCGCCGGCCAGGTCGCTTTTGTATTCAACTCGCCCGGCTTGAAGCGTGCTGTCGCCGGGTCAAGCTTCGAGCCCTGGTCCGGCACCTAGGGGCGCTGCCGCCGACAAGGGGCAGCCGGAGTTGACCCTTCGCCCGTAGTTCGGCCGGCTCAGCCAGTCACGGCGTTCAACGGATGGGTCTTGAACCGCGTGCGTGCGGCGTCGAGGAAAGCGTTGAGGTTGGCCGAGTTCAGCCGGCGCGCCGGGAAGACGGCGTTGACGGGAAGCCTCTCGGGCATCCGGTCAGCCAGCAGCAGGACCAGGCGGCCGGCCAGGACGCTCTCGCGAACCTGGTAGGACAGGGCGCGGGTGATGCCGAGACCGTCTTCCGCCGCAGCGATCGCGGCGTCGGCGCTATTGACCATCAGTCGCGGGCTGACCCGTACCGTCTTGCGGTCGGTATCGAACCGCCACTCGTTCGTCGCGTCGACATTCTCGAAGGCCACGACCTCGTGGTCGAACAGGTCGCCCGGCGATTGCGGGAGGCCCCGGGCCTCCAGATAGGCAGGACTGGCAACCAGCACCCGGTTCACACTGCCCAGCTGTGTCGCCATCAGACTGCTGTCGGCCAGGGGGCCGATCCGGATGGCAAGGTCCACACCCTCGTCGGCCAGGTGCACATACCGGTCCGAAAGGCTCAGCCGGATGGTCAGTTCGCTATGCTGTTTCAGGGTCTGGCTGACGATCGGCAGGACATGCAGGCGGCCGAACAGGATCGGAGCCGTGATGTTAAGCAAACCTCGCGGGGCCGCATTGGCGCCGCGCACCTCGGCATCGGCCGTTTCGATGTCGGCGAGAATGCGCCGGCTGCTGGCCAGATAGATCTCGCCCCGCTCGGTCAGGCGCACCGAGCGCGTGGTCCGGTGCAGGAGCACCAGGCCCAGGCGTCGCTCCAGGTCGGCGATCGCGCGGGTGACGACCGAGGGCGACAGCCGCAATCGCCGCGCCGCCTCTGCGAAGCTGCCGTGGGTCGCCACCGAGTTGAAGACGCGCAGGCTGTCGAGATGGTCCATGCCATAATTGCTGAACTGGCAATAAAGACTTGTCAAATGATGGAATTATCGCGGCAGGGGTGAGGGTCTAGCTTCCTGTTCAACGACGGCAGCCGCCGCGTCCCAAACCAGGAGAGCCCATGTCCCGCATCGCCGTTCCGGCCCGCGAAGCCGCCCCCGCCGCCGCCCAGCCCCTGCTCGACGGGGTCGAGAAGCAACTGGGCGTCGTGCCCAACCTCTACCGCCTGATCGCGCTCAGCCCGGCGACCCTGCAAGGTGTCCTGGGTCTGGGTGGTGCCATGGCCAAGACGCTGAACGTCAAGACCCGCGAGCGCATCGCCCTGGCCGTCGCCCAGATCAATGGCTGCGACTACTGCCTGTCGGCCCACACCTATCTCGGCCTGAACCTGGCCAGGATCGATGCTGAGGAGATCGCCCTGAATCGTCGTGGCGCCTCGTCCGATCCGATGGCCAATGCTGCGGTAGCCTTCGCCGCCGAGGTGACCCGCTCACGCGGCCATGTCTCGGACGCCGACCTTGCGGCTGTTCGCGCCGCCGGCTTCACAGACGCCCAGATCGTCGAGATTGTCGGCGTGGTCGTCGAGAACGTCTTCACCAACTTCCTCAACAATGTCGCCGGGACCGAGATCGACTTTCCGGTCGTCCACGCCGCCGACCTGGCGTGACCGGATCGCCCCGTCGGCGACCAAGCGCCGCCGGTGGGGCACCGCAACAGGCAGGAGAACCATCATGGCCTATGGGTTCCTTGATATCCTCGTCACGCCGGCCGTTCGCGCGGCCCAGGCCGCCAATGGCAGCGCGGCCAACTGGAGCGCCTTTGACGGTGATCGAACCTTTGATCGGTTCACTGACAACGAAGCCGCGTTCATCGCCAATCGCGACAGCATCTACCTGGCCTCAATCTCCGAAAGCGGCTGGCCCTATGTGCAGCAGCGCGGCGGTCCAAAGGGGTTTCTGAAGGTGCTGGACGACCGGACGCTGGCCCTGCCGGACTTTGCCGGCAACCGCCAGTACATCACCGTGGGCAATGTCTCGGTCGAGGACCGGGTCAGTCTGATCCTGGTCGACTATCCGCGCCGGGCCCGCCTGAAGATCCTGGCGCGCATGGAGGCTCGCGACCTCACGGACGATCCGGAACTGGCCGAGCGCCTGGCCTTGCCGGGCTATCGGGCCCGGGTCGAACGGGCCCTGGTGCTCCGCCTGGAAGCCTTCGACTGGAACTGCCCGCAGCACATCACGCCGAGGTTCACGGCCGCTGAGGTCGAGGCTGGAACCTTGCCGCTCCGTGAGCGGCTGGCGGCTCTTGAAGCCGAGAACCTGACCCTTCGCCAGCGCCTGGCGACCCCCTAGGCCCCATGGAGCGCCTGATGTCCAACCCCACGCCGCAATCCCGCCCGCCCTTGCCGCCCTTCACTCGCGCGACGGCGACCGAGAAGGTTCGCAAGGCCGAGGACGCCTGGAACGGTCGCGATCCAGAGCGTGTCTCCATGGCCTATACGCCCGACAGTCTCTGGCGGAACCGCAGCACCTTCCTGCAGGGACGCCCGGCCATCATCGACTTCCTGACCCGCAAATGGAGCCAGGAGGATGAGTACCGGCTGATCAAGGAACTGTGGGCCTTCTCGGATGACCGCATCGCCGTCCGCTTTGCCTATGAGTGGCGAGACCGCGCTGGCGGCTGGTGGCGCGCCTACGGCAATGAGAACTGGGCCTTTGACGAAATGGGCCTGATGCGCGAACGCCATGCCAGCATCAATGACGTCTCGATCGCGCCGGAAGATCGCCTGTTCCACTGGGATCGCGCGGCACCCCGGCCGGTCGGTCATCCGGGGCTTACAGCCCTGGGCCTTTAGCGGGTCCGTTCAGCCGGCACTGCAGACCAGCCCGTCCTGCAGCCAGGTCCCCAGAAGGCCGCCAACCCGCGCGACGGTTCGCTCGGCATCATCAGGGCCGCCGAGCTGCTCGCACAGCCGGGCAAAGGTGTAGCCGTCCAGCGCCATGGCTAGGGCCTGGCGTTCGAAGGCGTCGATCGAGCGGTACTGTGGGGAGAGGCCCTGTCGCCAGACACGGATCGCGGCTGGCGCGGGCAGCCGCTCGACCGCCGGAGGGGCCTCACCCCCGGTCAGAGCGCCCCAGATCGCGGCGCTGTTGGTGATGACCTCGCCGATCGTCAGGGTCGGTGACAGAGTCAGGACGGCGCTCTCCCAGTCTACCTCTGCCAGGGCCTCGGGGGTGATCGGATCGGCGTCCGGGCCGTCGAAGGCGCGGCGCAGGCTCCAGTCCAGCCAGGCCAGTTCAGCGACCTCCGGATCGTCCGGATAGAGCCCGGTCAGGGTCTGGGGGAAGTCTTCGCCATAGGCGTCAAGGGTCCAGCCAGAGGGCGGATGGGCCACTATGTGGCTGAGCGCAGCGGCGTCGAAACCGTCATCACCCAGCCATGACCAGGTCTGCTCGAAGGTGTCTCGCAAGCAGGCCACCAACTGGGCGCGATAGGCATGCCGATAGACGGCAAGACCGGCCGCGCCGCGGGCACTGACGCCCTCAGACTGTCCGCTCTGGTTTGCCAGGATGTGGTCGCGCAGGCCGCGCTGGATCGCCAGCAGGCTCATGCGGCGCACTCCAGCCTGCCGGCGCGGGCGCGCGCGATGTCCAGTTCGGTCAGCAATTCCCCTAGAGGCGGAATGTCGTCGTCACGCTCGATCATCGTCGCCACCGGCCCAAAGCGCTGGCAGGCGAGGTCGTAGAGGGCCCAGACGGGGTCGGGGACCGGCTGATCATGGGTGTCGATTAGCAGATCCCGGCCCTGGCTGTGGCCGGCCAGATGCATCTGGCGCACCCGGTCGACCGGGACACCGGCGATATAGGTGGCGGGATCGAAGCCGTGATTGGTGCCGCTGACATAGATGTTGTTGATGTCGAGCAGCAGGAAGCAGCCGGTCGCTTCGCACATTCGGGCCATGAAGCCGTGCTCGGTCATTTCGTCGTCGGCGAAGGTCAGATAGCTGGACGGGTTCTCCAGCAGGATCGGTCGCTCGAGGACGTCCTGAACGCGGTTGATGTTGGCGCAGACCACCGCCAGCGCCTCTTCGGTATAGGGCAGGGGCAGCAGGTCGTGGGAATTGAAGCCCTCCAGGCCCGTCCAGCAAAGATGGTCGGACACCCAGAGCGGATCGACGCGATCGACCAGGGTTTTCAGGCGGCGCAGATAGTCCGGCTTGACGCCGTCGGCCGAGCCGATCGACATCGATACGCCATGCATCGCCACCGGATGTCGCTCGCGCACGGCGTCCAGGATGTAGAGCGGCCGACCGCCGCGAACCATGAAGTTCTCGGAGATCACCTCGACGAAATCGACGGGAATCTCGTGCTCGAGAAAGTCCGCATAGTGGGGCGGACGCAGTCCCAGGCCGAAACCCTCGAAAGGCGCGATCACGCGGTCGGACATATTGTCATCCTGGACAGGAGCGGGGGGAACGGGCCCGGCTGCGAACGGCTGCCGGGCCTGAGCCCATTACTGCGCTGCGGTCAGCGAACCACCGGCCTTGGCGCACGCCTTGGTGGTCATGGCCTTGAAGCCCTGGCCCTTGCAGTCGTTCAGACCCTTGCAGTCGTTCTTGGCGGTCTTGCAGTCCGAGGTGCCCTTGCAGGTGTTGACGCCATAGCAGTGGACCTTTTCGGCGGAGGCCTTGGGGGCGGCGGAGACCTGGGTGGCGGCGACCATGCTGGTCATGGCGAACAGGGCGGCGGCCGAGGCGATCGTGGTGGACTTGAAGCTGGTCATGGGAGCGTTTCCTGGTTGATGAGGCCAGACCGCTGATCGGCCCGACACCACCCCATTCGCCCCAGCCTGGCCTTTGGTTACAGGCTGAAGCCAACAAGTTTTCAGTGATGACAGCGCGGGTGCGGTCAGTCTGGCCCTGACGCCGTTCCACGGTGCGCGGATTGGGCGGGGGTTGCAGCGCTTTCTCAGCCGCTTCCTGCCACGCGCCCATGACGTCGATGACGTCGCCCAAGAAATCTCCTTGCGAGCGTTCGCGGCTGAAACGGCTCAGCACGCGATTTCCGAGAGTACGGAGGAAAAACGGCACGGTGTTCAAGCGTCCCGGCCGCGAGGCCTTCCTGTGCGGCGAACAGCACATGTCGCCGCCCAAGCCGGAGACCCCAATGGCGGGGGGCGTCCTGTCTGGTCGCCTTACCTGTCTACCGACCGCCACTACATGGCGTTTGATGGAACGGCTCGTCCGGCCGTCAATCTTCTGCCGGGCAGTCTTGAGCTTCACCGCGCGATCGACGAACGTCGGGCGCGGCTCGCCATTCCCTGGGACGGCGGGCAGGCTGGCCTGCTGGGCCAGGCCGTTTCCCCCGTCCCGCAGTAGTTCCATTCTCAACCTCAAGACCAGGATCGCTCATGGCCTCCAAGATCGCCGAAGACCCCCGGATTGACCCTCGCATCAAGGCGATCTTCGGCGCCGCCGAGTTCGGCATCGGCGCGGGCGACGTCTCCAGCCGCGAGGAACTGCTCGCGCAGGAATGCAGCCCCGAGGCCCTGGCCGCAGCCGCGGGTCTGAAGGCCTTTCTGGACATGTGCGACAACGATCATGTGGCACCGTCGGCGGGCCTTGTCTGCCGAACCGAGCAGGTTGTTTCAGCGCCTGACGGCAATCTGATCAATATCCAGTTCATCCGTCCTGATACGGATGAATGCCTGCCCTGCGTCTATTACATCCATGGCGGCGGCATGGAGCGCCTGTCCTGCTTCGACGGCAACTATCGGGCCTGGGGGCGGATCATTGCGGCCCGGGGCGTGGCTGTGGCGATGGTTGATTTCCGCAATGCCACCCTTCCATCCTCGGTCAGCGAGGTGGCACCCTTTCCTGCTGGTCTGAACGATTGCGTCTCCGGCCTGAAATGGGTTCACGCCAACAGCGCGGCCCTGAACATCGACCCCTCGCGGATCATTATCGCGGGCGAGAGCGGCGGTGGAAACCTGACCCTGGCGACGGGCCTGAAGCTGAAGGCCGACGGCGATCTTGGCCTGATCACCGGCCTTTACGCCCTGTGTCCCTACATCGCCGGCCAGTGGCCGCTGAAGGAGCACCCTTCCTCGACCGAGAACAACGGCATCCTGCTGCAGCTCCATAACAACCGGGGTGCCATGGCCTATGGCATCGAGGCCTTCGAGGCCCGAAATCCTCTGGCCTGGCCAGGCTTTGCCACCCTGGATGACCTGAAGGGGCTTCCGCCGGTCGTCATCAGCGTCAACGAATGTGATCCGCTGCGCGACGAAGGCATCGCCTTTTACCGCCGCCTGATGGCGGCCGGGGTCAGTGCCCGCTGCCGCCAGGTGATGGGCACCATCCACGGCACGGAGATCTTTCCGATCTGCTGCCCGGACATCAGTCGGGACACCGCCAGCGATATCGCCAACTTCTGCGCCGGGTAAGGGCACCTTGTGAGGCGGGGGGCGGAGGGCACTTGGAGGGTTTCACGCCCCGGCTGTCGATCCGCCCCTTCGGTGCACGAAGCCATTCCCCCGCCAGCCGGTTCGATCTGGCGGCGCCTGGTCACGACATGAGAGCGTTCAGATCAGGGCCTTGAGAATGCTCAGCATGACTTCGATGTCGGGCATGGGGGCCACGGCAGCGATCTGGGCCGGCATGCGCCCGGCGATCATCGGATCGGTCTCGACGCCGACTGCGCCGAGCGGCCCGCGGAAGCCGTGGTCGCGCCAGCCGATCTCCTGCAGTGGCCGGGACATCAGGGTGTCGATCAACGGCAGGGCGTGCGGGTCCAGGGCGATCAGGGGGTGGGCGGAATAGACCGTCGGCTTGGGGTAGAGGGCCACCGGCTTGGCCGGTCCGGGAGCCCCGGCGATGCGCTTCCAGCGTTCCTTGTCGGCCAGGATCCATTCGACCAACTGGTTCTCGTAGCCGACCACCATCGGCTGGGCCCCCGGACCGCCGGCGACATAGTCGTCAAACACCTTGCCGGAGGAACTGGACTTGAAGCCCATGCCCCGGAACAGGTCGACCAGCTTCGGCAGCACCGCCGGCAGGGTGTCGGCTGTGGCCACGTCGCCGGCCAGCAGGTTGGCGGCGAGGCCCGCGAACATGAAGCCGGAATTGGACTTGTTGGGGTCCGATGCGATCAGCCGCACCCGACCGTAGAGGTCGGGCTGGCCCAGTTCGCTCCACGACTTGCGAGCCAGGACCGCGTCAATCAGCCCCCGGGCGTCGACATAGTAGTGGGAGCCCTCCTTGGTCGCCAGGCCCGCGCGGACCAGGCCGTCAGCGATCGGGGCCCAGGAATAGATGACGATGGGCGAGTTGAAGATCACCTCGTCCTTGAGGATCTTGACCTCCCGCCGGGCCAGGTCGACCAGGGGGCTGGAACTGGGCCACAGAAACTGGGGCTTGGTGGTCAGCAGGGTCGGGTCGCGGACCTGTTCCACCGATCCCGCCCGTTCCGCTGCCAGGGCAAGGCCTTGCCGCTTCAGGGCGGCGATGGTGTGGAGGTTCTGAATGAAACCGATCTTCTCGCCGCCGGCATAGCCCCTGATCAGATCAACGTTGCCGAGGGCACCGCGAACTTCGGGCCGGTCGCGGAACAGCACGGCTCCGCCGGTGACCGCCGCGCTGACTCCCAGGACGCCCAGTCCCGCCAGCGCCCGCCTGCTCATGGCCATGCCTCAGGTCTCCATCAGGGGGTGTTGCTCAAATCGGCCTTGAGGGCGTCCTTCAACACCTTCAGGTCCAGGTCGAGCGTCTGCAGTTCAGGTTCGGCGACGTCGTCGGCATATTTGGCAAAGGCCTGGGACAGTCCGCCCATCACCTCACGGGCCTGGGTCATGCGGGTGCTGGAGGGGACCGCCCTGGCTTCCAGTGTGCGCCATCCATCGGCGACGCTGGCGGCGTTGGGCAGGTAAAAGGTCAACAGGCGGCGCACAGCCATCGCCCGGCCCGGATCCTCGCGCACCTCCCGTATCACCTTGTTCCCGACTTCCAGCAGGTGATCGATCTCGGCGCGCATCGGCGCGTCCTGGATCTCGCGACGGACCTTGCGCAGGCGATCCAGGGCGCTGGAGGCTTCGAGCAACAGGCCCTGGGCCGTGGCGCTCCGCGCGTCCAGGACGGCCTCGTCGGTCAGCCCGTGGCCAAGCCTGCTGCCTGGCTTTGCCACCAGCCAGACACCGCCAAATACGGCCAGGGCGACGGTCAGGGACAGCCACCACGGCAGGTTCAGGACCAGCGCCAGCAGGGGCAGGGTCAGGGCTGCGGCTACGGCCGCCAGCAGGGTCGAGGCCCCGCGTCCCATCAACGTGCATCTCCCGGAAGGCCATGCCGCTCAACCCATCGCGCATTCGCCCGCAAGATCGCCTCGTCCCTCATCGAACCGGGCTCAGTTGTAGCCCCTGGCGGACCGGAAGGCTTCCGTCAGATTCTTGCCGCCGTCGAACACCCGTGCCCGTGTCAGTTTTGCCACCTGGTCCAACTGGTCCTTGTCAGCCTTGCCGAAGGTCACGCCAAACACCGGCAGTTCGTGACCGTCCCGCCGCCAGGTATCATTGAATCCGCCGGCATTGTCTGACTCGCCGTCGGTCATCAGCACCACGGCCGGCAGATACCCTTTGTCCAGATAGGGTTGCATGGCGACGAAGGCGGCGTCGGCGCAGGCGTACATGTCGGTGCCTCCGTCGGAGCTTTCGGCCTCGACAGCGGCAAGCAGTCTGGCCTGCGAGGCGGGACTTCCGTCGCCCTGCAGGGTCGCTCGCGGGCCGTCATCGAAGGGGATGACGATGATACGATCGGCCGGGGACCATTGGATCAGCGCCTTGGACGCCTCGGCGGGGGTGAGCAGGGTGCGCATGGCAGACTTCAGCTGCCGCTCGCCGTCACCTCCCATTGATCCGGAAAAATCCAGGCACAGCGCCGTAAGGGAGGGGCGGCGCAGCACTTCCTGATAGAGGGTCAGGGCCCGCGAGATCACCGCCGGTTCCGGCAGGGCGACGGATGGCACGACCCGCGAGGGGTCGAAGTTCCAGTCCGGTTCGGCGCGGGCCGGCGCGGCCATGCCCGGGGCGGTCCGACGTCCGTCCGCCGCGATGCGGGCCTGGGCCTCGGCGCTCAGCAGGTAGGTTTGCAGGCTGTCAAAGAAGGCCCGGGTCTTCTTGTCCTGGCCACGCTCGACATAGCCCAGTGGCGCGTCGGCATAGGCGGCACCCTCGGACGGGTAGACGGCGTAAAGCAGCTCTCCGCCGGTCTGGCGCAGGGCGTCGTTGGTCTCCTTCAGCACCGCCTCATAGTTCCACATGGCGTCGTAGGGCTTACCGGCCTGGGCGGTCTCCAGATAAAGATCCTTCAGCCAGCCC
>Ga0187845_1000488_pt1 | contig 23486 bp, 18 predicted proteins | sample SpaLakP09_SKY_68_FD_134515 | JGI IMG/M metagenome (GOLD analysis project Ga0187845, IMG submission 134515) | Oligotrophic lake water microbial communities from Sparkling Lake, Wisconsin, USA - SP09_SKY_68 | ecosystem: Environmental > Aquatic > Freshwater > Lake | place: USA: Sparkling Lake... | reverse complement strand
GGTTGATGAAGATGACCATGCAGTTGGTCTTCTTGATCGTGGCGGTCAGCTTGCGCAGCGCCTGGCTCATGAGGCGGGCCTGCAGGCCGGGCAGGCTGTCGCCCATCTCGCCTTCGAGTTCGGCCTTGGGCATCAACGCCGCAACCGAGTCGACGACGATCAGGTCCACCGAGCCGGAGCGGACCAGCGCGTCAACGATCTCAAGCGCCTGCTCGCCGGTATCGGGCTGGCTGATCAGCAGCTCCTGCAGGTTGACGCCGAGCTTCTGGGCGTACTGGATGTCGAGCGCGTGTTCGGCGTCGATGAAGGCGCAGGTGCCAGCGAGCTTTTGCATCTCGGCGATGACCTGCAGCGTCAGCGTCGTCTTGCCCGAGGATTCAGGGCCGTAGATCTCGACGACGCGGCCGCGCGGCAGGCCGCCGACGCCCAGCGCGATGTCCAGGCCGAGCGAGCCGGTGGAGACGACTTGGATGTCTTCGATGACCTCGCCTTCACCAAGACGCATGATGGAGCCCTTGCCGAACTGCTTCTCGATCTGGGCGAGGGCGGCTTGCAGGGCCTTGGCTTTTTCGGTGTTCAGGGCTTTGACGGGGGCGTCCATGCGGGTCTCCAAATGCAGTGAGTGAATTATGGGGCAATCTGTATGTTTGTACAGTGGTTTGTCCCCAGGATTGATGAGCATGCTAAGGGTCAGGTCGCTCATGGCGTGAGCCACCTTGCCAACACATAACATCGATGGAGGAGACAAGACCATGCGCATCCTGATTGCAGAAGATGATCAAGTGCTGGCCGATGGCCTGTTGCGCGCGTTGCGTGCATCGGGTTATGCGGTGGACCGTGTGAGCAGCGGCACGGAGGCCGACTCGGCGCTGGCGACGCACGAGTTCGATCTCGTGATCCTGGACCTGGGCCTGCCGCGCCTGCATGGGCTGGAGGTGCTGCGCAAGCTGCGCGCGCGCGGCTCGACGATGCCGGTGCTGATCCTGACGGCGGCGGACAGCGTCGAGCAGCGGGTCAAGGGGCTGGACCTGGGTGCCGACGACTACATGGCCAAGCCGTTCTCGTTGCAGGAGCTGGAGGCGCGGGTGCGAGCGCTGACGCGGCGCGGTCTTGGCACAGCCAGCAGCATCATCAAGCACGGTCCGCTGAGCTTCGATGCCACCGGGCGCGTGGCGTATATCAACGAGCAGATGCTGGAGCTGTCCGCGCGCGAGCTGTCGCTGCTGGAGGTGCTGCTGCAGCGGGCCGGGCGGCTGGTCAGCAAGGACCAACTCGTCGAGCGCCTTTGCGAGTGGGGTGAGGAGGTCTCGAACAACGCCATCGAGGTCTACATCCACCGGCTGCGCAAGAAGATCGAGCAGGGGCCGATCCGCATCGCGACGGTGCGTGGCCTCGGCTACTGCTTGGAGAAAATCGCGTCATGAGGCACGTCGCCGGCCGGGTACGGCCGTTGACCCTCCGCGAGGGTCGGGCCTTGCTTGGGAGCGGCCCGGCGCCGCGGCCCGTGTAAATGCCGACCAAGGACGGCGCCAGCCCGCAGCAGCAGGGTTCGCTGTTCGGCGAGATCCTGGACTGGATGCTCGCGCCGCTGCTGCTGATCTGGCCTATCAGTGTGGCGCTGACCTGGCTGGTGGCACAGGGCATTGCGAGCCGGCCCTACGACCGCGAGCTGGGCGAGATGGCGCGCAGCCTGGGGCAGCAGGTGGCAGCGACAGACGCGCCGGCCCGCAGCCGCGACCGTTATGCGCTTGCGCCGGAGGCCGCTGCGCTGCTGCGCGTGGACGCCTCGGACACGGTCTTCTACCAGGTGCTGGGCCTGCGCGGGGAACTGCTCAGCGGCGATGCGACGCTGCCGGTGCCGAGCGAGGAGAACCCGGTGGTGCCGTGGGAGCTGCATTTCCGCGATGACGAGGTGGGCGCGGATGCCGTGCGGGTCGCCTACCTCTGGGTCGCGCCCGAGGGGCAAGCGGAGCAGGCCCGGACCATGCTGGTGCAGGTCGCCGAGACGCTGGGCAAGCGCGGGCGGCTGACCAACGAGATCATCAAGGGCGTCATCCTGCCGCAGTTCGTCATCCTGCCGCTGGCTGTGCTGCTGGTGTGGCTGGCGCTGGCCCGCGGCATCGCGCCGCTGAACGAGTTGCAGCGGCGCATCCGCTCACGTGAGAGTTCAGACCTGTCCCCCATCGACGAGCAGCGCGTGCCTGACGAGGTGGCGCCGCTGGTGCAGGCCATCAACGACCTGTTGGCGCGCCTGGACTCGTCCATGAGCCGCCAGAAGCATTTCCTCGCTGACGCCGCGCACCAGCTGAAGACGCCACTGGCGGGGCTGCGCACGCAGGCCGAGCTGATCCAGCGCGAGATCGACGCCGGCCGCGCCTCGCCCGAGGAGCTCAAGCGCTCGCTCACCCACATCGCCAAGGCCAGTGAGCGGGCGGCCCACATGGTCAACCAGCTGTTATCGATGGCGCGCGCCGAGGACGCCGAGCAGGCCATGCGCCGCGAGCCGGTCAACCTGGCAGAGATCGCCGTCGACACGGTGCGCGATTTCGTGCCGCGCGCGCTGGAGCGTCGCATCGACCTGGGCTATGACGGCGTGGTGCCGGAAGACGGCCGGCTGCGCGTGCAGGGCCAGCCGGTGTTGATCGGCGAGCTGATCCGCAACCTCGTCGACAACGCGCTGCTCTACACGCCGGCCGGCGGGCTGGTGACGGTGCGCGTGGTCGAAGACCCGTTCGGTCAGGTGGTCGTGCTGCAGGTGGAGGACACCGGGCCGGGCATCGCGCCAGGCGAGCGGGAGAAGGTCTTCCAGCCGTTCTATCGTTCGCTGGGCAGCGGTGTGGAGGGCTCTGGGCTGGGGCTGGCCATCGTCAGGGAGATCGTGCAGCAGCACGACGCCGAGTTGACGCTGGACGACACGCGCCTGCGCCGCGCGGCGGGTGGGGAGTCGCCTGACGGCCAGGGCCCGGGAGCGCGGTTCACGATCCGCTTCCCGGCCGAAGCACCGGCTACGTCTTCACCAGCTTCTTGACGCGAGCGATCGACATCAGCAAGCCCAGGCTGAGCCCCAGCGTCACCATCGCCGTGCCGCCGTAGCTGACGAAGGGCAGGGGCACGCCGACGACCGGCAGGATGCCGCTCACCATGCCCATGTTGACGAAGACGTAGGTGAAGAAGCTCAGCGTCACCGCGCCGGCCATCAGCCGCGTGAACAGCGTGGGCGCGTCTGACGCGATCATCAGCCCGCGCAGGATCAGCGCCGTGAAGCCGGCCAGAAGCGCCAGCGCGCCGAACAGGCCGAACTCCTCGCCGAAGGCCGCGAAGATGAAGTCGGTGGTGCGCTCGGGGATGAACTCCAGGTGGGTCTGGGTGCCCTGCATGAAGCCCTTGCCGGTCAGGCCGCCGGAGCCGATGGCGATCTCGCCCTGGATGATGTGGAAGCCCTTGCCGAGCGGGTCCTTGGCGGGGTCCAGCAGCGTGCAAATGCGGTGTTTCTGGTAGGGCTTGAGCACGGGCCAGGTCACGTCGGGCTGGCAGATCTTGTCTTCGCTGAGCACGAGTGCTGTGGCGCCTGCGGCGGCCAGAACGACGGCGGGAGCGATCAGCTTCCACGGCAGCCCGGCGAAGAAGATGACGTACAGGCCCGCAGCCAGCACCAGGATGCCGGTGCCGAGGTCGGGCTGCTTGGCGATCAGTAGGAAGGGCAGCAGCAGGAGCGCGAAGGCGGCGACGAAGTCCGGCCAGCGCAGGATGCCTTCGCGCTTCTGGAACCACCAGGCCAGCATCAGCGGCGTGGCGATCTTGAGCAACTCTGACGGCTGGATCTGCGTGATGCCAATGCTGAGCCAGCGCGTCGCGCCCTTCTTGGTGACGCCGAACACGGCGGTCGCGATCAGCAAGGCCAGGCCCAGCGTGTACAGCGGGATGGCCAGCGCCATCAGCTTCTGCGGCGGTACCTGGGCGACGATGAACATCAGGCCCAGCGCCAGCGCCATGTTGCGCGCATGGTCGACGAAGCGGGTGCCGTGGTCGTAACCGGCCGAGTACATGCACAGCAGGCCCCAGCCGCACATCCACAGCACGGCCAGCATCAGCGGGATGTCGAAGCCGCTGAGCCAGGGCCGCAGCCGGCTCATCAGCGGTGGTCGCTCGATGACGGTCATCGTGAGGCTCCTGATTCAGGCGCGGGTGTGGACGCCGCAGACGCCGCTGGCGCAGCGGGCGGTAGCAGCGGCACGTCGGCGACCTGGCGCGGCGTGCCTATGGGCGCGTAGGTCTGGCCAAGCTGCGTCTTGGCGATGTCTTCCTCGCTGGGGTACTGGCCCAGCAGCAGGTAGTCGAACACGCGGCGCGCTATTGGGGCGGCCGAGGACGAGCCCCAGCCGCCGTTCTCGACGATCAGGGCCAGGGCCACGGTCGGGCGGTCCGCCGGCGCGAAGGCGACGTACAGGGAATGGTCGCGCTTGCGTTCATCGGCCTTGATGCTGCTGTACTTCTCGCCCGCCTTCAGGCCGATGGCCTGCGCGGTGCCCGTCTTGCCGGCGCTCTGGTAGCCCGCGCCCAGGAACACCTGGCGCGAGGTGCCTTCCAGCGTCACGCCGTTCATCGCGTTCTGGATGACCGCCACGTCGGCCGGCTTCAGCGGCAGCGGCTCCAGCGCGTCGCTGGCGACGCGCCTCTGCTCGTGCCGGACCACGTCCTCGATGTCGCGCACCAGCCGTGGCTTGTAGCGCTGGCCGCCCGAGGCGATGGTCGAGTAGGCCGTGGCCAACTGCAGCATGGTGAAGCTGTTGTAGCCCTGGCCGATGCCCAGCGAGATGGTCTCGCCAGGGAACCACTTCTGGTTCGCCGGGCTCCTGCGGTAGTAGTTGCGCTTCCACTCCTGCGAGGGCAGGACGCCGGTGACCTCGCCTTGCACATCGATCTCGGTCTTGCGGCCCAGCCCGAAGGGTTCGAGCTGGTCGTGGATGAGGTCCACGCCCATCTCGTTGGCCAGGCTGTAGAAGTAGACGTTGGACGAGCTGACGATGGCCAGGCGCATGTCCTTGGGGCCGGCACGGTCCGTCTCGGGGCTGCCGAAGTTGCGGCCGCCGAAGCTGTAGACCAGGTTGTCCATGACGACGGTGCCCGGCGCGCGTTTGCCGCTGTTGAGCGCGGCCATGGCCATCAGCGGCTTGTAGGTGGAGCCCGGCGGGTAGGTGCCGCGCAAGGCACGGTTCAGCAGCGGCTTGTCGATGTCCTCGTTGAGCTCGCGCCAGGAGTCGGCGTCGATGCCATCGACGAACAGGTTGGGGTCGAAAGTCGGCTTGGACACGAAGGCCAGCACCTCACCGTTGCGCGGGTCGATGGCTACCAGCGCGCCGCGCCGCTCGCCATAGAGCCGCTCCACCAGCGCCTGCAGCTTGATGTCGATGGACAGGTTGAGCGTGTTGCCGGGGGTGGGCGGCTTGTGGTCCAGCCGGCGCACGGCGCGGCCGCCTGCGCTGGTCTCGACTTGCTCGAAGCCGGTCGCGCCGTGCAGTTCCTTCTCGTAGGCCTGCTCCAGGCCGAGCTTGCCGATGTACTCGGTGCCGCGGTAGTTGGCGAGGTCTTCCTCCTCCCACTCGTCCATGGCCTTCTTCTCGGCCTGGTTGATGCGGCCGATGTAGCCGATCAGGTGGGCGCCGATGTCGCCGAGCGGGTAGGAGCGGAACAGCCGCGCCTTGATTTCCACACCGGGGAAGCGATAGCGCTGGGCGGTGAAGCGCGCCACCTCCTCATCGGTCAGCTTGGTGCGTATGGGCAGAGAGTCGGTGTGCTTGGCTTCCTCGAGCAGGCGCTTGAAGCGGCGCTTGTCGCGCGGCTGGATCTCCAGCACCTCCCCGAGCGCTTCGATGGTGGCGTCCAGGCTGGCCACCTTGTCGGGGTTGATCTCCAACGTGTAGGCCGAATAGTTGCTGGCCAGCACGACGCCGTTGCGGTCCTTGATGAGGCCGCGGTTGGGCACGATGGGCACGACGGCGATGCGGTTGGACTCGGCGCGCTCGGCAAAGCTGTCGTACTGCCAGACCTGCAGCCACACCAGGCGCAGCACCAGCAGGCCGAAGCAGAACAGTACAAAGGCGCCCGCCGCCAGCACGCGCAACCGGAAGCGGGACAGCTCCTGGTGGAGGTTCTTCAGTACGACCATTACAGCGGGCGATGCGCGTCGCGGTCCGGCGCGCGGCGCTGCGGGGCCAGCAGCAGCACGCTGGCGATGGGCCACAGCGCAGCTTCGAACACCGGCGCCAGCAGCACGCCCCAGCCGGGCCACATGCCGCCAACGATCATCCGCACGATCAGCGCCAGCACATGTGCGGCGAAGAACAGCGGCAGCACCTGGATGGCCTGGGCGCCCAGGCTGAACCACGGCAGGCGCCTGTGCAGGGTGATGGCGCCAAAGCACAGGCAGCTGTAGGCCAGTGCGTGCTGACCAAGCAAGGCACCGTCATGCACGTCGATCAGCAGCCCGAACACGAAGGCCCACAGCACACCGACGCGCCTGGGCTGGTGCACGCCCCAGAACACCAGCACCACGGCCAGCACGTCCGGCATGGCCGCGACGCGGCCCACCGGCACCATGTCCATCATCAGCGCCACGATCAGTGTGAAGGCGATGAACCACGGGTTGGCGGGGAGCAGCAGCCTCTCCGCCGCGCGCGGCATGATCATGGCGTCGCCCCCGAAGCCTTGGCGGCCGCTTTGGCAGCACGTTCTTCCTTTTTCGCCGCGCGCGCCGTGGCCTTGGCCTCGGCCGCAGAGGCCGCTTCGGCCGCCATCGCCACCTCGGCCTCCTGCTTGGCTGCGAGATGCCGGTCCATCGGTTTCAGCACCAGCACATGGCGGGCGCTGTCGGGCTGGGCGATGGGCGTCAGCAGCACCTGGGCGAAGCTGGAGTCGGCGCGGCGGTCCACCACCGCGACCTTGGCCACCGGCAGGCCCGGCGGGTAGACGCCGTCCAGCCCGGAGGTCGTCATCAAGTCACCCACTTTCACGTCGGCGTTGGCGGCCAGGAAGCGCAGCTCCATGCCGCTGCCGTCCGCGCGGCCGGCGGCGGCGTTGCGCATCTGTGTGCGTGCATTCAGCAGCGGGATGGCTGCCTCCTTGTCGGTCAGCAGCGTGACCTCGGCGGACAGCGGGTAGACGCGCGTCACCTGGCCCAGCACGCCGCTCTCGTTGATGACGGGCGAACCGGCGGCCACGCCCTGCGTCGCGCCACGGTCGATGACGACGCGGCGCGAGAAGGGGTCGGGCGCCTCGAACAGCACCTCGGCGGACAGGGACGGCACCGCCGCTGCGGGCCGTAGGTCCAGCAGCTTGCGCAGGCGCTCGTTTTCGGCCTGCAGTGCCTCGGCGCGCGACAGGCGCTCGGCCTGCTGGGCCAGCTGCCGACGGGCCTGGTCTTCCGCGGCCATCGCGCGCTTGGTGCCGCGCAGATAGTCGCCGGCGGCCTCCCAGGCGTCCACGGGCGTCTGCATCAGGCGCTGCACCGGCTGCAGCACCAGGGCCAGCGCGGCGCGGGCCGGGTGCATCAGCTTGAAGCGGGCGTCCGCAACCATCAACACCAGGGCCAGCGCCGAACACAGCACGAGCTTGGTCAGCGCCGACGGACCCTGGCGGAAGAACGGCGGTGGGGAGCGGTCTAGGGTGCCGAAGGGCATGGCGCGCGGGGCGCGTTAAGCGAGGCTTATTCCGAGGTGAAGATGGAGCCGAGACGCTCCATGCGCTCCAGGGCCATGCCGCAACCGCGCACCACGCAGGTCAGCGGGTCTTCAGCCACCAGCACCGGCAGGCCGGTTTCCTCGCCCAGCAGGCGGTCCAGGTCGCGCAGCAGCGCGCCGCCGCCGGTCAGCATCATGCCGCGCTCCGCGATGTCGGCGCCCAGCTCGGGCGGCGTCTGCTCCAGGGCGTTCTTCACGGCGGAGACGATCTGGTTGAGCGGGTCGGTCAGGGCTTCCAGGATCTCGTTGGACGAGATCGTGAAGCTGCGCGGCACGCCTTCGGAGAGGTTGCGGCCCTTGACCTCCATCTCCTTGACCTCGCTGCCGGGGAAGGCGCTGCCGATGTTCTTCTTGATCGCCTCGGCCGTCGGCTCGCCGATCAGCATGCCGTAGTTGCGGCGGATGTAGTTGATGATGGCTTCGTCGAACTTGTCGCCGCCGACGCGCACCGAGCCCTTGTAGACCATGCCGCCCAGCGAGATGACGCCGACTTCCGTCGTGCCGCCGCCGATGTCGACGACCATGGAGCCCGAGGCTTCGGAGACCGGCAGGCCGGCGCCGATTGCGGCAGCCATGGGTTCCTCGATCAGGTAAACCTCGCTGGCGCCAGCGCCCAGCGCCGATTCGCGGATGGCGCGGCGCTCGACCTGGGTCGAACCGCAGGGCACGCAGATGATGATCCTCGGCGACGGCTTGAACGTCTTCGAGTCGTGGACCATCTTGATGAACTGCTTGAGCATCTGCTCGGTGACAGTGAAGTCGGCGATGACGCCGTCTTTCATCGGCCGGATGGCTTCGATATTGCCGGGCACCTTGCCCAGCATGGCCTTGGCCTCGCGGCCGACAGCCTGGATGGTCTTCTTGCCGTTGGGGCCGCCTTCGTGGCGGATGGAGACCACCGAGGGCTCGTCGAGCACGATGCCCTTGCCGCGTACGTAGATCAGGGTGTTGGCGGTGCCGAGGTCGATGGCCAGGTCGGTGGAGAAATAGCGGCGCAGGGAGGCGAACATGGGTGGGCGCGGAAGGAGCTTCGCCGACGGGGCGCGGCTCAAAAAATGGGTGTGCTTAAAGCAGCGAGGCCGCCCGGACGGCGACGAAATCAGTCGCTGAAGGGGCAGCCCCGAAGGCCATGAAGATGGACGGCGATAATAACCGAACACCCCTGTTTTGAGCCTGCCACCACTAGGTTTTGCGCTCAATCCTTACACCTGAAAACGACCCCATGAGCCTCACCCCCGATGACGTGAGCCGCATCGCCCATCTGGCCCGGCTGGAACTGCAGCCGGCCGAATCCGCGGCGCTGCTGGGCAACCTGAACGACTTCTTCAAGATCGTGGACCAGATGAGCGCCGTCGACACCGCCGGCGTCGAGCCGCTGTACACGCCGCTGTCGGCCGTGCAGGAGGTGGCCCTGCGCCTGCGCGAGGACATCGTCACCGAGAGCAACCAGCGCGAGCTGAACCAGCGCAGCGCCCCGGCCGTCGAAGACGGCCTTTTCCTCGTTCCCAAGGTCATCGAATGAAGTCCGTTCACGACATGGGCGTGGCCGAGCTGGCCAGCGCCCTGAAAAGCCGTGCCGTCTCCAGCCGCGAGGTCACGCAAGACCTGCTGAGCCGCATCGATGCCCACGCCAGCCTGGGCGCCTTCCTGCACGTCGACACCGATGGCGCGCTGGCTCGCGCCGACGCAGCCGATGCGGCGCTGGCCGTCGGCCATGCCGGCCCGCTGACCGGTGTGCCCATCGCTCACAAGGACATCTACGTCACGGCCGACATGCCGACGACGGCTGGCTCGAAGATCCTTGCCGGCTACCGCAGCCCCTTTGACGCGACCGTCATCGCCAGGCTGAACGCGGCCGGCACGGTGTCCCTGGGCAAGTTGAACTGCGACGAGTTCGCGATGGGCTCGGCCAACGAGAACAGCGCTTTTGGCCCAGCGCACAACCCCTGGGACCTCGGCCGCGTGCCCGGCGGCTCGTCCGGCGGCTCGGCGGTGGCTGTGGCCGCGCGCCTGGTGCCCGGCACGACCGGCACCGACACCGGCGGCTCCATCCGCCAGCCGGCCAGTTTCACCGGCATCACGGGGATCAAGCCGACGTATGGCGTCTGCTCCCGCTACGGGATGATCGCCTTCGCCTCCAGCCTGGACCAGGCCGGCCCGATGGCCCGCTCGGCCGAGGACTGCGCGCTGCTGCTGTCGGCCATGAGCGGCTTCGACGAGCGCGACGCGACCAGCGTGCAGCAGCCGCCTCAGGACTTTCATGCGCAGATGCTGGCAGCCCGTGGTGGCGCGACGGCAGCGCAGCCGCTGAAGGGCCTGCGCATCGGCTTGCCCAAGGAGTTCTTCCCGGCTGGCCTGTCTGCCGACGTGAACGCCGCTGTTCGTGCCGGCCTGGCCGAGTTGGAGAAGCTGGGCGCCACGCTGGTGGACGTCAGCCTGCCCCGCACTGAGCTGGCCATCCCGGTGTACTACATCATTGCTCCGGCCGAGGCGAGCTCCAACCTCTCCCGCTTCGATGGCGTCAAGTTCGGCCATCGCGCTGCCAAGTACGACGATCTGCTCGATATGTACAAGAAGACGCGCGCCGAGGGCTTCGGCCCGGAGGTCAAGCGCCGCATCATGATCGGCAGCTACGTCCTCTCGCACGGCTACTACGACGCCTACTACCTGCAAGCTCAGAAACTGCGTCGCATGATTGCGGACGACTTCCAGCAGTGCTTCGCGCAGTGCGACCTGATCGCCGGCCCGGTGGCGCCCACCGTCGCCTGGAAGCACGGCGAAGGCAAGGACAACCCGACGCAGGCCTACCTCGCCGACATCTTCACGCTGCCCGGCTCGCTTGCCGGCTTGCCGGGCATGAGCGTGCCGGTCGGTACCGGTGAAGGCGGCATGCCCGTGGGCCTGCAGCTGATCGGCAACTACTTCAAGGAAGGGCAGTTGCTGCACGCGGCCCACGCGCTTCAGCAGGCCACCGATTGGCATCTGGCCGCGCCCGCAGGATTCTGAACATGTCCACTTCCAAGCTCATTCGCGGTTATGAGGTCGTCATCGGCCTCGAAAACCACGTTCAACTCTCCACGCAGAGCAAGATCTTCAGCGGCTCCTCGACCGCCTTCGGCGCGGCGCCCAACACGCAGGCCTCGCCCGTGGACTTGGCCCTGCCCGGCACGCTGCCGGTGCTGAACCGCGCCGCCGTCGAGCGCGCCATCCGCTTCGGCCTGGCCGTGGGCGCCAAGGTCGCGCCGCTGTCCATCTTTGCGCGCAAGAACTACTTCTACCCCGACCTTCCCAAGGGCTACCAGATCAGCCAGTTCGAGATCCCGGTGGTGCAGGGTGGCTCGGTGGAGTTCTTCGCCGGCGATGTGAAGCACAAGGTCAACCTGACCCGCGCCCATCTGGAAGAAGACGCGGGCAAGAGCCTGCACGAGGACTATCACGGCCAGTCCGGCATCGACCTGAACCGCGCCGGCACGCCGCTGCTGGAGATCGTCTCCGAGCCCGACATGCGCTCGGGCGCCGAGGCCGCCGAGTACGCCAAGACGCTGCACGCGCTGGTGATGTGGCTGGGCATCTGCGACGGCAACATGCAGGAAGGCTCGTTCCGCTGCGACGTCAACGTGTCGGTGCGCAAGCCCGGCGAGCCCTATGGCACGCGCCGCGAGATCAAGAACCTCAACAGCTTCCGCTTCCTGCTGCAGGCGGTGGACTACGAGGTCAACTGGCAGATCGACGAGATCGAGGACGGCCGCAAGATCCAGCAGGCCACGATCCTGTTCAACCCGGACACCGGCGAGACCCGCGCGATGCGCAGCAAGGAAGACTCGGCCGACTACCGCTACTTCCCCGACCCCGACCTGCCGCCGCTGGTCATCGCGCCGGAGTGGGTGGAGCGGGTGCGCAGCGAGATGCCTGAATTGCCGCGCGTGATGGCGGCACGCTTCGAGAGCGTGGACGGCCTGCCGGCCTACGACGCGACGATGATGACGCAGAGCCTGGCCACGGCGCGCTACTACGAGGCCGCCAAGGCGGCGGGTGCGTCGCCCAAGCTGGTGGCGAACTGGGTGATGGGTGAGATTTCGCGGCGATTGAATGCCGAAGACCGTGAGATCGACTCCGCGCCGGTTGGCCCCGCTCTGCTGGGTACGCTGATCGCACGCATCACCGACGGCACGATCTCGAACAACGCTGCGAGACAGGTGTTCGAGGCGCTGTGGAGCGGCGAGGCGACCGACGTGGACGCTGTCATCGAGTCCAAGGGTCTCAAGCAGGTCAGCGACACCGGTGCCATCGAGGCAATCCTCGACGAAGTGCTGGCGGCCAACCAGAAGTCGGTCGACGAATACCGTGCCGGCAAGGACAAGGCCTTCAATGCACTCGTCGGCCAGGCGATGAAGGCGACCAAGGGCAAGGCCAACCCTGCGCTCGTCAACGAACTGCTGAAGAAGAAGCTGGGCTGAGGCTTCTGGTTCGCCTGAAGCTGCAACGCGGCTTCAGTGCTTGGGTGTGGCCGGCGGTGCCGCCTAGGGCAGTTCGTTCAGCGGCGGCATGGAGCCCGGCGTCGCGCCGGCCCAGAGCTTTTTCAGCCGTGCCAGCTCGGCGTCGAAGCGCGTGTTGATGCGTACGATCTCGGCCTTCTGGTTTTCGATGAGCACCTGCTGAGCCTCGACGCCCGCATCGTTGGCGTCCAGCGCCTGCTTGAGCTTGCCGGGCAGCGGCTTGCCCTTAGAACTCGGCTTCGTCCAGCAGCGGCTTGCGTTCAAGCCCGAGGTCCTTGATGCGGCGCTCGGAGATGCGCATGGCCTTGTTGGCGTCGTCCAGCGCGGCGTTGCGCGCGCGCTGGTGGGCCGCTTCTGTGGGGTAGCGCTGCATCAGCGTGCGGTCCCGGCGGATGGCGTCCAGTTGGGCCAGGCGCTCGGCGGCAGCGCGGCGGTCGGCGGCGTCCTTGGCGGCGCGCTCCTCGGGGCTGAGGAAGGGCGGCAGTGTGGCGCGCTGCGAGCCGTCGGCGTTCAGCACGCGTTGCTCGCGCGACGTGCATTCGGGGATGGGGCGGTCGCTGGTCAGCTTGCGGCCATCAGCGGTCGTGCAGGTGTAGATGCCCTTGCCCGGCGTGGCGTCCTGGGCCAGGGCGGCCAGGGCGGTCAGCAGGGCCGCAGCAGCGACGGTCAGCTTGCGCATCAGACCCCGTAACGCTCTCGGTAGGCCAGCACGGCCGGGCGGTGCGTGGCGACGTCTGGCGCGCCGTCGAGGTAGGCCAGCAGGTCGGCCAGGCCCGCGATGGCGACGACCGGCAGGCCGTAGCGCTGCTGCACCTGCTGCACGGCGGACTGCGGGCTGTCGACGCCGCCTTCAGCGGCTTTCTCCTGGCGGTCCAGCGCGATGGCGACGCCGCAAGGGGTGGCGCCGGCCGCTTCGATCATCTGGATGGACTCGCGCACCGAGGTGCCGGCGGAGATGACGTCGTCAATGATCAATACCCGACCCTTGACTGGCGCGCCGACCAGGGTGCCGCCCTCGCCGTGGTCCTTGGCTTCCTTGCGGTTGTAGGCGAACGGCACGTTGTGGCCGCGCCGCGCCAGCTCCATGGACACGGCCGCCGCGAGCGTGATGCCCTTGTAGGCGGGGCCGAAGATCATGTCGAAGGCAAGACCTGACGCGATCAGGCGCTCTGCGTAGAAGCCGGCCAGGCGACCGAGCTTGGCGCCGTCGTCGAACAGGCCGGCGTTGAAGAAGTAGGGGCTGAGCCGGCCGGCCTTGGTCTTGAACTCGCCGAACCGCAGCACGCCGGCCTCCACAGCGAAGGCAACAAAGGACTGGGCGAGGGCGTCGGCGGGGGCAGGCATGTGACAAAGATTCTATGGGTCAAAAAAAGAGGCCCGACCCCTAGAACGGGACGGGCCTGTGCAGGTTTACACCGGGGCGGGCGTCAGCCCGCCGAAGTTAGAACGAGGCTTTGAATTGAACCCCGTAGCTGCGCGGCTCATTGACGATGCCGGTCAGGTTGTTGAACGCGATTGCCGCAACGGTCTGGATGTGGTTGGTGATGTTGCGTGAGTACGCGGCCACCTCGTACTTGCCGTTGTCCCAGGCGTAGCCGACGCGCAGGCCGCCTTCCAGGGCCGACTTGGCCTTGTACTCGACGGCCTCGTACAGGAACATGTTGTACTTGTCCTTGTAGGCCCAGTCGGTCAGCACGGTCAGTTCACCGTTGCCAAGTTCGGTGCTGTATTTCAGCGTCCAGTTCCAGACCCACTTGGGCGCGCGTGGCAGCGGGTTGCCGTCGATGGAGACGATCTTGTCGGCAGGGTTGCTGCCCGCCTTCAGCGGGTCCAGCAGGGTGCAGGGCGCGCCGCAGGTCTGCGTGAAGAGGTTGGGGTCCTTCAGCTTGGTGTCGTTGTAGGACAGGCCCACCGTCGTGCGCCAGTCGCGCGCGATGATGGCTTGCGCATCCAGCTCGAAGCCCTGGCCCTCGACCTTGGCGACGTTCAACAGCACGTTCTGGTTGTCGCCGCCGCTGCTGGCGGTCTGCTGCATGTCCTTCATGCGGTACTTGAACACCGTGCCGGTGACACGCGCCGTGTTGTCCAGCAGGTCGGCCTTGAAGCCGGCCTCAATGGACAGGATCTTTTCCTGCTTGGCCTGGGAGATGGTGTCGCCGAACAGCACGCGGCCCTGGATGGACGGCGCGCGATAGCCCGTGGCGACACGTGCGAACACGCTGGTGGCCTTGTCGATGCTGTAGTTGGCGCCCAGGTCCCAGCTCCAGTTCGTGGACGTGGGGTTCGTTGTCAGGGGGCCGATGTTCTTGCCGCCGAAAGGCGTCTGCGTGCGCGAGGCGTCGAAGTCCTTCTTGTCGTCGGTGTAGCGCAGGCCGGCTGTGACCTTGAGTTCCGGCGTGACCGTGTACTTGATGTTGCCGAACGCGGCCCAGGACTTGGCGTTCTGGTGCTGCACGGCATAGCCGTTCTGCGGGTCGCCGGGGGCGAAGGTGTCGAAGTTGAAGCTGTCCACCTGCAGCTTCTCGTTGAAGTAGTAGAGGCCCAGGATCCATTGCATCGGATCTTTGGTGTTGGACTGCAGGCGGAACTCCTGCGTCGTCTGGCGCAGGTACGGGATGCCGTCGGCGGTCTGCGCGTCGAACGGGATGTTGGCGAGCTGGCTGCCGTAGTTCGGGCCGGACGGGGGTGCGTAGGGCGCGCCGAAGCCGCCGTCCACGTCGCCGCGGCTGTAGAACTTGGCGCGGTCATGGGCGGTGATGGAGTACAGCGACACGCCGTCGAAGTCCCAGCGCAGGCGAGCGCTGACCTCGTTGGAGGTCAGCGTCTGCGAGTTGTAGCCGTCGGTGGGGTAGTAGCTGTAGTCGAAGCCGTCCACCAGGTCATTGGTGCCCTGCTTCATGATGTTGGCGCGGAAGGTGGTCGCCGAACCCTTGTAGTCACGCGCCTGGACCTTGAAAAGGCCCTCGAAGTTGCCGCTCTTGTAGAGCGCCTGAACGCGCAGCGCTTTGTCGTTGTAGCCCTCAAGGTCGGACGTCGCGCCCGGCAGCGGGTTGTGGACGCGGTCGCTCTGGCGTTGCACGAGGCCGGCCACGCGCAGCTGCAGTTCGCTGCTGACCGGCACGTTGACGGCGGTCTCCAGGTTGACGGCACTCCAGCGGCCGAAGCCGATGTTGGCGTAGCCCTCCAGGCGCTTGGTCGGCTTGGCGGAGTCGAACTTCATGACGCCAGCCGGCGAGTTGCGGCCGAACAGCGTGCCCTGCGGGCCGCGCAGCAACTCCACCTGCGCCATGTCGAAGACCGGGAAGCCCTTCAGCGCGATGCTTTCCTGCACGACGTCGTCGTAGACGAGGCCCACCGGCTGCGAGGCATTCATGTCGAAGTCGGTGTTGCCCAGGCCGCGCACGTAGAAGCGCGGGAAGGTGCGGCCGTAGTCGGACTCGATGTTCAGGCTCGGCACCTTGCCGGACAGCGCGCGGACGTCCTGACCGCTGGCGTTGTAGGTGTCCAGTTCCTCCGACTTGATGGCCGAGATGGACAGTGCGACGTCCTTCAGGTTCTCGGCCCGGCGGCTGCCGGTCACGATGACAGCCTCCAATTGACTCACGTCCTTCTTTGCCTCGGGTGCAGGCGCGGTCTGCGCCACGGCGGCCTGCATCGGGAAGGCCGCTGCCATCGCTAGTGCGAGCAGGGTCGGCGAAATGCGGTGATACGGCATGAAAAATCCTTGGGTTGACTGGTAGAGCAAACGGGGGGATGGGACGCCGGGCATTTGTGATGCCTCTCTATTACTACGGGATAGTAAAGATCACATGACCGTTTCACGATGACAGCGACAGGCGCTGTTGTGCGTTTGCTGCACTGCGATACTGAGGAAAACCCAGCTCCCGGCCGAATCTCCTCCATGCGCTTCATCACCGCCAACCTCAACGGCGTTCGTTCCGCCGCCAGCAAGGGTTTCTTCCAATGGCTCGATCAGCAGCGGGCTGATGCCGTGGGAGTGCAGGAGCTGAAGGCCCAGGCCGACGTCGTTGAGGCGCAGTTCCGCAGTTGCGACAAGCTCAACGGCCATTTCCACTACGCCGAGAAGAAGGGCTATTCCGGGGTCGGCCTGTACACGAAGGAAGAGCCCAGCGATGTCATCACCGGCCTGGGGATCGCGGAGTTCGACAGCGAGGGCCGCTGGGTCGAGAAGCGCTTCGACAAGCCCGGACGCAAGCTCAGCCTCATCAGCGTCTACTTCCCCAGCGGCACCAGCGGTGAGGAGCGCCAGCAGGTCAAGTACCGCTTCCTGGCGGCCATGTATCCGCATCTGCAGGCGCTGAAGGCCGAGCGCGAGTTCATCCTCGTCGCGGACGTGAACATCGCGCACAAGCAAATCGACCTGAAGAACTGGCGCGGCAACCAGAAGAACAGCGGCTTCCTGCCCGAGGAGCGTGCCTGGATGACGCGCCTGCTGGACGATGGCGGCGTGGTGGATGTTTTCCGCACGCTGAACCAGCAGGCCGAGCAGTACACCTGGTGGAGCAACCGTGGCAATGCCCGCGCCAACAACGTCGGGTGGCGGCTGGACTACCACCTGGCTACGCCTGGCATCGCCGCGCTCGCGAGGGCCGAGTCCATCTACACGGGCCAGTTGTTCAGCGACCACGCGCCACTGACCATCGACTACGACTTCACGCTCTGATGCTGGCGCGAAGCGGCGGGGCAGTGGGCTGACCCAGGGCAATCCCGAGGGTCCGCTGGTCCGAAAAGTGCGTTCCTGGGCAGGACAATTCCCACCCTGTGCCGCGGGTTACCGCCCGCTTCGCCCGCCCTATCGGGTCCACCTGGAACGAAACACGTGACTCAATCCCCCACCGCGGCCCATCCGGCCGCGACCTCGCCCGCCATCCTCGGCCAGCCCAACCAGCTCTTCGTCCTGTTCTTCACGGAGATGTGGGAGCGCTTCTCCTACTACGGCATGCGGGCTGCTCGTGCTGTTCCTGATCACCGAGGCCAGCAAGGGCGGCTGGGGCTGGAGCCGCGAACAGGCGCTGAGCCTGTACGGCTGGTACACGCTGTTCGTCTACCTGACGCCCATCCTGGGCGGCTACATCGCCGACCGCCTGCTGGGCACGCGGCGCTCGGTGCTGCTAGGCGGCTTCGTCATCGCGGCGGGCCACATCGCCCTGTTCCTGGAGACGACGACGAGCTTCTATATCGGCCTGGGGCTGATCGTCATCGGCACCGGTCTGTTCAAGCCCAACATCTCGGCCATCGTCGGCCAGCTCTACGGCAAGGACAACGAAGGCGCCCGTGACGGCGGCTACACGCTGTTCTACATGGGCGTGAACGCGGGTGCGTTCTTCGGCATCTCGCTGTGCGGCTACATCGGCGAGAAGGTGTCCTGGAACCTGGGCTTCGGCCTGGCGGGCCTGTTCATGATCCTGGGCGCCATCCAGTTCTGGCTCAGCCAGGGGCTGTTCGGCGCCATCGGCGACAAGATCGACGCCGCCGCCAAGGTCGCGCGCGAAGCGGCCGACGACACGCCCGGCCACGTCGTGGCGGACCGCCTGAAGGCGATCTTCGTGTTCTCCTTCTTCACGATCTTCTTCTGGTTCGCCTTCGAGCAGGCCGGCGGCTCCATGACCATCTTCGCGGCCGACTACACCGACCGCACCCTCACCGGCACCAGCGGCCTCATCTTCAAGCTCATCAACACCGCGATGACGCTGGTGCCGGCCGCCATCCTGTCGTGGCTGCTGTTCAAGCTCTACCGCTCCACCGCTGGCAAGTACGCGATGGCCAACCTGTCGCTGGCGGTCGCGTTCGCCATCATCTGGGGCCTGTGCCTGTGGATGCTGGGCCGCGAGTTCGGCATGGACCAGAGCGAGGTGCCCGCCACCTGGTTCGGCGTGCTGAACAGCTTCTTCATCGTCGTGCTGGCGCCTATGTTCTCCAAGCTTTGGGAGGAGAAGTGGAACCCCAGCGGCCCGGTCAAGTTCGGCGTCGGCCTGGTGTTGCTGGGCCTGGGCTTTGCCGTGCTGTCCTACGGCTCGGCCGGCATCCCGCAGGGCGCCAAGACGGCCCAGGTCAGCATGCTGTTCCTGACGCTGGCCTACCTCTTGCACACCATGGGCGAGCTCTGCCTGTCGCCGGTGGGCCTGAGCTACATCTCCAAGCTGGCCCCGGCGCGCCTGCTGGGCCTGATGTTCGGCGTCTGGTTCCTGAATTCCGCCATCGCCAACAAGATCGCCGGCTCTACGGGCTCCTACATCGACCACATCTCGTCGACCTACTCGATGTCGGTGTTCTTCCTGATCTTCACCATCATCCCCATCACCGCCGGCCTGGTGCTGATGGCGATGACGCCGCTGATGAAGAAGTGGATGCACGGCGTGCATTGAGCCGCCCCGACAGGCCGCACCGGCCTCAAGGCAAAGCCGCTCCATGTTGGGGCGGCTTTTTTGTGGGCGGCGATTGTTGACATTCGCTGTCAGCAGCGTTTCATGGCAGCGGTGTTGTCTTCCGCTTCAAATGGATACAGTCGCGCGCTTGCCTTCGGAGCCCGCAATGAACCAGAAAAGCCTAACGCTGCCAGTGACCGCCATTCTTGCCGCCCTTGTGCTAGCGGGGTGTGGCCAGCAGTCGGGTGGGCCAGGCGGCCACGCCGGGGCGGGCGGCCCGCCGCCCGTTTCGGTGGCGCCTGCCACGCAGCGCGAGGTGCAGGAGTTCGACGAGTTCACCGCCCGACTGGAGGCGCCCGATACCGTGGATGTGCGCGCCCGTGTGGCCGGCACCGTGGAGGCAGTGCGCTTCAAGGAAGGCCAGCTCGTGCGCAAGGGTGACCCGTTGTTCACCATAGACTCGCGCGCCTTCCGCGCCGAAGTGGCCCGCGCCGAGGCGCAGATCGCCGCTGCAAAGACCCAGGCCGACTTGGCGCGCACCGACCTGGCGCGCTCCGAGAAGCTGGTCAGCGTCAACGCGGTCAGCCAGCAGGAGATCGACCAGCTGCGCTCGTCCCTGCGCAGCGCCGAGGCCAACCAGAAGGCCGCCGAGGCTGCCCTCGTGCAGGCCAGGCTCAATGTGGAATTCGCCAACGTGACGGCGCCCGTCAGCGGCCGCACCTCGCGCGCCAACGTGACGCCGGGCAACCTCGTCGGCCAGGGCGACGCGGTGCTGACGACCATCGTCTCCAGCGACAAGGTCTATGCCTACTTCGACGCCAGCGAAGCCACCTATCTGAAGTACATGCGCTCGACCAAGCCGGTGCAGACGGCGGTGCAGATGGGCCTTTCCAACGAGCAGGGCTTCCCGCACACCGGCAAGCTGGACTTCGTCGACAACCGTCTCAACCCGGCCACCGCCTCCATCCGCGCCCGTGCGGTGTTCGACAACAAGGGCGGCCAGTTCACGCCCGGCCTGTATGCCCGCGTCAAGCTGGGCGGCAGCGGCAGCTACACCGGCGTCGTCGTGTCCGACCGCGCCATCTCGACCGACCAGACCCGCAAGATCGTCTTCGTCGTCGGTCCCAACAACATCGTGCAGCCCCGCCCCGTGACACCGGGCGCGCTGATCGACGGCATGCGCGTGGTGGACGGCATCAAGCCGGGCGAGCTGGTCATTGTTGACGGCCTGCAGCGCGCGATGCCCGGTGCGCCGGTCACGCCGCAGGTGCTGAAGGTGGATGCCAAGGGCATGCCCCTGCCTGCCGCCGCCCCGGCCCCGGCTGCATCGAAGTAAGCGCAGGCGGTTCCCATGGATATCTCACGCTTTTTCATCGACCGGCCGCGCTTCGCGACCGTGTTGTCCCTCTTCATCTTCCTGATCGGCGCGCTGGCCATTCCGCTGCTGCCGATCTCGGAATACCCCGAAGTCGCACCGCCCCAAGTGGTGGTGCGCGCCCAGTACCCCGGCGCCAACCCGCGCGTGATCTCCGAGACAGTGGCCACGCCGCTGGAGGAGCAGATCAACGGGCTGGAGAACGTGCTCTATTTCGAGAGCCAGGCCACCGGCGACGGCGGCATGAACCTGACGGTCACGTTCAAGATCGGCACCCACCCCGAGGCGGCCGAGACAGCGGTGCAGAACCGTGTCAACCGCGCGCTGCCCCGCCTGCCCGAGATCGTGCGCCAGATCGGCGTGACGACGGAGAAGTCCGCACCCAACCTGACCATGGTCGTCCACCTGGTCAGCCCGGACAACTCGCGCGACGCCCTCTACCTGCGCAACTACGGCACGCTGAACGTGCGTGACGAGCTGCTGCGCATCCCGGGCATGGGCTCGGTGCTGAGCTTCGGCGCGGGCGACTACGCCATGCGCGTCTGGCTGGACCCGCAAAAGCTGGCTGGCCGAGACCTGACCGCGTCCGACGTCGTCAGCGCCATTCGCGAGCAGAACACCCAGGTCGCGGCCGGTGTCGTGGGCGCCCAGCCGGCGCCCAAGGGCACCGAGTTCCAGCTCGCCATCAATGCCCAGGGCCGCCTCGTCTCCGAGGAAGAGTTCGCCAACGTCATCGTCCGCACCGACCCCAAGACCGGCGCGATGGTGCGTGTCAAGGACATCGGTCGCGTCGAGATCAGCGCCGGCAGCTACTCGCTGCGCAGCCTGCTGAACAACAAGGAAGCGGCGGCCATCGCCATCTTCCAGGCGCCCGGCTCCAACGCGCTGGCCATCTCCGACAACGTGCGCGCCACCATGGAGCGCCTGAAGCCCAGCTTCCCGCCGGGCGTCAGCTACGACATCGTCTACGACCCGACCCGCTTCGTGCAGACCAGCATCAGCAAGGTGGTCAGCACGCTGTTCGAGGCCGTTGCGCTGGTGGTGCTCGTCGTCATCATCTTCCTGCAGACCTGGCGCGCCTCCATCATCCCGCTGGTGGCCGTGCCGGTGTCCATCGTCGGCACCTTCGCCGTGCTGCTGCTGCTGGGCTTCTCCATCAACACGTTGACGCTGTTCGGCCTGGTGCTGGCCATCGGCATCGTGGTGGACGACGCCATCGTCGTGGTCGAGAACGTCGAGCGCAACATCCAGGACGGGCTGACGCCGCACGACGCGACGGTCAAGGCCATGCGCGAGGTGTCGGGCCCCATCATCGCCATCGCGCTGGTGCTGTGCGCCGTGTTCATCCCGCTGACCCTCGTGCCGGGCCTGTCGGGCCAGTTCTACAAGCAGTTCGCCGTCACCATCGCCATCTCCACGGTGATCTCGGCCTTCAACTCGCTGACCCTGTCGCCCGCGCTGGCCGCCATCCTGCTGCGCCCGCATGACGCGCCCAAGGACGCGCTGACGCGCGGCATGGACAAGGTGTTCGGCCGCTTCTTCAACTGGTTCAACCGCTTCTTCCATCGCCGCTCGGCCGGCTACGGCCGCAGCGTCACCGGCATCCTCAAGCGCAAGTCGGCCGCGCTCATCGTGTACGCCTTGCTGCTGGGTGCCACCGCGCTGTTGTTCACGCGCATCCCCAGCGGCTTCGTGCCGGCACCGGACAAGCAGTACCTGATCGGCGTGGCCCAGCTGCCGGCCGGTGCCAGCCTGGAGCGCACGGATGAAGTGATCCGCCGCATGAGCGAGATCGCGCTCAAGGTGCCCGGCATCAAGGACTCGGTGGCCTTCCCCGGCCTGTCCATCGCCGGCTTCTCGGCCGCACCCAACGAAGGCATCGTCTTCTTCGGCCTGGACGACTTCGACAAGCGCACCTCGCCTGGCCTCAGCAAGGAGGCCATCCTGGGCCAGGTCAACGGCGCCATCCAGCAGATCCAGGGCGCGCGCATGTTCGTCGTGCCGCCGCCGCCGGTGGACGGCCTGGGCGTGTCCGGTGGCTTCAAGATCCAGGTGCAGGACCGCAGCAGCCAGGGTGAACAGGCGCTGTACGGCGCGGTCTGGGGCGCGCTCGGGCCCATCTACGGCAACCCCAACTCCAGCATCGGGCAGCCGTACTCCACCTACGACATCAACGTGCCGCAGCTGTTCGCCAACGTCGACCGCACCAAGGCCAAGCAGATGGGCGTGCCGCTGGGCTCCATCTACGACACGCTGCAGATCAACCTCGGCTCGCTGTACGTCAACGACTTCACCAAGTTCGGCAAGACCTACCAGGTCGTCGTGCAGGCCGATGCGCCCTTCCGCGCCAAAGCCGAGGACGTCGTCCAGCTCAAGACCCGCAACGGTGCGGGCGAGATGGTGTCGCTGGGCTCGCTGATGAACGTCGAACCCACCTTCGGCCCCACCCGCGTGACCCGCTACAACGGCTTCCCGTCGGCCGACATCAACGGTGGCCCCAAGCCCGGGTTCTCCAGCGGCCAGGCCGAGGCCGAGATCGAGCAGATCCTCAAGGGCCTGCCGCGCGGCATGGGCTATGAGTGGACCGACCTCAGCTACCAGGACCGCCTGACCCGCGACGTCACCATCCCCGGCATCGGCATCAAGGTGCCCACGCTGGCGGCCGTGCTGATGTTCTCGGTCATCCTCGTGATCCTGGTGCTGGCGGCGCAGTACGAAAGCTGGAGCCTGCCGCTGGCCATCATCCTGATCGTGCCGATGTGCATCCTGTCCGCGCTGTTCGGCGTGTGGCTGTCGCACCTGCCGCCCTTCATGCAGGCGGGAGACTTGAACATCTTCACGCAGGTGGCGCTGGTGGTGCTGGTGGGCCTGGCCTGCAAGAACGCCATCCTGATCGTCGAGTTCGCCAAGGAGCTTGAGGAGCAGGGGCGCTCTGTGGCGGACGCCGTCATCGAGGCCTGCAAGCTGCGCCTGCGTCCCATCCTGATGACCTCCATCGCGTTCTGCGCCGGCGTCATCCCGCTGATCCTGGGCGGCGGTGCCGGCAGCGAGATGCGCCGGGCCATGGGCATCGCCGTGTTCAGCGGCATGCTGGGCGTGACGCTGTTCGGCATCTTCCTGACGCCAGTGTTCTACAGCCTGCTGCGCAAGGGCACCGAGAAGCGCCGTGCGCGCGCTGCGGCGCTGCGCGCCCAGGTCGAGGCCTCGGCCCACGCCTTCCACCCGGGTATCGACGATGAACCCACTGCCAAGAAGGAGGGCCACTGAAATGAACCAGAAGCCCCCACGCACGCTTCGCGCGCTGCCCCCCGAGGGGGCGCGCAACGGCTCCGGACGGCCGCGCGCCGTTGCCGCCCGCCTCACCCTTCTCGCCGCGGCTGCCGTGCTGGCTGGCTGCGCCGCACCCGGTCTGTCGCAAGGCCCTGCCAATCTCGCGCCGGCCCAGTTCTCGCAGCTCCCGCCCGTCAACCCCGGCGCTGCGACGATGACTGCT
>Ga0187845_1000487_pt1 | contig 23546 bp, 21 predicted proteins | sample SpaLakP09_SKY_68_FD_134515 | JGI IMG/M metagenome (GOLD analysis project Ga0187845, IMG submission 134515) | Oligotrophic lake water microbial communities from Sparkling Lake, Wisconsin, USA - SP09_SKY_68 | ecosystem: Environmental > Aquatic > Freshwater > Lake | place: USA: Sparkling Lake... | reverse complement strand
GCCATGGACATGCGCGGCGCCGTGGCCAGCCTGCCTGAAGAAGAACGCGCCGAGATGGACGGGCAAGAGATTCCCTCCTTCGGCCAGGTGTGGGCGCTGGGCTTCATGTTCGCCGTAGAAAACTGGCCCGAAGACTGGGCCGCCCCCCGCGACAAGGAAGCCGCCAAGTGGCTGGACGACGCGCTCGACAGCATCGTCGCCCTGACCGAAGACGACACCGGCAAGCCCGAAGTCTGCATGTACGACGAAGACGGTGCCCCCAGCACCAGCCAGGCGCGCGTGGAAGCCTTCGGCGAAGCCATCTGGGCCGTGTACGACCTGCGCCAGCTGTGGAAAAGCATGGGCCCGCGTGTGGAGACCGTGCGCAAGGCGCCCGAGCCCGGCCGCAACGACCCTTGCCACTGCGGTAGCGGCAAGAAGTACAAGAAGTGCCACGGGGCGTGAGCCCTTCAAGGCGTATTGCTATAAATTAAATAGCTGTATTCGCTTGGTGGGCGCGCGGTAGGGCCTGTTTTTGTTCATATTTTTGCCCTGCCGCAACAGGCCGGGCCAGATCGCCCGCGCCGGCGGGCCGGGGCGCAAGCCCTCTGGCGCCTCAGCCGCCCTGCGCCAGAAACTTCTTCAGATTGCCCGCCGCCGTGCTGCGCACCTTGCGCTTGAGCGAGGGCGACCAGCCCAGCAACACACCCGGCAGGCCCAGCGCCTGGCGGGACCAGCTCCAGAAGTTGAAACGGTCGCGGTGCGTGGCGATCAGCCCGTCGGGCGTGAAGGTGAACGTGCCGTCGATGATGTTGTGCACCTGGCGCCCGGTGGCGCTGAAGCGGTAGTGCGCCTCCCAGTGCGCCTTGCCGCCGTTGGCATCGGCGTCGATGCCGCTGAACTCCAGCTTCCAGTGCTCGGCGGCGCCGGGCTTCTTTGTCGCGGTGCACAGCATGCGCCACATGCCGCCCACTTCATCCCGGCCCTTGAGCGAAAACGCCTCGTCGTCAAACGTGGCATTGGGTGCGTAGCAGGCCGCCATGGTGGCGTGGTCAAGCTGGGCGAACGCGGTGTAGAAGCGCTGCAGGGTCTGGGCGTTGGGGTGCATGGGGTCTCCTCCTCGGGGCGCCCATGCTACACCGGGGTGGTGGGGCAGGGGGTGCAATCGGTGTCACATCGGCATCGCACTCCATACCACCCGCTCTGGATGCGCGCGAGGTGACGACAATGGCCGCTGCAACCATCTGCCTTAGCGCTCTTCACACATGAATCCCCAAAGTGTTGTTGATGTTTATCTGGAGGAGTCCGATCAGTCCTGGCTGATCTGGCGGCGGTGCGACAAGACGATGCTTCCGCTGAGGGGCGGCACCGATATGAAAACCTTGGGCCTCCATGTGCTGGAGGCTTTGAAAGTGAAGCATCCCCAGCAGCTGGGCTGGCAAGGGCTGAGTGGTGATTCGGTGCCGTCTGCTTTTTGCTCCGCTGATATTGCGGTTGTCTTCAGGCGGGATGGACACGTTGTGGTGGGCACGCCGTTTGGTCCTGATGGGCAAGCTCCGAAATTGGTGATCTTGGGTGACCAGCCCGGCCATGAGGCTCTAGGGGTGGCCGTGGCTGCGCAGGCGAGATCCCGCCGCGTTGTTTGAAGGGCGGCGCTGCGCCGGTATGCCGGGCATGCCCTCGCACACTCGGTCTCAGCGCGGTGCTGGTTGCCCTTCGCGCATAAAGCCGCGCAGCGCGTCGGCCGTCTCGCCAGGTAACTGCTCCGGGATGAAATGCCCCGCTGACACCGCCTGCCCGCTCACCACGCCTGCGCACTGCGCCTGCCACAGTACCAGCGGGTCAAACAGCCGGTGCACCACGCCGTGCGCGCCCCAGATCACCAGGGTGTCACAGGCGATCTTGTCGCCGCGCGCGCGGCTGTCGCGGTCGTGGTCCAGGTCGATGCCGGCGCTCGCGCGGTAGTCCTCGCAGGCGGTGTGGATGGCCTCGGGGGTGCAGAAACAGCGCTCGTAGTCGGCCAGGGCCGGGGGCTCGATGTGGGCCAGGCCTGCGCTGCCCCAGCCGCCCAGCTTGGCGTGCAGGTAGGCGCGGGCGTTGCTGCCGATCATGGTCTCGGGCAACGGCGCGGGCTGGATCAGGTGGAACCAGTGGTAGTAGGCGCGCGCAAAGTCCATGTCGGTGCGGGCGTACATGTCGAGCGTGGGGGCGATGTCGATCACGCACAGCTTCTGCACGCGCGCGGCGTGGTCCAGCGCGAGGCGGTGGGCCACGCGGCCGCCCCGGTCGTGGCCGCAGAGGTAGAAGCGGTTGTGGCCCAGTGTGGTCATCACCTCGGCCATGTCCTGCGCCAGGGCGCGTTTGCTGTAGTTGCCGTGGTCGGGCAGGCCGGGCGCGTGCGATGAGTCGCCGTAGCCGCGCAGATCGGGCAGCACCAGGAAGTAGTCGCGTGCCAGCTGCTGAGCCACGCGGTGCCAGAGGGCGTGGGTTTGCGGAAAGCCGTGCAGCAGGAGCAGCGGCGGTGCGCCCACGGTGCCACCGGTGCGCACAAAAATCTCGGCGCCCGTGGTGGCGATGCGGCGGGGGGTGAAGCCTTCAAACCAGGGGGAGGGGGTCATGCGGTGAAGTGTGGCCAGGCGGGAAGGCGAATGGGCGTGCGCGGGGGGCGGTGGGCGGTGCTATCGGGCCGCCCGGGCACGGAATTCAGGCGAGCAGGTGGCCCAGCAGCCGCTGCAGTGCATAGCGCAGTGTGGCGGCACGGATGGCGGCGCGGTCGCCTGGGAAGTGCTGCACCTCGCTGTGGGTTTCGCCGCCCACGCACCAGGCAAACCACACGGTGCCCACGGGCTTGGCGTCGCTGCCGCCCGTGGGGCCGGCCACGCCGGTCACGGCCAGGCTGACGTGGGCCTGGGAGTGGGTCAGTGCCCCATCGGCCATGGCGCGGACCACGGCCTCGCTCACGGCACCTTCCTGCTCGATGAGCGCAGCGGGCACGCCCAGCATCTCGGTCTTGGCGGCGTTGGAGTAGGTGACAAAGCCGCGTTCAAACCAGTCGCTCGCGCCCGCAAGGTCGGTGCAGGCCGTCGCGATCATGCCGCCCGTGCAGCTTTCAGCGGTGGCCAGCAGGTGCTTATGTTTGAGCAGCTCCAGAGAAATCTGGGTCAAATTGGCCTCTAGCGCGGATGTATCCAGCGCCAGCAGCTCTTTGTTTGATAGCGGTGCGGTTGTCATCAAAACCTCCACAGTGCAATGACCAGCAAGGTGCAGAAGGCTGCCACAAAGTCGTCCCACAAGATACCCCAGCCGCCGCGCCAGCCAAAGCCCTTGAACAGGCTGTCGGCCCAGCCCACGGGGCCGGGCTTGGCGGCGTCAAAAAAGCGGAACAGTGCAAACGCCACGAACTGGCCCCAGAAGCCCATCGGCATGGCCAGCCACAGCACCAGCCAGAAGGCCACCACCTCGTCCCACACGATGCTGCCCGGGTCGGCCACCGCCATGTGGCGCGCGGTGGTGGTGCAGGCCCACCAGCCCACCACGGTGCTGGCGGCAATCAGCCAGCCCATGTGTTGCGGCGACAGCCACTGCTGCAGCACCAGGTAGGCCAGCCAGGCCCACAGCGTGCCCACGGTGCCGGGCGCCTTGCGCGACAGCCCGGCGCCAAAGCCCAGGGCGATGAAATGGGCCGGGTGGCCCAGCAGGAAGGCCACGGTGGGGCGGCGGGGGGCGGATGGGGCGCCTGAAGGCGAAAGTGGAGTCATGTCAGTGGTCAGCTGCGCCGCAGTCTATGCAACTGGCGCACACAAGGCGAGTGCACCCGTGGAACTGGCTCTGCCAGGCCACGGGGTGCGTCCCCCTCCCGCGCAGCGAGAGAGGGGTGAAGGCGCAAAGCGCCTCAGGGGGTGTTTCATCGTCTTTCCAGCAGCTCGATGTCTTTGGGGTAGCGGACGGTGTGCTCTGCACTGAACTGCGCCGTGGCCCCTGCGGCCACAGGCTGCTGCCAGGCAATGGTGCCCGCAGAGCGGTTCCAGGCCAGGTCGGTGGGCTGCGGCTGGTAGCGCGACTCCACCTCGATCTTCTCGTTGCGCGACACCGGCGCCGCGTGCAGCACCTGCAGCGTGATGCCGGTTTTGTGGCGGTTTTCCACGCTGTAGGCACGGCGTGTCTTGCGTTCCACGCGCGAGCCGACAAAACCGCTGCTGCCCGTCACGTCCTGCTCGGGTTCGGCCCGCACCGCGACCAGCTCATCGCGGCCAAACGACAGGCTGGTGCTGCCCGCCGGGGCGCCCGCGCTGGGCGTGCCGAAGTCGATGCGGCCATTGCCCACAAACGCGCCGTCGCGGTACAGGCCTGCCGCGCCCGCAGGCCACACGCCGGGGGGCTGGGCAATCTGCGCGACCAGATAGGCCGCTTCTTCCATGGCCGGCGCGGTGCGGGTGAGCAATGTGGCGGGCGCCGTGTGGTTGCCCAGCGCCAGCGTCACGCGCTGGCCGCTCGATGGCACGGTGATGCGCTGGGGCACGGCGAACTCGGTGGCAAAACCTTTGTCGAGGGCGCTCACGTCGAACGTGGGCATGGCTTCCTCGGCGGCATTGCGGGACCGGGACAGTGGCGCCATGGCAGGCGCTGGTGCGGGCGCCATGGCCACGGCGGCTGCCTGTGTGCCCGCGCCTTGCGGCGGTGGTGCCACATTCAGCCACCAGGGCCGTGGCAACTGCCCCTGCGTGGCGCGCCCGGGTTGGCCGGTGGAGAGCGTGAGCTGCACTCCTGCCCAGTCCTCGCCACTGTTCTGCGCCACCAGCGCCTGGCGCTCGATCAGCACCGTGGCCTTGGTCGCGTCCAGCGTGGCGCGGTAGCTGGGCTGCCAGCCGGGGCCGCGCACCTGGTAGGACAGGCGCAACTCGGCCTCGCGCTCGGCGGCCAGGTTGATGGTGACGGACACCACCCGCGCACGCTGGCTGGCCACGCGGTCGCGCTCGGCCACCAGGGGCTTGAGGGCCAGCTCCAGCGCCTCCTGCTTGCGCTGGAGCTGGTGTGCGCGCGCAAAGCTGTCCTGGCCCGACTTGCGCAGCACCTCGGCGGTGGCGGTGATCTGTGCGGGCGTGGGGCTGGCGGCGCGGGCGCCTGCTGCCGTCGCCGCTTCTTCGCCCGTGCCTGCGTGGGCCACGCTGCGCAGGTAGCCATCCACCAGCTGCAGGGCCGAAGCCTCGGCCTTCACCCCCGCAATCTGGTCCTCCAGCTCGCGGATGCGGCCGTCGAGCGGGCTGGCACAGCCCGCCGCCACATCGCGGTCCTCGGTGAGCACATTGAACTCGCCCACGCGCACGGCGGGGTCGGCGTTGATCTGCAGGCTTTGCACATCGAGCGACGCAGGCAGGCAGGCCAGCGTGAGACTGCGCGCGCCCGCAGCCACCTTGGCCACACGCTCCACCGTGGCGCTGCCGGGGTAGACGGTGACGCGGGCGATGCGGGAGCTGTCCTGGGCGTGGACGGTGGGAGTGGCGCTGAACAGCAGCAGTGTTGCGAGAGTCGCGGGGAAGAACCGTATGGGAGAGGTGCAGTGGATCACGTAGCTCCTCGGCGCGTGAGGGATGGGGGCACCATGCTAGCAGCGATGCATACGGCGGGCGCGGCAGGTTTTCGGGTCGGGGGCGCGTCATGCGATATTCGCCGCAGTGAACTTGACGCTACTGTTCGTGAAAGATGGAGGTGCCTTTGGCGATAGACACTGACCGCAAAAGAAAAGAGCTGGAAATGCTTCCAGACTCTCCGAAGAAGTTGCAAGCGCTGGCGATGCTGGAGGACTCCAAACGTGCGGATCAGCGCTTGCACGAATCTTTGGACCAACTGGTCGAGGAATTGGAACTCCTGCGCCCGACTCCGCGAGAGCAGGTGCTTTACAGCCTCTTGCCTTGGCTGGCTGGAGTGGCTGGAGTGTTCGCCCTTTATGTGGGTCTGGATGCGCTCTGGAGCGGTGAGTACTGTTGGCGCAGTCGTGGCGGCTCTGCGGTTTGTGAGAGAGGCCTTCGTGCTCAACTGCAGGGGGCCGGCGTGGTGTGTATCGGGCTCGCTTTGGTGGCGCTGCCAGTTCCATGGGGGCGCTGGCGGTCCAAAGTCTTTTGGGTGGTGGGAGCGGGGTTTGCTGTTTCGTTCATTGCCTACCTGGCTGAGCCCTTTTTTGACTGACGACAACCATGTCCTTTGGGGCTGGCTGCTCGACGGGACAGCGAGCCACTGTGGTCTTCTGAGCCCGGCTTTTTGTGTGATGAAGCTGCCCGATTTCACCGGTTGAGCCGCCCTCTGGGATTTCGCGCTCTTTCTTGGTGAGCGGGTGGCCGCAGCCTTACTGCATGTATCGCGCGCCTACAACGCCCCCGGCACTTCCGCCGCTAAAAAGTCATACACCGCACGAATCCTGCGGCTGGTGCGGATCTCGCGGTGCACCGTGAGCCAGATGGGCAGTTCGGGCAGCGGCAGCTGCGGCAGCACGGCCACCACGTTGGTGTCGGTGCGGGCCATGTAGTGGCCCACAAACCCGATGCCCAAGCCTGCGCGCACCGCCTCCCAGTAGGCCATGAGGTCGTCGGTGCGAAACGCGAACTGCTCGCGCTCCACGGGGTAGCCCATGGCGGCAAAGCCCTGCACGATATCCTCGTGCCGGTCGTTGCCCACCAGCTCGTGCTGCAGCAGGTCGGGCGGCTGCTGGGGCGTGCCCTTGCGGCGCAGGTAGTCGCGGTGGGCGTAGGCGCCCAGCGTGACCGCGCCGATGCGCTTGGCCACCAGGCTGGCCTGGTCGGGGCGTACCATGCGCAGGGCGATGTCGGCCTCGCGCCGCAGCAGGTTGGTGACCTGGTTGCTGGCCACCAGCTCCACCTGCACCTCGGGCAGCACCTGGCGCATGCGGGCCAGCACCGGGGGCAGCAGCACGCAGGCCACGGGCTGGCTGGCGGTGATGCGCACGGTGCCGCTCACCTCCGCCTCGGCGCCCGACACGCTGCGCGCCAGCTGGTGCGCCCCGGCCTCCATGGCGCGGGCCGATTCGGCCAGCCGCAGCGCGGTGGCGGTGGGCAGCAGGCCGCGCCCCGTGCGCTCGAACAGCACTGCTCCCAGCTGCGATTCCAGCTCGGCAATGTGGCGGCCTATGGTGGGCTGGCTGGCGTTGAGAACACGCGCCGCGCCCAGCAGGCTGCCCTGGTCCAGCGCAGCCAGGAAGGACTGCACCAGGCTCCAGTCAAAGGTGGGTTTCATGGCGATAGCGTGCCCGCAGCAGCAGGGTTTGAGGTATTCAAATCTGCATTGCAGGTATGAACGGTTAGGCAATTGTGTAACGGTGCGCGCGTTTCCACAATCACTCCATCCCTTCCGAACGGAGTGCCCCCATGACCTCTTCCACCCTTCCCAACCCCGCAGCGCACAGCCCCCGCACCGTGCTGATCCTGGGCGCACGGGGCCGCCTGGGCCTGGCCGCTGCGCGTGCATTTGCCCAGGCGGGCTGGCAGGTGCTGGCGCAGGTGCGGCCCGCTTCCCACGGCGCCGCTGGCACAGGGGGCATGGCCTTGCCCGCCATCCCTGGGGTGTGGTGGATGCCGGTGGCGGTCCATGAGACCGCCGCGCTGGCCGCCCAGGCCCAGGGGGCGCAGGTGGTGGTGCACGCCCTCAACCCGCCCTACACCGACCAGGCCTGGCGCACGCAGGCGCCTGCGCTGATGGAGGCCGCCATTGCCGTCGCGCGCCAGCTGGGTGCCACGCTGATGCTGCCCGGCAACGTCTACAACTTTGGCGAAGCGATGCCCGCCGTGCTGCACGAGGACACGCCCCAGGCCGCCACCGGCACCAAGGGCCGCCTGCGCGTGCAGCTGGAGCAGCGCCTGCAGGCCGCCACGCAGGACGGCCGCCTGCGCGCCGTGGTGCTGCGTGCAGGCGACTTTTTTGGCAGCGGCGCGGGTGGCCTGCTCGACCAGGTCATCGCCAAGCGCCTGCCGCAGGGCCGCGTCACCCTGCCAGGCCCGGCCCATGTGGCCACGCCCTGGGCTTACCTGCCCGACCTGGCCCGCACCTTTGTGCGCGTGGCCGAGCAGCGCCAGCACCTGGCCGCGTTCGACACCCTGCACTTTGCCGGGCACCAGGCCACGGGCCAGCAATGGGTGCAGGCCCTGGCGGCAGTGGCGGCCACGCAGGGCTGGCTGCCGCCTGCCGGTGCCCTGCGCGTGGGCGCCACGCCCTGGCCGCTGCTGCAGGTGGTGGGGCTGCTGGTGCCCATGCTGCAGGCCGTGGCCTCCATGCGCTACCTGTGGCGCACCCCGCACCGGCTGGACAACACCCGCCTCACCGCGTTGATTGGCGACGAGCCGCACACCCCGTTCGACACCGCCGTGCGCCAGGCGCTGGCCGACCTGGGCTGGGCGCGCACTGCGCCTGCGCAAGTGGCCGCTGCCTGAACCCTTCACCCACCCCGTCCAACTGTCCCCGGAGCACATCCATGAACCGACGCAACTTCATCCGCCTGGCCGGTGGTGGCACCATCGCCGCCGCCACCGTGGGCACGCTGGCCGCCTGCGGCGCGGTGGGCTCCCACTACCCCGCCGAAGCCGTGGAGGCCTGGCAAGGCCCTGTGGGTCACACCGAGGTGCGGCGCCGCGCCGTGGCCTATGCCATCACCGCGCCCAACCCGCACAACCTGCAGCCCTGGCTGGTGGACCTGCGCGAGGAGGGCGTCATCACCCTGCGCACCGACCGCGAGCGTGTGCTGCCCCAGACCGACCCGCTGGGCCGCCAGATCCTGATCGGCCACGGCGCGTTTCTGGAACTGCTGGTGATGGCGCTGGCCCAGCAGGGCGTGGCCAGCCAGGTGCAGCTGTGGCCGCAGGGCGAGCTGCCCCCGGCGCTGAAGGACTGGGACGACCGCCCCGTGGCGCGCATCACCCTCCAGCCCGGCGGCCAGCCTGACCCGCTGTTTGCCCAGGTGCTGCAACGCCGCACGCCCAAGACCGACTTCGACACCACCCGCCCCGTGGCGCCCGAACAGCTGGCCCGCCTGTTGGCAAGCGCCCCCACAACCCCGCAGCCCCGGTTGCACATCGGCGGCACCGTGGCCGACGACCAGCTGCCCGCACTGCGCACGCTGTGCTGGGAGTCCGCCCAGGTCGAGCTGCTCACGCCCCGCACCATGATGGAAAGCATCCACCTCACCCGTGTGGGCCCGGCGGAGATCCTGCAGCACCGCGACGGCATCTCCATCAACACCCCCTTTGTGCGTGCCGTGACCGCCTTGGGCATGTTCGACCGCACCCAGCCCCCGGCCGAAGGCAGCGCCGCCTACAAAAGCGCCATGGGCCGTTTTGAAGGCCACAGCCGCACGGCCATGGGCTTTGTGTGGATCACCGGCCCCAACACGCGCAGCGACCAGGTCCAGGCCGGGCGTGCCTATGTGCGCCTGCAGCTGCAGGCCACCGCGTTGGGCGTGGGCATGCACCCCATGAGCCAGGCCGTGCAGGAGTTTGCCGAGATGGCGCCGCACTACGAGCGTGTGCACCAGCTGGTGCTGGGCCAGCCCGCACCACGCACGCCACACGACGCCACGGTGCAGATGTTCTGCCGCATCGGCTACCCACAGGCCGAGGCACCCGCCACGCCGCGCAGGCCGCTGGCGAGCTTTGTGCGGACGTGAGCCCGAGCCGGCTCATCCTCTGCGCCAAGGGCTGATGCAGATCAACCTTCGGCCATAAGCCGCAGCGCTTTGCCGCCGCTTCACACACCGTTCAGGTGGCGTTCATCGCAGGTTTCTACAGTTGCTGCATTGCAACAAAAGATGGATTGGCGATGTGGAAGAAGGTTTTGGGAGGCTCCCTGGCGCTGGCGTTAACGGCGTGGCTGCTGGCACTGTGGGGGCCCCAGCCAACGCCGCCCGCGTGGGGCGATGTCTGGTGGTGGCGCAACCAGCTGATCCTGCTCACCGGGGTGGCGGCCTGGGCGCTGATGTCGCTGATCATGGTGCTGGCGGTGCGCCCCGCATGGCTCGAAAAGCCATTGGACGGCCTGGACAAGAGCTACCGCCTGCACAAGTGGGCGGGCATCGGGGCCATCGTGCTCGGGCTGCTGCACTACGGGCTGCAGCTGTCGCGCAGCCTGCTGGCGGCCTGGGTGGGCCGCCCGGTGCGCACGCCGCGCGCAGACTGGTGGCTCAATACCTTCCGCCACCTGGCCGAGGAGATGGGGGAATGGGCCGTGTGGTTTCTCGCGGCCATGCTGGTCATCACGCTGTGGCAGCGGTTCCCGTACCACGTGTGGCGCTATCTGCACAAGCTGCTGGCCGTGGTGTACCTGGTGCTGGCCTTCCATGCCGTGGTGCTGACGCCGCCCGCCTGGTGGGCGCAGCCTGCGGGCGTGCTGGTGGGCCTGTGCACGCTGGTGGGGGTGCTGTGCGCCGTGCGCTCGCTGGCCGGGGCCATCGGGCGCAGCCGCCGCCATGCGGCCCGTGTGGTCAGCGTTGCGCCGCAAGGGGCCAGTGTGCTGGAGGTGACTTGCCAGGTCCACCCCGCCAGCGCCTGGCGGCACACGGCGGGGCAGTTTGCGTTTGTCACGTTTGGCAAGGCCGAAGGCGCGCATCCATTCACCCTGCTCAACGCCGACCAGGGCGACGGCACGCTGCGCTTCGCCATCAAGGCGCTGGGCGACCACACGGGGCGGTTGCCTTTGCAGGTGCAGCCAGGTCAGCGTGTGGACATCGAGGGGCCGTATGGCTGTTTTGACTTCCGCGGCGACAGCGCGCCCGAACAGGTGTGGGTGGCTGCAGGCATCGGCGCCACGCCGTTCATGGCCTGGCTCGAATCGCTGCAGCCCGCGCCCGCGCTGGCGCCCCGGGTACACCTGCACTACTGCGTGCGCCATGCGGGCGAGGCGGTGTTTGCCGAGCGCATGGCCGCGCTGTGCGCGCGTCTGCCCAGCGTGACGCTGGTGGTTCACTACAGCGACGACGTTGGGCCCGTGACATCGGCCGCATTGCTGGCTGGCACCAGCCCGGCGGCGAGTGTGTGGTTCTGCGGGCCGCAGGGCTTTGCCGAGGCTGTGCGCCAGGGCATGCAGCAGCTGGGGCGCTCGCCTGCGCGCTTTCACCAGGAGCTGTTCCAGATGCGCTGAGGCGGGTTCTCCGCGCCCGCGGCCTACTTCTTTGGATGCTGGTCTGTGGGCGCCAGGTACTCCCGCACCAGCGCCCGCGCGCGGTGCAGGCGGCTCTTGGCCGCCTCGCGCGTCACGCCCAGGCGCTGCGCCATTTCTTCAATGGTCAGCTCCTCGAAATCGCGCAGCAGCAGCGCATCGCGGTAGAGGGGCGGCAGCGAGTCGATGGCCAGGGCCAGGTCGTGGCGCAGTTCGTGGTCGGGGCGGTGCGACCAGGCGAGGTTGTCCTCCACCTGCGCCAGCGGCTCGCCCTTGAGCCAGGCCAGCATGGGCCGCATGCACAGCCGCTGCACGATGCGCACCACCCAGCCGCCAAACGCCGCCACCTCGCGCAGCGCGCCCACGCGGCGGTAGACGATGATCATCGCCTCCTGCACCACGTCGTCCGTCGCAGTGGTGGCCGCGCAGTGGCGCAGGGCATAGCGGCGGATGTCGGGACGGGTCAGGCGCAGCAGCTGCTCCATGGCCACGGCATCGCCGCTGCGCGCGGCGGGCAGCAGCTGGGCGAGCGTGGGTCCTGGGTTGGGGGGGCTCATCTTTTCAGTTCTCCATAGCGCGTTGCACCACCCGCAGCCCACGAAACCGGCACGGCCCATGCGCGGGCAGCCGCGCAAGGGCCGCCCCGCCGCGCTGGCTGCGTCCCCTTGCCCACGCGCAGCGTGAGAGCGGGGGGAAGGCGCGAAGCGACTCAGGGGGGTGTGTTTTCAATTCACTCGACGGGTTTGCGGCCCACCATGGCGCAGGCGGGGCAGTAGCCGAACGCCCCGCTCAGGATGCTGCCCACGCCCGAGGCTGCCAACGCCAGGCCCAGGGGCGAGGCGGCCAGCCACCACAGGCCGGCGGCGATGAGGGCGACCCCGCCGACAACGCGCAGCAGGCTTTCGGGGCGGGTGATGTTCTTGCGGTACAGCATGGTGAAAAGCTCCTTGGTGGGGTGACGAAGGCGCCAGCACAGGGCGCCTTCCCTACCAAGAGCGACGGGTTTCGCAAAAGGATTCATGGTTCGCGAAAAAAAGTCGCTGCCCGTCACTGCTGCCCGTTAGCGGAAATGGTCGAACGAGGCATAGCGGTGCTCCACCGCCTGCCCCTGCGCGTCCACCAGCTGCAGGCCGGGCTCGGCCAGCACCGTGCCGATGCGGGTGACGGGCGTGCCGCTGGCCTGCGACGCGGCAGCCACGGCGTCGCGCCGGGCGGGGGGCGCGGTGAAGGCCAGTTCGTAGTCATCACCGCCTGCCAGGGTGCATTGGCGGATAAATTCAAGGTCAAAATGGCCGTTTCCGCGCGATGGATAAGCCTTTTCAGCTATCAAATTTGAAGTGATGTGGGTGTCGATGCGCGCACCCACGCCCGACGCTTTGAGGATGTGCGACAGGTCGCCTAGCAGGCCGTCGCTCAGGTCCATGGCGCTGCTGGCAATGCCACGCAGGGCCTGGCCCAGGGCCACACGGGGGGTGGGGCGCTCCAGCCGCTGGCGCGCGCGGGCCAGCACCTCGGCGGGCAGGGGGGCGTGGCCCAGCAGCGCCTCCAGCGCCAGCCGCGCGTCGCCCAGCGTGCCGCTCACATAGAGGTCGTCGCCAGGCCGCGCGCCGCTGCGCAGCAGGGCCTGGCCGGTGGGCACTTCGCCGAACACGGTGATACAAATGTTGAGTGGGCCCTGCGTGGTGTCGCCGCCCACCAGCTCGCAGCCGTGGGCATCGGCCAGCGCCAGCAGCCCGCGCGAGAAGCCTGCCAGCCAGGCCTCATCCACGCGGGGCAGCGACAGGGCCAGGGTGAACGCGAGCGGGCGCGCACCACAGGCCGCCAGGTCCGACAGGTTCACGGCCAGCGCCTTGTGGCCCAGGGCTTCGGGGTCCACGTCGGCAAAAAAGTGGCGGCCCTCCACCAGCATGTCGCTGGAGATGGCCAGCTGCATGCCGGGCGCGGGTGTGAGCAGCGCGCAGTCGTCGCCCACGCCCAGGGCGGCGCGGCGCACGGGGCGGGTGAAGTAGCGGGCGATCAGGTCGAATTCACCCATGGCAGTGGTCGGCAATCCAGGAAACGTCAAAAAGGTTCATTGGCATCCAGCACGGCTTTCTTGCGGAGAAAACCACTGCGCCCAGTGGTCGATGCAGGCCTGGATCTTGGGCAGCCGGTGCCTGCGGGTGAGGGTGATGGCGTGGATGGGGCTGGGCTGCAGGTCCACGAAGGCAGCCAGCACGGGCGCAAGCAGCCCCTGGCGCACGAGGGGCTCGGCCACCACCGTGGCCAGCCGCGCAATGCCCAGGCCCTGCAGCGCCATGCGTGCGGTGATGGCCGTGCTGCCCGAGCGCCAGTGGCCCTCGGCCACCAGCTCCTGGGGCTCACCGTCGATCAGAAAAGGCCAGTGGTTCAGAAAGGCCACTGCGCTGTTGGTGATGAGCCGGTGCCGGTGCAGGTCGCCAATCTGCTGCGGAACACCATGCGCCTGCAGGTAGCCCGGCGTGGCGTAAAGCGCGCGGGCCAGTGTGCCCAGCGGGCGCGCCACCACGGTGTCGGTCAGCGGCGGGCCGGTGCGGATGGCGATGTCGATGCCATCGCGCGCCATGTCGGCCATGCGGTCGTCCACCAGCAGCTCCACGCGCAGTTGCGGGTGCTTTTGTTGCAGGCTCTCGAAGCTGGGGATGAGCAGGTGCTCGGCCACCACTGAGCTGGAGGCCACGCGTACCCAGCCGCTGGGCTGGCCGCTTTGCTGGGCGAACTCGCCTTCCAGTTCGTCGAGCGTGCCGGTGATGCGGCGGCAGTAGTCCAGAAAGGTCTGCCCCTCGGCCGTGAGCGTGAGGCCGTGCGTGCTGCGGTGGACCAGCCGCGCGCCGCAGGATTGTTCGATGCGCGCCAGCGTGCGCGAGACCTGGCTCACCGCCGCATCGCGCTCGCGCGCCACGGCCGACAGCGAGCCCAGGTCGGCCACGCGGGCAAACAGGTGCATGTCTTCAAAGCGGATGTCGCGCATCGGGCAATGGTAACGGCGGGGCCTGGGAGCCTTTATCCGATGTGCCCTTGCAGTCGGCGCAAAACGCTGTTGCGCCGGGGGCGGTTTCCGGCTGGCGGGACGCTGCCTACAGTCGCTTCACCCCTTGCCAACATCCCGAAAGGAGCGGCCATGCACCCCCACACGCATTCCTCCATGCATCCCGACGACTACCAGCGCCTGCGCGAGCTGGCCAAGCTGCAAGCGCTGGAACTGCGCCAGCAAGCGATCCGCGATGCCCATGCCTGGCTGGCGGGTGTGCTGGTGCATGCCCTGCGCCGAGGGGCCCGCTGGCTTCGCCCCGGACGGCCCCAGGCCGTGCCCCCCCGTTTGTCCAACCTCCATGCCTCCACCCCATGCCAACCCTTGTCCTGAAAATCGCCCCGCTGCAAAACCCCGAGCGCTACCGGCAGCTCGCCAGTGCCCTCACTGACCTCACGGTCCAGCTGCTCGGCAAACGCCGCGAGGTGACGGCCGTGGTCATCGACGACCTGCCCAGTGCGCGCTGGCACATCGGTGGTGCGCCGGTCGAGCAGCCCACGGCCCTGCTGGAGATCAGCATCACGCAAGGCACGAACACCGGGGAGGAGAAGGGCGCCTTCATCCAGGCCGCGTTTGCCGAGCTGCAGCGCCAGCTGGCCGGTGACGGCACGCTGGCACCAGCCAGCTACGTGGTGGTGCGGGAGCTGCCCGCCAGCGACTGGGGCTACGGCGGGCGCACGCAGCAGGCGCGCAAGCAGGCACTGGCGGCTTGACGCTCATACCGGTACGCGTTCAAAAATCCATGACGCTGCGCGCCACCCGCAGCTGATGAAACCGACGCGGCCCGAGCCAGCGCCCCCGTGCAAGGGCCGCCAAGCCGCTCTGACGGCGCTTCGCTTGCGTGCACCGGGGGCGTCCCCCTCCCGCCTTGCGCAGCAAGGCGAGAGAGGGGGAAGGCGCGGAGCGACTCAGGGGGTGTTTCACTTCAGGCGGGCGCGCCGCGAAAGCGCTGCGCTGCCTGGCGGCTCACCTCGGCGAGCAGCTGCTCTTCGCTCTGGCGCTGGCGCAGCCAGCGGGCGTCGTTCTGGCCCGCTTCCACCTCGGTGCGCAGCATGTGCATGGCGCTCGATGCACCCTGCACGGCGGCGTGGCCTGCAATCTTGTCCATGGTGCGCAGGATGTGTTCGCGCAGCGGCATGTGGTCGCCCGTGGCCGGGTCCACGTACACCGCGTCCATGCCAAAGCGGCAGGCCTGAAAGCGGTTGTAGGTGTACACAAGGTAGTCGTCCTCTTCGGGCATGAAGGGCTGGTCGGCCAGAAACCAGGCGCCCAGCGACTGCACATAGCCCGCCAGGGCGGCGGCGCGTTCGATGGTGAGCGGCGTGTCGAACACGCGGATCTCGATGGTGCCGAACTCGGGCTTGGGGCGGATGTCCCAGTAGAAGTCCTTCATGCTCTTCACCACGCCGGTGCGCGTCATCTTGTTGAAGTAGGCCTCGAAATCCGTCCAGGTGAGTGCCATGGGTGCGCGGCCCGAGAGCGGAAACGCAAACACCGAGTTCAGCCGCGCCGAATCAAACGCCGTGTCCTGCCCTTGCACATAGGGGCTGGAGGCCGACAGCGCGATGAAATGCGGGATGTAGCGCGACATGCGGTGCAGCATCAGGAGCGCGGCATCCGCATCGGGGCAGCCGATGTGCACATGCTGGCCGAAGATGGTGAACTGCTTGGAGAGGTAGCCGTACAGCTCCGACAGCTCGCGAAAACGCGGCTTGTCGTAGATGCGGCGCTCGTGCCACTGCTGGAAGGGGTGTGTGCCACCACCGACCACGGCGATGTTGAGCTTGTCCGCACTTTTCACCAGCGCATCGCGGATGGGCGTGAGCTGGCCCAGCACCTCGCTGGCCGAGTGGCAGATGCCAGTGGAGATTTCGATCATGCTGTTCGTCATCTCGGGCACCACGCTGCCGGGCAGCGGGGTCTTCTTCATGAGGCGCAGCATGTCCTCGGCGTAGGGTGCGAGGTCGTAGTCGTTGGTGTTGACGAGCTGCAGCTCCAGCTCCACGCCCAGCGTCAGCGGTTCGGAATGGTTGAAGGCTTCAAGACTCACGGTGGTTGTCTCCATGGTTGGCACGGGTCAGCGGCGCCCAGGGTTTGGAGCTTTCGCCCGCACGGTAGATGGCCACGGTGGCGATGACCGCGCCAAACACTTCCATCAGCAAGATCGCGGGCAGCGCCACCCCGGCAATCACATGGCCCGTGGAGGGTGAGGCCAGCACGAACTGCGAGGCGATCAGCAGCGCGATGGACGACATGGGCGTCATCGCGCAGCCCACCCACAGCGCCTGCTTCCAGCTCGCGCCGCTGCCCACGTTGCCCAGCGCCACACCGGTGGCCTTGGCCACCAGGCGCACAGCAATCAGCGCCAGCACCACGCCCGCCACGGGGGCGCTCCAGTCGGCCTGCGCGGCCACGGTGGAGACCAGCACGAACATCAGCATGGTGAGCAGCGAGGACGCATTGCCCAGCTGGCGCGGCCAGGCCCAGGGGCGCGGGTTGAGCTGCTTGAGCAACATGCCCGCCAGCAGCGCCGCCAGGGGTGCGGAGCCGCCCATGTGCGCGGCCACGGCCGTGCCTGCCGCTACCAGGGCCAGGAACAGCATGGAGGTGTTTTCGCTCGTGGGGCTCATGAAACGCAGCGCCATGCGCAGCACCAGGGCCAGCACGGCCGCCACCACAATCGACACGCCCAGCACCACCACCACGGGCGAGACGGTTTCGAGCACGGTGAGGCTCTGGCGGTTGATGAGTTCGGCCTTGGCGCTGCCCAGCGTGAGCGCGTACAGCGTGGACAAGGTGGTGAGCACGATGGCGCGTTCCGTCACCGGGCCCGCAGCGCGGGTGTCGGCCACCACGCGGGTCAGCACGGCGGGCGATGCGGCCAGCGCCACCAGCGCCAGCGGCCCGGCCACCTGGGTGGGCAGTTGCAGCCACACCAGCACCCAGTACACGGCAAAGTAGGTCAGTACCGATTCGGCAATGCTTTGCACCAGCACCATGGGGTTGTGGCGGAACCAGCGCAGCGGGATGCGCCCACCACATTCAAACAGCACGATGGCCACGCCCAGCTCCAGCAGGAACAGGCCGATGCCCTGCAGCGGCCACACGGCGCCGCTGAAGCCTGCCAGGCCCGCTGCCGTGCCCACCAGCGAGTAGCCGACCACCTTGGGCAGACCGGTGTGGCGCTGCGTCAGGTAGCCCGCCATGGCGGCCACCGCCAGCAGCAGCGACCATTGCACTGTGGGCAGCCCGGCCGAGGGGCGCAGCCACTGCGCCCAAAAGCTCAGGATTTCATTCATGTCATGGGACCTCTGCGTCAGACGGGCAACGGGTGCCCGGTGGTGTGAAGGGCAGGCACACAAGCCCTCCGCCAATGGGAGGGGGTGCGCTGGGGATAGGCCCCGAATTTACAGGCGGAAACACATCGCCCGTGTAGGACAGGGGCGGTGGTTGCTGCAGTGGGCCTGCCGTTATGCCAGGGCGGCGGGTGTGCTGCGCTCGGGTTTGAAGAAGCTCAGTGGTGCTGTGCGCAGGCGCGCGCGGATGGCCGCGTAGATGCGCGAACGGTCCACGCCGCTCACGTTCTGGGCGCGCAGTGCCAGGCGGAAGGCCAGGTAGAAGCTTACCGACACATTCAAGGCGCCAAGGAAGGGCAGCGAGGCCACGGCCCACCAGAAGGCGGGCAAGTGCAGCACCTGCAGACCCAGCGTGGCGCTGGCGGCTGCCACCTGGCCCGTGGACAGCGTGACGTGGCGCACGTCCAGCCCCAGCCCGAAGAAGGCGGCAAAGACGGGCACCAGGCCCAGCATGAAACCGAGCGAGATGTTGGCCGCAAAGCCCGAGAGGTTTTCGCGCAGGAAGCGGGCCCAGCGTGTGGCGCGCTCGGCCCCCAGCAGCCGCGTGATGCGTGGGTTGTAGTGCATGGCCGAGTCCAGGCGGTGCAGCACGAACCAGTTCTCCGTCCAGCCCGCGATGATGCTCGAGGCAAACAGCAACACCCCGGTGAAGGCCGCAAAGAACAGCGAAGGGCCGAGCAGGTGCAGGGACTCGAACACATGTTCCGCCTGCTTCTCGCTGATGGCCGGGGCGCCGGTGGCCAGCGCAATTGCCGTGGCCAAGGCCAGCACGGCCGGGAACACCACCAGCACATTGCCCAGCACGGCTGCCACCTGCGAGCGCACCAGGTGCGTGATCTCGTCCACAAAGGACTCGATGGCATCGCCCGTGCCCAGCTCCTTGAGCTTGGCCGCCATGGCAGGCGCCGTCATGGCGGGCTGTTTGGTGGCCACGGTGAAGTGCAGCAGCTGGATCAGCACAAAACTCACGGCGTAGTTGATGCCCGCCATGAACCCGCCCCAGAACGCCGACAGCGCCAGGGCATAGAGGCCGAACTTGGCCAGGGTGGTGAAGGCCATCAGGGCGCCACCACCGGCCGCCTTTCTGAGCATGGAGCGGTACTCGGCGCCGGTGCGGGTGATGTAGTGTTCGCCGGTTTCGGCGCTGCGCTCGGCCACCTTGGCCGCCAGCAGCGAAGAGTTGGCGGCAAACAGTGCGCGCAGGCTGCGCCGCTCCTGCCCCACCATCACCAGGTGCGCCATGAGGCGTGCGGCGGTGACCGCCGGTTTGGGCGACAGCAGGCAATCCAGCAGCTCGCGCACGCGCAGGATGCGCTCGCGCAGTTGCCGCAGGCGGAACACCAGCCCTACCGAGATGCCGTTCTGTTCAAAGTGGGCGTACACCGTGGCCGCCGCCGCGCGGCAGGCCTCCAGCCGCTCGCGCAGGCGCTGGGCGCATTCGTTGAGGCGGTCGGGTGTGCGCAGCGCGTGCAGCACTTCCACGCGCAGGCTTTCCACATCGCGGATGAGGGCATGAAAGGGCTGGCCCTCGCGCGCGGACTCGCTCATGCGCAGCCGCAGCTCGGGGGCAAACCCGGTCGAGAGGATCTGGCCCGCGCAGTAGGTGATGGCATCGAGCAAGGCCCGGTGCCAGAGCGTGGCGCCGCCCGTGGTGCCTTCGGCATCGGTGGGCGCCAGCAGCCCGACCAGGCGGTTGAGCTGGGTTTCGTCCAGCGCGGCCAGCCACTGCGCATCAAAGGCGCTGGGCAGCGCCAGCATGAACAGCTCGGACGCATCGATGGTCTCGGGGCTGCCCGGCAGCAGCTTGGTGCGCAGCCGCTCGGCCACCTCGCTCACCAGGGCCGTGCGCGGGGCAAAACCAAAGTCGGCCAGCAGGGTGGTGATGTCCACCTGGTCCACCAGCGTGGACCACCAGGCCTGCAGCCGCTGCTGGGTGTCAGGGCGGGCCGCCACGGTGTCCAGGAAAAGCTGCACCCGCTCCAGCGACGCGGGCACCGAGTTGCGCGGGCCGCGCACCCAGTCCAGCAGGTTGATGAGCCACAGGTGGCGGTGGGCCAGATCGGCGGCAGGGTCCAGCGCTGCGAGCAGGCTGGCCAGGTCTTTGGGCGTGCTCAATGGAGTACCCGTCCGCTCAGAGGGGTGCCTGAAGGTCCGTGGCCCAGCGCTTCCAGCACAAACAGGGGCACAAGGGTGTTGAAGGGCGCACCATCTTCGGCCACGCAGTGGAAGGTGCCATGCATGGTGCCGCTGGCAGTGCGCAGTCGGCAGCCACTGGTGTATTGGAACGACTCGCCGGGCTTGAGCAGGGGCTGCTGCCCCACCACGCCCAGGCCCTTGACCTCTTCGGTGTGCCCCCGGGCGTCGCTGATGATCCAGTGCCGGGAGATCAGCTGCGCAGGCTCTTCCCCGGAATTGGTGATGGTGATGGTGTAGGCGAAGCTGAACACCCCGGAGTCCGGCGCGGACTGCTCGGGCAGGTATTCGGGCAGCACTTCCACGTCAAACTGGTGCTTTGGCATGGGGCGAATGGTAACGCTGCAAGCCCGTTTCCTGGGGGCTTGCCGCCGCCAAAACCCCCACGCTTTCTGCGCTTTGCGACAATCGGGGGATGAGCCGCACATTCCAAATCGCCCCCTCGATCCTCTCTGCCGACTTTGCCCGCCTGGGCGAAGAAGTGCGCAATGTCATTGCCGCTGGCGCCGACTGGATCCACTTTGACGTGATGGACAACCATTACGTGCCCAACCTCACCTTCGGCCCCATGGTGTGCCAGGCCCTCAAGCCGCATGCCAAAACGCCAGCGGGCGTGGCCGTGCCGATCGACGTGCACCTGATGATCCAGCCGGTGGACGCCCTGGCCGCCGCGTTTGCCGACGCGGGTGCGGACTACATCAGCTTCCACCCCGACGCCTCGGGCCATGTGCACCGCAGCATCCAGGCCATCCGCTCCAAGGGTGTGAAGCCCGGCCTGGTGTTCAACCCGGCCGAACCGCTGGATGTGCTGGACTGGGTGATCGACGACATCGACCTCATCCTCATCATGAGCGTGAACCCTGGCTTTGGCGGCCAGAGCTTCATCGACTCGGCGCTGCGCAAGATCGAAGCCGTGCGCAAGCGCATCGATGCCTCGGGCAAGGACATCCGCCTGGAGGTGGATGGCGGCATCAAGACCGACAACATCCGCCGCGTGGCCGACGCGGGCGCGGACACCTTTGTGGCGGGCAGCGCGATTTTTGGCAAGCCCGACTACAAGGGTGTGATCGACGCCATGCGCGTGCAACTGGCGGCTTAAGGGCCGCTGGATGACGGGCGGGATGGCCCACCACGGCTGGCGGGGCTACCCCAGCCGTTGAAACGTCAGCACAAACGCCACGCCAACTTCGGTGTTGCGGGCGTTGATGGTGCCGCCCATCTTGGCCATGTAAGTCTTGGCCACAAACAGCCCCTGGCCCCGGTGTTCGCCCTCGCCCAGCGGGGTGGGGCTCTCGGGGTCGGACACACCCAATTCAAAAATCCGCTCCAGCAGGTCTTCGGCAATGGTCGAGCCCTGGTTGTGCAGCGTGGCACTGGCGGTGGATTCCGACGCGGTGAGCGTCAGCGTGATGGGACTGCCCGTGGGGCGGTAGCGGTCGGCGTTGCGCAGGATATGGGTCACCACGTCTTCGAGTGCGAATTCGTCCGCCCGCACTATGACCGGGCTCGCGTTGCTCGAACCTGGGGCATACACCACATCCAGGATGCCCGCAAAGTGTGCGTTGTCCGCCACGTTGCGCAAGAAGGCGTCCAGGTCCAGCCGCCCCTCGGGCACATCGGCGGCCTGCAGCGCCTCGGCGGGCGATGCCGTGCCATACAGCACATGGATGGCCTGCTGCATACGCTGCACGTAGCGGTGCCCGGGGTCTTGCGGGCCGTTCAGCGCCATCAGCGATTGCAGGGGTGACATGATTTCGTGCCCCACCGCGTGCCACATGTCGCGCTCTTGCTGGGCGCGCAGTTGCTCGCGCTGCAGGTCGTCCTTCACGCGCTGCAGCAGGTCGGCCAGGCCCCCGGCCAGAATGCCCAGTTCGTCCGAGCCACGCAGGTCCGACACATCCAGATCACCCAGCCGGGGCCCGGTGTGGCCGGGCTGCACGTTGTACGACACGGCGGCGGCGCGGCGGGTGAGCGCCGTCACGCGGCGGATCAGGCCCACCTCGACCACCACCCAGGCCAGCGCAATGGCGGCCAGCATGGCACCCAGGTACCACGACAGGCGTGTGGCCACGGCGGCCAGGCCCTGCTCCACGCCGCGCAGGTGGCCGGTGAAGTTCACCACGTAGTTGCCGGTGGGCGTGTCCAGAATGTCCAGGGCCGTGGGAGCGGCAGGCGTGGCCGCTGCCGGGCCCACGCCTGCGGCCTCCAGCGGCAGCCAGCGGATCAGTCGCAACAGCCACGGCGCGGAAGGCTCGGCCTGCACCTCGATGCCCTTGAGGGTGATGGCGCTGGCGTCGTCGCTGCCCATTTTGCGAATCTGCACGCGCTCGCCGGGCAGCAGGCTGCGCGAGAGGTCGCCCAGCGAGGCCGCCAGCTGCGCACCGGGTGCGTCGCTGTCGAACAAGGGCTTGGTGTCTTCGCCCGGCGCCAGCATCTCCACCCGCACACGCATTTGGCCCAGGTCTTCCGGCGGCCAGACCAGGCGCTCGTCCTTGCGAAACAGCGCTTCGCGGAACAGCTCGACCGGCAGGCGGATGGAGTAGTGGGTGCGGCGCAGGCAGTCAGTGGTGGTGGCCTCGCCAGCGGGCGAGCTGGCCGATGGGGGCGGCAGGTCGCGGCACTGGCCGTTTTGCCACAGCCAGCCGCGAAAGTCGCGCACTGGCCGTGCGCGGGCGTCGAGCTGCGGCGTTCCGTTGTCCACAAACCCCGTGAGCCGCCCGCGCACCGCCGCGCTGCCCTGCGGCGGCATGGATTCGTACGGCGCAATCCAGCGATAGGTGGTGCCGCGCATGTCCAGGCTGATGCGCGCACGGTGTGCTTCGGCAGGCACCAGCGCGCCGCGTTCGCGGGACGTCAGCTCGCCCGCGTAAAAACTGCCCACCAGGTAGATGAAACCGCCTGCATAGGGGTTGTTGCCAATCGCCGCGCACACCGAGGCGCCGTCGGGGTACTGCACCGAGCAGCCCGCCATCTCCACGGCCTGCTGCGATTTTTGCGGGTCGTCAAAATCGATGGCCGCGTAGGGCAGTAGCAACGGTGCCAGCGGCGTCACGCCCTGGCCCAGGTGGCTCGCGTTGAGCAAGGCCAGTTGGCCTGACGGGTGGCGCAGCCGTGCCATGACCTCGGCCTGGCTGCGCACAAAGCCGTGCTGGTAGGCCTGCCAGGCGCGCTCTTTCTCGTCCCTGAGCACCACCACACTCAGCGCCACCGTGGCCAGGGCCAGCAGCACGAACACACTGCGCACCAAGATGCGCAGGCGGAATGCGGGCAGGCCCAGCCGGGGCATTTCCAGCGCGGGGCGGCGCAACAGGCGCTTCATTTGCCTGTCCAGCGGAAACCGCGCATGGGCACGTTTTCGATGCCCTCAAAGCCAGGATCGACTTCGCGCAGCGCCTCGCGGATGGTGCTCACGTGTTTGCGCACGTTGTCGCGGTTGCGGCCGCTTTTCACCACCTCGAACAGCTCGTCGTACGACACCACCTCGCCGCTGCGCTGATGCAGCGTCGCCAGGATGCGCTGGGCCGTCAGCGGCAGGTTGATGCGCTCGCCGCGCCAGGTGGGGGTGCGCTGCCACAGCGGGTCCAGCACCAGCGCATCGCCCACCGGGGCGGCGGCTGTGCCGGTCGGGGCCTGTGCCTGTGTGGTGCGCAGGATGTCGAGAAAGGTCTCGATGAAGTCGGCCTCTTCAAACGTGGTTTTCTGCAGGTAGTCCCACGCGTCCAGCGCCTTCATGATGCCGCGGTAGATGGCCGCCGGCATGGCCGAGATCACCAGCACCGGCGTGCCCTGGTGCAGCTTGTTGATGGCATTGATCAGGG
>Ga0187845_1000486_pt1 | contig 23552 bp, 20 predicted proteins | sample SpaLakP09_SKY_68_FD_134515 | JGI IMG/M metagenome (GOLD analysis project Ga0187845, IMG submission 134515) | Oligotrophic lake water microbial communities from Sparkling Lake, Wisconsin, USA - SP09_SKY_68 | ecosystem: Environmental > Aquatic > Freshwater > Lake | place: USA: Sparkling Lake... | reverse complement strand
TCCAGGCTGGCGCCGTCGGCGAACAGCTTGATCTGGGTGGCGAGGGTGTTGTTCAGCACCTGTGTCGCATCGAGAACTTGCAGCATGGAGATCGTCGCTTTCTGTCGGCGTCTTGGTTCAAAAGGACACAGGGCCCTTCAATGGTGACCGCTACCTAGCAAGCCCAAGGCCAAGCTCGACGTTCAATCGGTTGCAAACCCCGAACCGGGTTCGGAAATGTATCCGACCGGGCGCTTCCAGCTCAGCTTGCCCAAGCCATGGGCCATCTGCAGGCGCGCAGCCAGGCGCCGCTGCGAGCCGAACTCCCAGGTCAGGACGGCCAGCGCCGCGCCGGCGACCAGCTGGACCACGCCCTTGGCCATCAGAATGGCCCAGGCCAGACCCGGCCGCGACGCGGCGTCGATATAGATCGAGACATAGTGCTGGGTCTCGCGACGGGTCCGCAGCAGGCGATAGGCGACCTCGGTGCGATGCGGCGCGACCGCCTCGGTGACGAAGGCCTTCGCCGCCCAGACGATGCGGCGGCCGTTGCGGTGCAGCCGCACGAACAGCTCGGCATCCTCGCCGCCGGCATCGCCGAACGCCTCGCGCATGGCCGGCTCGCCATCGGGGAAGCAGCGGGCCACATGGAACAGCGAATTGCCGGTGCCGAGCCCGTAGCGCGGCTTGCCGGAGGCTTCCGTCAGGACGACCAGGGCCCCGTCCGGCAGGTGAAGGTCGCGGGCAAACTGCGAACCGGTGGGATCATAGGCGGGAGGGCCCTGCTCAAACGTCGCCAGGCGCGGGCCGACCGCGATGTCGGCATCCGCCTTGCGCAGCGCCGAAACCAGCTGGTCGGTCCAGTCCGGCGAGGCGACCTCATCGTCGTCGATGAACGCCACCATCGTGCCGCGCGCTTCGGAGAAGCCCCGGTTGCGCAGGGTGGACATGTTGCGGGTCAGGTCGGTGATATAGCGCAGCGGCCAGGGTGCCCCCTCGGCCAGGGCCTCAACCACCGCCCGTCCGTTGCCGGACGGATGGTTGTCGACGACGACGATCTCGAGGCTCAGCCCCAGGCTGTTGTCCTGGGCCAGGCACGAGGCCAGGGTCAGTTGCAGCAGGGCGGGACGATCATATGTGGCGATCGCCAGGGTCAGATCGGTCACGCCGTCTTCTCGTCGATGAAGCCGATGGGAGCCCGCCAGGTCAGCTTGCCCAGGCCCTTGGCCATGCCGATGCGGTGCTCGAAGCGCTCACCGCCCAGCCACTCGCCGGACACGACGTAGAGGCCCAGATGAACACAGAACTGGGCCAGGCCCAGCAGTGAGACCTTAACCCGCGTCAGGCCGGGCCGGTCGCTGGTGGCGATCCGCGAGGCCGCATAGTGCTGCGAGCCGCGCTTCATGCGGGTGAGCATGTAGCTGGGCTTGGTACGGTCGGTCTCGATGAACTCGCGGACCATGGCCGACGGGCACCAGACGAAGCGCTTGCCGGACAGGGCGAGGCGGAACAGCAGGTGGGTGTCCTCGCCATTGCCGTCGCCGAAGGCCACGCTGAACGGCTCGGCCGTGTTGAAACAGGTCGCTACCCGGAAGGCGGCATTGCCGCTGCCCAGGCCCTTGCCCTTCTTGCGCAGTCGCCCGAACAGGTGGATCGGCGCGTCGGCCGGCTCCTGATAGTCCAGGGTATAGCGCCAGCCTTGCGGATCCCAGGTCGGGGCCGTCCCGGATTCGAACACCGGATGCTTGGGCCCGAAGGCGGCGTCGGCGCCCGTGCGTTCCAGACAGGCGTAGAGTTCCGACAGCCAGTGCGGGTCAGGGGCTTCATCATCGTCGATGAAGGCCACATAGCGGCCGCGCGCGGCATGAATGCCGATATTGCGCACGATCGAGACATTGCGCCGGGGATCGCCCAGATAGGTCAGGGGCACGTCGGTCGTGGCCGCGAGGCGTGCGATCAGACCCTCGGCCAGCCGGTCGGGATGGTTGTCGACCACGACAATCTCGAACGGCACCCCGTCCGAGGTCTCGGACAGCAGGCAGGTCGTCAGGGTCCGCTCCAGCAGGTGGACGCGGTCATAGCTCAGCACCACCACGCTGATGGCCGGGGCCATCGCCTGCGCCTTGTCCGCACTCATACGCCCGTCCCCCGGAAGACGACGACGGCCGTGCGGGCCAGGATCTGGATGTCCAGCCACAGCGACCAGCGCCGGATATAGTCGAGGTCGCGCGCGACCCAGTCGTCATAGTCATTGATCTTGTGGCGGCCCTCGACCTGCCACAGGCAGGTGATCCCGGGCTTCACGGCCAGCTTCTGCTTCTGGAAGTCGGTGAACTGGGCGTATTCGTGCTCGCGCGGCGGGCGCGGCCCGACCAGGCTGAGATCGCCGATCAGCACGCTCCACAGCTGGGGCAGTTCATCCAGGCTGTACTTGCGCAGGAAGCGCCCGACGGAGGTGACCCGCGGATCATTGGTCAGCTTGAAGGCCGGCCCCTTCATCTCATTGCGATCCTGAAGCTCGGCCTCCATGGCCGCCGCCCCCTGGATCATGGTGCGGAACTTGAAGCCGGTGAACGGCCGCGCGTCCTTGCCCACCCAGTGACAGGCATAGAGGGCCGGACCGTGCGAGGTCATCCTCACCGCAAGCGCGATCAGGGCCAGCAGCGGGGCCAGAATCACCAGCAGCAGCGCCGACAGGACCACGTCCATCAGGCGCTTCAGGGTCTGTGCTATTCTCAACTTGGCCTCGCGACGGGAACCGGACGTAAACAGATGCTGAGCCATAGCTGTGCAAGACGCGTTCCAGCGCGACAATAAGCCGACTCTTCCATGTCAGGTATGTTGAATGCCGCCTTCGTCGACATCCGCGCCGCGAACCGACCCTGCAGAGGTCTTCTTCGCAGGCCTGCGTTTCACACCACTCTCGGTGAAAGATACCGTCGAGGCCCTGGACAGACGCCCGGCTGAAGCGCCTTTCGTCACCTTCGTCACGCCCAACGCCGAGCACGCCTGGCTGCGCCGCCACAATGACGATTTCCGGGCCTGCAGCGATGCCTGCTGGATCAGCACCAATGACAGCCGGGTGATCGGCCGGGCTGCGGCCCTGGCCGGACTGAACCTGGAGTTTGCGCCGGGGGCCTAAGTGGTCCGCGACCTGTTCGACCAGGTGATCAGGCCCGACACGCCCATCAGCGTGATCGGTGGCATGCCCGACCTGATCGAACGCCTGAAGGCCCGTTACGGCCTGACCAATCTCGCCCATCACAATCCGCCGATGGGCTTCATTCACCAGCCGTCTGCCGTGGCCGAAGCGGTCGAATTCGTGGCCAACCATCCTGCCCGGTTCGTGTTTGTCGCCATGGGCCCGCCCCAGTCCGAGCTGTTCTGCCACGCGGTCATTCGCGACGGCCGCTCAACGGGCGTGGGCCTGTGCATCGGCAGCTCGCTGTCGGTCCTGACCGGCGACTCCCGGCCCGCGCCGGACCTGATGGAGCGGACCGGCCTGGTCTGGCTCTATCGCCTGGTGAAAGAGCCCCGCCGGCTTTGGCGGCGCTACATGCGTGGCTTCTACGGCCTGGGCCTGGGCCTGCGCGACACGATCGCCATCCGTTTCGGCCTTCGGCGCGCCACCGTCGATGTCTGAGCTGGCCACGCCCCGCCGAAGGGTCCTGGACGACTGGCGGGCCAATCACGATGCTGACCGGCGGGCCGCCGCCGTCCGGTCTGACGATCTGGTCGCCCTCTGGTCCGCCGTCGTGCTGGTCCTGATGCTGCTCTACCTGATGATCGGCCAGTCGCCCTACAAGCACGAGGTCGAGCTTGACCCCCTGACCGGCGCAGCCGTGGCCTCGCCGCTGAACAGGATGATCTGGCTGGCGCTACTGGGGCTGTCGGTCCCGATCCTCTGGTTCCGGCGGGCCGAGGTGCTGACGGCGGTCCAGCGCCTGTGGCCGCTGCTGCTGATGTTCCTGTGGTTCGCGGCCACAACCCGCTGGGCCATCGACCAGCCGACCTCCGGCCGCCGCCTGTTCCTCTATGTGGTCAACCTGATCATCTGTGTGGCCCTGGTCACAGGACTGCGCGATGCCCGGCGAATGCATGCCGCCATTGCCACCGCCTGCGCCATCGTCATCATCATCGACGTGGTCTCGTGGATCGTGGCACCGGCCAAGTCGATGACCTTCCTGGGCCTGGCGGCGATCCACAACCACAAGAACACCCTGGGATCGGTGATGCTGCTCTCCGGCCTGGTGATCAGCCCCTACATCCTGTTCGAAAGACGCCTGGCCTGGCGTCTGTTCTGGGGGGCGATGTTCCTCGGCTGCGTCGCCCTGCTGATCGGCAGCAAGTCCAAGACCAGCATGGCGATCCTGGCTGTAGGCATCCTGGCCACACCGGTCATTCTGGCCGTCCTGCGTCTTCGCCTGGGGGCCCTTCAGGCCCTGCTGGCTGCCTCGCTCCTGCTTGTGGCCGGCGCGCTGTTTGGCTGGCTGACCTGGAGCTACGGCAACGGCATGGACCCCCTGGGCCCGCTCCGGAAGCTCACCTTCACCCAGCGGACCGAGGTCTGGGCCTTCGCCCTGGACGAATTTGCCAAGCGCCCGCTGACCGGTCTGGGTTTTGCCTCGTTCTGGGATGTCGATCCCAAGATCCAGCCCAGCCTGCAGACCGGCGAGTGGTTCGCCCAGCCGAACTCCTACACCAACGAGTCGCACAACGGGTACATCGACCTGCTGGTGACGACCGGCATCTTCGGCCTGCTGGGCGCGCTCTATCTGCTGGGCCGCTGGACCCTCCGGTCCCTGACCCTGATGCGACGGGGACTGATGGCCCGAACCGCGGAAGGCCGCGCCGACCTGCCCTACAGCGTCTATCTTGGCATGTTCCCGCTGGTCTTCTTCGTCCACAACTGGATGGAAAGCAGCTTCTTCACCGCCAATGCCATGTTCGGGATTGTGATCCTGCTGCTGGGCATCGATGTCGACATGCGCTTCAGGTCCGAGGCGGAAGACCCCGTCAGGCGGCGGCGCGCGCTTCCCGTGTCCGGGCCGCGACCGCTGCCACAAGGATGGCTCCCATAGCGGCCAGTTCCAGGGCCTGACCGGCCGCAGTGCCGGTGATCGCGCCGCCATAGCCGTACTGGCGCATCATCAGCAGGATCCCGCCCGCCGCCACCAGGGAGGCGGCGGTATTGGCCAGGGCCAGGGCCTTGAAGGCCCGCAGCACCTGCAGGGCCGCGCTGACCACGACCTGCCCAAAGCCAAGCGCTGCACTGATGCCCCAGAGCAGAACCATCCAGCCGTCTTCGGCATATTTTCCGCCGAACAGGTGCTCGGTGATCAGCGGCCAGGCCTCATAGATCATGAAGGTCCAGAGCACGGCGACAACCGCGCCGCCCAGCAGGGCCAGCAGGGTCGAGGCCGAAAAGGCTCGCCACTGGCCTGCATCGCGCCGCCGCGCCAGGTCCGCCCGGGCCACCATGCCCCAGGACGAGGCCAGCAGCGGGATCGGTCGCAACAGTTGCTGGGTCGCGGCCAGCGAGGCCAGGGCCGCCGCGCCGTACCAGCCCGCCACCACGAAGACGTAGAACCGGGTCAGGAGCTCGGTGCTGGAGACGCCCAGGAAGATCCACCCCGACTGCCGGGCATAGCCGCTGAAGGCGGCCAGTTCGCGGGTGCCGGGTAGCGGACCCTGACCGCGTGTGGCCAGCACCAGCCCGCCGCCACCGACCACGGCATAGGCCGCACCGAGGCTGAGCAGAATCGTATTGGCCGTCAGATGCGGCTGCAGGACCAGGGCCCCGCCCAGCAGCGGCACCACCAGCAGCAGCACAAGGCTGGTCTGAATGGCCGCCACGCCCGGCCGCCCGCGCGAAAAGGCCAGGGCCCGCACATATTGCTGCAGCAGATAGGCGGGTACAAAGAGGGTGGCGGCTACCGCGCCATAGGGACTGCCCGCCCGCAGATAGGCCAGGGCTCCGCCCAGGCTGGCGAGGGCCACGACCGCCAGAAAAACCAGGTTGACCCCGTGCATCAGCCGCTCGACCGGCAGGCGCTCGGGGGCCGTACCCTCCCCCGGACCGAGGACCTGCAGGTGGCAGACGGTCAGGGCATTCTGGAGGCTGGACAGCACAAAGCCGATGGACGCCCAGAACACGAAGCCGCCGTACTGGTCGGGGGCCACGAAGCGGATCAGCAGCAGGTTGACGCCGAAGTTCAGCAGCGACCAGATCGCCTGCTCCAGGGCCGAGATCAGATAGCGCGACATCCGTCCCCTTGGGCCATGGCTGCGGACGGCGTCCGCGCTAGTAGGTGCGTCCGCGGTTGATGCTGTAATTGAAGCTGAACGGCAAGGCACCGGTGACATATTGCCGGATGAACAGATTGACCTCGGCGATGGCGCTGCGCGGGACGAAGATCAGGTCGCCCGGCAGGATCGGGAAGTCGCCGCCGTCGGCGCCCTTGAGCGCGGCCCGCACATCTACCGTGCGCATCAGCAGCCTCGGATCGCCGGGACGCTGGCGCAGCACCACGACCTTGCCGGTCCGGGCCGTTTCCTGGAAGCCGCCGGCCGCCACGACAGCCTGGGCGACGCTGATCTGACCCTTCAGCGGCTTGATCCCAGGCTCGCGCACCTCGCCGCTGACATAGATCTGCGAGGACCCGTAGCTGGTGATCAGGGTCTCGACCTGCGGATTGCGCAGCACGCTGCCATAGGCGCGGGTCAGGGCGGCCGCCGCCTGCTCGGGTGTCATGCCCGCGACGCCCTGGCCGCTGACCAGCGGAAACACGCCCCGGCCGTCCGGTCCGACCAGGACCGAGGCATTCAGATCCGGATTGAGCAGGAAGCGCACCGCCAGTTCGTCGCCGGGCCCGATGCGGTAGCGATAGTCGTCAGGGGTCCAGGTGGCGAAGGTCACGCCGGGATTCTCGACCCGGCTACCGATGGGCATGCGATCAAAGCCGCGCGCCGACCGGGCCGGCGGGGCCGGCGGGGCCGAGGCGCAGGCCGTGACCAGCATCAGGGCGGCGAGCGCCGCCGGACGAGCCCATGACAACAAGACAACCTCCCTGGCGCCCGCTGCGCCCCGACGATCAGACTGCGCCGCGCGCATTAGAAATTCGTTCCCGCGCCTGACCGCGCCGCGTCAAAAAGCAGCACGACCGGAGCAGCAAGGGCCTTCAGCCGAAGCATTTCGGAGCGAAAGGCCAGCTTGCTGCCCATCCCCCCGGAAGTTCGTATTCCAGCGTTAGCCTTTATTAAGGTTGGGTCCGTATCGAATGGTTAACCGCGCGCGCTTTTGGCGGCGTCGATGATCGATCGAGTGTCCCTTTCTGATGAATGCTGCCGTGATCGAGCAGGGTGCCTATACCCAAAGCAGCCCTAGCGGCCGCATTCGATCGCCCTTGACCATTCGCGAAGTGCTGACGCCGGCATTCTACTATCGCCGCGAAGCCATACTGGCCTTCCTGATCCCGGTACTCCTCGCCATCGTGGCGGTGTTCCTGGCCCAGCCGGTCTATGTCGCCCAGTCGCGTCTCCTGATCCTGCTGGGCGACGACTATGTGTTCCGCACCGACGTCAGCGGTGCCGCCGGCCTGAGCTTTGACCGGGCCCAGATCGTCCATGCGGAAATGGAGATCCTGACCGCCAAGGACCTTCGTACCCGCGCCATCCAGGATGTGGGGCTGGCCAAGGTCTATCCGGCGCTGGCCGCCGAGCCGCAGGGCCTCGAAAAGGCCGCCGAACAGCTGACCAAGGACCTGACGATCGACAATGTTCCGCAGTCGAACGTCATCGAACTCAGCCTGCGCAACAAGGACGCCCAGGTCGCCGCCGACGTGCTGAACAAGCTGGTCGCCCTCTATATCGAGCGGCGTCGCTCGATCTTCGAGCAGTCGGACCTGCAGTCCGTCAACGGCCAGCGCGACCAGCTCAATCTCCGCCTGGCCGGTATCGAGGAAGAGCTGTCGAAGTTTTCGCTGGATCACGGCTTCGGGGACTACCCCTCCGAATTTGCCACCGTTCAGAGCCAGCAGGCCTCGCTGACCAGCCAGCTGCAGTCGCTGGACCAGCAACTGGCCACCCGCAGCGGTCGGGCCGCCGTGCTGTCACGCCGCCTGCAGTCAGCCCCGGCCGAGATGGACGTCTCGACCGATCGCGGCCGCTCGCAGCAGCTGGACGACCTGACCCGCAGCCTGCTGGACCTGCAGAACCAGCGCCGCGTCGCCGCCGCCCGCTTCGTCGACGGCTATCCCCTGATCGGCGACCTCGACCGCAAGATCGCCGAGGTCCAGGAGCAGATCCGCAACGCGCCGGCCCAGCAGGTCACCGCCGTCCGCCGCGCCGTCAATCCGGTCCACCAGCAGCTCGACACCGACCTGGCGAGCTCGGAAGGCGATGTGGCCGGCCTGAGGCTGGCCCGCGCCACCGCCGCCCGCGACCTCAGGGCCGCGACGACGCGCCTGGCCGAACTGGTCCGCATCGGCCCCGAATATCGCGAGCTGATCCGCAAGCGCACCATGCTGGAGGCCTCGTTCTCTGACATCGCCAAGCGCTCGGAGGACACCCAGCTGGCCGACGTGCTGTCGAAGTCCAAGGCCAATGTCCGCGTGGTCCAGGCCGCCGACGCTCCGGTCAAGGGCAAGAGCGGCCGTATGCTCCTGCTGATCGCGGGCCTGGCCCTCGGGGTCATCGCGGCCCTGGCGGTGATCCTGGTCTCGGCCGCCTTCTCGGACGTGATGATCACCCCGCGCGACGTCGAACAGAAGCTGGACGTGCCGATCATCCTGGCTGTGCCGATGGCCGCCCGCGCCGATCGCCGCCGGGGCCTCAAGGGCCGTCCCCGGACCTCGCACCTGACCTATGAAGACAGCAAGCTGCTGCTGCGCCTGCTCAGCAGCGTCGCCCCCGGCCCCGGACGGGTGATGCAGCTGGTCGCCGCCAACGGTGAGGAGGGCGTCTCCAGCCTGATGCTCGACCTGGCCCTGCTGGCGGCCGGCGACGGCTCGCGCCGGGTTCTGCTGATCGATATCGAACCGCCCGAAGGCCGGTCGGCCGCTCAGGGCCTGGCCGAGAGCGGGGCCACCCTGCACCGCCTCTCCGACAACCGGCTCAGCGTCAACGGCGGCAGCCTGCATGTCACCCTGCCGGTCGGGGCCCGCGACATGGGCGCGGCCGAGGCCCAGCTGGAAAAGACCATCGCCCAGGCCCGTCGTGACTATGACGTCGTGCTGGTCGACACCCCGGCCATGGCCCGCTCGGCCGCCGCCCTGATTGCCGCACCGATGGTCGACATGACCCTGATCGTGGTCGAGGCCGAGGCCACCCGCGCCGCCGTCGCCCGCAACCTGATCGAGCGCATCGACGCCGCCGGCGGTGAGGTGATCGGGGCTGTTCTCAACAAGCGCGGCTTCTATATTCCACGCCTGATCTATTCCTGGCTCTGAGGCTGATCCCATGCGGCAAGGTCCATCGCGCCGCGCCCTGATGGCCGGCGGCCTGTCGCTGGCTGCGGCTCCGGCCCTGGCGACGGTGCCGGCCCTGCGGGCAATGGCGGCCGAGAAGGGCCTCATCTTCGGGGCCGCGATCGAACCCGAGGCCGTCGACCGCGACTTCGGCTACGAAACCCTCCTGCGCCGCCAGTGCGCGTCGCTGACGCCCGAGAACGTCATGAAGTGGAATGCCCTGCGCCCGGCGCGGGACCAGTTCGACTTCTCGCGGGCCGATCGCTTCATGGCCATCGCCCATGACCAGGGAGCCCAGGTCCACGGGCACTGCCTGGTCTGGCACGAGGCCCTGCCCGCCTGGATCGGCGGCGACCTGACACCCCGCGACGGCCGGGCCCTGCTGACCGAGCACATCACCCGGGTCGTCGGCCGCTATGCCGGCCATATCCAGGCCTGGGATGTGCTGAACGAGCCGGTTGAACGCAATGACAGGCGCCCCGACGGCCTGCGCCTGTCGCCCTGGTTCAGGGCCCTCGGTCCCGACTACATTCCCCTCGCCTTCCATACGGCCCATGCCGCCGACCCGACCGCGACCCTGGTGCTGTCGGACTACGGCCTCGAGTATGACGACGAAAGCTGGATGGTCGAAAAGCGCGGCACGATGCTGGACCTGCTGCGCCGGCTCAAGGATGCCCGGGTGCCGGTCCACGCCCTGGCCCTGCAGGGTCACCTGATCGGCGGACGGCCCCACGCCTTCGGCTCCGGCCTGCGCCGCTTCCTGGCCGAGGTCGCGGCCCTGGGTCTGGAGATCCACATCACCGAGCTGGACGTCGATGACCGCAAGATCACCGGTGCACTGGAACGTCGCGACGGGGTGGTGGCCGAGATCTACCGCACCTTCCTCGACACGGTTCTGGACGAGCCGGCGGTGACGCGGGTCACCACCTGGGGACTCAGCGACCGCTATACCTCCAAGGCCGGCATGTTCCCGCGGCCCGACGGCCAGGGTGTACGCCCCCTGCCCTTCGATGCCGACCTGCGGCCCAAGATCGTGGTCCAGGCCCTGATAGACGCCTTTGCCGGCGCGCCGAAGCGCAAGATCCGTCGCTAGACCTAAAGCCCGTTCAGGAAGGCCACGACCTCACGACCGGCCTTGTCGCGGCTGGACTGCAGGGCCAGACCGTGATCCAGCCCCGGAACGATCTGCAGCGACAGCCCGGGCAACCCGACAAACCGCCGTCCGCCCGGTCCGAAGTGGGACACCACCATGTCGAGCGACGGGTCCTCGGCCCCGACGATGAGACGAACCACACCACCGCGCGCCGAGAGCTCGCCGATCCGGGCTTTGACCGCAGCCTCCGGCGTCGCCCCCAAGCGGGCCGCCAGCCGGGCCTGCAGCCGCAGGCGAAGCGTGCGCAGGATGGCCGGCACATCGATGCCGCCCCTCAACAGGCGGGTCCAGGTCGAGACCTGGCCCAGGCGCTGCAGATAGGCCTGGGTCGAGCGGCCCTCGTCACGGTCCCCAACCGCCAGCGAGGTTCCGGACCGCCAGGCCAGGATCACCGTGTTGATCGCAAAGACCCCGGCGATCCGGGGATCGTCCAGCGCCGCATGCAGCGCGTGATAGCCGCCGGCACAGACCCCGCCGACCACGATCTTCTGGGCACCGAGTCCCTGCAGCAGGGCTATGGCCGCATCGAAGTCGGGCTTGCGTGACGTCTCATAGACATGGCTGCGGACCGCACCGTCCGCGGCCGGACTGTCGCCCAGGCCGGCGAAATCGAACCGCAGCGACATGACCCCTTCGCGGGCCAGGGCCCGGGCGGTGGCCGTGGCAAAGCCGCCGATCCCGGCGCGCGGATCGCCACCGGTATTGCACAGCACGACAGCTTTGCCCGTAGGTACACCGTCCTCGGGGAAGCAGATCACACCCCGAAGTCCGGCCCCGAAGGTCACCGGGCGCTCGATCGCGCCGGCCGGATAGAGCGCGGCGAGATCGTCCGGCCGTGTCTGGCCGGTCGCATCCCGTTCCGGGAAATGCTCGCCCAGCCAGCTGATGACCCGGTCGAACAGCTCGCGGGGGGCCAGATTGCTGTGAGAGTCGTCAAACAGGGCGGCAAAGCCGTCGAAGGGCACCACGGTGACACGACCGCCGTCGAGGGCCAGCGCCTCGCCCAGCTTGGCCGTCGCCGGGTTCTGGGCCGCCAGCAGCAGCGGCCGCCCCCGGCTCTCCAGGGTCCGAAGGTCGATGCCGGTGATGGCGGCGGCCGTATCGCCCGACAGGACCAGACCGTCGGCGTCGATGCCGCTGCAGACCGCGCCCACCGTGGTCGGGGCCAGCACCGCCGTGGCCAGTTTCAGCTCGCGCAGCCAGGGACCGCCGCGCACGACGGGGGCCAGCAGGACCAGGCCGTCCGCGAGCTCCGCCGACAGGGCCGCCAGGGTCGCGCCGAAGCGCAGGCCGGCCAGCACGACGCGTTTGACGCCGGTCCGTTCACGGAGGGCAGCAACGGCGGCCCTCACGCCGTCCAGCCAGACCGGCAGGGCATCGGCCTCGGGGGTCTCAAGATCGAGCGAGTCACCCGTGCCGAGATGGTCGGCGCAGGGTCACGACTCCGGCCGACGCCAGGTCCTCGGCCAGCAGGCGCAAGGGCAGATGGGCGCAGCGCGCGTCCCGGCCCAGCGGCGAACACACCACCACCCCGACCTCGCGGGCTCGATCCGCGTCCGGCGTATGCAGCCAGCCGGCATGGCCCTCAAAGGCAATGGCCAAGGTGGCCGAAGGGGTGGCCGGTTGCGGCGGTTTCACGGCCTTCGGCCGGAGCTCAGTCTGCAGCGCGGTCATGGAAGAGCCCCAGGCGCGGCTTCTGGGCCAGGAGCAGCTGGGCCGCCCCTTCGCGCATGCGCTCGTTGGCGATCATGATCGGGGCCGAGTGCAGGTCACGGACATGGCGGGCGACACTGTAGGGGCCCTGACGGGCATAGCCGGCGAAGCCGCAGATCGACAGGGCGATCTGGGCGACCTCCAGGCAGGTTTCCCCGACACTGGTCTTGAGATTGTTGTCGGCGGCGACCTCGGCAAAGTCGGGGCTCCTGACGGTCTTCCAGTCGAAGGCCGCGATCGCCGTACGCACGCGGGCTTCGGCCATCTGCAGCTTCTCGACCGCTTCGGCCAGGCGCAGGGCCCCGGCGGGCAGCTCGGTCGACCCGGCCTTGCGTCGGCTGCGGACACAGGCCCGGGCCCGGGCCACGGCATCGGCGGCGATGCCGGTCCAGACCGCGCCCCAGAGAATGTGCGAGACCGGGGCCATGGTGGTCCCGGCGATCTCGCCGAACGGCACGGGCACGACCTGCGCCGTCTCGCCGGCACCCGTCAGCACAAAGGCCCCGCTGCCGGTACCGCGCATGCCCATGGAGTCCCAGGCCTCACCGGCTTCGAGCTGGAAGTCGTCGCCTTCCAGCACGACCAGCGACTGGTCCCCGGCCGAGGCCTCGGGATGGGCGCGGGCGGTGACCAGGATGACGTCGGCATCGGCCGCATAGGAGATGGCGCTGGCCTGCTTGACGACACTGAAACGGCCGCCACCCGAAACCACCGCACAAAGGCTGCTGCGCAGATTGCCGCCAATCCCGACCTCGGAGGTGGAGGACGCCAGCAGCAGTTGCTGGTCAATGATCCGGCGCAGGAAGGCGTCGTGCCAGGGGGCCCCGGCCGCATGGCGGGCCAGGCAGGCGACCTGGATATGGTGCATGGCCAGGATCATGCCGGCGCTGCTGCAGGCTCCGGCGAGGGCGTAGCAATCGGCAGCGACCCGGGCCAGCGAGGTTTCGGCGGGATCGGCCAGTACGCCGAGTGCACCATGGGCGCGCAGGGCCTCAAACGCCTCGACCGGGAAGCGGCCTTCGCTGTCCACGCTGGCCGCAGCCGTCCGGGCCGCTTCCAGAACCTGGGGCGACAGAGGTGTCCAGCCGGAGGTCCCGGTGTCGGCGAGCGTCTTCAAGGCCGGCGCCTGCATGTCGTTCTGTCCCTGTCTGATCCGTGCCGGGTCGGTGAGGCTTCCTTTAGCGTATCGGCCCTGACCGCACAGATCCTTTTGGACCCTGCGGGTGTGCCGGTTTGCATCAGTTCAGCCTGCCCTGCCCGGGCATTCAGCAGCGCAGGTGCAAAGCCCGGGCCAGCCCTGCAGTCCGTGAAGAACCCTGACAAGCTGGATTAAGACTTGGCTTACCATTATCGCACAGCACTATTTTACATCTATAAAGGATACTGCGCTCCACCTCCCCGTTGGATATCGAAGGCTGATCATGATTGAGCAAGTGCGTGGACTGGTGGCAGATCATGGCGGTCTGGCCGTCGATGTGGCCACCCTGGCCGAGGACACCGACCTCTATCGCGCCGGCATGAGCTCCTTTGCCTCGGTGCAACTGATGCTGGCCCTCGAAGAGACCTTCGACATCGAGTTCCCGGAAACCATGCTGAGCCCGAAGACCTTTTCGAGCCTCGGCGCGATCCAGGCGGCTGTTCAGCAGCTGACCGGCGCGACGGCCTGACCCGACCGTTTCCTCAAGCTCCCGGAACCTTGCCCATGGACGCCCAGCCGGACGCCCCCGTCGATACCAAGGCCGCCTATCTCAAGGACCTGCTCGGCGCAGGCCTGCTGATCGATACCGGCGTGCCCGGGGTCTATGGCCGCAGCGGGGTGTTTGAAGACGTCATCACCCGCTTCGAAGCCATGGTGACGGCCGCCGGCGAAGGCCAGGCCGAGGTCATGCGCTTTCCGCCCGGCATGAACCGCGCCCACTTCGCGCGCAGCGGCTACATGAAGAGCTTCCCGCAGCTGGCCGGGGCGGTGCACAGCTTCTGCGGCGACAGCCATGCCCACAACGACCTGCTGCAGGCCATCGAAGGCGGCCAGGACTGGACCGGAGGTCTGACCGGTACCGACGTCGTCCTGACTCCGGCCACCTGCTATCCGCTCTATCCGGCGGTCGCGGCCCGGGGCGTGCTGCCGTCCGACGGCGGCCTCTACGACCTGCAGTCCTACTGCTTCCGGCACGAGCCCTCCAATGACCCGGCCCGCATGCAGCAGTTCCGCCAGCGCGAATATGTGCGGATCGGCAGTCCCGACCAGGTGCTGGAGTTCCGCCAGCTCTGGCTGCAGCGCGGCCAGGCCCTGATCAACCGGGTCGGCCTGCCCTACCAGCTGGAGATCGCCAGCGATCCGTTCTTCGGCCGGGGCGGCAAGCTGATGGCCATGGCCCAGCGCGAACAGCAGCTGAAGTTCGAACTGCTGGTGCCGATCACCAGCGTCGAGCAGCCCACAGCCTGCCTGAGCTTCAACTATCACCAGGACCATTTCGGCCAGACCTGGGGCATTGCCACCGACGACGGTAGCGTGGCCCACACCGCCTGCGTCGGCTTCGGCCTCGAACGGATCGCGCTCGCCCTGTTCAAGCACCATGGCCTCAACGTCAAAGCCTGGCCGGCCAGCGTGCGTGAAGCCCTGTGGGGGTGAACCTGCCCGCCTGCTTCCCCGGCCTGACCCCGGAAAGCCATGTCCGCCACCGGCTGCACGCCCAGGACCGGATGTGGCCCGAGACCAACTGCTTCGTGGATCTGTGGATCGAGGTAGTGGCCGCCATGGGTGCCGCGCCCGAGGCGATGTTCGGCTTCACCGTCACCCAGGACTTCGAAGGCGACCACTTCACCTTCTTCAAGACCCCGACCGAAGACCTTGAGGCCCTGTACGGCGTCTCGGTGCAGGAGCTGGCGGTCTATGACGCGATCAGCGGGCACGCCGCTGTCCAGCTGGCCCGCGGCCGTCTGTGCCTGATCGAGGTCGACAGTTTCTTCCTGCCCGACACCCGGGCGGTGTCCTATCAGCTGGAACACGGCAAGACGACGATCGGGGTCAACCGCCTCGATGTTGCGGCCCGGACGCTGGAATACTTCCACAACGGTGGCTATTTCGGCCTCGAGGGCGATGATTTCGACGGCCTGTTCCGTGGCTATGCCCACGACACGACGCCGTTCCTGCCCTATGCCGAGTTCGTCAAGTTCGGAGATCATCCGATAACGGATGAACGCGAAATCGCCCGCACCCTACTCGTGCGGCGACTGGCCCAAAGCCCGACGGCCAACCCGGTTGCGGCCTTCCAGGCGGTGCTGGCCGAACAGGCCGAAGCCGTGGCGGCGCGCGAACCGGCCTACTTCCACAAATACGCCTTCAACACCCTGCGCCAGGTGGGGGCCAATTTCGAACTGCTGGCCGATCACCTGCTCTGGCTCGAGCCTGAACATGCGGCGGCGGCCCATGCCCGGCGGATCGCCGAAGTCGCCAAGGTCGCCCAGTTCCAGCTGGCGCGAGCCTGCGCCCGCAAGCGCTTCGACACCCTGCCGGCGGCGATCGCCCCGGCGGTTGAGGCCTGGGACGCCCTGTTCGACCAGCTGCACCGGCGGGCCTGAGCGTGGCGCGCGTCCTGTCCGCCAGCGGGCAAGGCCAGGTCGCCCTGTCCGACGGCTGGACCCTGTGCCTGACCCCGGCGGGGGCCTGCGTCTCACCGTCCGAGGCCGCCGGCCTGACCGACTGGGTCCCCGCCGCCGTTCCCGGCACCACCGCCGCAGCCCTGGCGGTCGCCGGGCGCTTTGATCCGAACGCCCCGACACCGCTGCACGACCAGGACGTCTGGTGGCGGCTGCCGCTGGCCGAAACGGGCCCGCGCCGGCTTGAGTTCCAGGGCCTGGCCACCCTCTGCGAGGTCTGGCTGGACGGGAAGCGGATCCTGGACTCGGACTCGATGTTCGAGCGCCACCTCATGCCGGTCGAGCTGTCCGCCCCCCAGACCCTCTGGCTCTGCTTCCGGGCCCTGACCGAGCGGCTGGAGCGCAAGCTTCCCCGCGCCCGCTGGCGGCCCCGGATGATCCCGCGCCAGGGCTTGCGCGGCCTCCGCACCACCCTGCTGGGCCAGATGCCCGGCTGGACCCCGGCCATCGAGGCCGTCGGTCCCTGGCGTCCGATCCTCTGCACCACCCCCGGCCCGCCGTCCCTGGTCGAGAGCGACCTCCAGGCCCGACTGGACGGCGAGACCGGCCAGCTGTCGGCCCGCCTGGTCGTGGAGGGCGCGACCGACGCCCCGGTCCTGTCCTGCGCCGGACGGTCGGTGACCCTGACCCGTGACGTCGACGGGGCCTTTACCGGCACCCTCGACCTGCCCGGCATCGCCCCCTGGTGGCCCCATACCCATGGCGAGCCGGCCCTGCACGCCGTCAGTGTCCGGATCGGCGAGACCGTCTTTGACCTGGGCCGCACCGGCTTTCGCCAGATTGCCTGTGACACGGGCGCGGACGGCACCGGTTTTGGCCTGACGGTCAACGGCCAGAGTGTCTTCTGTCGCGGAGCGGTCTGGACCACCGCCGACATCCTCGGCCTGCCCGGCACGCGCGAGGCCTATGCGCCCTGGCTGGCCCTGGCGCGCGAGGCCGGGATGAACATGCTGCGGATGAGCGGCACCGGAGCCTATGAGAGCCCGGCCTTCTTCGAGCTGTGTGGCGAGCTGGGCATCCTGGTCTGGCAGGACTTTGCCTTCGCCAATTTCGACTATCCGGTCGCCGACCCCGCCTTTGCCGAGCAGGTGGCGCGTGAGGCCGACAGCCTGCTGGACCGGCTGCAGCTGTCGCCGTCTCTGGTGGTGCTGTGCGGCGGCAGCGAGGTGCACCAGCAGGCGACCATGATGGGCCTGAAGCCCGCCCAGACCGCCAGCCCGCTCTATGACGAGATCCTGCCCCAGGCCGTGGCGCGCCGGCGGCCCGATACCGTCTATGTCCGCAACTCACCCTATGGCGGCCCGCTGCCGTTTTCGCCCGGCACCGGCGTCGCGCACTATTTCGGCGTCGGCGCCTATCGGCGCCCGCTGGAGGACGCCCGCCGCGCCGGGGTGAAGTTCGCCAGCGAATGCCTGGCCTTCGCCAATGTCCCGGACGCAGCGACGCTGAAGGCGGGCTTGCCCGGTGTGGGCCCCGGCGAAGCGGCCTGGAAGGCCCGCACGCCGCGCGACCTCGGGGCCGACTGGGATTTCGAGGACGTCCGCGACCACTATCTGGCCCTGCTGCACGGGGTCGATCCCGCCGCCCTGCGCGACCGTGATCCGGCCCTTTATCTGGACCTGTCGCGCGCCGTCACCGGCCAGGTGATGGAAGCCACCTTCGCCGAGTGGCGCCGGGCTGGCTCGGTCTGCCGCGGAGCCCTGATCTGGACCTTCCAGGACATCGTGGCCGGCGCCGGCTGGGGCGTCATCGACAGTCTCGGCCGCCCCAAGCCCGCCTGGCATGCCCTGAGGCGCGCCTTCCGGCCGCTGCATCTGGGCCTGACCGACGAGGGCGGCGACGGCCTGGCCATCCATCTGGTCAACGAAACCGCCGAGGCGCTGGACCTGGAGCTGGAACTGACCTGCCTGCGGGAAGGCGCGACGCCGGTCCTTACCGCCCGCCGGGCCCTGAACCTTGCTCCGCGCGCGGCGGAAAGCCTGTCGGCCTTCGAGGTCATTGGAGCCTTCTTCGACATCACCTATGCCTACCGCTTCGGTCCGCCGGGCCACGACACCACCGTGGTGCGCCTGCGCCGGGCGGGCGAGACGGCGGTGCTGCGGGAGGCCGTGCATTTCCCGGCCGTGACCGGCTCGCTGGAACCAGCCACGGTCGAAGCGGCGCTGGAAGAGGGTCCTGGCGGGACCTGGCAACTCACCGTGCAGACCGACCGGGTCGTGCGCATCGCCTGGCTGCAGGTCGACGGCTACCGGGCCGACGATGACTGGCTGTGCCTGCCCCCTGGCCCGGCCCGGACCCTGATCCTGACCCCGGAGGGCCCGAACAGGGCTCCGCCGCAGGGCGCGATCTTGGCTCCGGGCGGGCGGGTCCTTTGTCGCTTCGGCTAAAGCGACGGAACGGTCGTCATCGCCCGTTAAAAGCCTGAGTTGAGCCCCGGAGTTTCCCACATGCGTTCCGCCGCCAAGGCCCCTGCCCTCCTGCTTCTGCTTTGCGGCCTGATCGGCCTGGCGGCGACCACCGCCGAGGCCCGCCAGGACCGGCCCCGCCTGCGGGCCATCGCCCAGCGCCTGCAGGAAAAGCGCGCCGGCGATGAGCGGCCCGTCGACCTGCAGGCCATCCTGCCCGGGGCCCGCAAGCTGACCCAGAGCTATGGCACCGACGACAGGCAGCAGATCGATGTCTACCTGCCCCCGAAGGCGCAGAATGCCCCGATCCTGATCATGGTCCACGGCGGGGCCTGGAAGCTCGGCGACAAGGCCAATGCCGGGGTGATCGAGAACAAGCTGAAGCACTGGCTGCCCAAGGGCTTCATCGTGGTCAGCGTCAATTACCGCCTGCTGCCCGAGGCCATGGCCGACGAGCAGGCCAGGGACGTGGCCGAGGCCGTCAAATGGGTCCAGGCCTATGCCGAGGACTGGGGCGGTTCGGAACAGAAGATCATTCTGATGGGCCATTCGGCCGGGGCGCATCTGGTCGCCCTGCTGTCGGCCCGCCCCGAGCAGGTCGGCCGTCCGTGGGCCGGAACCGTGGTGCTCGACTCGGCCGTGCTCAAGGTCTCCGACGTGATGGGCAAGCCGCATCAGGGCTTCTATGACGAGGCCTTCGGCAGCGATCCCGCCGCCTGGGCCGCCGTCTCGCCGATGGACCAGTGGAGCCCGGCCGCCGTGCCGATGATGCTGGTCTGTTCCAGCCAGCGTCCGGACCGCCCCTGCGCCGCCGCCGAGGCCTTCCAGGCCAAGGCCAGGGCCGCCGGGCGGCCCATGCCGGTCCTGCCCCAGGCCCTCAGCCATGGCGAGATCAACCAGACCCTGGGCCTCGACAGCCCCTATACCGCCGCCGTCGACGCCTTCATCGCCGGACGCCTGGGCCGGCGCTGATCGCGCACGCGACGTCGTGAAAGTTCCACGAAACAGGCTATAAGGGCTTCATGCCCGCCGATGACGCCGCCGCCGCCCAGAGCACCGCCGCCCAGCCCGCCTCCGCCAGCAAGTTCGGGGAAGGCTTCGTCTGGGACGCCTGGTATGTGGCCTGCCTGTCGCCCGACCTGAAGCCCGGCAAGAAAGAGGCCCGCGAATATCTGGGCGAGCCGGTGCTGATCGGCCGCACGCGCGCCGGCCAGGCCTATGCCATTCGCGATATCTGCCCGCACCGCGCTGCGGCTCTGTCGGCCGGGCGGGTCTTTCACGAGAAGGACGGCACAGACAGCGTCGAGTGCCCCTATCACGGCTGGCGTTTCGGCTCCGACGGGGCCTGCACCGCCATCCCGTCGCTCACCGCCGACAGCGATTTCGACATCAGCAAGGTGCGGGTGCGCCGCTATCCGATCGTCGAACAACAGGGGCTAGTCTGGATCTGGATGTCGTCCGACGCCCGCTTCGACGGCGAGCCGCCCGAGGCCCCGCCGGTCATACCCGGCATTGTCGGCGGCAAGCCCAAGCTGGTCGACCATCTGGACTATGACATCCATATCGACCACGCGGTGCTGGGCCTGATCGATCCGGCCCACGGCCCCTATGTGCACCAGCAGTGGTGGTGGCGCACCACCGCCAGCCAGCACGAAAAGAACAAGCGCTTCGCCCCGTCGGAGGCCGGTTTCACCATGGTGCGGCACGAGCCGTCCAAGAACTCCAAGGCCTATGCCATTCTCGGCGGCGAGCCCCTGACCGAGATCACCTTCCGCCTGCCCGGCCTGCGCTGGGAGCATGTGACGGTGGGGCAGAAGCAGGTGCTGGCCCTGTCGGCCATGACCCCGATCAATGCCCACAAGACACGCATGAACCAGATCATGTGGTCCGATCACTGGGCCTTCACGGCGCTCTACCCGATCATCCGCGTCGCGGCCCGGGCCTTCCTGCGTCAGGACGGCCGGATCGTCGAGGTCCAGACCCCGGGCCTGAAGGCCAATCCGCCGCTGATGTGGGTGGGTGACGCCGACCAGCAGGCCCGCTGGTATCACCAGTGCAAGCGCGAATGGAACGCCAGCCGTCGCGAGGGCCGCCCGTTCGTCAATCCGGTCCAGGACCAGATGCTGCGGTGGCGGACCTGACAGGGGCTTTCCAAAGGTTTCCCGTCATCCCGCGCTTCATGCGCGGGACCCATGGTCGAGTTTGCCCTTGAGGGGATCCTTCCGCGCCGCACGTGCGGTGGATAGATGGGTCCCGCGCACAGGCGCGGGATGACGGGGTCAGGTATGGCGCAAAGTGTGAACGTCTACGGTCGCCGCCTGACCTCCGCCCTCACCACCCTGCCCTCGGCGCAAGGCTGGGCACTGAGCCTCGGGATCGCCCTTGCCACCCTGACCGCCATGGCCGCGATCGGCTTTCTGTCTGGCCTCTATCACCTGACCCCTACCCAGCCGGGCCTGGCCCTGCGGCTGCTGACCGTGATCATTGTTCCGGCCCTGGGCGAAGAAGCGGTGTTCCGGGGCCTGCTGATGCCGGGGCCAAACGAGACCGGTCGACCGGCCCTGGCGATCGCGATCTCCACAACGCTCTATGTGCTCTGGCACGCCGTCGAGGCCCTGACCTTCCTGCCGAACGCGGCGGGCGTGTTCCTGCGGCCGGACTTCCTGCTGTGCTGCGCGGTGCTGGGCATCGGCTGCGCCCTGCTGCGCTGGCGCACCGGCTCGCTGTGGCCCGCCGTGATCCTGCACTGGCTGCTGGTGGTGATCTGGCAAACCTGGCTGGGCGGGGTCAGCGCGCTAGGCTGAGAAAGCAAAAAGCCCGCCTGGCCGGGGGCCAGGCGGGCTCTGCCGTGGAGCGCGACTGAGGGACGGGACGTCGCGCCCCAGACCTCAGTGCGCCTTAGGCGCGGTAGACATAGGCGCTGCTGACATAGCCGACGCCGACGCCGTCCTGGCCGACCAGGATCCAGCGGCCGTCGCGGGTGCGGCCCAGAGCCTGGAAGGTCTGGCCCGCTTCAACGCCGCCGACCTTCTCGCCACGGGTCGAGGCCGAGGCGCGCAGGTTCAGGTTCGAGCGGGCGACGTACTTGCCCTTGATCTTGGTCACCGGCTGGGCGTCGACCGTCGTGGCGAAGTTGACGCCATAGGCCTTGTAGGCGCCGCCGGCGTTGTTGGCGGCTTCCGACTTCTGCATCGAGCAGCCGACATAAGAGCCCGCGCCCGCGCCGATCACCGCGCCGATGGCGGTGCCGGTGCCCTGGTCGTTCTTGGCCAGGTTCGAGCCGGCCGCCGCGCCCAGCAGGGCCCCGATCACGGCAGCGGTTTCCTGCTTCTTGCCGGAAGCCTTGCAGCCGACGACGCCGCCCAGGCGCTGTTCGACGGCGAAAGCCGAGGGAGCCGTGACCAGGGTCAGGGCGCTGGCGGCCAGGCCCAGGGTCAGGGCGGCGGTCTTGATCTTGCTGGTGATGGTCATGGTCGTAAGTCCTTCGTCCCGTTTGAAAGTCACCGGGGTCATCAACCCCGTGAGACAGACCATGACAGGGTGAAGCTGAACGCTGCCGTGGACCGGACGGACAGAATTCGTTCATGTTGAAAAAAGTTTGCGGACGCCGGGCCTGCCCCGCGCCGGCTTGCTCGCGGGAGGGCTGCGGCTAAGGTGGCTCCGCAACGTCAGCCGTCGGGAATGCCATGTCGCTCAAGTCCACGTCCGTCGCAGCTGCGCTGACCCTGACCGCCCTTGCCACTCTTTCCGGCTGCGACAAGGCCCCGGGCGCAGCCCAGCCGCCGGCCGAAGCGGCCAAACCCGTCGCGGCGGCCGGCCCGGCCTCGCCGGCCGCCCCAGACGCGGCATCGGCGGAAGGCCCCCAGGACTCCGAACGCGAGGACGGGCTCAAAAGCGAAGCCAAACTGCTGAACACCCTGGGCCAGCCGGGGGCCCGCCAGGGCTCGACCCTGACGCTGCAGCACAACGGCAAGGCCGCCCTGGTCCTGACCGACGACGAGGAAAGCTACAACCTGCTGACCGCCGTCATCCAGGTGCCTACCGCCAACGGCGTGCAGACCGTCTATGAGGTCACCACGACCTATGTCGCTTCGCCCGATGGTCCCTCCAGCACCTTCTATGACGTGCGGGGCGTTGCCATCGAATCCTACGAGGGCTACGGCCAGTGGCGGGGCGCGGTGTTCGCCGTCGCCGACCAGGAGCAGACCTACGGCATCGGCGACGACGGCCGCGTCAGTGGCCGGCTGTTCGACTGGTCGAGCAAGCCGCACCGCAAGTTCGACTTCAAGTCGCGCTGCCAGCCCAAGGCGTGGGTCAGCGACACCGAGATCAAGGGCGTCTGCACCCGGCCGACCCAGGTGGACGGCAGCGAGGACGTGGGCGAGGAAGAGATCGACGCGGTCTATACGCGCGTCGGGCCCAACGCCTGGCGCCTGCGCGAACTGCAGGCCCCGAAGGGCAAGCTGAAGGCTTTCGATAACAACCCGCCGACCGCCTATGACGAGACGGTCAGCGGCGAACCCTATTCCGGAAACCCGTAGCCACCGGAACAGGGCGATCCGGGATCAGGCCCCCAGGGCGTAGGGGCCGCTCTTGTCGAGGGCGGTCTTCCAGGCCGGGCGGGCGTGCATGCGCTCGATCCAGGCGGCCATGTGCGGATAGTCGGCCAGCTTGCCCATGGCCTTGGCGACCTCGGGCACGAAGCTCATCTGGATGTCGGCCCCGGTCAGGCTGTCGCTGACAAAGAATTCGCGACCGGCCAGGCTGTCATTGACGAAGCTCAGGTGGTTGGCGATCTCGGACTGGATGCGCGGATGCAGCGGCGCGCCGGCCTCGCCCAGCCGGCCGACATACATGTTGAGCATCAGGGGCAGCATGGCCGACCCCTCGGCATAGTGCAGCCACTGCTGGTAGCGGTCATAGTCGGCCGAGGCCGGATCGGGGGCCAGCCGGCCCTCGCCGTGGCGACGGATCACATAGTCGATGATCGCGCCGGACTCGATGACCGTCAGGTCGCCGTCCACGATCACCGGCGACTTGCCCAGCGGATGAATGTCGGTCAGCGACGGCGGGGCCAGGCGGGTCTGCTTGTCGCGCGTGTGGAAGACGATCTCGTAGGGCACGCCCAGTTCTTCGAGCAACCACAGGATGCGCTGCGAGCGGGACTCATTGAGG
>Ga0187845_1000482_pt1 | contig 23589 bp, 9 predicted proteins | sample SpaLakP09_SKY_68_FD_134515 | JGI IMG/M metagenome (GOLD analysis project Ga0187845, IMG submission 134515) | Oligotrophic lake water microbial communities from Sparkling Lake, Wisconsin, USA - SP09_SKY_68 | ecosystem: Environmental > Aquatic > Freshwater > Lake | place: USA: Sparkling Lake... | reverse complement strand
CAAGAATATACTATAAAGTGTTCAAGAATATACTATAATGTGTTCAAGAATATAATGTATTGTATAACTGTTTTTTATATTCCAAATCGTTTTTGCGGTTTTTAACCTCTTCATTTTTCAGATAAACATTAAAACCAGCGTTTAAATCCGCCAATGTTATTTTTCTTTTTTCGGTTTCGTCTTTACAAAAAACACGTCGGCTGTGTGCTATCTTTGTTTTTGCTAAAATTGTTTCAATATCTCGACCATAATATTTGAAATACTCCTTTTTATTATGAAACCATTCCGCGTTTATTTGCGAATTCTCTTCGCATTCCCATCCAATTTCCTTGACCATTTTCAAAAAAATATGATACAAATCCGTAGCATTATATTCATCTGTTTTAAAACGCCAAGTAAATCGCGATTCTAAACCTTGATTAAAGACAAAAAAACAATCTTGTAATTCTTTTTCATATCCAGCAATAATAACCATCAGATTATCCTTGTTGTCACTTAATGCTTCACATAATGTATCAATACATTCTTTGGCAAAACTATCTTTTTTCTCCGCATTCCCCAGTGCATAAGCTTCGTCTATAAAAAGAACCCCTCCTAACGCTTCTTTAATAACTTCGCTCGTTTTTATAGCAGTCTGGCCTAAATAACCGGCAACTAAATCGCTTCTCGTTACCTTTTTAAAGGTACCTTTTGATAAGACACCAATTTTACTATATATTCGACCCATTATTTTTGCAATTTCCGTTTTACCAGTTCCAGGGGGTCCGTAAATGACCGTATGCATAAAATCGCCACTCGTATTTTTATTTTTATGTAATTCCTGGACAAAATACAAAATTTGGTCGACAATATTATTTTTTAAACTGTTCATGCCGACCATTTTATCCAAATCTTCTAGCGGAGTTTTAATATCGTGCAAAGCCTGCATATTTATATTATATTTAATGCTGGGGTTTACTTTATACAATTCAATCAGTTTCAAAATATCCGCAATATCATTGATTTCAGTATCAATATGTATCGTTTCTTTTATTTCCAGTGGCGGAAAAATGGGTGTTTCAATTTTAATGGGTTCTACATATGGTTTGCTGTCTTTTTTATTGATGTCTTTATTGATAGTCTTAATAATGTCTTTAAAGTGCATTGTTTTATGACTCGTAATGTCTTGATAATAATTAGGATCAATATTTTTTATACAACAAGAATCCGTTACAGTGAATCCAGTAAAATTTCTAGTGGAATAATTATTTGTATTATATTTTTGAGTAATTTGTTCAACGATTTTATCTATGGTGTCATTTTCAGAAAGACCCGGCGTTGTATTAGGCGACGAAATAGGGTCTTTGATATTCAACGCGAAACTATCTAAGGTGGATAAAAATTTGTTGTAATTATTAATTCTAGTAGGGTCCAATATATTTCTTTTTCTGGTGTACAACATTTACTTTATTTTATTCCTCGGTTATATTTATATTATTTATGATTAGTTATTATTTACGATTTTTTTACGAAAATTTGCCTCCATATTTCGTCTATATAATTGTTGTGTTCATATAAATATCTATATATAGCAAAACAATTTAAAAATAAATTGATATAAAAAATAGGTGAAAATGATATCAAATAAAAACGCTTACGAACTCACTGATTCTCATTTCAAAATGACTGAAGAAATTATGACAAAAGAAAGAATGAATGAAGAAAGAATGACTGAGGAAAAAATGGATGTGACTAAAGAAGAATTATTTGATATCGAAAATGAACAATACATAGAAACCCCTTGGAATATTATTGAATCCTATTTCCGTGGGCAACATTTGGAACGCTTTGTCCGACATCAATTGGAATCTTATAACAATTTCGTTGGATATCAAATTATCAAAACAATCGAAATGTTTAATCCAGTACATATTGCATCAGAGCAAGATTTCGACCCTGTCTCCAAAAAGCATTCCCTAGAAATTTTCATTACTTTTGAAAACTTTCATATTTATAGACCACAAATTCACGAAAACAATGGAGCTATTAAATTAATGTTTCCCCAAGAAGCGAGACTCCGAAATTTTACCTATGCTTCTTCCACCACCGTTGATATTAATATAAAATACGTGGTTCGCAATGGTCCAAACCTAGACAATGTCCAAACCTTTTATAAAACATTACCAAAGGTCCACATTGGCAAATTACCCATTATGTTAAAATCCAACATTTGCGTATTAAATCAATATAAACATTTTGAAAATACCCAAACTGGCGAATGCAAATATGATGCTGGCGGCTATTTTATTATAAATGGTTCTGAAAAGACTGTATTGGGTCAAGAGCGCGCTGCAGAAAACCGTGTCTATTGTTTTAATATTTCCAAGAATGACACCAAATACACCTGGAAAGCGGAAATCAAGTCCGTCCCAGATTTTAAATGTATTTCTCCCAAACAAATTAATATGATGATTTCCTCTAAAAACAATGGGTTTGGTAATGCTATTTGCGTCGAATTGCCGCGTGTAAAACAACCAATACCTTTATTCATTGTATTTCGCGCACTAGGTATTATTTCCGATAAAGAAGTTTGCGAGAAAATCCTATTGAATATTGCAGCTGATAAAAATAAAGAAATGCTGGAAGCCTTGCAAGCATCTATTATTGAAGCCAACAAATATATTACGCAAGAAGAGTGCATTCGATATATTACTGGTTTTGTCATGTATACCCCCATCAATATGGATAAGGAAACGGGTATTAAAAAGAAACACGAATTTACCCTAGAAATTTTGAACAATGATTTATTTCCACATTGCCATACTATGGAGCAAAAAATCTATTTCCTCGGATATATGGCAAATAAGTTATTGTTGGCTTCCTTTGAAATCATCAAACAAGACGACAGAGATTCTTATTTGAACAAACGTATTGATTTAACAGGAACGCTGCTCAATAATCTCTATCGAAATTATTTCAATAAACTAGTGAAAGATATGGAGAAGCAAATTATTCGCGAAATCAATACTGGTTCTTGGAAATCAACGGATGATTATGAAAATATTATAAATTTGACCAACATATATAAAATTATCAAATCAACTACCATTGAAAATGGCATAAAACGCGCTTTATCTACTGGGGACTTTGGCATTAAACACACCAACTCGAATAAAGTAGGCGTAGCACAAGTGTTGAACCGTTTGAATTACGTTTCTAGTTTAAGTCATGCTCGAAGAGTATCCACACCCACCGATAAAAGTGGTAAATTGATTCCTCCGCGTAAATTACACAACACCAGTTGGGGCTTCTTATGTCCCGCGGAATGTTTCGATCCAGAAACACCAATTTTGATGTGGGATGGTAGTACGAAACGAGCTCATGATATAGTCGTTGATGATGTTCTTATTGATGACCTAGGAAATCCAACAAAAGTTCGCACTACTTGTTCGGGATTTAAAAATATGTATGATGTGATTCCAGACAAATCAAATTTCCTCAAACATAGAGTCACAGATAATCATATTTTAACCCTTAAAATACGTGGACATAAAGTTATTAGAAATTCAAATAGAACAGATAGAAAATATACACATATCGTAGAATTTCTGAATCGCGAAGAAATGAAACTTCAAGAAAAATATTTCAACTCATTAAATGAAGCAGAAGAATTTATAAATACATTTGAAGACGACGATACACTAGATATCACAATTGAAAAATATTTAAAATTAAACAAGAGAACAAAAGACAGTCTGGTTCTTTTCAAAGTAGAAGGCATTCATTGGACAAAAAAAGAAGTTGAAATGGATCCTTATTTGCTTGGTATGTGGTTAGGCGATGGGCTTAGCGATGGAACTGGGTTTGCTTTGAATTATAAAACAGACCATGAGACACTTGCTTATTGGGAAAAATGGGCTGAAGAAAATGAAGCACATATTACAAAAGGTAAAAGATACAGTTTCTCGATTGTTTCAAAGAAAAATAAAGAAGCATATTCAGATGGACTTTGTAATAGAGTAGAAGAAGCACCTCTTAAAAAATATCTTCGAAAATACGATCTTTTGAAAAATAAACACATTCCAAATGAGTATCTTACCAATGATAGAGAAACACGATTGAAGGTTTTGGCTGGATTGGTGGATACAGATGGTTCGGTTCGTGGAGAAGGTCGCGAAATTCGTATATGTCAAGGACCCGCTAATTATAGAATCATTGACGATGCTTATACATTAGCAATGTCTCTAGGATTTTCGTGTGGTGTTAAAGAAGGCAGAAGTCAATGGATCGATACTAAAAGTAATGAGAAAAAGTTTAGTACTTATAAAGAATTAACTATTACAGGACATAGAATATTTGAAATACCAACAATTCTTCCTCGTAAGAAATTGGCTTGTCTAGAAAATGAAGCCCTAATTCAAAGAAGCAAATCGTTTATGTGTAGTAAATTTACTTTGACAAACGCTGGCGTAGGTCCTTATGTTGGCTGGCAACTTCATGATAAACGCGGCAGATTTTGTTTATCGGATGGTCTGACAACACACAATACTCCAGAAGGACAATCCGTAGGTGTAGTAAAAAATATGAGTTATATGACACATATTACGATTCATTCTAACTCAATGCCCTTATACGAATACATAATGCCAAATATAAAACACATTGATAATGCGGATGCAACACCAGCAGACATGTATGAAAAGGTGAAGGTGTTTATCAATGGCGCCTGGGTGGGTATTACCGATTCGCCGCAAGAGTTGTATTTGATGTTGAAGGATAAAAAATACAAGGGTATCATTAATATTTACACGTCAATTACGGTCGATTACAAATTGCGTGAAATTCGTGTGTGCAACGATGGAGGCCGTCTTACGCGACCATTATTGCGTGTAAAGGATAATGCTGTTTTACTAACGAACGACATCATAACCAAATTAAATAATTCGGAGTTTGTATGGGATAATTTATTAACGAGTTCAAAAATACCAGACTCTGTTATAGAATATATTGACCCAGAGGAGCAAAGTTGGTCTTTAATTGCCACGAAACCCAAAGACATTATAGCAAAAACAGACAATATTTATAAATATACTCACTGTGAAATTCACCCATCCACTATTTTCGGAGTGCTTGCATCGTGTATTCCATTTCCAGAACATAACCAATCTCCTAGAAATACGTACCAATGTTTGGACCTGAACGAAACCGTTTTGCTCAGCAATGGCTCTAAAATCGCTATTAAAGATATTAAAATTGGTGATGACGTGGTGTGTTTTCATCCAGAAACAATGGCAATGACGCATACAAAAGTAGTCAATCATTACGTTAGAGAAACGGATAAAAAAATTTACAAAATCATCACTTTAAGTGGACGAGAAATCATTGCTACCGAAGACCATAAATTTATGACAACGGAGGGTTGGTGTGAAGTAAGAAATATGTCCATCAATGAAACAAAAATAGGCGTATTACCTTATCAGCAAAATAAACTAGAAAATAATACCAGTGAAAGCAGTCACGGTGAAAGTAACGTCATACTATCTGAAGAGCAATTTAGAGCATTCTTTGGCAGTCATACATTTACGGAACATTTGGTAGATAAATACGTTGCCGAATTAAAAAATATAGATTTCATACCATTACATAATACCAATGATAAATTACCTATATTGGCTCGTATATTTGGTTTTATTCTAGCAGATGGGTCTATCAATATATATGAACGAAAAGGTAATAAATTTACTGCATGCAGTTTTGATTTTGGCAGAGAAGATGATGTAAAAACTTTTGAAAATGATTTGGAATATTGTGGTTTCAACAAATGTAAATTTAACAAGTCGTCTAGACAATTTAATAAAGTCATACACACCACATATGCAGTAACACATAATGGAATATTACCTGCTTTACTATTGGCGCTCGGCATTTCTTATGGTAGAAAAACGGAAACTGCTCGTAAGGAAATACCTGGCTGGATAATGAATGGTAATAAATTAATAAAACGTGAATTTCTAAGTGGTTTTCAAGGTGGCGACGGTTGTAAAATAAGATGGAATAAAATGGACAAGGGATATAATTTTGTGTGCGCCGAAACATCACAACAAATTCATCCGAAATTCGTAAATACATTGAATAAATTTATGAGTCAATGCGTCGAATTAATACGTGAATTCGATGTGGAAGTGTCAGATATGAAACAAACGATGGTAGAGACCAACCGAATAAAGGTTTCTTATAAAATTTCAGACAAACAGAGTAATTTGATTACCTATTACGATAATATTGGGTATAGATATAGTTCAACAAAAAACAATCAATCCTTTATGGTAATTGAATATTTAAAATTTAAACGCGATTTGTTTGCACAGCATAAAAAACAAGTAGAACATGTTAGAAAATTATATGATGAACAAAAAAATAATACAGAAATTGCCAATGAATTAAATATAAAATACGAATTTGTTTCTTCCGTGGTTCGAAGTTATAAAAACCATAGAAAAATTTCCATGAAAAATTTAGGTAAAAATAATATTGAACAATGGTTAAAGGAGGTAACTTTATTTAATAATATGTTGTTTATTCCAGTGAAATCGATAGAGTTGGTAGAAAATCGCATGATTTCAGACATTACTGTCGCCTCCGAAAACCACAGTTTTATTGCAGGAAACAACTTCTTATCGAGTAATTGTGCGCAAGGTAAGCAAGCCATGGGCGTTTATGTGACCAATTATGAGAACCGTATGGACAAAACCGCTTACGTGTTGAATTATCCAATGCGTCCACTCGTAGACACTCGAATTATGAATATGATTCAGCTCAATAAAATCCCTTCTGGTACGCAAGTGGTGGTGGCTATTATGACCCATACTGGTTACAATCAAGAAGACTCCTTGTTAATCAATAAGGGCTCCATCGATAGAGGAATGGCCTTGGTGACCGTTTATCATACGGAAAAGGACGAAGACAAGCAAAAGATTAATGGCGATGAAGAAATACGATGCAAGCCAGATTCTAGCAAAACAAAAGGAATGAAAATGGGAAATTATAACAAAGTAAATTCCAAAGGCGTCATTCCTGAAAATGTTCTCGTAGAAAATCGCGACATTATCATTTCCAAAATAACACCTATTAAGGAAAACCGTAATGACCACACCAAAGTCATTAAATATGAAGACCAGAGCAAAATATACAAAACCGTTGAAGAGACCTATATCGATAAAAATTATATTGACCGAAATGGCGAGGGCTATAATTTCGCCAAAGTAAGACTCCGTACTGTGCGAAAACCAGTCATTGGTGATAAATTCAGTTCGAGACATGGTCAAAAAGGCACGGTTGGAAATATTATTCCAGAATGTGATATGCCTTTTACGAGTAATGGATTGAAACCGGATATCATCATTAATCCACATGCAATTCCATCTCGCATGACCATTGGTCAATTAAAAGAAACGGTTCTTGGAAAGGTCTTGGTTGAACTAGGATTGTTTGGCGATGGCACCGCTTTTGGCGAATTCGATGTGGCGGATATTTGCGGAGAACTGCTCAAACTAGGCTATGAAGCAAATGGTAACGAATTATTGTATAATGGTTTAACTGGCGAACAGCATGAATGCAGCGTATTTATGGGGCCAGTGTTTTATCAACGCTTGAAGCATATGGTCAATGATAAGTCACATAGTCGTTCGATTGGTCCGATGGTGAATTTGACTCGACAACCAGCTGAAGGACGCTCGCGTGATGGAGGGCTCCGATTTGGCGAAATGGAACGAGATTGCACTTGGTATCACTCTCCAATTCTCCTAAATTGCGGTCTAAGCGTAGAAATTGGAACTATGGAGAATTGTAAATATAACGTATTGGGTTTTGATGAAAAATCAAATCAATTAGTCAAATCAGTCCAAACAGGATTCTTATATAAAGGTGAAAAGGAGTGCGTTGATGTTACATTTCAAGATGGTAGAAAAATTAAATTTACATCGAATCATAAATTATTAACAAATGAAAATATTTGGACTGAAATTAATAAATTTAAACTGAATGAAACTAAAATTAAAACAGGAATTACATATCCGTTGATAAAGGTTGACGAAGAAATGAAAGCATCTGAACACTGGTATTTACTGGCTGGTTCATTATTATTAAAAGTTAAAAATACAGAAACATACTTTAAGGCTTTATCGTTTGCGCGAATTATAGGATATTTATGCGCCGACGGAGGGATTTATTATGATAAGGCTAGAAATAAATATAAAGGTATTATTAATTTGGGGCATATGATAGATGTGAATAATGTACTAGATGATTTGAATAAGTTTACAAAGATTAGTCAAAATAATTTCAAATATGGTAATTATTATTCGATTAGAATACCCAACGACTTACTTGAAGATATTCTTCAATTGGAAGGTATTACTATTGGCAAAAAAGTTGCGCAAAGCGCGCAGTTACCAGCCTTTATATTGGATGAAAATTGTCCGAAACCCATTGTGCGTGAGTTTTTAGGTGGATTATTTGGAGGCGACGGTCATACATGCGTTCTTGGTATGCATCGCGGCAAACGTGATCTATTATCCTCGATATCATTTTCCAAAACCAAAACGGACGACCAATTAGAATCTCTTATGCAAATGATGACTGATATTCAAAAATTATTGGCGCGATTTGATATTCAAAAAGTTACGATACAAAAGAGTAAGGAAACGACTTCTTCCAAGGCTAGAAATCAATATGACAATAATAGTTCTAGTAGAACATACCAATTAACTCTACATCTCAATATGGATGAATTAATACCATTTCATGAGAAAATTGGGTTCCGCTATTGCTGTCATAAGAGTCAACGTTTGGAAGCAGGTGTTTCATATAAACGGTTAAAAAATGAAGTTACTAGACAACATAATTGGTTAGTAAACCGTGTAGATGAAATTACCAGTTTCAAGAAAATCAAAAGCGAAGAACCAAATAAAATCGTTCCTACGAAAAAGGCCATAGAACAAGCGGTGGCCGAATTGAAATTAGTCGAGCCTTTAATCCATGAATACGCAATTCCGTCTACCCATGATATTACCGACCATTTAATCAAAGGCACTCAGTTTGGTAAATTTACGAGCAAGTCCTTTCCTACCGCGGAAGAATATTTAACGGAAATTGGTGCGTTGGATTGGTTCTTAGAAGAAGGCGACTCTAACAGCTGTTATGGAGTCAATCGTGAATGCGAAGGTTTGCCCACCATGAATTTACGAGTGATTGATATACGACCTGCTGGGGTTCATCCAGTGTATGATATAGAGGTCGACAAAACTCATTCCTTCTTGGCAAATGGTATTGTGGCCCATAATTGCATGGTGTCGCATGGAGCTTCTAGATTTACGAGAGGTCGCATGTATGATGCGTCAGATAAATATTCAGTATATATTTGTAAAAAATGTGGTTTAATTGCGTCATATAATGACCAAATGCATATTCATCATTGTCGCACCTGTGATAATCGAGTGGACTTTGCCTATGTAGAAATACCTTATGCTTGTAAACTATTGTTCCAGGAATTAAACACTATGAATATAGCACCTCGTATTATGACTGAACACTAAATCCACTTTTGAAAAAGTGGAGCAAAACCTTATCCACTTTTAGAAAAAGTTATAACGAAGTAAGAGCCAAAATCCACTTTTGAAAAAGTGGAGCAAAACCTTATCCACTTTTAGAAAAAGTTATAACGAAGTAAGTTCAAAACCTTATCCACCTTTATAAAAATATTTTATGACTAATTACCATAAAATATTTTTTTAATTTTTATATATCTTCTCTCTTGTGGCACCCAAATATTATTTGAAAACATAAGCTAGACCACATAAATAAGCCATGAGCGCCAAAAGCGGATAATTCGATTTTTGTGTATAATACCTTAAAGATTCCAAAGAATATTTCTCTCGTTTAACCTTGAACAAATTCAATAACAAAGGGCTTAATATGACGACTATCACCGAACCGATAATTTGACTATTATATAAATACGCCATCGACAATGAATTTGATATTATATTATAATTATTGATGGTATATACGAGTAACCACGAAAAATTATTTCCAAAAAGCGTGGGTATTGTGACAATATGATTATTGTTGTCGCCTTCAATGTCGCGCATATCTAATATTAATTCATTTGACCACGAACCAAAGAAAATGAAACTTAATGCTATGCCTAGCAATCCAAAATTTTTATTCGCAGACAATAAGGTATTCCCTGCAGAAGCAAGTGCGTTGAAAAATATGGAAAAAGATATAAGAGCAGCACACGATATATTTTTAATTAAAAAAACTCGTTTCAAAATAGGGGTGTATAAAAGTACTTGAAGAATGGCCAGTTGAATAATCATTTGCAAATTAAATGGTAAGAATCTGAATGTTAAATATTCTGTCCCACCTAACAATAAGAAGCTCAATAAATAAGCTTCCTTCATGGTTACTTCACCATTCACGAGAGGTCTGTCTGGATTATTGATGCGGTCTATTTCAACATCATAAATATCATTGATCACCATACTCGCGGACGTGATGAATAGGGTATTTATGGTGGATATCACAAAGGGGACCGATTTGACTAAGACAGGTAGACTCGGATTTATTATCCAACCTCCAGAAAAACAAAGTAAAAAAGTGGGGGGTATACTGTTGACTCTCATTAATTTTAAAAAACTGGTGTATTTATTACACAGATTCAATCGATATTTATTATTACAGTGTAACCAATGTAACGACTTTTTTGATTTCGTTAAGTCTACATCTAAACTAGTTATTTTACGCTCGAAAATATGCGTTTTTATAAAACCATTCTCGTTGACTCCAAAATAGAAATATCCTTCCCATTTATTTTCAATATGAGGGTTTATTAGTTTAGGCAATACAACATCTACGAGACACATTATGGTTTTCGTTTCTTCTATATATTCTATTTTTCTTACATTTATTTTTGGATTATTTCGTGAAAATGATGCTATCGTTTGTAATGATTTTATGGAAGCAATATACATCTCTTTTGAAATATTTATTTTTTGTTTATTGTTTACCAGCATTATTTGTGACGAAAATATATCAAAATTAGGATTTTTTAATACAAATAAAAAGGGCAATTCACGGTGTAGAATATCTATTGCATTTCCTACATTTACGATATATTCATTCCGCGAAACCTCACTGCTTTCTAGTGGATTGTCTTTTAATACGAAGTTATCATATTTGATGGCGTTCAAATTTTTATATTGAATTTTCTTTATCAAACAATTTGCATTGAATAAATTTAAAAAGATTGTCAGTATTTGAAATAGTTTCATTGTTTTAATAATAGTAATAATAAATAGAAATCTTTAAGTTATTCCACCTTTAGAAAAGGTGGAGCCAAATCCTATCCACTTTTGGGAAAAGTGGAGCCAAAATCCACCTTTAGAAAAGGTGGAGCCAAACATTTTTGGGAAAGGTTGTAACGAAGTAAGAGCCAAAATCCACTTCCACCTTTTGAAAAGGTTGTAATGAAGTAAGCACCAACATATCAATCCATGCAAAAAATTATAAGTATTTTATTCAATGATTATAATTTTTTACTCCATATTCAGCGAAGGTTTGGCTCCGTAACGGCTTAAGCTTCGCGGAAGTCCCTTTGGACCTTTTCACTACATAGTGAAATGTGGATAAGGTTTTGCTCCACTTTTCCCAAAAGTGGATTATTTGGCTCCACCTTTCCCAAAAGTGGATAGGATTTGGCTCCACCTTTTTCAAAGGTGGAAGTGGACTTCATAGAACATCTTGTAATTATTTTTGTAGTGATTGGAAAACATATCATAAACAATACTGAACTTTCCGTGCATAGAGGCATAATCTTTCTTATCTATATTATCCACAATTGCCTTATCCTGTTTCAACGTCGAATACATGGTATTATGCGTAATTTGGTCTCCGAATTGATTAATGAAATGCATAATGGGATAAAATATATTTTGGTTTTTACTATTATTTAAATCAAAACTCCAATAACTTCGATACGCTTTCACAAACAATATTGTTTTAAATTTGGACACTGGTAACGCGTGTGTGATGATCGTCGATGATAAATTACCGAATTTCACTCTGGCCACGGTAGAGTGCGGAAGCGCATATTCATTTTCTACCGTAATATTGTCAAATTTATAAATTTTATTGACCAGCGAATTCTCTCCAGCCATGTACTCGTAAATAATTTTATAATGATTTTCGTAATCGTCCAATTTTAGAACCTTTGAATTATGTAATGGGTTTGGATTTTTTCTATTTCCGAACGTGTGTACAAAACCAATGTGACAAATATCTAAACTATTCACGCTTACAAATTTTGCATAATGTTCAAAGTCTTCGCTCAAATATACGACTCTTTGGTCCTTATCGTAATATTCCGGCTCCACAAATATTTTCGTTTCATCGATTGCCGCCTTCATGGATTCATTTCGGATAGGTATGGTATTGAAATATACCATGTCTCCTCTCTCTGCCACTTTGAAACAATCTATATTATGACTCTCGGATTCCACGTGGGGCAATTGAGGTATTTGCACTAATTCGCCATTGGTGCCGTCAAAACTGTATCCGTGATAAGGACATGTAATCGTATTTTTACATGTGCCGCCCAACATAAACGAGGAGCCTTGGTGACTACAAGCGTCTCGAATTCCATAATAGGCGGATTTGTCTTTCCATACCACATAATTCGTATCTCGTATGGTGACTCTTTTTGGTTTGGTGCCAAAATCCTTCGCAAACCCAATGGGATACCAAGTAAGCTGGCCTTTGTCATTGGGTCCGTTTTCGTCTAATCGTGGGAAACTTCCATAATAAAAAAACTCACTTTTACTAGGAGCGTCTTTTTTATTTATATTATTATTATTATGAAGACCTTGCAACAAATCATCATCCTTTTTAGATTGTTTTATATGTAACATGCGGAAAGGATTTATGTTGAAACATGCTCCACCGTGTATCCATGCAAATAAACATAGTAAATGAAAGAAGAATACCATCTATATAAAGTATAGTGCGATTTTTTTATATTTCTTGCATATAATAGATATAATTATTATATTTGTGATTACAATATAAATATACTCTTTCCTATGTATAGTATAATGAACAAACTTTGTGTTTTCCTACTACCCATTGTATTATCATTTCATTTTATACATAGTTTTACTCCTAGTTTTACTCCTTTGCGGAATTCAAATGCAAGAAAATCGCTAATATTGAAGGCGAACAATGATTTAAATGCGCTCGATGTTAACTTGGTTCATAAATTTAGAGGGGTCTTCGACAAAGATACCTACAACGATGTAGTAAATGATATTTTAGATAAAAAGGTTTCGAAAATATTAGTGGATACAAATTATAAACAGTTGGTCAGTATTGATAGTTTGCCGGCCTCCTACAACGACCTTGATTTACCTCCGCAAGATATCATATACAATCATTATCATTTGGCCGATATTAATCCAATTGTTTTACCAAATTTAATCGAGAAATCCTCGGACATGCACATACCCATCTACTTTGTGAACTTCACGCCAGAAATTTTCCTCAATATACAAAATGTTATCAATGAACTATTTACCATTGGGTCTTATGCTTTCCCAATATTGTTTTTATTATCCTTTCTCTCTTCTTTACGAAATATGGATACCATGTCTAACCCAAATCTTCCCCCTCGAAGTCGAATGAGTCAAATGAGTCAGAGAAACAATATCAATACTAGAAACAATAACAACAATAATCCCTTTTCTCTCATGGGGAATAATAACCAGCAAAAGACGGAATTTGTAAAACCAAACGTCACCTTGGCGAGTTGGGCCGGCAGCCCAGAAGTCATTGAGGAATGCCGAGAAGTTATTTCCTATATCGAAAACAAAGAGCGATTCAAAAAAATCGGCGCGGATATGCCCAAAGGTATTTTGTTAGACGGACCCCCTGGCACGGGTAAAACCCTTTTGGCGAAAGCGATTGCCGGCGAAACCAACTCGACCTTTCTTTCTATTTCTGGTTCCGAATTTGTAGAGCTATTTGTGGGGATGGGTGCCGCTAGAGTAAGGGAGCTCTTTGACAATGCACGCGCCAACACCCCTTGTATTATTTTTATCGACGAAATTGACGCGGTTGGCCGCCAACGCGGCGCTGGAATCAATATGGCCAATGACGAACGCGAACAAACGCTCAATCAATTATTATATGAAATGGACGGCTTCAATAACAATGACGATATTGTGGTCATGGCGGCGACCAATCGAAAAGATGTGTTAGACCAGGCATTGTTGCGACCAGGTCGATTTGACCGTCTGATTCGGGTGGCGCTTCCCGACAAGGAATCGAGAGAGAAAATTTTGAGTTATTATTTACGCGACATGTTTTTAGAAGAAGACAAAGGGTTCGATATTTCGGCGATTGCGGATTTAGCCGATGGATTTTCTGGAGCGCAATTGAAAAACCTTATTAACGAAGCCGCTATTCTTTCCGCGCGTAATAATCACACGGTTATCCAGGAAAAATATGTGTTTGACGCGTTTGAAAAATCCATCGTGGGACTCATCAAAACGAATGCGAAGGTGGCGCCGGCGACCAAGCTTCGGGTGGCTCTGCATGAAAGCGGTCACTCCTTATTGGTGCTACATTTTAGCGAATATTTCGAATTTAAAAAGGCTTCCATACAACCCACCTACAATGGGGCTGGTGGATATACTCTTTTCACCGAAAAACCAGAGATCAAGGAGGGCGGATTGTATACCAAGGATGTACTCAAAAAACGTCTGATTGTGACGATGGGTGGTAAGGCGGCAGAGGCGATTTATTATGGCAATGATTTTGTCTCAATGGGCGCCATCCAAGATTTGAAACAGGCCAATAGTTTAGCAAAACGCATGATTGGTAATTTTGGTATGGGGGATAGTTTAGAGGTTTTTTATAACGAAGATGTGGGGGATGATGGAAACCCATTTTTAGGGCGAAGTTTAGCGATGGGGGATAAATATTCGGACCACACGAGATTACTCATGGATAAGGAGAGTCTTGCTTTAGTGAAAGAAGCTTACGCGACCGCTAAGGAAATTTTAGAAGAAAACAAAGAAAAGCTATTGGAATTCAGTGAACGATTGCAAAGGGAGACCACTATCCTATCCACCTTTAATCCACCTTTAGGAAAGGTGGAGCCAAACATATAAATCCATTAAAATTATAAGTATCTTATTCAATAATTATAATTTGGATACTATTTAGGTTCTATCTTTTAGCGAAGCTTTGGCTATTACTTCGTTATAACTTTTTCACTACGTAGTGAAAGGCGGATATGGTTTTGCTCTTACTTCGTTATAACTTTTTCACTACGTAGTGAAAAGTGGATAAGGTTTTGCTCTTACTTCGTTATAACTTTTCCACTACGTAGTGAAAAGTGGATAAGGTTTTGCTCCACTTTTTTAAAAGTGGAAGGATTATTTTTTTTGTATTTTAGAAAATATTGGTATATTTTATAATGCCTCCTCACAACGATCCACACGATCCACACGACCACCCGGCGCCTTCAGGCTCTACAGGCTCTTCAGGCTCTTCAGGCCCTACAGGCTCTTCAGTGTCTACTGTACCACAAACTGGCGCTACGTTTAGCATGGATTCTTCGTTCTCAGCCGTTATTACTGAGACAAATGCCGCACAAACGGTAACAGGTAAAATAAATGTCATTGACCCAGATGCCGGTCAAGCGTGTCTAGATCTTGCACGCACTCTTGGTTACTCTACCGCATCAAGTTATTATAAAACTGGCGAAGCCACACAAACAGGAAGTTATTATGGTAGTAAGACCATATTTACATTGTTAGATAACAACACTCAGCTAGCAGTTATTAGTGATGGCGATCCTTATCCTGCAAAAGCTGGTTATACTATTTTAACAAATGATTTATCTGTTGAACGTGAATGGCCACTTGTTCCAAACCCATTAACTGAACAAGATTTCGAATATAAATTTACCTATCGTGGTGGTAACCTAAACTCTGACGCATCTTATAGTAATTTTTTTTCAGGTACCTCCTCTATGGGCGTCCAAGGAATTTTTTTGAATGGTGTTGCATTATATAACCCTAGTTCAGGTTCTGGAACCGTTCCAGGAACAACTATTAGTGGAAATAATACGTATAATTTAAATGCTGTATTTTTTGAGCAACAATACGGTATCGATGAATCAGCTGGTCACCCTTCTCCAGAAGGTAATGACGTGAATGGATCTAAGGGTCAAATGCATTATCACGATCCAATGTTTTTAACATCGGACATTTGGAATAACGAAACCTTTGCTTATTCCAATACATATTTTTCATCTGATTATTACACACCTGCATCTGGTAATATTGACTATATTCGTCACGCCAACGGTCATTCTAAAATAGTTGGTTTTTGTTTTGATGGTTATCCTATTTATGGTCCATATGGTTATGATGGTTCATTCAATTCTACTAGTCCTTCCGTTTTAATGACGACTTCATACCGAACGAAGACGTCAACATTCCCTGAGCGTCCTTACAGCTATAATGATGTTGTGTCAGGCGATGGTTACAGTTACACAATTGGTCCTGGTGCCTTTTTAGATGATTATGAATATGTACCAGGAAGGGGCAGTCTAGATGACTGCAATGGTCGCTTTTGTGTAACCCCTGAATATCCAAACGGAACATATGCTTATTTTTGTCTGATTAACGAAGCAGACGAGCCTGTTTTCCCTTATATTTTAGGAAAATATAGTAGACAACAGAGAACCGTTATGAATGGTGGATATCCTGCTGATAGTCACAACACAGATGGTTCAGTCATTCCTACGACTGGAACCGCGGGCGAATTTAATGTTTCGACATTAGGTGTTTCAAAATATGTTTCAGCACCTATTAATGAAACAATCGTCGATGTATCTTATGGTTCCTTTACCATTGACTCAAGTGGTAACTGGAGCTATACCATGGATGGACCTCATGATGAATTTGTAACAGACGTTTCTTATAATGATAGTATGCGCGTCTACAGTTATGATGGTTCGGCAAATCGCCTTGTTACAGTAACTATGATGGGCACCGCGGAAGCACCAGTAGGTCCTACTCCTACTCTTTTAGACGAAAACAACGCCGACACACAAGACCTCACTTACTCTCTTAACTCGCCTGCAGCAGGTGAAGCCACCGTATCTAGATACAGTGGTCCTGATGCCGCAGCCATTGTCATCCCTGCCCAAGTTGTTTCATCAGATGGCACCACCACATACAATGTAGTTAAAATTGGTGATTATATATTCATGAATAGATATATATCTAGTATAACATTTAATGGGAATAACCTTACTTCTATTGGTAATGCTGCGTTTGAAAACTGTCGTATGCCTGCCGTCACCATCCCAGATTCAGTGACATCGATAGGTGATAACGTGTTTCAATCTTGTAGCGCTCTGACTGCCGCCACCATCGGAAATGCACTCACATCGATACCTTGGGGCACGTTTTCTAACTGTTCCGCTCTGACTACCGTCGCCCTAGGAAATGCAATCGCCACGATAACTGACAATGCGATTAATTATAGCCAATTGTCTTCCCTGACAGTCGGCTCTGGAAATACTACTTTCTTTAATGGTCCAAATAATGAACTTTACCAAATCATCGAATCTAATTCAGTATCTATTGTTTTCGTACCATCTACTGCAATTTCTTTCACTATACCATCAACTTATAACGGATATTCAGTTACAACCATAGGTACGAATGCGTTTAACAACCGTGCCCAACTGACTTCCGTGAACGTGTCAGCCTCTGTTACAAATATTCCTAGCAATGCGTTTAATGGATGCTCGTTGCTTACAAACGTCGTAATCGACGCTGCGAATACCATGTACGCAGCACAAGACGGCATCATCTATCAAAAGGTAGATGCCGATAATGCGTCCGTTTATATGGTTTTCGGAACTGTAACCAATGTCAATATACCTGCGACTATAGTAATTGGCGGTGGGGCATCCATCCCTGTTACGTCTATACCAGATAGCACTTTCTCAAATAGGTCATTGACTGCCGTCACCATCGGCGCAAATGTCACCTCGATAGGTCAAAGCGCGTTTCAAGGGTGTTCCGAATTGACTGCCGTCACCATCCCAAATGCAGTCACAACGATAGGTAGTAGCGCGTTTAGTTCGTGTTCCAAATTGACTGCCGTCACCATCCCAAACACAGTCACCTCGATAAGCGGTGAGGCGTTTTATAATTGTTCCGAATTGACTGCCGTCACCATCGGTGCAAGTGTCACAACAATAGATGTTGGCGCGTTTATGTATTGTGTCAAATTGACTGCCGTCATCATCGGCGCAAGCGTCACCTCGATAGGTCAACTCGCGTTTGGTGTGTGTAGCGCTCTGACTGCCGTCATCATCCCAGATGCAGTCACCTCGATAGGTGAGGAGGCGTTTTCTGCGTGTTCCGAATTGACTGCCGTGACTATCGGCGCAAATGTCACAACGTTAGGTAATGGCGCGTTTGGTGGGTGTATCGCTCTGACTGCCGTGACCATCCCTGCCTCTGTCACCTCGATAGGTTATGTGGCGTTTTCTATTGCAACTCTAAAAGACGTATATTTCTTAGGTAATAATGAAACTACTTTATATAATGATGGACAAAACCACGATTTTTTCGGCTATGGACAATTTAATAATATTGCCTCAAACGCCGTCGCCCATTACGTCGCTACAAAGACAGGTTGGAGTGTCTACAATTCTTCCAACCTTCCAGCAGGTTTCTCAAATATCCAAACATTCGTTCCTGAAGGAGGTTCAGGAGGCTCTTTAGACGCCAACAATGCCGACTCACAAGGAGTTGTTTACACTCTTGACTCTCCTGCAGCAGGAAAAGCCACGGTATCAGGAAAAATTGAGAGTTTTACCACCACAGCAGTTGTTATCCCATCTCAAGTATCCCGTGGTGGAATTACATATGATGTAGTTAGTATTGTAGGCGCTTTTAATGGTGCTTCTTCTCTACTATCCGTAAACATTCCATCATCCGTGACATTTATTGGCCTGAGTGCATTTGAAGGTTGTGGAATTTTAGTAACAGTGATTGGAGCACAAGGAGTCTTATCTCTTGGTACTTCGGCTTTTAATAACTGTAGCAGTTTAGCAAGCGCACCTATCGGAAGTGCTACATCCATTCCTAGTTTTGCGTTTGCTGGATGCGTTAGCTTGTTATCAGTAACAATCCCAGATTCCGTGACAGCGATTGAAATGATGGCATTTTTCTCGTGTGGAGGTATAACATTATTGACCCTCGGCGCGTCGGTTGCCACTATTGGTCATGCCGCGTTTGACGGATGTAATGCAGTAAGAACCGTCAACGTGGCCGCTAACTTTACATTATTTGGAATTTTATCTTCTTTACCAAACTTGTCTACATTCAATCTTCCTAGTAATAACACGTACATTATACAAGACAAAGTCGTCTATCAAAAAGTCGATGCCACTAATGCCACCATTACCAAGGTTTTCGGAACTGTAACCAATGTCGTTATACCTGACACTATAGTAATTGGCGGTGGGGAAGGTATCCCTGTTACGTCGATACCAGAAAATATATTTTCAGGCAGGACATCCTTAACAGCTGTCACTATCCCTGATGCAGTCACCTCGATAGGTATTGGTGCGTTTAGTGGATGCGCGTTACTTACAGACTTAGCAATCGACTCTGCCAATGCCACGTACGTAGAACAAGACGGAGTTGTCTATCAAAAGGTAGATTCCGCAAATGCGATGGTTGCTTTTGGTTTATCAAGTGTAACCAGTGCGAATATGCCATCAAGTGTATCCATTGGCGCTGCATCGATCCCAGTCACCTCGATAGGTCAGAACGCGTTTAATGGGTCTTCCGCTCTGACTGCCGTCACCATCGGTGAAAATGTCACCTCGATTGTTCAATACGCGTTTCTATCGTGTTCCGTTCTGACTGTCGTCACCATGGGCGCAAATGTCACATCGATAGGTCGAAGCGCGTTTGAAGGGTGTATCGGTCTGACTGCCGTGACCATCCCTGCCTCTGTCACCTATATTGATGAGAGGGCGTTTTATATTGCAAGTCTAAAAGACGTATATTTCTTAGGTGATAATGAAACTGCTTCATATTATGGACAAAACTACGATTTTTTCGGCTATGGACAATTTGTTCAAGATAGATATGAAAATTCAACAGTTTCATCTATTGCCTCAAACGCCGTCGCCTATTACGTAAATGGTAAATCAGGTTGGAATGGGTACAGTTCTGACGCACCTCCAGCAGGTTTCTCCGATATCCAAATATTCGTTCCTGAAGGAGGTTCAGATTCTGCACCAGACCATTCAAGCGGTCCATTAACTGTCGCCGATGGTGACGAAATAGGCAACGTAAGTGGCGGTAATGTAACAGTGTCTTCAGGAACTGCAGCTATCCTATCTACAGGAGGTACATTTGCTTTAGCACTCAATGGTGGAAACGCTGATGTTACAACCTTAAATGGTTAAGTGGCTGCATCCGTATCGATTGGAAGTGGCAAGAGTTTATCTACCAGCGCCGGTACTTTTGCAGGCGCATTATCAGGTGCAGGTACCCTAAAAAAAACGGGTCCAGATACATTAACCCTTTCTGGCACCAATTCAGGATTTTCAGGTGCTATACAGGTTACAGAAGGTACCTTAAAAGCGCCGAGTGCTGCCTCCTTAGGTAGCGGGGCTATACAGTTAGGCGATGGATTACCCTACAACGAAACTAACGTGACCCTCGTAATCGAATCGACGACAGCTGATGAAACAGTATCTAATCCAATTCAAGCTCTTTCTGCTGGTTTTAATAATCTATCTACTGGTACTGGAACTGGTGTGGTTACCCTTACAGGAGGTGTAACTAAAAACGGAACCCCACTACGCTTTTTATTAGGATCATATGTGGTAGATTCGGATATTACAGGTTCATCCGCAAATTCAGACCTGTTATTGGGTGACGGCACTACTAGTAGTGCTGATGTCACATTGGTATCAGGAAACACATATGAGTACAACGGCCCAACAACTGTCAACACAGGCTCCACACTTACATTGCAAGATGGGGTAGCACTTCCAGATAGTGATGTCACTATTAATGCTGGCGCAACATTAGTGTTGGAGTATACCACCAGTACTATTACGGCAAACAGTGTGAACTCATTAACACTAAATGGTGCAACTATTGCACAATGGGGTGCAGGAATCTACGGTGGTCAAATGATTGTCAATATTTCAAGCAATTTAACCGCCGGGGATTATACGGTACTAGCAGTAAATACATTTGGTATCGCTGGATTGAGCGATATGCACAACCCAGACCCAATCCAAGTCAATTATACTGGTTCAAATGGCTCTAGTGCAAGCATTACTCAAGACAGTAATTTGAATTACGTAGTCACTATTACCGCTGCGCCAATACCAACCAGTAATGTTTGTTTCCCAGCCAAGACACCTGTAATCACGAACCTAGGACCAGTTAATATCGAGGATATTAACCCTGCTGTTCACACCATTCGCAACAAGAAAATCGTCGCTATTACCAAGACCGTTGCTCACGATAAGAACTTGGTTCGTATTGCCAAGCACGCGTTAGGACATTTGTACCCAGAAAAAACTACATTCATCAGTCAAAATCACAAAGTGTTCTGCCAAGGACAAATGATCAAGGCAAAGCATTTGGTAGATGAAGTCAAGGGCGTTACTTTCGTGCCATACAACGGACAAGTATTATACAACGTATTATTGGAAGAGCACGAAAAGATGCAAGTCAATAATTTAATTGTAGAAACATTACACCCAGAACACAAAGTCGCGAAATTGTATAGATTCTTGAAGAACGTAGATGCAGCCCATCATGGCAAATTCATTGCCGCCTTCAACAAGAAGGACCTTGAACAAAGACTCCATCGTTAATCCACCTTATCCACCTTTAGAAAAGGTGGAGCCAAACTCCTCTTACACTTTTAGGAAAAGTTGTAACGAAGTAAGAGCAAAAGTGGTAACGAAGTAATAAGTAAACATATAAATCATATAAATTAAATTATAAGTATTTTATTCAATAATTATAATTTTGATACTATTTTGGTTGTATCTTTTGGCGAAGCTTTGATTCTTACTTCGTTACCATTTTTGCTCCACTTTTTCAAAAGTGGATTTTGGTTCTTACTTCGTTACAACTTTTCCTAAAAGTGTTTGGCTCCACCTTTTCTAAAGGTGGATATGGTTTGGCTCTTACTTCGTTACAACCTTTTCTAAAGGTGGATATGGTTTGGCTCTTACTTCGTTACAACCTTTCCTAAAAATGTTTGGCTCCACCTTTCCCAAAGGTGGATTATATATGTTGTCGCTGCAAATAATAAACCACCCCATAAAGTGTCTATGATTACCGTGAGCAAGGACCAATTTTTGAACGTAGCATAATTCGTGGTTTCATACACACCATAAATCACAATACCTAATAAAAACGCATCACTTACGCTGCGCTTCGGTTTAATAATGAAATAATTGAGACCTACAATCAAAAACACATAACAAAGCGCCGCTCCTAAATAATTAAATTTCACTGCGCTCCCTTGAACGCTTTTCAGTTGATTCTCTAAATATCCCTTCATCACATTCAAATACACGAAATCAATGGAAATCAATACAATCGCACTGAGTAACATCAAAAAGTTAAACATATATATATATATATATATATACTACGCAAATATTTTCATTTTTCTAGATAGGAAGTTTAGAGTAAGTTATTCATTTTTATAAAACTTTTTTACTATAGTATTATATAAATGTCTGTTGGATATACTAGCCCCATTAATGGAAGTAATACAGCTTTCAGTATTTTTGCCAAAAATGTAAAAAATGCGGGTGGAGCCATTCGAGGATGGATGCCACAAGCAACCCAATTAACCGATAAAAGATACCCTGAATATGAACACATTCGTTTCACTTTAAAGAATGCCTGGAACACCAATTATAGAAGACAATTAAGAGTAAATGATTTGAAGCAAAGTATCACTACTCCTTTCCGCGCAGTAAATAACGCCGGTGACTTGTTGAGTCGTGAAAACTATTCGTGTGGTGGTAGTTGTCAATCCTTTCAAAGTCGACCTGGATTGAAAGGATTAAGACAACATTTCGGCGCCGTGCAATCGAGTTGTGTGCCATCCGCGGCGTATAACAGTCTGCAATTGATAAAAAATGTTCCAGCCGCATCATGCAATGTGAAATACGTGTACGACAGTTCTGATTATATTACTTACTTGAAACAACGCGCTGTTGTGAAGAATTATAATGATTTCTCTTTTGGAGGCGATGAATACAATTCGTCACAATCGGCGCAAAGGGCTATTAGACGGTACTAAATCCATTCCACCTTTAGGAAAGGTGGAGCCAAAGCTTCGCTTTACCAACGGTGCTTCGCTTTACCAACGGTGCTTCGCTTTACCAACGGTGCTTCGCTTTACCAACGGTGCTTCGCTTTACCAACGGTGCTTCGCTTTACCAACGGTGCTTCGCTT
>Ga0187845_1000481_pt1 | contig 23610 bp, 25 predicted proteins | sample SpaLakP09_SKY_68_FD_134515 | JGI IMG/M metagenome (GOLD analysis project Ga0187845, IMG submission 134515) | Oligotrophic lake water microbial communities from Sparkling Lake, Wisconsin, USA - SP09_SKY_68 | ecosystem: Environmental > Aquatic > Freshwater > Lake | place: USA: Sparkling Lake... | reverse complement strand
GTGCTGGACCGGCGCAAGCAGCGCACGCGCAAGGCTGCCGTCGGGGCGTTCATCGAACTCCTGATGGCCGAGGGCTACTACGCCGTCGCGATGACGGCGGTGGCCGAGCGCGCGGACCTCGGCCGCTCCACCTTGTACGAACATTTCCGCACGAAGGACGACCTGCTGGCGGCGTCGATGGACTGGCCCCTTCGGGTGCTGGCGGCCGATCCGCCCGATCCGGCAGCCCTGCTGGCGTTCATCGAACATGTGCGCGAACGGTCCGGCGCCCTGCGCGTCCTGCTGGAACAGCCGCTGCGCTCGCGCATCGCGCGCCTGCTGGCGGCGCGCAGCGTGCCCGGGTTGCACGCACGCGGCGTGGTGGGACCGCGCGCGGACGTGCGTGCGCTCGCGTGCGCGGAAGGCCAGTTGGCGGCCCTGGGGCTGTGGATGCACGGGGCCGGCGTGCCCGCCGCCGTGCTGGCCGAGGAGCTGGCGCGGTTGTCCGCCGCCGCGGCCGCGCCCGGATAATGCCCCTGATGCGGGCAGGGTGTGCGCCGTGCTAGGCTGTCTGCCATGAAAAACGCTCTCCTGATCGCGACCGCCTGCCTGCTCGGACTGTTGTCCACGACAGGCGCGTCGCTGCCGTATCCCATCCTGCCGCCGCTGTTCGTGAACGGCGCGCCGGACAGCCTCACGCACTTCCTCGGCCTGCCGCCCAAGCTCCTGTTCGCGCTGGCGCTGATGGTCAACCCGATCGGCCTGCTGCTGGGCACCGCGGTGCTCGGGTCGCTGTCGGACCGCTACGGGCGCCGCCCCCTGCTGCTCGTGACGGCCGTGGGCGCGGCCGTCGGCCACGTGCTGACGGCATGGGCGCTGGCGAGCCGCTCGTACCCGCTGTTCCTCGTCGCCCGCTTCGGCACGGGCCTGCTGGAAGGCCACAGCGCGATCGTGCGCGCGATGCTCGCGGACCGGCTGCAAGGCCCGCTGCGCAACCACGCACTGTCGTGGCTGAACGGCGCGCTGCACATGGGCTGGCTGGTGGGGCCGTTGCTGGCCGGGTTTACGATCGCGTGGGGCATCACGGTGCCGTTCTACATCGCCGCGGGCGCGCTGCTGCTGGGCGCGGTCCTCGTCGGGGTGGCGCTGGAGCGCAAGCCGCGCGCCGAAGGGCCGTCGTGGTGGAGCGTCGCGCGCGACCGCCACGCGTTCAACCTGCTGCGCCACGACGGCCTGCGCGCGCTGTTCGGCGTGCAGCTCGCGTACACGTGCGGCGTGACGGCGTTCTACGAGTTCTATCCGCTGTGGCTCGTCGAAGTCGGCCATTACGACACGCGCGCGATCGCCCTCGTCAACGTGGGCATGTGCGGCCTGATGACGTGTTCCGCGCTGTTCGCCGGCCGCGCCAGCCGCACGGAGCCGATGCGCCGCGCCGCGTGGCTCGCCGCCTGCGTGGCGCTGGCCATCGGGTCGCTCGGCGTGGGCCACCTGTGGGTCGGCCTCGTGGGGATCATGGCGTTCGGCCTGCCGCACGCGTTCTACAACGCGGTCGTGCAGGCGTGGGCGGCGGACCGCTTCGGCGGCGGCCACGGACAGGGTGCCGTCATGGGCCTGCTGTCGACGACGTTCTGCCTCGCAAACATCCTGATGGCGGCGGCCGGTGCCGTGCTGACGCTCATCGACACGCGGCTCGTACTGCTGGCCGGTGCGATCCTCACGGCGTGGGCGGCGAACCGGATGCGGACCTGGGGCAGCGGCGCGCTGGCGGAACCGACGATGGGAGGTGTCAAATGACGGTGGGCGGACCGCAGAACATGTACGACGACCCGGACTTTTTTGCCGGCTACCGCGCGCTGCGCGCGGGCGACACGGGCTTGAACGGTGCGGTCGAGGTGCCGGCGCTGCACCGGCTGTTGCCGGACCTCGCCGGCGCCGACGTGCTGGACCTCGGCTGCGGCTTCGGCGATTTCGCACGGCTGGCCCGGGCGCGTGGCGCGGCCTCGGTGACGGGCGTGGACATCTCCGAACGCATGCTCGCGGAAGCGGCGCTGCGTACGCAGGACCCGGCGATCGTCTACGTGCGCGGGGCAATCGAGACGTACGCGCCGGCACGCACGTTCGACCTCGTCGTATCGTCGCTGGCGCTGCACTATGTCGATGACTATGCGGGCATCGCCCGCCGCGTCCACGCCGCGCTGAAGCCGGGCGGGCGCTTCCTGTTCTCCGTCGAGCATCCGATTTGCACGGCGCACCCGGCCGGCTGGGTGAAGGATGGCGGCGGCGCCGCGCTGCACTGGCCCGTCGACCGCTACGGCGACGAAGGGCCGCGCGCCACGACGTGGTTCATGGATGGCGTCGTCAAATACCATCGCACCGTCGCGACGTATGTCGGTGCGCTGCTCGATGCGGGGTTCGCGCTCGCGCACCTGGGCGAGCCGGGGCCGACGCCCGGGGCGCTGGCCGCGCGGCCGGGTCTCGCGAAGGAGAGCCGGCGGCCGCCGTTCCTCGTGCTGATGGCGGTGCGGCCGGAGGCGGCGCCATGCTGAAGCGTCTGGTCGCTTGCCTCGCATGCATGGTCCCGCTCGGCGCTTCGGCCGGCGCGAAGGTCTGTCCGGTGCACTTTACGTTCGCCTGGCAACCGCAGGACGCGCAGAAGCCCGACGCGGGCAGCGTCCGCGTCGCCGACGCGCGCACCGGGGACACGGTGCAAGTGCTGCAGGACGTGCGGAACTACCAGGGCGACGACAACGGCCTGGAAGCGCTCGACCTGAACAATGACGGCTGCCCGGACCTCGTCGTGACGGCCGACGTCGCGCCGATCGGCAACCGGATCAATACGGTGTACCTGTACGACCGGACGGGCGGCCGTTTCGTCTTCGACGCGGCCTTGTCCGACATCCCGGACCTTGCTGTCGACAGCCGCGATCCGAATTGCGTGACGGGCGACTGGAAAGGCGGCGCGGACGACGTCGGCGGCGAGCGCTATTGCTGGCGCAAGGGCCGGCTCGTCAAGACCAACGACTACAGCGTCAGGCCGCTGTACGACAAGGAGACGGGCAAGTTCTCCTGCTACGAACATGTCGAGACGACGCACACGGGCGGCCGGAAGCGCGTGCGCAAGGACTGCACGAAGCGCTTCTGACGCCGCCCGTGCGCGCGGCTAGCGCGTCTCCGGCACGAGCGCCTTCAGGATCGGCTTCACGAAGTCGTTCTTCTTGAAGTCGTACAGCACGAAGTCGCTGGAGAACTGCCAGTAGCCCCATGCGAAGCCATATTTCTCGGCCGTGCGCGCGACGGTCGACGTCCACAGCACACGATCAATCATCGCGGCCTTGTCGTAGGCGCCGAATTCGCCGAGGAAGACGGGGCGGCCGCTCGCATCGCTCCACGCTTTCACGGCGGCGAAGTCCTGGTCGATGCGCGCGATCTCCGCCGGCTTGCCGAAGTGGATGCCCGTCGTCGAGCGGATCGGTTCATCCGCCCACGACGCGCCCTGGTGCGTGAACGGGAATGGATCGTAGTAGTGGAACGTGGCGATGAGGTGCTTGTCGGCGGCCGGCAGCGCGAGGCCCTTCAAGGTGTCGCGGCTGTTCCAGCGCACACCGCCGACGATCACGTTGCGCGTGGGGTTCGTCTTGCGCATGATGGCCAGCACCTGCGGGAAGCTCGTGTTCCACGTGGCCGCGTCGAACTGGCCGTGCGGCTCGTTCAGGAGTTCGAAGACGACCGTGTTCGGCTCGTTGCGGTAGCGCTCCGCCAGCTGGGTCCAGACGGCTTTCAGCTTCGGCATGCAGGCGGCGACGTCTTTCGAGCAGTCGTCGAAATCGTGTTCGTCGATGATCACGTTCAGGCCGTGCTTCGTCGCGGTCGCCACGACCCAGTCGAGGCGGTTGAGCCACTTCGGATCCAGGCGGTCCTGCGCGTCGAGGGCGCGGAACGCGAACAGCACGACGCGCACGGTCGAGAAGCCGGCCGCCTTGATCTTCGCGAAATGCCCTTCCTTGTAGTTACCCTGGGCGCCGTCGCGCCAGAACGGATCGTAGCCGATGACGTTCACGCCGCGGCCCATCCGCTTCACCTGGTCGTGCGCGGAGATCTCCTTGAACTGCGACGTCGCCGGGGGCGGGTTGGGGGCGGGATCGTCGGCGCACGCGGCGTGCGAGAGAAGGGCGAGCGTGACGGCGGCGGCAAGGCGCGGCAGTTTGGGCATGAAGAATCTCCATCGTTATCGTTGTGTCCGTCGATGGTAGCGCTATCTCGACCGCCTGCCAAGTATGTGACAACGGAACATTTCCAAAAACCGGGGTCAGACCCCGGTTCTTGGAAATTGCTTTACAAACGGGGTCTGACCCCGAATTTGGTTTTTGTGACGCGCAACGAAAAAGCCGCCATCGCTGGCGGCTCCGCAAGTGCGTTGGCGTCGCGTTCAGTCGGCCGCGTAGATGTCGTTGTCCTTCGTCTCGCGCACGAACAGCGTGCCGATGACGACGGTCGCGATGGCGATCACGATCGGGTACCACAGGCCGTAATAGATGTTGCCGTTGGCCGCGACGAGGGCGAATGCGGTCGTCGGCAGCAGGCCGCCGAACCAGCCGTTGCCGATATGGTAGGGCAGCGACATCGACGTGTAGCGGATGCGGGTCGGGAACATTTCGACGAGCATCGCGGCCACGGGTCCGTACACCATCGTCACGTACAGGACCAGCACGAACAACAGCAGCACGATCATCGGCTTGTTGATCTGCGTGGGGTCGGCCTTGGCCGGATAGCCTGCGGCCTTGATGGCGGCGCCCAGGTCCTTCTTCAGCGCCGCCTCGTGCGCCTTGCTGGCCTGGTCGAAGTTCAGGCCGTCCGGGGTCATCGTCGCGTTGAACGACGGGTACACCTTGTCGCCGACCCTGACGCTGGCGATGGTGCCGGCCGGCGCGTCCTGGCGCGTGTAGCTGACCGACGCCGCCGTCAGCTGCGCGGTGGCGATGTCGCACGATGACGGGAACTTCTTCGTGCCCGTGGCGTTGAACTGGAAGTGGCAGGAACCCGGATCGGCGACGACCACGACGGGCGAGTTGTTCAGCGCCGTCTCCAGTGCCGGATTGCCGTAGTGCGTCAGGCCCTTGAAGATCGGGAAGTACGTCAGCGCGGCGATCAGGCAGCCGGCCATGATGATGGTCTTGCGGCCGATGCGGTCGGACAGCGAGCCGAAAAAGATGAAGAACGGCGTCGCCAGCGCGAGCCCGATGGCGATCAGGATGTTGGCCGTCGCATCGTCGATCTTCAGCGTCTTGGTCAGGAAGAACAGCGCGTAGAACTGGCCCGTGTACCAGACGACGGCCTGGCCCATCACGATGCCCAGCAGTGCAAGCAGCGCGATCCTGCCGTTCTTCCAGGTCAGGAACGCTTCGCTCAGGGGCGCCTTCGACGTGCGGCCTTCGGCCTTCATGCGCGCGAATGCGGGCGACTCGTTCATCGACATGCGGATCCATACCGAGACGGCCAGCAGCAGGACGGAGACGAGGAACGGGATGCGCCAGCCCCAAGCGTCGAACGCAGCGGTGTCCATGCCCGCGCGCACGCCCGTGATGACGAGCAGCGACAGGAACAGGCCGAGCGTGGCCGTCGTCTGGATCCAGGACGTGAAATAGCCGCGCCGACCATCCGGTGCGTGTTCGGCGACGTAGGTCGCAGCCCCGCCGTATTCGCCGCCCAGCGCGAGACCCTGCAGGATGCGCAGGGTGACGAGAACGATGGGCGCCACGATCCCGATCGACGCGTAGCCGGGCAGGAGGCCGACGATGAACGTGGACCCGCCCATGATCATGATCGTGACGAGGAACGTGTACTTCCGGCCGATCATGTCGCCGAGGCGCCCGAACACGAGCGCGCCGAACGGCCGCACGATGAAGCCTGCCGCGAAGGCGAGCAGCGCGAAGATGAACGAGGTGGTCGGATCGCCGATGAAGAACTGCTTGGCGATCACGGTCGCCAGCGAACCATACAGATAAAAGTCGTACCATTCGAAGACGGTACCGAGCGAGGAGGCGAAGATGACTTTCCGCTCTTCCTTCGTGAGCCCAACGCCGGACGGCGTGGATTTGCCGCCCGCGGCCATGCCGGGGTTGATTGCCATTGTGGTCTCCTGTCGTGTTTTTTCTTGGTGACGCCCGATGGCGCGGGCGACCCGACGACTGTGCGCCGGGAAGCTTACGGCACGCTTGCTGGAAACTTACGCGGGGCTTACAGCCGGGTCGCCGGGATCGTCTTCCGGGGACGCGCCGCCTTCCGCCTCATGCAGCCGCGCATACTTGTACGCTTCGGTCGACCGCTCCAGGGCAAGGCCCAGCGCCGTCGTCAGCTCGCCGCGCGACATGCCCTGTTCGAGCTGCTGGACGGCGAAGCTGTTGCGCAGCGTGCGCCCGCCCGCACGCGAGACGGCGATGCCGGCCCGCTCGAACGTGGCGCGCGTCTGCCGGTACACGGTCGCCTTGTGCAGCGGCTCGCCTTCCAGGTTCGCGGGGAACACGAGGTCGCCCGGGATCCCGAGCTCGGCCCGTTCCTTCAGCCATGCCGTCAGTTCGGCCACGCCGGCCCTCGGCAGCGTCGTCGTGTGTTCGTAGCTCGTGCGGTGCTTCGCTTCCGGCGTGATGTTCAGGGTGAGCGCGCCGTCGATGTCGGGCTGGCGGCCCACTTCGTCCAGCAGCAGGCCGATGGCTTCCGCGACGCGCAGGCCGGCGAGCGCCATCACGATCTGCATCGCGCGGTCGCGCCGGCGCTTCCAGCCGGCGTGGCCCTCCATGTCCTCCGTGCGGCCGGCGGGGAGGGCGGCCAGGAAGCGCTGCAGGTCGTCCGGACCCAGCGCCGTCATCGGCGCGTCTTCGGCCAGATGGGCGCGGTCGGTCGCGATGATGGCCTGGCGGGCCGGGTTCGGCGCGCGGCCCAGGTACTCGAAGCAGCGCTCCAGCAGGCGCAGGTAGCGGTAGGCGATCTTGCTGTTCAGGTCGCGCTGGCCATCCTTCGACAGTTCGATGAAGCGGCGCAGGTCGGCCGCGTTCACGGTCGACATCCTGAGCCCGTGTTCCAGCATCCACGTGGCGAACTTCCCGAACATGAATTTGTAGATCGCCGCGGATTCGCTCGACACGGGCAGCGGCACGTCGCGCTGGCGGCTCGACGTGAGGACGAATTCCGGCGTGACGACGAAGGCGGCGAAGGCCTCGACGGGGCGCTTGTCCCAGTCGGCGAGGGATGGTGGCGGGCTCATGGCATCATCATACTGCAACTAACCGACTTGGGCGCGCCGGCAAGCGAGGGGGCGGCAAGCATGGCCGAAGTGTCGACAATATACTGGGTGATCTTGACACCGACACCCACGCGAGGGAGCACATCACATGAGCGATCAACCACCCGAAGGTTTACCTGTCTACCGTATCCTCACCGGCCCGGACGACGCGTCGTTCTGCCGCCGTGTGAGCGCAGCGCTCGAGCAGGGCTATCTGCTCTACGGGTCGCCTGCGGCGACGTTCAACGGCGAATCCGTCATCGTCGCGCAAGCGATCATCTGGCCGAGCATGCGGTCTTCGATTTCGTAAGCCATGGGCCTGCCGGCCGCGACAACCCGCATTCGAAAATAATGCAACTAACCGACATATGGCGCGCGCCGAACCCAACCCCGCCACCAGCGAAGCCGGGCGGGAGCGCCTTATCGCTCTTATAATGAGGGCGCGGCATCCCTCGCAACGGGCGTCGCGTCAGTCCAAAACCGAACGCTACAAAGGAAACTCATGCTCAAGCACATCGTCATGTGGAAACTGAAAGACCACGCCGAAGGCGCCGACCGCGCCGCCAACGCCATCGACATGAAGCGCCGCCTCGACGAATGCGCCAACATCGTCCCCGGCCAGATCAAGTTCGAGGTCGTCATCGCCCAACCCGGCCTGGAAGCCACGTACGACGTCGTGCTGTATTCCGAGTTCGAGGACAAGGCCGCGCTCGACGCCTACATCAAGCATCCGGTGCACCAGGCCGTGGTGCCGTTCATCGGCGCGATCCGCGAGGGACGCCAGTGCATGGACTACGAAGTCTGAGGTAAGAAACAGCGGCGACGGGGAGGTCGCGATGGAGAATTTTGCGGGACGGGTGGCCGTCATCACGGGCGCCGGCAGCGGACTCGGACGCGCGTTCGCCAACGAGGCGGCCCGGCTGGGCATGAAGCTGGTCCTGGCCGACGTCGATGCGCATGCGCTGGAACAGGCGACCAGCGCGCTGCGGGCCGGCGGCGCCGACGTGCTGTCGATGGTGTGCGACGTGCGCAAGGCTGCGCACGTGGAAGAACTGGCGGATGCGGCGATGATCCGCTACCACGGCGTACATCTCCTGTTCAACAACGCCGGCGTCGGCACGGCGGGCCTGATCTGGGAACACACGGAAGCCGACTGGGAGTGGGTGCTGGGCGTGAACCTGTGGGGCGTGATCCACGGCGTGCGCGTGTTCACACCGCTGATGCTCGAAGCCGCCCGCCGCGATCGCGATTATGAAGGCCATATCGTGAACTCGGCGTCGATGGCGGGCCTTCTGGTGCCGCCCGTGATGGGCCCGTACAGCGTATCGAAACATGCCGTCGTCGCGCTGTCCGAGACGCTGTACCACGACCTGCGCCTGGTCGGTTCGTCCGTGAAGGCATCGGTGCTGTGCCCCTATTTTGTGCCGACGGATATCGCGCACTCGGAACGGCACCGCCCCGGCGAACTGCGTCACGACGCGCTGCCGACGGCCAGCCAGCGGGCAGGGCAGGCGCTGCTCGAACAGGCGGTGGCGGCCGGCAAACCGTCCCCCGCGGACGTGGCGCGCATCACGTTCGACGGCATCCGCCGCGGCGACTTCTACATCTACACGCATCCGCAGGCGCTGCAGGCCGTCGCCCAACGCATGGACGCCATCGTGCACGGTAACCCGCCCGCGGATGCGTACGCGGCCACGCCGCAGTACACGGACCAGCTCAGGGCGGCCGTTCAGGGTTCGGGAAAATAGGGCGGCACGTTCGCCGCGATGTGCGCGAACTCCGCCGGCGACAGCGGCAGCTTGAGGAACGCGGCCCACGACTCGCGTGGCCGCAGATTGTCGCCCTGCGCCGAGTCGCTCCCGTACAGGACGCGCCCGACGCCCACCTGGCGGATGAGTTTCACGATCAGTGCCGCCGTCTCGGGCCTGATGTCGCGGTCGACGATCGAGGCGACGTCGAACCAGACGTTGTTCGCGTGCGGGTCGTGGTTCTGCACGGCCTCGGCCAGCACGGCCATCGCGGCCTGCGCGGACGGATCGTCGTAACCGGGTCCGGACCCGGCGAGGTGGGCGACCTGGACGACTACGTCCGGCGCCGCGGGCAGGACCTGGTCGAGGAAGATGCGTGCCAGCGCCGCGCCATATGGCCGCTTCGTGCCGATGTTCGCGCGCAGGTGGATGACGATGGCCATGCCGTGCGCGTTCGCGGCCGCGAAGACCTGGCGCAGCCGGGCGACGTGGGCAGGATCGTCCATCTGCACGTCCGAATTCCCGATGTGCAGCTTGATGCCGTGCTCCAGGCCCGGCGTCTGCGCGCACCGCTCCAGTTCCGCGAGCGCATAGTCCTTCAAGGGGTTGAAGCTGCAGAACGCGACCAGCCGGCCGGGATAACGGGCCGCTTGCGCCGCGGTCCAGTCGTTTTCGAGGCGTACCTTCGCAAACTCGTCGTCGACCTTGCGGGACGGACTCCCGGCCATGTAGGCGACGGACAGCAGCACGGCCCGCTTGATGCCGGCCGCGTCCAGCAGCGGGACCAGCTGGTCCGCGTCGAGCGGCACAAGGCCGGACGACGGACCGACCATGGCGATGTCGGCCGCGCTGAACACGTGCTGGTGCCAATCCCCGGCGGGGACGGTCTGGGCGAGCGCCGCGCCTGCGAAGAGCAGCGCGGCGCCAAGAGCTCGGATGGCATTCATCCGCCCAGTGTATCAGCGACTGGCGCAGAACCCCGCAACGTCATTGGTCCCGCCGGCAGGCAGGTCCCGGTTCCAGTCCGGGCCGGACAGGTGCATCGTCGTGCCGTCCATCGTGTATTTGCCGTTCCACAGCCCGGAGAGCGTGCCCTGGACGTTCGGGACATCGACGGTCCAGCCGGCGACCTTGAGGGCGCTGTTGTTCGTGACGGCGACCTTCGCACAGTAGCCGCTGGTCCAGTCGGCCGTGATCACGAGTTTCGCCGTGACGGCGCCGGCGGCCGGCGGGGGAGGCGGTTCGGCGGGCTTCGCCTGACGCGTCGCGCACAGGCCCACCTGCGTCGACTGGCCCGGACGCAGCTTGGGGTCGTAGGCCGGGCCCTGCAGGCTGAGGACCCCATTCTCCAGCGTGTACCGTGCGTTCCACAGCGACGTGATCGCGTCCTTGAACGGCACCTTCGTGCTCCAGTAGCCGGCCGTCGTGCCCACGTTCGTCACGGTCAGCGTGCCGCAATACCCGGCGTCCCAGTCGTTCGATGCGTCCATCTGCGTCTTCAGGTCGAGCGGGGGCGGAGGCGGCAGCGGGTGCGGATACGGGCCCGGCTCCGTGGCCGTCGGGTCGAGGAAGGCCTGCTTCACGGCGGTCAGCAGCGGGTTGTTCACGCCGTCCGTCGTGCCGTAGTTGATCAGCCAGATGATCGTACCGGCCGCGCCTTCGCCGTCGCGCGTCGAGTGCGCCCACGCGCCTTTCGCGGCGATGGTGGCCGGCTCCTCGTAGCTGATGTAGCCGCTGGGCCAGTCCGGACGGTCGGCCGGCGTATAGCCGCCCGGGTAGACGCGGTAGCTCGTCTGCGTCGGTGCGTCCCACGCAAAGAGGCCCTTGTCCAGGTAGCCGTATTTGTGGAGCATCGCATAGCTCCAGCGGTAGTCGAGCACCGACCACTTGCTCAGGTCCCCGTCCGTCTCCTGGTTCGGCCCCGTGAACGGCGGCGCGTAGTTGGCGCCGTAGAAGCCGATACCCATGCCGAGCTTCGTGCGCGGCACGCCCGCGTCGACGTAGGCCTGGACCGTGCCCGCGATCGATACCGGCCGGTCCGGCGTGTGCCCCGTCAGCGGCGAGAACGTGTTGCTGGCCCAGCCCTGGCCGAACCAGCCGACGCCGTAGCTCATGAAGTTGTACTGGTCGACCAGGCTCGCCATGCGCACGTCGTGCGGCGTCACCCTGTCGATGTTCGTGTTGATGTTCCCGGCCGGGTACGTGATGATCACCGGGCTGTTCTGGTAGCGCGGGCGCGCGTTCGCTTCCTTGCGCAGATCGATGACGAGGGCTTCCAGCAGCGCCGCCTCGTCCGGGTTCTTGCTGTCGAGGCCTTCCCAGTCCACGTCGATGCCGTCGTAGTCCTTCGCGACCATGTAGTCGACGAGGTTCTTCACGAATGTCGGGCGCACGGCGGGCGCGGTCGATGCGAGGAAGCCTGCGTTGTCGCCTTCGCCGCCCAGCATGATCAGCGCCTTGGTGCCCGCCTGGTGCGCGCGTTGTACCAGGAATTCCTCGACGGTCCAGTCGTAGGCGGCGCCGGGACCGACGTCGCGGTTGTCATGCGCGCTGCCCGCGCCCGGGACGACGTCGCCCGGCCGGCCCGTCTTGCCGCCGCCCGGGCCGATGCGGGCGAACACGAAATGCGTCAGCGCCGTCATGTCGACGTGCTCGGGTTTCTGGTAGTCGGCGTTGTCCCAGAAATAGCCCCCGTAGTAGCCCGTGACCCATTTTGGCAGCGTGCCCGGGGTGCTCGCCATCGCCGGCAGCGCCGCCATCAGCGTCAGCCCGGCCAGTACCTTGATTCCCTTGCGCATTACTTCTCCTTGTTGTTACTGTCAGGCAACAAGGTTAGCAGTGCGCTGGGGAAATTCCTGCCCCCACGGGAGGGGCAATCGACTCAGGCGGCGGCCTGGTCGGAAGGTTTCAGGATGCGCTCGTGCAGCTCCGGCTCGGCATCGCCGTACAGCTTGACGACGGTCGACGTGCGCGTGCCGTAGCCCGGGATCTCGATGCAGACGGCGGACAGCTGGCGTTCCAGGTCGAGCGGGACGCCCGTGTCGGGCAGGCGCATGTCCGGTGCGCGCGTCGTATCGGCCAGCATCTCGAAATACGCTTCCTCCGGTGCGCCCTGCAGCAGCAGGCTGGCGAACGTCGCCTTGGTGCGCACGACCTTGGGCCACGGCGCATCCAGCAGGCCGTTCGACACGCCGTAGATGCCCGGTTCCAGCGCCTTGCCGTTGCGCGGGTCGTCCCCGGCGTGGTTCGAGAACCAGTACATGCCGGCCGTATCGCCCAGGATCAGGTTGAAGCCGTTGAAGGCATCCGCGCCGGGTGTGATGCGGGCAAGGTACGCGGGCGCGTCCTCGTCGCCCCTGAGGAAATCCGCGACGAGGGCGCCGCGCGTGGGGGCGTCCGTGCGCCAGTCGTTGGGGGCGCGGACATTCGTCAGGGCGGCGAATTTCGGGCCGTTCGGGCCATCCTTCGTCACGCCCATCCAGCTGCCGCCGCCCCGCAGGTCGCGGCCCGCGATGATGTTGGGTGCGTCCGGCCACGGGCCGGCCGGGGTCGCGGGACGGTCGTAGTATTCGTCGCGGTTGGCGCAGGCGACCAGCGGCAGGCCGGGGATCACGCGCCAGGCAAAAACGATCAGGCACATGTTGGGAGATCCATGAAGATTTCGGCCCGGCGAGGGCCGTCGATGAGGCCTTCGAAACCGGCGGTGCGGGCGGCGGCGTCGAGCCGCGCGGGAAACGCGTCGTCCACGCCCGGATAGACTTCCATCCAGGTCTGCAAGCCGTCGCGCACGTCGGGCCGGCGCTTCAGCTGTGCCGGCACGCCTGCGCCGGCCTGCAGCGCACGGACGCGCGGCGCCAGCGCGGCCGCGTCGCCCTCGCGCACCTTGTAATAGACGTACAGGTCGATCATGTGCGTCAGACGTCGAGCGCGTCGAGCGCGTACGGCAGCGGCAGGAAATCCAGCTTCGTGCCGCCGGCCGAGGCATGGCGCACGTCGCCGTCCAGTGCCGCGAGCTTGATTTCGACGAGCGCATCGGCCCCGCCCGCGCCGTTCGGCGCCACGTTGACGATCATGCCGGAGGGCTGGTCCGGGTCGGCGACCGAGTAGACTTCGTCGCCGGGACGGGCGGCCGCATCCGGCAGCGTGGCCAGCGCCATGCGACGTTTCAGCTTGCCGAGGTACTGGCTGCGCGCGACGATTTCCTGGCCCGGATAGCAGCCTTTCTTGAAATTGACGCCGCCGAGCAGCTCGTAGTTGACCATCTGCGGCACGAACTGTTCCTGCGTGCCGGGGCCGATCTGCGGCACGCCGGCGTGGATGGCCGCCAGTTGCCACGCCGCGTTGCCGCCCAGCGCGAGCGTATCCTTCCACGCGGACAGCGCGGCGATGGCGGCGTCCGCCGTCGTCAGCCACAGGTAGCGCGGCTGGCCGAATGCGTCGGCAAGACGGATCACGGTGCCGGCGTCGCCGTCGATTTTCGCGTAGGGCGCGTCGGGCAGCGTGCCGACGCGGGCGCGCAATGCCTCGGTCGCGGCAGCGCCGCCCAGGCCGAGGACGGCTGCGTTACGGTCTTCGTCGGTGGCGTCGCGCAGCTTCGCTTTCGCGCGCAGCACGAACATCGTCAGGCGCTTCTGCAGCGGCGCCTGGATCGCGCGCGGCAGTTGCAGATAGATGTTTTCCGCATCGCGCCACATCAGGAACGTGGCCTGCAGCCGGCCCTTCGGCGTGCAATAGCCGGCGAGGCGAGCCTCGGACAGGCCGAGGTGCTCGACGTCGTTGGTGAGCTGGTTGTGGAGGAAGCTGGCGGCGTCGTCACCGGCGATGCCAATGAGTCCGAGGTCGGTGACAGGGGCGACAAAGCCCTGTTCGAGGTCGGCGGTGGCGAGCACGCGGCCGAAGTCCTCGACCTGCGTCGGACTATCGGGGTGAAAGCGGGCGCCTTGAGTGGCGAGGTATTCGATCCAATGGTTCATACACGAATTATTTCCGGTTTGGCTGTATCGGCTTTATGATTACGGCCTCATTATAAGTTCGCCTTCGAAAATGCGCCGACGACGGCAAAAAACCAGGTCCAGCATGGCATTCATAAAAAAACTCATCGTCACGGGCGTCATCGTGGCCGTCGCCGCCGGCGCCGGCTTCCAGTGGTGGAGCAAGCAGCCGATCACGCCGGGCGACGCGGCCGTCATCCCGTTCGCCATCGCGCAGGGCAGCCACGTGGCCGGCGCCGCGCAGCAGATGGCGACGGCCGGCGTGCCCGTCAACCCCTTCCTGTTCGGCGTGCTGGCGCGCGTCACGGGCAAGGCCGGCCAGATCAAGGCCGGCAGCTACGAGCTGAAGCCGGATACGTCGCCGCGCCGTCTCCTCACGCAGCTGGTGCGCGGCGAGTTCGCGCAGGAATCGCTGACGATCATCGAAGGCTGGACGTTCCGCCAGATGCGGCAGGCCGTCGACGCCGCGCCGAACCTGAAACACGAGACGGCGAAGCTGTCCGACCAGGAGTTGCTGGCCAAGGTCGCGCCCGACTACAAGGCGCCCGAAGGCCTGTTCTTCCCCGATACGTATCTGTTCGCGAAGAACGCGAGCGACCTGTCGATCTACAAGCAGGCGCACGAGATGATGATGAAGCGCCTGAAGGCCGCGTGGGATAAACGCGATCCGGGCCTGCCGTACACGGAACCGTACCAGGCGCTGATCATGGCGTCGCTGGTCGAAAAGGAAACCGGCCAGAAGAGCGAACGCGGGATGATCGCGGGCGTCTTCGTCAACCGTCTCAAGGCCGGCATGCTGCTCCAGACCGACCCCACCGTCATCTACGGCATGGGCAACAAATACGACGGCAAGATCCGCAAGAAAGACCTCGAGACGGACACCCCGTACAATACCTATACGCGCGCCGGCCTGCCGCCGACGCCGATCGCGTTGCCGGGCGTGCAATCGCTCGCCGCCGCGACGGCGCCGGCGAAGACGGAAGCCCTGTACTTCGTGTCGCGCGGCGATGGCACGAGCCATTTCTCGGTCAACCTCAACGAGCACAACAAGGCCGTGAACCAGTACCAGCGCAACCAGGCGCAGTAAATACGATGAATGCAAAGAATCACACCGATGCCGCCCGCGGGCGCTTCATCACCTTCGAAGGCATCGACGGCGCCGGCAAGTCCACGCACATCGGCTACGTCACCTCGCTGCTGAAAGGCGCGGGCAAGCGGGTCGTCTCGACGCGCGAACCGGGCGGCACGCCGCTGGGCGAAAAGCTGCGCGACCTCGTGCTGCACGAAAAAATGCACCTCGAGACGGAGGCCCTCATCATGTTCGCCAGCCGGCGCGAGCACGTGGCGCAGGTCGTCGAACCGGCGATCGCGCGCGGCGACTGGGTCTTGTCCGACCGCTTCACGGATGCCAGCTTCGCCTACCAGGGCGGCGGACGCGGCCTCGATCGCGCCAAGCTGGACGCGCTGGAACAATGGGTGCATCCGCACCTGCAGCCGGACCTGACCCTGCTGTTCGACGTCCCGCTGGACGTGGCGAAAGCCCGCCTGTCCGCGTCGCGCACGCTCGACAAGTTCGAGATGGAGCAGGACGAATTCTTCGCGCGCGTGCGGGGCGAATACCTGCGCCGCGCGGTGGAGTCGAACGGACGCATCGTCGTCATCGATTCGACGAAGACGATCGACGAGGTGCGCGCTGCGTTGCAGGCGGCGCTGGAGACCTGGCTGTGAGTATGTATCCCTGGCAAGAGGACGCGTGGACGCGGCTGCAGGCGATGCGCGCGCGGCTGCCGCATGCGATCCTGTTCCACGGCCCGGCCGGCATCGGCAAGGCGGACTTCATCGAGGCGTTCGCCCAGTCGCTGCTGTGCGAGAACGTGAGGCCGGACGGCCACGCGTGCGGCGCGTGCGCGTCGTGCGGCTGGTTCGTGCAGGGCAACCATCCCGACTACCGCCGCGTGCGCCCGGAGGCGATGGAGGACGAAGCCCCCGCCGCCGACGGTGAGGAAGCCCCGGCCGAAGAGAAAAAAACGAAGTCGAAGACGGCATCGAAAGAGATCAAGATCGAACAGGTGCGCGCACTGGCCGACTTCATGAACATCTCGACGCACCGGCAGGGCCTGCGCGTCGTCGTGCTGTATCCCGCCGAAGCGCTGAACATGCCGGCATCGAACGCGCTGCTGAAGACGCTCGAGGAGCCGCCGCCGGGCACCGTGTTCCTGTTGGCATCGAACGGGCTGGACCGGCTGCTGCCGACGATCCTGTCGCGCTGCCGGAAGTTCGCGCTGCCGATGCCCGATCACGCCCAGGCACTGGCCTGGCTCGAAGCGCAGGGTGTGACCGATGCGGACGGCTGGCTGCGCGAGCAGGGCGGTGCGCCGCTGGCGGCGCTGACGCAGGCCGAGACGGGCAGCCGCGACGAGCTCGATGGCCTGCTGCAGGTGCTCGCGCAACCGAGCGTGGATGCCGCGTTGCGCAGTGCCGACAAATTGAGCAAGGCGCCGCTGGCATCCCTCGTCGCGTGGCAGCAGCGGTGGCTGTATGACGTGTTTTCGTACAAGCTGTCCGGAGTGATCCGGTATTATCCGAGATATCAGCGGGAACTCGCGGCGCTGGCCGGAAGAGTGCACGTGACCAACTTGATGCAGGCGATCAAGTCCACGAACGAGCGCCGGGCCGTGGCCGATCACCCCCTGTCTCCGAAACTGTTTGTCGAAGACATGTTGCTTGATTACACTGCGCGCTGCGGTATTTGATGAGAGGAAGATGATGAGCGTATCGTCGAACGGTCCGATCAGCGGCCTGCCCGCCGATCCGAACGCGCCCCAGCCGGCGCGGCCGTCCGTGCTGTCGCTCGCCATCAAGGAAAAGGCCGCGCTGTACGCGGCCTACATGCCGTTCCTGAAGAATGGCGGCATGTTCGTGCCGACCAACAAGCCGTACAAGATCGGCGACGAGATCTACCTGATCCTGTCGCTGATGGACGACCCGAACAAATACCCGATCGCCGGCAAGGTCGCGTGGATCACGCCGGCCGGGGCGAACAACAACAAGGCGCAAGGCATCGGCGTGCACTTCCCGGCCGACGAGACCGGGCAGCGTGCCCGCCTGCGCATCGAAGAAATCCTCGGCGCCGCACTGCGGTCGTCGCGCGCCACCCATACTTTGTAATTTCCATGCCGTCTTACGTACATCGCCTCGCCCGCAGGGAAGACCTGCCCGTCATCGTCGACATCTACAACTCCACCATCGCCTCCCGCGAGGTCACGGCGGACACCGAGCCCGTCACCGTGCAGTCGCGCGAAGGCTGGTTCGCCGACCACACGCCGGAACGCCGTCCGCTGTGGGTGATCCATGACGCGGCCGCCACGTCGGACGAGCCGGCCGTGATCGGCTGGTGTTCGTATTCGAATTTTTATGGCCGCCCGGCATATTCCGGCACGGCCGAGCTGTCGATCTATATTGCGGAAGCCTGGCGCGGCAAAGGTATCGGAAGCTATTGTCTGGAAGAGGCGATGGCGTTTGCGCCCAACGTCAATGTCCACACCCTGCTCGGGTTTATCTTCGGGCACAACGCGCCGAGCCTGGCCCTGTTCCGCAAGTATGGCTTCGATACGTGGGCCCATTTTCCGCGGGTGGCGAATCTGGATGGGATCGAGCGGGACCTGATTATCCTCGGAAAGCGGGTGGCCTGAAACCCAAAAGCCGTCGTTCCCGCGAAGGCGGGAACCTAATTCCGCCGCGCCAACGGGACGCGAAATTGGGCCCCCGCCTTCGCGGGGGGCGACGCGAGAGGCAGGCGGCACTTTGGGTCCTCGCGTACAATATCGGGATGTATATCGATTCCCACTGCCACATCAATTTCCCGGAGCTGGCCGCGCGGATGCCCGAGATCCTGGCCAAGATGGCCGAGAACAAGGTCTCGCACGCGCTGTGCGTCTCCGTCGACCTGCCGGAGTTCCCCAGCGTGCTGGCGCTTGCCGAGCAATATCCGCACATTTATGCTTCCGTCGGCGTGCACCCCGACTACGAGGACACGCCGGAGCCCACCGTTGCCCAGCTCGTCGAACTGGCCGACCACCCGAAAGTCATCGCGATCGGCGAGACGGGGCTCGATTACTACCGGCTGGAAGGTGATCTCGAATGGCAGCGCGAGCGTTTCCGTACGCACATCCGTGCATCGCGCGAGACGCGCAAACCGTTGATCATCCACACGCGCTCGGCCAGCGAAGACACGATCCGCATCATGCGCGAAGAAGGCGCGGGCACGGACAAGGGCGGCGTCGCCGGTGTGATGCACTGCTTCACGGAGTCACTCGAAGTGGCACAGGCCGCCATCGAGATGGGCTTTTATATTTCGTTCTCCGGCATCGTGACGTTCAAGAGCGCGAAGGACCTGCAGGCCGTGGCGAAAGCGGTGCCGCTGGACCGCATCCTCATCGAAACGGATTCGCCCTATCTCGCCCCCGTGCCGTTCCGCGGCAAGATGAACGAGCCCGGCTATGTGACGCACGTGGCGGAGTACATCGCCACGTTGAAGGACGTGCCGCTGCGCGAGATCGCGGACCGCACCACCGGGAATTTCTTCAACCTGTTCAAGGCCGCGAGGACCTGACCCATGACCCTGCTTCGATCAATTGTGCTCGCCGCCGCGCTGGCGGCGCCCGCCCTGGCAATGGCCGACCAGACGAGCGACTTTTTCCGTGCGGTCCAGATGGACGATGCAGGCACGGTGCGTTCGCTGCTGGGCAAGGTCGATCCGAACCGGCCGAATCCCGTCGGCGGCGAACCGGCCCTCGTGCTGGCCGTGCGCGAAGGCGCGATGCAGGTGCTCGACGCGCTGCTGCGCAACCCGGGCACGAACGTCGACGCGCCGGCGCTGAACGGCAACACGGCGCTGATGATGGCCGCGTACAAGCAGAACAAGGCGGCGGCGGAAGCCCTGATCGCGAAGGGCGCGGCCGTGAACCGTCCCGGGTGGACGCCGCTGCACTACGCGGCCGCCAGCGGAGACAACGACATTGCGCGCCTGCTGCTCGCGCACGGCGCCCGCATCGATGCGCAATCGCCGCCGGCCAGCGGCAAGTTCACGCCGTTGATGATGGCGGCGCGCGAGGGCCATGAGGATACGGCCGTGTTCCTGCTGGGCCAGGGCGCGGACCCGCAACTGAGGAATGGCGAAGGCTTCACGGCGGCCGAGATCGCGCGCAAGGCCGATCACGCGGCCATCGCGGCGGCGCTCGACAGGAAGGTCAAGCCTGCCCGCTGAGCGGGCCGGCCTCGTTGTCGCCGCACTTGTGCGCGCGCTTCTTCGTGTACATGTGCGCGTCCGCGTGCATGAGCAGCGTCTCGACCTGGTCCGCGTGATCGGGAAACAGCGCGATCCCGATGCTGACCCCGATGTGCAGCGGCGCGCAGTGCGTGGGCACGGGATGCGCGAGCGCGGCGCGGATCTTGTCGGCGCAGTGCCCGGCATCCTCGGGCGCCTGCAGGTCTTCCAGCAGCAGCACGAATTCGTCGCCACCCAGGCGCGCCACCGTGTCGGATTCGCGCGCGCATTCCACCAGCCTGGCCGCCACTTCCCGTAGCAGCGCGTCGCCGGCCGCATGGCCGTAGAGGTCGTTGACCTGCTTGAAATCGTTCACGTCCACGTACAGCAGGCCGAGCCGCGAGTGGCACCGCCGTGCCCGCGCGACGGCCGTGCGGATGCGGTCGAAGAACAGCCGGCGGTTCGGCAGGCCCGTCAGTTCGTCGTGGCAGGCGGACCGCATCAGGTCCTCGTGCAGGCGCTTGCGTTCCAGCGCCAGCCCGACCTGGGCCGCGACGAAGCGCAGCAGGCCGCGGTCGGCGGGCGAGTAGCCGGTGCCGGCGTGGTCGCGCAGCAGCAGGGCCCCGATCGTACCCGCCGGGCCGCCCAGTTCGATCATGAGCCACGTGTTCAGCCGGCCGGCGCCGACGTGGCGGACCGCGTCCGGTGCGATACTGTCCGGCGCCGTCGCCGTCGCGCGCCAGCGCGCGAGACAGGCGCGTGACGGCAGGCGCGTCTGCGGGTCGTGGTCGCGCCGGTAGACGACCTTGAAACCGTGCTGCGGGGTCGCGTCGGTCACGACGACCATGCCGGGGGCGCCGACGAGGCGGTCGAGGATGCCGTGGATTTCGCCGCACAGTCCGGCGAGGTCGCCCGCGTGATAGACGGCTTCGGAAATCGAATACGTCGCGGCCTGGCGCCGCTCGGCGCGCTTGCGGGCGCTGATGTCGCGCGCGACGCCCAGGCGCAGGCCGTGGTCCGCGATCCACCGGGCCGACCACATGAGGTCGACGCGGCGCCCGTCCTTGTGCAGGTAGCGGTTCTCGAAGCCGACGCGTTCCTGGCCGGCCAGCACGCGCGCGCTTTCCATGCACGTGATGGCGCGGTCTTCGGGGACGACGAAATCGAGCATGTACTGGCCGATCAGCTCGGTGGGGCGGTAGCCGAGCATGCGTTCGCAACCGGCACTGACGTCCAGGATGACGCCGCGCCGGTCCACCAGGAAGACGACGTCCAGGAGCAGGTCGGCAATGTTCGCCGAGAGAGAGCGGATCGAATGCACCATGGCGGGCCGAATACGGTGGCGGCAGATGGGAAAATACTAACATTCCCACATGGAAAAAGGTCAATGTATTTATGCATGGCCGGCCGGCTGTTCCATCGATCCGACAAACTGGCCGGGAAATCCCCGTCAGCTCCGGGCATCAGTTGCCTATAAGCATGGAGATAATGCAGACAACATCTCCCACACAGAGGAACCCATGCTCAACGAACGCGAAATCGAAAGCTGCTACCTGGGGCAGTTTATTCCGGTCCACTACCATCACAACATGCTGATGGACCATAACCGCATGCACAGCTTCAAGTCCGCGATCTACCACGCCGTCAAGCCGGGCATGAAGGTCCTGGAACTGGGCGGCGGCACGGGCGTGCTGTCGTACTTCGCGGCGCAGAACGCCGCACATGTCTACTGTGTGGAGTTCAATCCGGACATGGTGCGCGAAGCGCGCCGCTTCCTCGCCATGAACCCGAACGGCCACAAGGTCGAGGTGGTTCATGCCGACGCGTTCGAATACCTGCCGCCGGAACCTGTCGACCTCGTCATCTGCGAGATGATCCACGTGGGCATGCTGCGCGAAAAGCAGGTCGAGGTGATCGAATCGTTCAAGCGCCGCTACTTGGCGCGCTTCGGCGGTCCGCTGCCGATCTTCATGCCGGAAGCCGTCATCATGGCCGTGCAGCCGCTGCAGCTCGAATACGATTTCGAAGGGTTCTATGCGCCGATCGTGCAGTTCCAGCCGACCAACGTGATCTATCCGGGCACCATCGAAATGGCGCAGCCGGGCGTGTATTCGATCATGGATTTCAGCCAGCCCGTCGGCGATGCCATCGCGTGGGAAGGCCAGTTCCGCATGGAGCAGGGCGGCCGCCTGAACGCGCTGCGCTTCATTACCAAGAACGTGCTGTCCATCGTCGAGGAACGGGGCACGACGATCGACTGGCTGAACCACTACATGATGGTGCCGCTGGCCACGCCGCTGGATGTGCAGGCGGGCGATATCGTGCAGGTGAGCTTCGCCTATCGCGCAGGCGGTTCGCTCCCGTCGCTGGAAGCGTCGATGCGCGCCGAGGTCGTCGAGCGGGCGAGTGCGCCGGTGCACACGCGGGCTGTCGAATTCGCCTGATATTGCTTTTAAGTAATCCTTTATGTAGTATCTGATAACTGCGGGCACCGATCCGCTATTACGTAAAGGATTCATCATGCCTTTGAACCGGCGCGCGCTTTTGAAGTATGCGATGGGTTCCACCGCCATGGCCGGGTTGCCGCGGCTGGCAGTGGCGGCCAAACCTGCCGATTATATCGACGCCGATGCCGCCATCGCGGCGGCCCAGGCGAACAGCGTCGTCGCGCTCTGGAATGAAAAGCTGGTGAGCATCGCCTACCGGGCGTTTTCCCCACCGCCGGTTGCCGGCCGTGCACTGGCGCTGCTGAATGGCGCCTTCTACGATCTGTGGCGTTATCTCGAACTGCCGCAAGCCGTCGGTCTCGAGCGGTTTTTCACGACGGCGATCACGCGCGCTCAGGGCGCGGATCCGCAATTCCAGGCGATCGCACTGAGCTCCGCCGCGGCAACCGTGCTGAAAGTGCTGTTCCCCGCCTACGCCGCGGACATCGACGCCCAGGGCGCCGCCTTGGGCCTGGGCGGCCGTTACACATGGCTGATTCCGGCCACCCGCGTGGGCGAGGAAGCCGCGCAGCACGCGCTGGACGAACGCGCCCACGACGGGAGTAACCAGCTGGGCGACCTGCATCCGGGCGCGTATTCCGATTACACCGGTTATACCCCCGTGAATTCCGCGACGACGATGGTCGATCCGGACCATTGGCAGCCGCTTCCCAATCAGCGCTGCATCACCCCGTTCTGGGGCAAGGTAAAACCTTTTGCTTTGAAGAGCGGCGATCAATTCCGCCCGGCCGCGCCGCCATCCGTCTTTTCCGCGCACATGCAGGCGGAAATGCAGGAATTGATCGACCTGAACGCGAATCTCACGCCGGAACAGATTCGCATCTGCGAATATTGGGGCGACAACAGCCGGGTGCCCTGGGTGCGCTTCGCCGGAATGCTGGCGTACCGGCAGGGTTTTACGCTTGGCCAGGAAATCAGATTGTTCCGCGCGCTGGGTGTCGCGTTGCACGATGCAATGGTCGCGACGTGGGATGCGAAGATGGCCTGCGACTTCGCCCGCCCGCAGTCCGCCATCCGTACCCTGTTCGCGGGGCGCACCTTGAAGAACTGGACCCCATCCGGCGTCGTGCAGGTCGCGGGTGCGAACTGGACGCCCTACCTGTACACGCCGCCGTTCCCGGAATACGTGTCCGCCCACAGCGTGTCGGGCCACGCGGCGGCGGTGGTGCTCGACCATTTCGCGCGCGGCCCGTTCCGGTTCAGCCAGAAGGCGTCGCCGACGGTGACCCTGTACTGGGAGTCCTTCGCGGATGCAGCCGCGCAGGCGGGCTATTCGCGCCGCCTCGGCGGCATCCACTTCCTTCACGGCGACCTGAACGGAAGAACCCTCGGCACACAGGTCGGCCGGAAGGTCCTCGAGCTCTGCGCCTGAGCGGGCAGGGGCGACACCGTCCGGCCCCTGTTTCGCGCCGTCCGTCCGTGCCGCGCCGCCGTCCATCGCAGAAAGATTGCACGTTGGCGTCGATGCAACTAGAGTGATCGTATCGGGGCGGATGAAGCCCCTGTCCGAAGATGGAGCTGACGATGCTGGGTTTCCTCGTGTGGTTGGTGTTATTGTTCCTGTGCTGGCCGATCGCGCTGCTCGCGCTCGTGATGTATCCGCTTGTCTGGCTGCTGTTGCTGCCGTTCCGCCTGCTCGGGATCGGCGTCGAGGCCGTCTTCGAGCTGCTGCGCGCGATCGTCATGCTGCCGGCGCGCGTGCTGGGCGGGGGTGTCCGACGCTGAAAGTGACGTCCAGCCAGTGTGCGCCGATTAACAGACGGACACGGACCGTTCGCCTATCGTCCCCATACTGATGGCTTTCATTCGAAAGCCATGCTTTTAAAGGAAATGACTATGCGCC
>Ga0187845_1000479_pt1 | contig 23636 bp, 19 predicted proteins | sample SpaLakP09_SKY_68_FD_134515 | JGI IMG/M metagenome (GOLD analysis project Ga0187845, IMG submission 134515) | Oligotrophic lake water microbial communities from Sparkling Lake, Wisconsin, USA - SP09_SKY_68 | ecosystem: Environmental > Aquatic > Freshwater > Lake | place: USA: Sparkling Lake... | reverse complement strand
TGAGGGCCTTCAAACTCTCAGTGATACTGTTCCCACTCGGCTGTCCGCAGTGGCACGCTGAGTACCCCGCGCATCTCAGCCTCTCCGGGCTGTGGACTTACACCACGCGCCGGGACATCACCCAGGGCAACATGGCGCCCTCGACCTCATCCTCGGTGATCAATGGTGTGCTGGTGCAATGGGGAGATCGGCTGTTCTATCCCGGCAATCGCATGGTCAAAGCGGCGCACACGCCGCGCCTGGGTTCTGGATTGCATCACCATGCCGATGCGATCCGTCGGCGCATTGAAGCCACCGTGGCCAGGCGAGCACCGCAGGTGATGGTCAAGGTGACCGGCGGTGGCCGGGGCATGGGCGCCATCGCGGCCCACTTCCGCTACATCAGCAAGAACGGGCGGCTGGCCTTCGAGGACGATCGCGGCGTGGTCCAGCAAGATAAGGAAGCGCTACATGACTTGGCTGAACAATGGCGCCTGGGCGGTTCGCTGATCGGTGAAACCAGTCCACGGCGAGAGGCCTTCAACCTGATGCTGTCCATGCCGCGGGGTACGAATGCGCAGACCGTCCTGCGCGCGGTACGAGAGTTCGCACAAGCGGAACTCAACGACCACCGCTATGTGATGGTGCTGCACGAGCATCAGGAGAACCCGCATGTCCATCTGAGCGTGCGGGCTGAGTCCATGAGCGGCAAGCGCTTGAATCCGCGCAAGGCCGACCTGCATCGCTGGCGCGAGACCTTTGCGGAGAAGCTGCGGGGATGGGGAGTGGAGGCCGAGGCGACACGCCAGGCCACCCGAGGCGAGGGCCGCCGCTTCGAGAACCTCTGGCAGCTCAAGGCCCGAGAGGACGGACGGCTGAAGAGCAGTGCTGCCGCAAAGAAGTCAGGCGAGGTCTACCAGCGCAGCCGAACCGAGGCACTTGAGGCCTGGGCTCACATCGTGACTGCGCTCAGGGCTTCGGACCAGGTGGGGGACCGCGAGTTGGCGCAGCAGATCAGCGGCTTCATTCGCGAGTCGGATTTTGCGAAGGAGCATGGCCGTGGACGCGGGCGCCAGATGCCCGAGCGGGCTGTTGCACGCAAGCTTGAGCCGGTGGGTTCTAGAACTCGGGCCGGCCCTGAAATCGAACGATGATCCGAAGGGGCTTCAGCGCAAAGCTGGATTTCAGCTTGGCAGCGATTGCTGCCGATGGTCGCCGCCGGTCGTACTTACGCTGCCTGGCACCAAGCAGACGTTGAGTTCGTCGGCAGACGCCGACTGGAATGGCTGCTCTACGAGGTACCGCCGACATAGAAATTTCCCCGGGGCGGTTCGCGCTGTGCCAGGGGCCACTTCTCCACTGCTCGAAAACGCAGTCCCGACCCATTCGCAACATCCGCCTCGCCGATTCCGAAGCCTCAAGGCAGTCGTCGGCGCCGACTTCGAAGTGCTGTTGGCGGCGTCGGCCGACCAAACGAGCCTGCATGCGCCAATAATCTTAAAGAGCTTCGGGCGGTTCCCACATCGCTCGCCGAAGCGTCGCCCAGTCAGTCCGGTGTGATGTCATGAACGCCGTGGCTGCCGTGAGTGTAGATGCGCAGCGCCGGAAATGCCGCGTGGATCTCGGCAAGAGTCACTTCGACCAGCGAGATATCTTCTATCGGGGCGGGACCTCCCCCAATAACTTGTTTGCGCTTGGCCTGCAGGCCGCTCTGCGATCGCACATATATTCCCCTGACTGTTCCGCCTTTGACGCGCCATTCGTTGTATCTGCCGACGACGTTGAACGTCTGCCCCAGCGACTCAACCGTGAGCGGACCTCCAGAACTCCGTTCGTCACCGTCTTGGGTCGTCGAAGATCCCGAGTCTTCATTCTTGACAGAGACCACGTTCGAAGCACACGGCTCAAAGATGATCCCCACATCGCCCGGGAGTTCCATAGGATGACCAGCCCAGACCACGCAGGACGACAGCGCCCACTTGTCGGCATTTTCGATCGCTGCCTGTAGGTCGGCCGGAAACTCCCCACCCGCGCGCATGTTGGCGTAGTGGGAGAAGTGGACGATCAGGGCTTTTCGGTCATCAAGGTAGCGGCAGAGTTCTGAGTCGGTCATCTTGAGAACGCTTTGACTTCTGCATGCACCACTGCAATGGCGTCCGCGAGGGCGGAGGGCGAGTCGACACCTTCTTTCAAGTCACCTGCCCAGTCCGGCGTTGCAGCCTGCCACCGGGTGAACTTCTCGAAATCGAAATCCGGAAGAGCTCGGAAATAGGAGCTGCTAAGAATCGCCGGTACTCGGGCCGAAATAAACCCGGCCGATTCTGGGTGACTCGCAAAATAGAGGGAGCAGGATTCTGCAAAGTTGCCTATATCAAGCGCCTTTGCAACGTTCCTCAGATATTCGAGGAACGCGCCGGAAGGGGTATCGCCCGGCTCTCCGCGGCGATTGATGGCGTCTTGAAGATCTTCCAAGCCTGGTTGCTTCATTTTTTTCTCCTCACCTAACAGTTTTCCATCATGACGGCAACTCAATTCGGGTTCATCCCGAATCTCGCGGTCGCGTTGCAGCAGGCTAGCCGAACTTATTGACCTACGCACTGTCAGCTGGAGTTCGCTCACGGCAATATCAAGCCTTCTGTGAAAAAAATGCGTTCGATTAGGCGTCAGCACTTGGCAGGGATCCGGCGGCTCGCAGTCGATCGCGGTTGCGGACGGCGAATGACCGCTTTGCGCGGAAGCCATCGTTCACAGTTGGCGGCCCAATGTTGCTGACCAGCCTGTTCCTGACTTTAGACGAACCTCGGCTATTGGCGATACTTCCCTGCTAACTCTCGCGCCGAGCGGTATCAGCCCGCCTTCGGCAAAATCGAACTGTTGAGCGGTCGGCATTTCATGGCCGAAAACTATCCAGACGAGTCCAAGGAATACTTCCGCGCAGTCTCATGTGGCCCGTCGCGCACCCCCGATCGCGCTTTCGATCGCCTCCACCAGTCTTGCCGCAGGTTGGTCGAACGCCGAAGCGCACTTGAGCAGGACTGATAACGAAGGCTGACGCTCTCCGCGTTCGAGCTTGCCGTAGTAGGAGCGATCGACTCCCGCCAGAAGCGCCAAGGCGTCCTGAGCGATGCCTCGCTCAACTCGCCATGCTCGCAATACCGTCCCGCAGGCATTGGCGACGACGGGGTCAAATGAATCGGCGCGTGGGGTCGGGCGTACCGACGGGGTCTTGGAGGGGGAAATGGCTTTGATCACAAGCCAAAGCTTTCCCGTGAATACCTATAGTAGGCCACGGCATATATGCCGTAAACTTGCTTTGCGGCACGTTTTTACCTGCCGGAAGGAACCAATGATGTGCAGGACTCTTGCGAACCAAGTCCAGTCGATTGGAGGCGATCTGCAGTCGTGCCCTCAAGGCCAAGCTGCGGGGGCGGACAAGTGGCAAGCGACGGCGTTGTGTTGGCACTACTTCGGCGCTCACTTTGAGCAGCATCGGGTCCCTGTGCTGGAGGATGACGGCGCCTCAACCGAGCAGACGGTGACCTGGGCGGTGGGCGTACTGCCGGACGGCGATTGGGAGCCGCTGGGCGCCTGGCCTGGAGCCGCTAGTGGTCCGGCGTTTTGGCGCGGCGTCTGGGAGCATCTCGATGCCCGGGGTGTCGACAGGATCTCGCTGGTGTGTGCGTCGGATCTTGACGCTCGCGCCCTGTGCCCCGGAGTTCGGGTGTTGCCGCCGTTCCGCTCCGTCCTGGGCCCGAGGTACCTGTCGCCTGGGTCGAGTGTGGGTGTGCTCCAGGCTGAAGCTCGGCGCTTGGTCCGTGAGGCTTCAGGGGTTCGTGCGGCGCGCATTGCGCTGGAGCACCTGCTGGCGAAGTCGGGGGCGGGCAGGGCGGCGGTGCTGTCACCGGATTGGCCTGACGTGCTGGAGCAGCTTCGACCGTTCTATGCGCTACGCCTCCATCGCCGGGCCTTGGTGCGAGCAGGCGATGAGTATCTGGAGCAATTGGGTTGGAGCTTGCGCCGCGCTGTGGTTCGCCATGATCCCTTTGCTGATCTGGCTGCTGCGGTGTCGTTCGTGGCCCAGACGATTTCCCGCGACGAGCTGCGGCTCAAGTTCTCCAAGCTGTCGAAGGTGGCTCGGCCCAGGTTGCGTCTGGTCGGCTCTGATGCGGCTGGCCTGGCGTCGCTGGGCCATTGACCCTGGGAGGGTTCACCATGAGCAAGAAACTGCCTGCGGTCTTCGCCCGTATCCGTTCCGCGCTGATGCGCCGTGGTGCAGCCCAGGACACCGACGACTACATCCAGGAAGCTTTTGCACGGCTGGTCAGCTACGAGCGCGAGCAGGCGGTGGTGGAGCCCGAGGCCTTCTTGATGCGTACCGCGATCAATCTGTCCATCGACGCGCACCGGGCGCGGGTGGTGCATGGCGAGCAGGTGGTGCTGGAGGAGGTCATCCTGGTGGACGACTCGCCGCCGGTCGAATCAGTGGTGCTGGGCCGTGAGCGCCTGGTTCGGCTCGAGCAATGCCTGGCGCGCCTGGGCGACAAGCCGCGCGACATCTTCCTGGCCCATCGCATCGACGGGCTGACCTACCGGGAGATCGCCGATCAGCATGGCTTGAGCATCAGCACGGTGGAGAAGCACGTCGCCAAGGTCACAATGCAACTCATCACCTGGATGGAAGGCTGGTAGGCGTGCGTCCGAAGGAAGAGCGGGGCAGGGCGGAGGAGGGGCCTGAGCCTGAGATGCCTGTGGTGACGCGGGAGATCGCGGCAGAGGCCGCCGTGTGGATCGCCCGGCTGCACGGGCCAAACCGGTCTAACCACATGGAACGCGCATGCCGAGCCTGGCAGGCCCGCTCTGCGGCGCATCGCCTCGCGTTCGAGCGCGGGACCGATCTATGGATGGAGGCAGCGGGCGTTAACCGGGCGGCAGTTGCCCGTGCTGCAGACCGCCGGCCCGAGCTCGCCGCACGGTCAGGGCGCTTGAAGCCTTGGCCCTTCGCAGTGGCGCTGACGACGGCGGTCCTGGCTGGCGTGGTGTTGCTCGGTCCTTGGTGGGGCAGGGACAGCTACGACACCGGCGTTGGCGAGCAGCGCATCGTGATGCTGGAGGACGGGACGCGGATGTCGCTGAACACGTCGACGCGGGTGCGGGTGGCGCTTGACTCGCACCGGCGCACCGTGGAGGTTCTCGGCGGCGAGGCGCTGTTCGAGGTGGCCAAGGATGCAAGCCGGCCGTTCGTCGTGCGGGCTTCGGGCTCCGAGGTGACGGCCACGGGCACGGCCTTCGTCGTGCGCTACACGCCCGCCCTTGCGGGCGGCCGCAACGCTGTGGACATCACCTTGGTGGAGGGCAGGGTGGTGGTGCGCGGCGCTGCCGACGGCGTGCTCTCCACCGAGAACGTGCCAGCTGTCGAGATGGTGCCGGGCGAGCGCCTGCGGGTCGGCGCAGCGGTCAAGCCGAAGGTTGACCGGCCTCGCGTGGACCAGTGCTGGCCTGGAAGCACGGCGAGGCGATCTTCGACAGCGCCTCTCTGCCCGAGGCTGTGGCCGAGATGAACCGCTACAGCTCAACACCGATCAGCTTGGCCGCTGCAGATGCGCTGGGCGACTTGCGAGTCAGCGGGGTGTTCAAGACGGGCGACAACCTGAGCTTCGCACGTGCCGTGGCCAAGTTGCACGGCTTGCTGGTTCGAGAACTGCCGGATCGGTTGGCGCTGTCGCCGCAATAAAGCAGCGCGCACCCGGTGGTCAGTGGGGCCTGTGCAAGAACTTCCGGGTCTTCGCATAGACCACTGATGCGAGCATCAGCGGCCAGAGGCCTGCGCACAGGGCGAACCACAGCAGGGACTCCGAGCCATCGTCATGAGGGCTGGCAGACCAGCCGCCGAGCCGCTCGCGATGGCCGTTGAACACAAAGGCCAGCACGATCCCGACCGAGAGGTAGATGTTCATAGGCAGGTGTTCCATGCAGCCAGTCTAGGAGCGCGTGCCTCGTGAGGGAATGGCCTGACACCCCCGCGTTCAGGGCATCGCAGAGGCCAAACGGTAGGACTTCACACCGCAGGATGCCGATACCCATGCGATGCCCGACCCTTGAACACAGGCGGCCCGTTCCCGTGCCAGCGGAAGGGGGCCAGTTGCCTTCCTGCTGCGCATGAACGCGCCCCCTTGCCGAACAGGCCTGCGGCCAGATCGGCACCGCTGGCACCCGCCAGGCCCGAAGCCGGGCCGCCTGGGTCCTCAACGCTTCCTGAGCCCTCAGCGAATCCACAGCCAAGCTGCCACCGCCAAGGTGACGGCGGAGGCCACGAGCGCTGTCGCCGCATGGGTCAACCAGCGCTGCCAGTGCACCCAGGGGCGCTCGCGTTGATAGGCCTGGTGTGCCAGGCGGTTCAGTGGCGCGATCAGCTCTTGTAAGGTCGGACGGAGCTCGGCACCTAGCGCGGTGCGCGCCGCTTCGCGAATCTCCAGGACCTGGGTTTGCATGGCTTTGCGCGTCAGCTCGTCAGTGCGCTGCGCGATGTGTTTCACCGCGACGACCTTCGCGTTCTCGGCGATGGCGTTCGTGCGATCTTCGAATGCGCGGAGCTGGCTCGACAGCTGTGCGTTCGCATCGATCAGCGATTGCCGGGTGTCTTGCAGCAGGGGCACCAGGGCCTCGACCCGATTCACCACGCCCGCCATTTCGCCGAGCATCTCGACGAACAGCGCGTCGCGGGCGCCGAGCTGGTCGGTCATGGCGTGGCCCTCGTTGCAAGCTCAGGGGTGGGGTCGGCAAAGACTGCTGCGAGGGTCAATTCCAGGGACGATTGGGAAGGCTGCGCCAGTGCATCGACCAGGCCCAGTGCCGCGAAGCATGCATCGTGTTCGGGCACCACCCAGGAGGCCAGCCTGTGGGTGGCGAGCTTTTGGGCCAGGGCGAGCTTCTCGTGGGTGTCGCGCGACTGGAGGATCAAGGCCTTGTAGTCGGTCTCGTCACGGGCCAGCGTGGCCAGGTCGGCTTGCGCGCCCTGAAGCCCGCGGATGCGTGCGTAGATGTCGGTCGCGCGCATGCGGCAGGCCGTGTTCACCGCCGCGAGCGGCTGTTCGGCAAGGAAGGCCCACAGCAGATAGAACGTGTCTTCGACAGAGAGGGCGGCCTCCATCATGTTGAACACGAGCTTGATGCGCTCGGGCGGCACGCCCAGGCGCGACAGCGCAATCAAGGTCGCGATCGTGTCCTGCTGCTGCTTCACCGCCGGCACGGTCGGCACGATGAAGCAGTCGAAGTCTTCGTGGCTGCGGGGGTAGATCTGCATCAGGCTCAGCAGCTCCTCGATGTTGCTGGCACCGATGTCGACGACGGCGCTGTCGATGGTCTGCATGTATTCCTGCAGCTGTACGAACTGGCTGCCGCGCAGGGATTGCGCCTTGGCGCCCTTGGGGCCGACGCTTTTGCCGCCGTCGGCATTCACGCTTTCCACGACGATCAGCTCCGCCCCGGGGACGCGGGGCAGCAGCAGGTGACGGGCCACGGTGGTCTTGCCCACGTTGCCGGAGAAGTTGATGACAGCGAGTTTCATGGTTGCTCCTTGGCACGGACGAGAGGGTTGGTGGTCTGCGTGCGCACAAAGGCCTCGGCCTCGTCTTTGGCGCTGCGGGGATCGGGTTGAGCTGCGATGGGCAGGGATGCTGTCGTCGTCGTTGTTGTTGCCGCTGTTGCGGCGGGCGGGACTGGATGTGCACGAGCGGCTGCCCGGGGCGTGTACGTGGCGGATGCGGGGTAGGTGGCGCAGGCATCGTTGCGCGCAGCTTCGCGCTTGACGGTGCTCAGGCTGACGCTGAGGCCGACGTCGAGCAGCGCCTGACGGATTGCCGAGAAGGGGTAGCCGGCATGGCGCAGCTGGTGGATGTCGGCGGCGAACTGCAACGCCTTGCGATTGGCGCGGCCGGGTGGGAGCTTAGGATTGAGTCGCAATGTCTTGGCCCGAAGTCACGACGTGTGGGGCCAGTGTGCGGCCGGTAGCCGTGCAAGGCCGCGATGACTTTTAGCGAAGATTCAGCGATCGGGGCAGGGCATCTCCAGCCGGTGGGCCGGATGCGGTTCGGGGTTGGCTCGGTCTCAGGCCGGATGTGGGCTGGATGCGGCTCTGACTCGGGCCGCGCCTGGGCCGGCTTCGACTTGGAAGAGGCGCTCGCGACTGAATGAGGCCTGCGATCGCGATGGATTTCGATGTGAAATCATCGGTCGCGAGACTTCAACCAAAGCCAAATTCTGAACTGATTGGTGGTTGCAGGATAGGCTGGGTGCCAGCATTTGGATGCCTTCCGCCGAAGTAGCGGTTCTTAAGGCGCGTCCCGTAAGGACTAGACTTGCTCATCGTTCTAGCTTGTCCCAGAGCGCTCAGCGGGTTGGACTCGCAGCACATCAGTCACTTTGGCCGGGATGGTCCTAGGGGAGTCCGAAGTTTCCTGTCCTCAAGAGGATCGGTAGCAGAAGAAGGTAGGGGTTTACTCCAGGCTGTGCTCGTCGCTGCCCGCACATCGGCGATACCTCTCTCCTGAAATGCGTGCACCCTCGGTTAAATTGCTGTAGGGAGCATAAAACCGATGAAACTGATCAGAAATGCTGGAGCGGATCGCGTCATCGATCTGATTCTGCCGGAGCTGGCGACTGGCAATCAGATGGACTTGTTGACGGCCTCTGGCTCGCTGTTCGCATTCGAGTCCATGCAGGAGGGGGCGAGCAAGCTGGGTTCCGCTCGGCTTGTCGTCCCAGCAGAGGTCGATGCGTTTCAACTCCTTGGTGGCGAATCTGACCGGCCGGCACGCAATCGGCTCCAAGCCCCTCGCTTGGCCCGGCAGTTCGCTGATTGGATTCGCGACAAGGCAGAAGTGCGCAGTGCGCCCAGTGCTGTGCCTCAAGGGCTTGCTGTGCTGCGCGGGCCAGACGGCAACCCACGGCAGGCCGTGCACGGCTCATTCGGCCTGTCGACCGATGGTCTTGGCATCACGCCCGGCAACCCGTTGAGCTTCATTCAGGCCTCGGAGACCCCTCAGGAAGCCGAGATGCTTGCCCAGTGGTTCGACCAGCAGTGGAACAGCCTGGAAGCGCAGCCACAGGCCAAGCAAGGCCTACTGGATGCGCTGGACGGCTTGGCGGCGCCCCGCGATCCGATGGGCATCTATGCGGCGATGCTCTTTCACCTGTTCCGGGCCGACAGCCAGGACATGGATGAGGACCGCATCGTCAAGTCGGCGACGGGCATCCGGAACACCATCGTCTGGAAGAAGCTCTACAAGTTCCAGCGGGACGGCGTTGTCGGCGCCATCGACAAGCTGGAGCGATATGGCGGCTGCATCATTGCCGACAGCGTGGGCCTCGGTAAGACCTTCGAGGCGCTGGCCATCATCAAGTACCACGAGCTGCGTAACGACCGTGTGCTGGTGCTGTGCCCCAAGCGCCTGCGTGATAACTGGACCATCTACAAGGCCAACGACCAGCGGAACATCCTCGCGTCGGACCGGCTCAACTATGACGTGCTGAACCACACGGACTTGTCGCGCGACAGCGGGCTGTCTGGCGACATTGACCTCGCGCACGTCAACTGGGGCAACTATGACCTGGTGGTGATCGACGAGTCCCACAACTTCCGCAACAAGAAGGCGCCGAAGCAGGGCGCCGAGACGCGCTACGACCGCCTGATGCGCAAGATCATCCAGGAGGGTGTCAAAACGAGGGTGCTGATGCTCTCGGCGACGCCGGTCAACAACCGGCTGGCGGACCTCAAGAACCAGATTGCCTTCGTCACCGATGGCGACGACACGGCGCTCTTCGATCACGGCATTGCCAGCATCGACAGCACCACGCGCCGTGCTCAAAAGGCCTTCAATCGCTGGCTTGATCTGCCCGAGCTGGAGAAGACACCTCAACTCCTGGTCGAAATGCTGGGCTTCGACTACTTCACCCTGCTGGACCACTTGACCATCGCCCGGTCGCGCCGGCACATCGAGAAGTATTACGGCACCACTGAAACAGGCCGCTTCCCCGGCCGACTGCCCCCTATCAACATCAAGGCCGATGTCGACAAGGCCGGCGAGTTCCAGTCGATCAAAGAGATCAATCTGGAGATTCGTCGCCTCAAACTGGCCAGCTACGCACCGCTGCGCTACGTCAAGGACGACAAGCTCGCAGCCTATGACGCCAAGTACAGCACCGCCATCCGTGGCGGCGAGAGCATCTTCCGCCAGGTCGACCGGGAAGAGAACCTCATCCACCTGATGCGCGTGAACCTGCTCAAGCGAATGGAAAGCTCGGTCTTCTCGTTCGCGCTGACGGTCGGGCGGCAACTCAAGGACGTGGACGCGATCCTTGCTCGGCTGCAGTCCTACAAGGTGGGCAGCGCAGGATCTGAAGACGAGTTCGAAGAGATCGACATCGCGGACGTTGACATCGACGATCCAGCGTTTGAGGCCATGCTTGTCGGCCGCAAGATCAAGGTCTTGCTGAGTGATCTGGACCTGGCTCGCTGGCGCCAAGACCTTACCGAAGACCGTAATCGCCTGGCTACGCTGAATGCTGCTGCGCTGCAGGTCAACGCGGCCCGGGATGACAAGCACGGCAAGCTGCGCGAGCGGATCGCAGAGAAGGTGCGCAATCCCATCAATGCGGGCAATCGCAAGCTGATCGTGTTCACCGCCTTCGCGGACACGGCCGAGTACCTCTACGAGCACCTGGCTGAGTGGGCCAAGAGCAACCTCAAGATCGAATCGGCCTTGGTCACCGGCTCCGGCCGCAATCGCTCAACCTTGCCCGGGCTGCGCAAAGATCTGTCCACCATCCTCAGCGCCTTTTCGCCGCGCTCGAAGGAGCGACCGGAGAGCCTTGCGCATGAAGGCGAGCTGGAGCTGTTGATCGCGACCGACTGCATCAGCGAAGGCCAGAATCTGCAGGACTGCGACTGGCTTGCCAACTACGACATCCACTGGAATCCGGTTCGGATCATCCAGCGCTTCGGTCGTATCGACCGTCTTGGCTCCCCCAACATCTCCATCCAGTTGGTCAACTTTTGGCCAAATATGGAGCTTGAGGAGTACATCAACTTGGAGCAACGCGTCAGCGGGCGCATGGTGCTGCTCGACATCTCTGCGACCGGCGAGGAGAACATCATCGAGCAGCAGTCCGGCGACCCGATGAACGATCTGGAGTACCGCCGCAAGCAGTTGCTGAAGCTGCAGGATGCGGTGATCGACCTGGAGGACCTGTCTAGCGGCGTGTCGATCACCGACCTGACCTTGACCGACTTCCGCATCGATCTTGCCCGCTACCTTAAGGCGCATCCAGGCAAGCTGGAGACCATGCCGCTCGGCGCCTGCGCCGTCACCACGACGCATGAGGCAGATGTGCCGCCCGGTATCCTGTTCTGCCTGCGTGCCGAAGGGGCGGCGGCGGGGAGGGCTGTTGATCCTGGCTACCCGCTGGCTCCGGTGTATCTGGTGCACATCGGCGAGCACGGCACGGTGCTGTTGCCCTACACCCAGGCCAAGCATGCGTTGGACCGCTTGAAGCGCCTGAGCATGGGGCGTGATCTGCCAGATGCTGGCGCCGCAGCGCGTCATGTCAAGGCCACCCGAAACTTCGAGGACATGCGGCGCGCCCAGGAACTGCTGGCTGCCGCCGTGGCATCGGTGGTGGGCAAGAGCGAAGAGCGCGCTGTGGCCAGCCTCTTCACCCCCGGCGGCACCCATGCCATGAAGGGCGAGTTCGCAGGCATGAATGACTTCGAGGTGCTGGCCTACCTCGTCGTGCTGCCGGGCACTGGCGCGGGTCCTGGTGGTTCTGGCGCTGCTGACGCCCTAGTAGTCGCGTTATGACGGTTGACGATCTGATCCGAGCGCTGGGCCTGCCCGAATCGGCACGGCTGAATCAGCGCGTGCCCAAGAAGCTGCTGGCCGAGCATGCTGCGGCCACTGCGGCGGACAAGCGCAACATCCAGGACGGCGTGGATGAGATCATTTGGCTTGCCGCGCTCAAGCCGCACCTCATTGGCGTGTCGGCCTACCAGGACGAGTCTCGGCACTACGTCGAGCTGGCGGTGCTGAGCATAACGCTCAAGCCGGGCGGCAAGTCTGGCCGTCTGGCAGAACTGCTTCATCGGGCCGTGCCGTACCCCATGCTGCTGGCAAGCTCCTCTGACGCTGGTCTCAGCCTTTCGCTGTCCCATTTGCGGACATCACAGAACGAGGCGGACAAGAACGTGCTGGATGGCGAGCTCCTTGCCGTGGCGCTACCGCCCGATGGCGACAGCGGGGCATTTCTGTCAGCCATGGCGCTGGCTCGTCAGCCGCAGGCCGACCTCTTTGCCCTGTATCAGGGGTGGATGGACAGCGTTGCTGCACTCGATATCGCAGCGGAGACGGGGCACTTTCGGGCCAGCCAGGACCGTGCACAGGCGGTGGCCCGGCATGCTGACTTGCAGAAGTGTCGGCAAGTCCAAGCGCGAATGGCCCAACTGCGCTCGCAGGCGGAGAAGGAGAAGCAGTTGCCCAGACAAGTGGCGTTGAACCAGGAGCTGCGGGCCAGCCAGACTGAGCTGGAGGCGCTGCAGGGCTCCCTCATGGGCGAGGCCTTATGACGACGGCTTCAAACTCAACGCCGCATGAGGCTGGTCCTGAGGCGTTGGCCCATGCGCTGTATCGGGCCGAGCAGCTCGACGAGGCCTTGATGCTTGCTATCGGCGCCGCGGATTACAGACCCTATGACGGCTCGGACCGCATCAACGCCAGCGCTTCCGCAGCCAGCGTGTCGCTTGAACACGGGCGTGCGATACGCGTACTGATCGCGGATGGCTTGCCGACTGCGGCGCTGAGCTTGCTGCGGCTGCAGCATGAGGCGTTGACGCGGGCTGTCTGGCTGCTGTACGCGGCCGATGACCTTGCCATCGCCAAGCTGAGCGCACCGCTGTCGAAGGAGGCTGAAGCCGCTGCCAACAAGCTGCCGATGATGGCCGACATGCTCAAGCATCTGGCTGGCAAGCCAGCGGCAGCGACGCCGCTGTTGGGCCTACTGGCCTTCAAGGACAATAACGCGGCGGCCTTGAACTCCTTTGTCCACGGCGGCATCCATGCGTTGCAGCGCCATGCCCAAGGCTTCCCGCTGCCGCTCGTGCTTCAAGGGCTGCGCAACTGCAATGGCCTGATGCTGATGACTGGCATGATGCTGGCCGTACTTGCAGGGCGTCAGCCCTTGGTTGGCCGGGTAGGGCGGCTCCAGAAGGAATTTGCCGAGGACCTACCGCCTCCTTTACCGACCACGGGTGGTTCTGCCACCGAACCGCCGCCGCAAGACACCAAGAATTCGTGAAGCTGAGACCCCATGTCCATTGAAAAGATCGAACCCGGCGCGCCCGAGAGCCAAAGCGCTGACTTGCTGGCCGGCAACCTGGCGCGCCTGAAGGCTCTGTTTCCGGAACTGATCACCGAAGGCGCCAAAGGGCCGGCTATCAACGTTGACGTGCTCAAAGCCCTGGTGGGCGATGTGACGGTGACCGATACCGATGAAAAGTACGGGCTGAACTGGCATGGCAAGCGTGCTGCCCGCCAACTGGCGCTCACGCCCAGTACCGGAACGCTGCGCCCATGCCCAGAGGAGAGCGTGGATTGGGATACGACCCAGAACCTGATGATTGAGGGCGACAACCTTGAAGTGCTGAAGCTGCTGCAGAAGAGCTACGCGGGCAAGGTCAAGCTGATTTATATCGATCCGCCTTACAACACCGGCAAGGACTTCGTCTACCCAGACCACTTTCAGAACAGCATCCAGAACTACCTGGAGCTGACAGGTCAAGTTGAGGGTGGCCGCAAAATCAGCAGTAACACGGATGCCAGCGGGCGCTTCCATACTGACTGGCTCAACATGGTGTACCCACGGCTGAAGCTGGCGCACAGCTTATTGACGGACGATGGGGTCATCTTCGTCAGTATCGCGGACCACGAGATCCACAACCTGCGCGCGGCGTTGAACGAGGTGTTCGGCGAAGAAAACTTTATCGCAACCGTAATTTGGCAAAAAGTCTTCTCGCCCAAGAACTCGGCACGTCACTTTTCCGAGGACCATGACTACGTCGTAGTCTTCGCAAAGAGTGCTGACTTGTGGGTTCCTAGGCTTCTTCCCAGGACGGAAGAAATGGAAGCGCGATACACGAACCCGGACAACGATCCGCGGGGCGAGTGGGCTTCTGACAATCTGACCGCTCGAAACTTCTACGGTGCTGGAACTTATCCAGTGACCTGCCCGTCTGGCCGGGTAATCGCCGGGCCGCCTTCAGGTCGCTACTGGGCCATCTCGAAGGATAAGTTTGATGAGCTGAATCGGGACCGGCGAATCTGGTGGGGAGCCGATGGCGACAACATGCCCCGGCTCAAACGATTCCTGCACGAGGTGCAGGGCGGAAAGGTGCCTCAGACCTTTTGGTCTTACGAGGATGTGGGACACACCCAAGAGGGGAAGAAGGAGCTGATTGCCGCAGTTAGCTTCCCTAACTCCGACCTCGTCTTCGAAACCCCAAAACCAACCCGTTTAATGCGTCGGATCTTGCAGATAGCAACTTCGCCCGAGAGCACGGATATCGTCTTGGACTTCTTTGCCGGCACCGGGACGATGATGGACGCTGTGTTCGCACAGAACGCAGAAGATGGTGGAAAGCGACGATGCATTCTTGTCCAGTTGCCCGAGCCACTGGCAGGCGCTGAGTCGGTGGGCTGGACAACCGTCGCCGACATAACGCGCGCGCGTATTCAAGCTGCCGGCCTGCGCCAAAAGGGGCATGACACAGATTTCGATGGCGACGTTGGCTTCCGAACCTTCCGCCTCGACACATCCAACATCAAAGCCTGGATGCCTCGCAGTGACGACGTCGCGCAGTCGCTGCTCGACCATCTTGAGCATGTGAATGCTGGCCGCAGCAACACCGACGTCCTCTACGAACTGCTGCTCAAGCTCGGACTGGATCTGTGTGTGCCCATGCAGGAAAGGGATATCGCAGGCAAGGAGGTGCACAGCATCGGTGGCGGGGTGCTGCTCACATGCCTCAATGAGCGCATCAGTGTCGGCGATGCCGAGCCACTGGCTCTTGGCATCGTGGCATGGCACAAGGAGCAAGCCCCAGCGGGCGAGGTGACCTGTGTCTTTCTCGACAGTGCTTTCGAGAACGATATCGCCAAGACCAACTTGGCCGCCATCCTCGAACAGCATGGCATCGCCAAGGTACGGAGCCTCTAGTCATGGCTGTACCCGCGCATCCGAAAATTTATCACATATGCCATGTGGATCGCCTGCCGTCCATCGTGGCCAGCGGGGGCTTGCTGTCGGACGCTGCGATTCTTCAGCATGCACTGCCGGGGACCGTGATCGGCATGAACAACATCAAGCAGCGACGGCTGAACGAGCTGAGGCTTGCGAGTCATCCACAGCTCTATGTTGGGCAATGCGTGCCGTTCTACTTCTGCCCGCGCTCGGTCATGCTGTACCTGATCTACCGGCGGAATGCGGAGCTGGCATACCAGGGCGGGCAAGGGCCGATCATCCATCTCGAATCGGATCTGCATGCCACCGTAGCTTGGGCGAATGCGCAGGGGCGGCGCTGGGCATTCACGTTGTCCAATGCCGGCGCGTACTACTTTGAAGACAGAGCCGATTTGGCCAGGCTCGATGAAATCAACTGGAACGCTGTGCAGGCCCGCCTGTGGCAGTCCGACAAGGATGGAAAGCAAGCCGAGTTCCTGCTGGAACAGAGCTTCCCATGGCACTTGGTGGAGAAGATCGGCGTGACTTCGCCTGCGGTGCATGCTCAAGTGGCGCACGCGCTCCCTCACCAGGGCCATCGACCAGTGGTTGAAGTTCGACCCGACTGGTACTACTGAATGAAGACGAGGAATACACCATGATTGAATTGACCAGCGGCGACATCCTGAAGGATGACTCTGACGCCATCGTCAACACGGTGAACTGTGTGGGCGTGATGGGGCGGGGGATTGCCTTGCAGTTCAAGAACGCCTGGCCCGAGAACTTTGCTGCCTACGCCGCTGCATGCAAGCGCGACGAGGTGCAACCTGGGCGGATGTTCATCTACGAGGTCGGGCAGCTGACCTCTCCGCGCTTCATCGTCAACTTCCCTACCAAGCGCCATTGGAAGGGTAAGAGCCGCATGGAAGACATCGAATCGGGACTGGTGGCATTGGTCGCTGAGCTGCGTTCGCGCGGCATTCGTTCCATCGCCATTCCTCCCTTGGGCAGCGGCCTGGGGGGCTTGGACTGGTCGGATGTTCGGCCGGTGATTGAGGCTGCCATGCAGGCCGTGCCGGATGTGCGCGTGCGGATCTACGAGCCCAAGGGTGCCCCCGAAGCCGAAAAGATGCAGCACAGCAAGAACGTGCCTGCCATGACTGCCGGCCGTGCAGCACTGGTTGAGCTGATGAACCGCTATGTGCGTGGGTTGCTGGACCCGACCATAAGTCTGCTGGAGGTCCACAAACTGATGTATTTCATGCAGGAGGCCGGGCAGCCGCTGAAGCTGAACTATGTCAAGGCGCCGTATGGCCCGTATGCCGAAAATCTGCGGCATGTGCTGCTCGCCATTGAGGGCCACATGGTCGCTGGCTATGCCGATGGCGGCGATGCTCCCCAGAAGCCCTTGGCACTGGTGCCCGGCGCGGTGGAGGAGGCCAGCGCCTACCTGGCTGCGCATGATGAAACGCGTGCCCGGTTTGATCGGGTCGGCCATCTCGTGGAAGGCTTTGAGACGCCGTTCGGGCTTGAGCTTCTGTCCACCGTGCATAGGATTGCGAAGCATGACGACGCGCCCGCCGATGCCGATGAAGTGGTGTCGCGCATCTATGCTTGGAATGAGCGTAAGAAGCAGTTCACGCCTCGCCAAATCGGCATCGCCCTGGATGTCTTGGCCAACAAAGGCTGGATCGAGCCCGCTCTGGCAGGAGCGCACGCTTGAAACTGCACTTCGAAGCCGATCTACCGTATCAGTCATCCGCCATCGAGGCGGTTTGCGATCTTTTCCGTGGGCAGGAGATCTGCCGCACCGAGTTCACCGTGACCGTGCGTGCTGCTCGGCCGGACGGCGCGGCAGGCGAGGCCCAAGGCGCGCTGGAGGGCATGCTGGCCACGGAGCAGGGTGGCATCGGCAACCGCCTGACGCTGCTTGACGACGAGATTGAAGGAAACCTGCGCGGGGTGCAGCTGCGCAACGGCTTGCCGCCAACGTCAAAGCTCTCGCCCGACTTCACTGTGGAGATGGAAACCGGCACCGGAAAAACGTACGTCTATCTGCGTACGGTGTTTGAGCTGAACCGGCGCTTCGGTTTCACCAAGTTTGTGATCGTGGTGCCATCCGTGGCGATCAAGGAAGGCGTCAACAAGACGCTGCAAATCACGCGCGAGCACTTCGAGGCGCTGTACCCGAGTGCAAAGGGCTACGAGTTCTTCCAGTACGACTCGGCCAAGCTGGGCCAGGTGCGGAACTACGCCACCAGCCCGAACGTGCAGATCATGGTGATCACAGTCGGCGCCATTAACAAGTTCGGTGATGAGCAGGAAGCCGCCGCTGAGGAAGCCGACGAAGCGCTGCGCCGCGAGAAGTCCAAGAATGTGATGTACCGGGCCAGCGAGAAGACGGGCGGCGAGAAGCCCATCGATCTGGTGCGCGCGACGCGGCCGATCCTGATCGTGGACGAGCCGCAGAGCGTGGACGGTGGCATCGACGGACGCGGCAAGAAGGCCATGGCTCGCATGCATCCCCTGTGCACGCTGCGCTACTCGGCCACGCACGTCGACAAGCACAATATGGTCTATCGCCTAGATGCGGTGGACGCCTACGAACAGAAGCTGGTCAAGCAAATCGAGGTGGCATCGGCGACGGTGGAGCAAGGCTTCAACAAGCCCTATGTGAAGCTGCAGTCAGTGAGCAACAAGCGTGGTGTGGTGACAGCGACGGTTGAGCTGGACGCGCTGCGCGCCGGGGCTGTTCGACGTGTGGATGTGACCGTGCAGGACGGTGACGACCTGGAACAGACCACGGGTCGCGAGATCTACGCCAATTTGCGCATCGGAACGATCCGTGTGTCAAAAAAAGACGAGTTGCTGGAGATCCATGTCCCCGGTGGCCAGATGTACCTTCGCCTGGAAGACAGCTGGGGCGGCGTGGAGCCGCTGGCGATTCAGCGCGAGATGATCCGCCGCACGATCAAGGAGCACCTGGACAAGGAAAAGCGTCTTCGCCCGCTGGGCATCAAGGTGCTGAGCCTGTTCTTCATTGACGCGGTGGACAAGTACCGCCTCTACGATGCCCAAGGCAATGCGCAGAAGGGCGTGTACGCCACGATCTTCGAAGAGGAATACAAGCGCCTGGCGCGGCATCCTGACTACCAGAGCCTGTTCACCGAGGTGGACCTGAGCTTGGCGGCCGACGAGGTGCACAACGGCTACTTCTCCATCGACAAGAAGAAGGTGGGCGGCAAGACGGTAGAGGTGTTCAAGGACACCCGCGGCGATACCGCTACCGACAATGACACCTACAACCTCATCATGCGGGACAAAGAGAAGCTGCTCAGCTTCTCATCGCCGCTGAAATTCATCTTCAGCCATTCGGCGCTGAAAGAGGGTTGGGACAACCCCAACGTCTTCCAGATTTGCAACTTCAGCGCCCGGGAGACCGAGCGCTGGCGTCGGCAGACCATTGGTCGCGGTCTGCGCCTATGTGTCAACCAGGAAGGCTTGCGTCTGCGCGGCTTCGAGGTCAACACCCTGACGGTGATCGCCAACGAGAGCTACCAGCAGTTCGCGGACAGCCTGCAGAAGGAGATCGAGGAAGACGGGTTCCAGTTCGGCGTGGTGCCGGATCACCTGTTCGCTGGCGTTGCTGTTGCTCAGGCGGACGGCACGCAGTTGCCTCTGGGCTTTGACGCGTCGAAGCTGCTGGCTGAGCACCTTCGCGCGCAGAAGCTGATCGACGCCAAGGGCAAGATCCAGGACAGCTTGCGGGCGGCCCTCAAGAGCGGCACGCTGTCGCTGCCGCCGGAAGTCGAAGCGCATCGCCAGCAGATTCTGGACATGCTGCGCAAGGTGGCCGGGAAGCTGGAGATCAAGAACGCGGACGAGCGCCGCCAGGTGCCGGTGCGGCGTGCTGTCCTGGACAGCCCCGAATTCAAGGAACTGTGGGATCGCATCAAGTACAAGACCACGTACCGCGTGCAGTTCGACAATGAGAAGCTGATCCGCGACTGCATCGCCGCCGTCATCCAGGCCCCGCCCATCAGCAAGACGCGCCTGCAGTGGCGCAAGGCAGGCATGGAAATCGGCGAAGCAGGGGTGACCGCTGTGGAGCGCAAGGGCTCTGAAGTGGTGGTGCTTAACGAGGGCGACATTGAGCTACCGGACATCCTGACTGAGCTGCAGAACCGCACCCAGCTGACTCGGCGCAGCATCGGTCGCATCCTGGTGGAGAGCCACCGGCTGAATGACTTCAAGCGCAACCCGCAGCAATTCATCGAGACGGTGGCCGACGCCATCAACCGCTGCAAGCGTGTCGTCCTGGTGGACGGCATCCGCTATCAGCGTCTGGGTGAGGACGCCTACTACGCGCAGGAGCTGTTCGAGAAAGAGGAGCTGACCGGCTACCTTAAGAACATGCTGAGGGACACGCAGCGGTCGGTGTACGAACACGTGGTCTACGACTCCGATGTCGAACGCGACTTCGCCGATCAGCTGGAGAAGAACGAAGCCATCAAGGTCTACGCCAAGCTGCCCGGCTGGTTCAAGGTACCAACGCCGCTCGGCTCCTACAACCCCGACTGGGCCGTGCTTGTCACGACGCCCGATGGCGATCGCCTGTACTTCGTCGTCGAGACCAAGAGCAGCCTGTTTGCGAACGACCTGCGCAACGCCGAGAGCGCCAAGATCGAATGCGGCAGGGCGCATTTCAAGGCGCTGGAAGTTGGCGAGAAGCCGGCGATCTATGACAAGTTCAAGGATGTGGCTGGGCTGGTGGAGCGGGCTCAGATGACGACTTGAATCGCGATGGCAACCTGGTGAAGGCCAACGGCATAAGCGGGGTCAAAAAAAGTCAAAAAGGGAGGGGCAAAAATGGCAGAGGCAGTAACCATCACGTTCTACAAGGTCACCAAATGCGGGTACTACGCCGGTGATCGGGACAGTGACTTTCAGTTTGGAACTCTTGCAGGCTTGATGCCACAACTGGCAACCTGGGGGCGCCCGCTCACACTGGGCCAACGCAAGACATTCGAGCCCACAGCTGGTGTAGAAGACCAACACGGAACCTACTTGCTGGATGTCGTCGGCCGGAATGATCTATGGGTGCTTTGCCTTTGGAACGAATCGGCGACAACAAATGGCAACGTCGCCTCGGTCCGCGACGATTCTCAGTTTGGGCACGCTGAGGTTGTTCTTACCAAGCTGGCAGAGGGCACCATACCTGGCTACGCCACCTACTTCATGGTCATCCCGTCGCTTGGCTACATTGCCGGCGTGCGCTTTGATCGCATGGTGTACGGGCATCAGTCGATGCGTGATTACTTGCAAGGATTTTTGGACTCTCGGTCGCCCCATGTGGTGACTAGTTCCGTGCAGCACGGCAGAGAGATTGAAGTGGAGATCGTTGGTTACAGGAATGGGCCGGCAGACCCTCCAGCTGCGCTCAGGCCAAAGTTCCGCACTCACCTACACGGCCTGCCAGGGCCGAGGGACGAACTGCTCCGCAACGTACATCGCATCAAGCGAATCGTAAGGAAAACTAAGCTGTCGCTGAGGACTACTGACAACACCACCTTGTTTCAGGGGATGCTGCAGCAGCTGGGTCTTCGTGACCGCGCAGCCCCCGCTCAACCTGTCAAGATCCGGTATCACGTGGACACGACGCTCACCGCTGATGAGCTGCGCACCATCATGGATACGTGGGATACGGAGCATGCGCGCGGGGGCTACGATGATGTAGGCTTTGCGTACCAGGGCGATCTGGCATCTTTCCATTGGCTCAGCCACAGTGTTCCTAGGTCTGAGTTGGAATTGGACGTTACGCGGGACAACGCAGAGGTTGTTAACGCCAGTTCCTTGCTTGATGCGCTGGAGCTTCACCGTGCTCAAATATTGAGAAACGTCAGCGTGCAGCCATGAAAAGGATCAAGGTCTTGATCTGGGTGCTTTGTGTCGAGCTTGTCGCGGTTGGCGGCTGGCTCGGGCAGGCTGTGCCGTTCACAGAGCAATGGCCAATTTTTGAAGCACTTCGAACCACTGCGTCAATCATCTTTGCTGTTATTGGCGCGTGGTTGGCCATCATCTATCCAGAGCGCTTAAAGCTTTCCTTTCGAACTCCTGCCGGCAATGGCGATCGGCCAAACGGCACGGGTTGGACTCAACTACTGACGCCGGTCGTTCACTCGACGGCAATCTTGAGCGTGATCCTGATCTTGGGTGCCGTTGCGCCCATATTGAAACACCATCCCCCTCTTGTGGATGTGACGTACATGCGAGGCGCCAGCTATGGGTTGCTTGTGACGCTGACGCTATGGCAACTCTGGACGGTCATTCATACGCTTGTGCCTGCCGACGTAATCCTGACCCGGGACAGTTTGGAGCAGCAGCGCACGGTGATCATGGGTTCTTTTGGTACTGCTTCCAATGCACAGCCTGATGGTTCGCGGGACGCAAACCGGCCCGCTTGATTTGCGCCTTGCGGGCATGGTGCATGGCAGACATTTCTTCGTCGTGCTATCCCGCTCTTTCGGCCAGCTTGTTCGATGAGGCTTGAGTCGTTCGCTGATTTGGATGCGTATTTACTGCGCGTCCATGGGTCGGCGGGACAATCAGAACATGGCTCCTCGATTCATGTCGTATCTGAAAGCTTGTGCCTCGGCGCCTTAGCAGAGGCACTTGTCATGAAGCGCACTTTCCGGGCGCATGGACAGCGGTTGAGGGTTCAAGGAACAGGGCTGCGGGACCAAGCTCTGCGCTCCGTCCTGAGCAATCCTCGCTCGCGACCGTTCGTTAGCCAGAATGGGTTTGGCGCGCTTGCTGTCGGGCGTGGTGGGTGGTTTGCAGATGTCGACGATGTGAGTCGATTCGTCTTGGCCTTGGGGCAGGCGATTCGATCCGAAGGCATCCCGGTTAGCGCCGTAGCACCGATATGCCATGCAGCCGGCGAGCTCGTTGACAACGTGCGGGAGCATGCCGGCAGCTCGGTAGATTCGTTCGCGGCTTTCGATGTGACGCCAGGTTGTTGCTGGCTGACGATTGCGGATGCTGGCCGCGGAGTGCTCGCAGGATACGTCTTGGGTTCTGCCCAGGGAGCCGATGCGCCATCGGATTCGGGCGAGGCATTGGATTGGGCAGTTCTGCAGCATCGATCCAGAACTCGGGAGCCTGGACGGGGACTTGGATATCGACGCTTGCTACACGCGCTGGGAGCGATGGATGCAGCGATCCGCGTTCGCAGTGACGATGCAAGCCTGGAGCGAGAAGGGGTCAGTTCAAGCGCTGATTGGCTCATCAGGGAACAAGTGAGTCTGGCCGGTTTCGTCGTTAGCGTAGGCCTGAGGTGGTGAGTCAACTTGCCGATCACGTGCCCAAAAGTCGAGGCTTTGTTGTCCAGCAGCTTCACTTGCTGGTCTCGGATCGACCGTTGTCCGCATCACCTGGTTGTTGTGAGCGAACAGCGCCGCCATCTGATGGGTGCTGACGGTGGAAACCGGCTCAAAGTGAAGCTTGCCATCTTGATCACGCACGGCTCGTCGCCGATGGACGGTTCGCTGATAAGCCGAGGCGTCGATATGTGTGACGTTGGCGAAATACGGATCGAGCTGCTCCTTAACTGACGAACTGCCACGGAAGACAAGCGCTAGCCGGCGGTCGACTGACCTGGCGAATCGTTGCAGGCGCTCAAGGTATCGCTCTTGGTCATCTTTCATTTGGGCGCCGGTCAGGAACTCGAAGGCCACGGCTTTGACGCTCGGCCGGCGGCGTACGAAGTCGGCCCAACGCTCGAAGTCTCGGTCGGTTCGGCCGTTGATGTGAAGAGCGGTTGGCAGTCCAGCCAGGTGCATGAAATGCCAGACCCATGCAATTCGCTTCATCGCATGCATGTTGTCCTGCCTAGGGACTTCGTTTGTCAGACTGAAGTTTGGCGAGCTTGCGAACACCACCCCCGCGTCGCGCATTCCTTCGAAAATCTGAACGGGGTTTGGCAAGCCCCAGAAGCGTTCGACAAAACGGTCGAACTCTGTTCCTGAAAGTACCCAGCCTAATCGGGGCCGCATACCTGCTCGCTGGTGCAACTCCTTGGCCGTGCGTGCGCGCGTGTTCTTTCCCCGGCCTGTGAGTGCGTACGAGAGTGGCAGGGCGAGGTAGTCATGGTTGGCAGACTTTGTCGCCGCAGAGCGCCCATGCAGCAGCGGCACGTAGGGCGGCAAGTCAGGCATCGCAATGTCAGGCGTGCTGGGAATATTGTTCAGGTCGAAAGAGACGACCTCTTGGATTCGTCCGACCAGGTCCTTCGGTTTGCGTGGGCAAACGACGTCGCAGGTAAGGCGCTCTTGGTCATTGCATCTGCAGTGGGAAAGGCAAGTCGCGAGACTTCCAACGGTCAAGTGCAGGCC
>Ga0187845_1000476_pt1 | contig 23724 bp, 19 predicted proteins | sample SpaLakP09_SKY_68_FD_134515 | JGI IMG/M metagenome (GOLD analysis project Ga0187845, IMG submission 134515) | Oligotrophic lake water microbial communities from Sparkling Lake, Wisconsin, USA - SP09_SKY_68 | ecosystem: Environmental > Aquatic > Freshwater > Lake | place: USA: Sparkling Lake... | reverse complement strand
GGGCGGGAGTGGTCGAGCGGGTCGCGCTCGTCGGTGGGTCTTGGATGACCGCCGCTCGCAACGGATCTCCACCGGGCTCCCTGAAAAACCGGGACGAAGGCGAGAAACCCGCGAGGGTCCCGAGGAGCGCTGCAGGCGCGGGCTGAAATCGCCCGCGCGGTCCGGAGGGGACGCATCCCCCTCCGCCCGTCGGGGGCCTCTGTCGGGAGCGGGTTAAAACCCCGCGCCCCGAGGGCTCACCGGAAAATCGGTCATGCGGAGCGCTCCGGCCCAGGCCGAAACGGTACTCCACTACAAACCCATCCGGGCCTGGCCCGGACGCTCCGCCGCCTCCCCACACTCGCCGGCGCAAAACCGGCGAGGCCGCGATGCCGTGTCTGCCGCCCGCAAGGGATGACACCACGACGGGCTCACCCTAGTCTGCCCCCGCCACTCAGGGAGTCCCGTCGCTTGCCCCACGTCCTTCGCCGTTCAGCCTCGATCCTCGCCCTGGGCACCGCCCTGCTGGCGGCTGCGCCGAGCCTCGCCACCCCCAAGGCCGATCCCGCCGCGACGGTGGGCCAGATCGTCGCCTCAAAGCCCTTCAAGGCCGCCGTGGCCAGGCTCGACGCCGACTTCGACCGCACCGTGGCCGACATCGTCACCCTGACCGAGATCCCTGCCCCGCCGTTCAAGGAAGAGGCCCGCGCCAAGGCCTATCTGGAAATGCTGAAGGCCCACGGCCTGACCGATGTGACCATGGATGCCGAGGGCAATGTCATGGGCATCCGGCCGGGCACGGCGACGAAGGGCAAGGGGCCGTTCGTGGTCATGGCCGCCCATCTCGACACGGTCTTCCCCGAAGGCACGGACGTGAAGGTCCGGCGTGAGGGTACGAAGCTGATGGCCCCGGGCGTCGGCGACGACACCCGATCGCTGGCCACCCTGCTGGCCTATATGCGGGCCCTGGACGCCGCCGGCATCAAGACCCGCAGCGACATCCTGTTCGTCGGCAATGTCGGCGAGGAAGGCCCCGGCGACCTGCGCGGCGTGCGCTACCTGTTCAACAAGAGCGCCTACAAGGGCCGGATCACCGCCTTCTTCTCGATGGACGGATCAGATCCGACCCGCATCGTCGACGGTGGCACCGGCTCCAAGCGCTATCATGTGGCCTACATGGGCCCCGGCGGGCACAGCTACGGGGCCTTCGGCACCGTCAACCCGATGACCGCCATGGCGAAAACCGTGGTCGATCTCTACGCCGTCCAGACACCCAAGGACCCCAAGACCACCTATTCGGCCAGCGTCACCGGCGGCGGCACCTCGGTCAATTCAATCCCGCATGACGTCTTCATGCAGTTCGACATGCGCTCCGAGAGCGCCGCCGAACTGGCCAGGCTGGACCAGACCCTGCTGGGCATCATCGATGCCGCTGTGGCCGGCGAGAACGCCGCCCGCGACACCCGCTTTGGCAAGATTACCGCCGAGCCCAAGGTGATCGGCGAACGCCCGGCCGGGGCCACGCCCCGAACCGCCGATATCGTGGTCCTGACCAGCGCCGCGATCACCGCCCTGGGCTTCAAGCCGGAGCACGACATCTCCTCGACGGACTCCAACATCCCGATGAGCCTCGGCATCCCGGCCGTGACCATCGGCTCGGGCGGCAAGGCAGGGCGGGCCCATGCCCTGGACGAATGGATCGATGTCGAGAAGGGCGAAAGCCTGCGCGGCATGCAGGTCGGCCTGGCCGCCCTGCTGGCCGTGGCCGGGGTGGACTAAAGCCCTGCCCCGAGCCCGTCAGCGCAGCTTCGCAGCGGCCTCGGACTTCAGCTCGGCCAGGGCCAGCTTGGGGGTGTCGGCACTGGGCTGGCCGGCCCCGCCTTCGGCCAGCATGCGGTCGATCTGGCCCTTGCGGGACTTGAACGACGCCAGCTCACCGCCCGACAGAACTGTGCCCTGCGGTACCTTGGCCCCGATGGGATTGACCCGCTGGCCGTTCAGCCAGACCTCATAGTGCAGGTGCGGGCCAGTCGACATGCCGGTCGAGCCGACATAGGCCACGACCTGGCCCTGCCGGACCCGGGTGCCGGCCCGGACGCCGGGCGCATAGCGCGAGATGTGGGCATAGCCCGTGTCCCACTTACCGGCATGGCGGATGCGCAGCCAGTTGCCGTAGCCGGCCCAACGGCGGGCCTCGAGCACCACCCCGTCACCGGCGGCCAGGATCGGCGTGCCGGTGCCGGCCCCGAAATCGACGCCCTTGTGGGCCCGGTTGAAGCCGAGGATCGGGTGGCGGCGTGCGCCGAAGGTCGAGGTGATGCGGGCCCCGTCGACCGGGGTTCGCAGCAGGAAGCCTTTGATATTCTTGCCGGTCTCGTCGAAGAACTGCCGCCTGCCGTCACGATCGAAGCCGTAGAAGCGCTGGCCCTTGACCTCGGCATATTCCAGGTCGCCGGCCTCGATGGTGCGACCGCTCTCGGTGACCTTGCGGTCAAATACGAGGCAGAAGCGGTCGCCCTCATGGATGTCGCGCGAGAAGTCGATCTTGTGCGAGAAGAGCTTCGACGCCTCGCTGATGACGGCAGGCGTGCCGCCCACATTGGCGACGCTCTCATAGAACGAGCCGTTCATCTCGCCGCAGGCGACCTTGGTCTCGTCGCTGACCTTCTCTTCCAGCTCGCGCAGCTTGAGCGCCCCGTCGAAGGTTCGCGAGACGGTCAGGGTCGAGGACGGGCTGGTGCGCATCGACAGCCCGATCAGCCGCGCCGGACCGCGCTGGTTGCGTCGCTGGGCAATCGCGGCATCAAAGGCCATGCCGGCCTTGATGTTGACGGTATCCATCGCGCCCTGAAGCATGCCGACGACCTGACGGGCGTCTTCAGCCGTGACCCCCGCCCGGCGCACGGCACCTTCCAGCGTCTCGCCGGGACGGACCTTGACCGGCACGCTCTGGGGCAGCTCGAAGCCGGGCTGGGCCTCGGCCCCGGCGAAGGCCTTGTGCTGCAGAACCGCCAGCTGGGCGGCATCGAGCGGCGCGGTTTCAGGAGTCCTGACATCGACGGCCAGCAGCTTCCAGCCCAGGCCGAGCGCGGCCAGGCCGGCGACAGCCGTCAAAAGCCGGGGCGCCAGACGCAGGGTCCGGCGTCGCGGGTCGAATTCCTGCATCGGTCCCCCTTCGGTATCGATGCCGCGCAAGGTCAGAATGACACGGCCGGGAAGCCCCCCAGCAATCGTCGCGCCGGAAGATGGCGGCGGTGGAGCGCAGCCACAAGCACTATTCGGTGCTTTGGCGGATTTGTCACGGCCCGGAGCAAGGCCTCACCCTCAGGTGCCGGCGTGAGCCACAACGAAAAACGCCCGCCGTTTCCGGCGGGCGTCTTCGTGAAGGCGAGGTCTGAACGGCGTGCCGATCAGGCCGCAGCGACCTGTTCGTTCGGATCGCGCAGCACATAGCCACGGCCCCAGACGGTTTCGATGTGGTGCTTGCCCTGGGCCGAGGCCGCCAGCTTCTTGCGGAGCTTGCAGATGAAGACGTCGATGATCTTCAGTTCCGGCTCGTCCATGCCGCCATACAGGTGGTTCAGGAACATTTCCTTGGTCAGGGTCGTGCCCTTGCGGAGCGAGAGCAGCTCCAGCATCTGGTATTCCTTGCCGGTCAGGTGAACGCGATTGCCGTTCACTTCGACCGTCTTGGCATCCAGATTGACGATGATGTCGCCGGTCTTGATGACCGACTGGGCATGGCCCTTCGAACGACGGACCACGGCGTGGATCCGCGCGATCATCTCGTCCTTGTGGAAGGGCTTGGTCATGTAGTCGTCGGCACCGCCCGAGAAGGTCTTCACCTTGGTGTCGATTTCCGACGAGCCCGACAGGATCATGATCGGGGTATTGACCTTGGCAACGCGCAGGGTGCGCAGAACGTCCAGGCCGCTCATGTCCGGAAGATTCAGATCCAGCAGGATCAGATCGTAGTCATAGATCTTGCCGAGATCGACGCCTTCTTCGCCAAGATCCGTCGTATAGACGTTGAAGCCTTCAGACTTCAGCATCAGTTCGATGGTCTGCGCTGTCGCGCTGTCATCCTCGATCAACAGTACGCGCATGAGCCCCTCCACGCCACTCGGTGGCGTTATTCGACGTCTCGGCGAAAGCCGCCCGATTAACCCTGCCTGCACTTTGCGGCGAGTTAATTTAAGACTGGTTAATGGTGAATGATCCCGTTGGCTGAATGGTTAATCTGATTTGCGAATCGGGTGCAAGCGGTCGCTGGGTCGCAGCGCAAATTCGTCGGGGACGCCTGCAAAGCCCCCCAGGCGCCCCCTTCCTGTCGATGAAAATAGCCCAAAGCCGGGCCCTGTAGCGGTTCCGGGGGTGCCGGGCGGGTCCTGTCACCGCAGCCCTGGCCTTGCCCATGGCAAGTCCGTTGCGGCGTTCTGCCGCAAAAGTTCTTGGACAGGTTTTCAGCCGCTGCGGCGGCAGGTCGCGGGGCCTGACGTCAGGTCTCGGTGGACAGCCAGCCGGCTTCCCGCAACCGGGCCACTGAAGCGCGCGAAACGGGCGCTGACAGGTCGCCCTGCAGCCTGAGCCTGAGATTGCGGCCGTCCGCCTCGACCTGAAGCACAGCCGCCCGGGCCACCCACCAGGAGCGATGGACCCGCAGCCCTTCCTGGTCGCCCAGGGTCGCGATCACCCGCTCGAACGGTCCCTCGACGAGGCGCGAGCCGACGGCGGTGTAGATGCGGACATAGTGGTCTTCCATCCGCAGGCAGAGCACCTCACCGGCGGCGGGCGGCGTGGCAGGGGATGCTTCGGGCGCTGCCGGCATGACGAAAAGGGGAGCCTCGCCACCCCTTCGCGCCAGCAGATGGCGAAGGCCAGCATAGACCAGGACCAGCGGGGCCGAGATCACCAGGCTTTGCCAGTACCAGTCGAGCGGCGAGAGCGCGATCCGGGGCCAGAACAGGCGGGCGATCTGGGCCACCAGCAACGACAGCGGGCCGCTGGCGACAACGACACTGCCCGCCAGGGCCAGGGCGACAGGAATTCCCCACCTCGGGGCCAGGGCAACACCCAGCCTGCAGACGACGCCCAGCACCAGGGTGGCGCACCACAGGGCCAGCACCCAGTAGATGACCAGGGCCGCTGCCGTGTCGTTGAAGAAGCTGCCGAAGGGGCCGATCAGCCCCAGGAAGAAACCGGCAACCGTCGCCGCGGCGACATCGATCGCCCATTCGCGCGGGGTTCCGAGCCAGGATCTGAATGGCCTGTCCATGCCTCCCTTAAAGCACAGTTCGCCGGTTTGCGAACCCGTTCGCCCATTCGCGCAAGCGCACTGGCAGACCTCCGCCCGACGCGCAAAAGCCTGCTCATCGTTCCGCCTGAGGAGACCTTCCGTGCGACCTGTTTCGTCATCTCTTGTCTGCTGGCTCAAGACCGTCCTGCTGGTCCTGACCGCGATTGTCGTGACTGTATTGCTGACCACCCGACCGGCCAGCGCCGAGACCCAGGTCGGCTTCCAGCTGGTCCAGGTTCCGGATCCGCAGGGCACGCCCATCGAAGTCGGCATCTGGTACCCGACGGCCACGGTCGCCACCCTGCCGGTGCCGGGTCTCGGCGACGCCCTGCTCGCGCCCAACAGCCCGCTTCTGGGCCAGGGCCTGCCGCTGGTGGTCATGTCGCATGGCAATGGCGGCTGGTTCGGCGGCCACCACGATACCGCCGAGACCCTGGCCAGGGCCGGCTTCGTCGTCGCCGCCCTGACCCACACCCATGACAACTTCCGCGACCAGAGCCGGTCCACCGACCTGGCCAGCCGGCCAAGGCAGCTGCGTGTGCTCGTCGACTACATGCTGGCCGACTGGCCGCAGCATGGGCGGCTGGATCCCGGGCGCGTCGGGGCCTTTGGCTTCTCGGCGGGCGGGCTGACCGTACTGGTCGCGGCCGGTGGCGAGCTTGAACTGGCCCGGGTGCCGGCCCACTGCCGCAGCCATCCGACCCATTTCGACTGCCGCCTGATGGCCCTGCAGCCGCCCCCGGCCGACGCGCTGGCCGCGCCGTGGATTCATGATGCCCGGATCAAGGCGGTCGTCTCGGCAGCGCCGGCGCTCGGTTATGCCTTCAGGCCCGAGAGCCTCGGTGCCATCACGGTCCCGGTGCAGCTGTGGCGAGCCGAAAATGACCAGATCCTGGTCGACCCGTTCCACGCGACGACCATCCTCCAGGCCCTTCCGGGAAAGCCCGACGTCCATGTCGTGCAGGGGGCCGGGCACTATGACTTCCTGACGCCCTGCCCGCCGGGAATGGCCCGGGAACTGCCGCAACTGTGCTCAAGCGCCCCGGGCTTCGACCGTGCGGCGTTCCACCTCACCTTCAACCGGGAAATTGCAGCGTTTTTCACCGCCAACCTGCCCCCGAAACAGCCCTAACTTCACAGGTGGTTAACGCTGTCGGTCGAGGATGAAACCTCACTTTCGAGAACCGATTTGCGTAGCCTGATTGCCGCCGTCGAACGCATCGACCCGCTGACCGTCTCCGGTCGCGTCGCCGCCGTGAACGGCCTCCTGATCGAGGCCCGGGGCGGACTGACGCGGCTGGCGATCGGGGCCCGGGTCGAGATCGAGCGGCTGGGAGCCCGCCCCCTTCCGGCCGAGGTCGTCGGCTTCCGTGAAACCCGCGCCCTGCTGATGCCCTTCGGCCCCGTCGAGGGTGTCGCGCCCGGTGCCGAGATCCGCATCATGCCCGAGGGGGCCAATGTCCGGCCGACCCGCGCCTGGCTGGGCCGGATCATCAATGCCTTCGGCGAGCCCATCGACGGCCTGGGCCCGCTGCCGCAGGGCGAGGTGCCCTATCCCCTGAAGGCCCCGCCCCCGCCGGCCCATGCCCGTGGCCGGGTCGGCGAACGCCTGGATCTGGGCGTGCGCTCGATGAACGTCTTCACCACCACCTGCCGGGGCCAGCGGCTCGGGATCTTCGCCGGCTCGGGGGTCGGCAAGTCGGTGCTGCTGTCGATGCTGGCCAAGGAAGCCAGCTGCGACGCCGTTGTCGTGGGGCTGATCGGTGAACGAGGCCGCGAGGTGCGCGAGTTCATCGAGGAGACGCTCGGCGAGGAAGGCCTCAAGCGCGCCATTGTCGTGGTTGCCACCTCGGACGAGCCCGCCCTGACCCGCCGCCAGGCCGCCTATATGACCCTGGCGATCAGCGAGTATCTGCGCGATCAGGACCTTGAGGTCCTCTGCCTGATGGACTCGGTGACCCGTTTCGCCATGGCCCAGCGCGAGATCGGCCTGGCCGCCGGCGAGCCGCCGACCACCAAGGGCTATACACCGACCGTCTTCACCGAACTGCCAAAGCTGCTCGAGCGGGCTGGCCCCGGTCCGATCCGCCCTGACGGCTCGATCGCCGCCCCGATCACCGCCCTCTTCACCGTGCTAGTCGACGGCGATGATCACAACGAGCCGATCGCCGATGCCACGCGCGGTATCCTGGACGGCCACATCGTCATGGAGCGGGCCATCGCCGAGCGCGGCCGCTTCCCGGCGATCAACGTGCTGAAGTCGATCAGCCGGACCATGCCGGGCTGCCAGTACGAGCACGAGCGGATGATCGTCAAAGGTGCCCGCCAGGTGATGGCCGCCTATGCCAATATGGAAGAACTGATCCGCATCGGGGCCTACCGGGCTGGGGCCGACCCGGTGGTCGACCGCGCGATCCGCCTGAACCCCGCCATCGAAGAGTTCCTCAGCCAGGACAAGGACGAGGCCACCGGTCTCGACGACTCCTTTGGCCAACTGGCCGGCATCCTTGAAAGTGACCACGAATGACCCGGTGGGCCGCCTCCCTGATCCGCATCTCGACCCATGAGGTCGAGACCCTGCAGAAGCGGCTGGCTGACATTGTCGAGCGCCGCATGGCGGCCGAGCTGCGCGTGGCCATGCTCGACGGCGAGGCCGAGGCCGAGGCCAAGCAGGCCGAGACCTGCACCGACATGGCCTGGATGATGACCAGCTACCGCGAGGGCTCCAAGCGCCGGCGCGCCGACATGATCGTCCAGATCGAGCAGGCCATGCTCGAGGAACAGGGGGCCCGCGACGCCCTCGCCCAGGCCTTCGAGGCCCTGAAAAAGTACGAGCATGTCGCCGAGGCCGCCCGGATCAGCCAGCGCAAGAAGGCCGGCCAGATCGAGGCGGCGGCGCTGGATGAACTGGGCCTGCGTCGGGCCTCGGGCGGTTCGCGCCCGTGAGCCTGCCGACCCTGGACCGCCGCCTGCTGCGGGGCTCGGCCCTGGCCCTCAGCGCGTGTGGTCCAAAGGCGGCGAGCCAGCCGGTGCCCCCGCCGGTCCCGCCCCTTCGGACGGTCGCCCCTTTCCCGATCGGGACCTGCGCCCAGGCCCTGCATCTGGACGACCCGGCCTGGACGGCGCTGACCCTCGATCAGGTCGACCAGCTGACCCCCGAGTGGCAGATGAAGATGGAGTACATCGTCCAGCCGGACGGTAGCTTCCGCTTCGACGCCCCGGACCGCCTGGCCGCCTTCTGCCAGACCCACGGCCTGCGCCTGCTGGGCCACACCCTGATCTGGTACGCCCAGGTTCCCGAGGCCTTTGCCCGGCTGGACGAAAGCCGCGTCAGTTTCGAACAGGCCTATCGCAACTACATCCTGGCCGTGGCCGGTCGCTATCGCGGCAAGGTGGTCGGCTGGGACGTGGTCAATGAGCCGGTCGCCGAGGACGGCAATGGCTGGCGCGACAGCCTGTGGTCACAGCGCCTGGGTGACTTCGAGCACATCGCCCTGGCCTATCGCACGGCCCGGCAGGCCGATCCCGATGCCGCCCTGGTGCTCAACGACTACAATCTCGAATACAATCCGAAAAAGCGCGCCACCTTCCTGAAACTGGCCGAAAGACTGCTGGCCTCTGGCGCACCCGTCACGGCCCTCGGCACCCAGATGCATATCGCTGCGGATATTCCGCGTGGCGAGATCACCGCCATGATGCGCGACCTCGGCAGTCTGGGCCTGCCGGTGCATGTCTCTGAACTGGACGTGTCGATCGTGCGGTCGAAGGGCTGGCTGACGGCCCGCCCGGAGCTGGAGCGCAAGCAGCTGGCGACCTATGTCGAGACGGCCGAGGCCTTCATGGCCCTGCCTGCCAGCCAGCGCTTTGCCTTCACCCTGTGGGGCCTGCGCGATGGCCAGTCGTGGCTGCGGGGCGAGAACGACACCGACACGCCCAACCTGTTCGATGTCCACGACCGCCCCAAGCCGGTGCTCGGGGCTCTGGGACAGATCTTCAGCAGCTAGTGATCTGCAGGCGGGGGCGCGGCCCGCGGGGCCCGCGACCGAAGGGCCGCATGGTCGGCGTCACTGGTCTGACGCAGGGCGCGCAGGTCTTCGCTGATCCGGAAGATGGCGACATAGAACTCGCAGAAGGCGCGCCACAAAAGTACCATGGCCCCGGCGACCAGCAGGCCTGCAATCAGCACCGGGAAGGCCAGCAGCAGCGATTGCAGCCCCGGCTCCTTCAGCGCCAGGCCGACCGCTGCCCCGACCACCGAGAAGGCAAACAGGGCCACGACCCCGAGGCCGGCCCAATAGATCAGGTGAATCACCGGCCCGGTGACGAGACGGTCAAAGGTCAGGAGGTCCCAGAACAGGGCACCGCTGGAATTGCCATTCTTGGCCGGAGGCATAAGACACACCAAAAGTCGGCGAGAACCGCCCGATCAAGCGCATCGCTAGCAGCGCGAAGCCCGCTCGGCAATGCCGGGCGGGTCATGGTGTACAGAGATCAAAAGGCCGGGTTGGGCCTGAACGCAGTTCAGAAGAGGTCGATCCGGACCTCTGTCGCCGCAGCACCGACCCGTTTGACGGTTACGGGGGCTGGCGACGGGTTCCGACGGGCGTCAGACCATGCCGACGGTCTTGAGCCGGGCGCGCGGATGAATTTCGTTCTGGCTCATCACCACCGTCTGTCCCCGGAACCGCTCGATGATCGAGCGCACATAGGGACGGACGCCGGGGCTGGTCAGCAGGACCGCCGCTTCGCCCTGCAGGGCCGCCCGCTCGAAGGCTTCACGGACGCCACGGATGAAATCCTGCAACCGTGACGGGGCCAGGGCCAGTTGCTTGTCGTCGCCGGGCCCGACCAGGGACTCGGCAAAGGCATGTTCCCACTCGGCCGACAGCGTGATGATCGGCAGGGCCCCGTCGTCGCCGCGATTGGCCCAGCACAGCTGACGGGCCAGTCGCGCGCGGACCTGCTCGACCAGCTGGGTGACCGAGCTGGTATGGGGCGCGGCCTCGCCGATGCCTTCGAGGATCTGCGGCAGGTCGCGGATCGAGACCCGCTCCTTGAGCAGGGCCTGCAGCACGCGCTGAACCGTGGTGGCCGTGACCACCGACGGGATCAGGTCGTCGACCAGCTTCTTCTGGCCCTCCGGCAGGTCCTTCAGAAGCTTCTGAACTTCCGAATAGGACAGCAGGTCGGCCATGTTCTCCTTGAGGATCTCGGTCAGGTGCGTAGTCAGCACAGTGGCCGGATCGACGATGGTATAGCCCCGGAACGTGGCTTCCTCGCGCAGGTCATCGGCCACCCAGGTGGCGGGCAGGCCGAAAGCCGGCTCGCGCACGTGCTCGCCGGGCAGTTCGACCTGGCCGCCACGCGGGTCCATGGCCATCAGCATGCCCAGCCGGACCTCGCCGGCCCCGGCTTCCATTTCCTTGATCCGGATGGCGTAGCCCTGGTTGGCCAGACGCATGTTGTCGAGGATGCGGACCGGCGGCATGACGAAGCCGAACTCGCTGGCCAGGGTCTTGCGCAGGGCGCGGATCTGGTCGGTCAGGCGGCGGCCATCGAGATCGTTGATCAGGGTCAGCAGCCCATAGCCCAGCTCGATCTTGACGTCGTCAATGGCCAGAGAGGCGCTGATCGGCTCTTCCTCGGGCTCTCCGGCAACGGCTTCGGCCAGGGCCGGGTCCAGGGGCGGCGGCTTCTTGGCCGTCATCGATCGGCGATAGGCCAGGAAACCGGCACCCAGCGACAGCGCCGCAAACGGAATGATGGGCATGCCGGGGATCAGGGCCATGACCCCCGAAGAAGCCGAAACCATGCCCAGCGCCACCGGGTTCATCGACAGCTGCGTGGTCAGGGCGGCATTGGCGCTGCCCTCAACCCCTGCCTTCGACACCACCAGGCCTGCCGCGATCGAGATGATCAGGGCCGGAATCTGGCTGACCAGACCATCGCCGATGGTCATCAGCGTATAGGTGGTCGACGCCTGACCGATCGGGATCTTGTGCTGAAGAACTCCGATCAGGATGCCGCCGACAATGTTGATCCCGGTGATGATCAGGCCGGCGACGGCGTCGCCCTTCACGAACTTGGACGCCCCGTCCATCGCCCCGAAGAAGGTGCTTTCCTGCTCCAGATCCTTGCGGCGCTGCTTGGCGGTTTCCTGGTCGATCAGGCCCGTCGACAGATCGGCGTCGATGGCCATCTGCTTGCCGGGCATGGCGTCGAGGGTGAAGCGGGCGGCGACTTCGGCGATCCGGCCCGAACCCTTGGTGACGACCATGAAGTTCACCACCACCAGGATGATGAAGACGATCACCCCGATGATGAAGTTGCCCTGCATCATCAGGTTGCCGAAGGCCTCGATGACCGCACCGGCCCCGTGCGCGCCTTCGTGGCCATGGCCGAGGATCAGGCGGGTCGAGGCGATGTTCAGGCCGAGGCGATAGAGGGTCGCCACCAGCAGGACGGTCGGGAACGAGGTGAACTCCAGCGGCTTCTTGATCAGGACCGCCGTCATCAGGATCAGGACCGACCCGGCCAGCGAGATCGCCAGCAGCAGGTCCAGAAGCATCGGTGGGACCGGCAGGATCAGCAGGACGATGATGCCGACGACGCCAACCGCCAGCCCCATTTCGCCACGCAGGATTCCAGCCCACAGCGAACTGGCGCTGGGCATGGCCGAGGCGGTCTTGGGCAGGGCGGCGTCAGCCATTCTGTGCGGCGGTCCCTAGGGGCTGGTCCATGTCAGAGCCCCGGAAGGGGCCGCCAACGGTCGGTCGAACTTGCAGTCAGATATCTGCGCTTGAAGCGATTTGCGCACGGTCGCCAGTCTCAAGACGTCGCCGGAGCTGTTCGGCACCGCACACTGGAGCGCGGTGCCGGGGCTCAGGCGGCGTTGGTCACCCCGCCCTGCGGCGGCGGCACGGCGACCCCGGCGTCGGAGTACTCCTTGAGCTTGTTGCGCAGGGTCCGGATCGAGATGCCCAGGATGTTGGCGGCATGGGTGCGGTTGCCCAGGCAGTGCTCCAGGGTGTCGATGATCAGGGTCTGCTCGACCTCGGCCACTGTCGATCCGACAAAGGCGCGGGACACCGCATCGGCGGCCATCTGCGCCCCGCGCGCCACGGCCACTTCCGGGTTCGGCGCCATGGGCTGGCCGTCGGGCAGCCGGATCGCGAACTCCTCGATCTCGGCCCCGCTGGACAGCAGCACGGGGCGGTGCATGGCGTTTTCCAGCTCCCGCACATTGCCCGGCCAGCGATGGCCGATCAGGCGGCGCCTGGCTTCGGCCGAGATCGGCTTTTCGGCAACGCCATTGGCGGCGGAGTACTTCTTCACGAAGTGCTCGCAAAGGCTCAGGACGTCGGCCGGACGCTCGCGCAGCGGCGGCAGGCGCAGATTCACGACGTTCAGGCGGTATAGCAAATCCTCGCGGAAGGTGCCGTCCTTGACCGCCTGGGCCAGGTCGCGGTTGGAGGTCGCGAGGATGCGGATGTCGACCTTGACCGGCTTCTGGCCGCCCACGCGGTCGATCTCGCGCTCCTGGATGGCGCGCAGCAGCTTGGCCTGCAGGCGGGTATCCATCTCGCTGATTTCGTCCAGCAGCAGGGTGCCGCCGTTGGCTTCCTCAAACTTGCCGATCCGGCGAGCCATGGCACCGGTGAAGGCCCCCTTCTCGTGGCCGAACAGCTCACTTTCCAGCAGGTTCTCGGGGATGGCGGCGCAGTTGACCGAGATGAACGGAGCCTTGGCACGGCGCGATTTGCCGTGGAGGTAACGGGCCATCACCTCCTTGCCCGAGCCGCTTTCGCCGGTGATCAGGATCGAGGCGTCGGACGGGGCCACCTGGTCAGCCAGGCGGATGACGTTCTCCATCGCCGGATCGCGGACGATCATCGGGCGCTCGTCGTCCGTGACGGCGGCGAGCACCGCAGCGATCAGTTCGGCATCCGGCGGGAGGGGGATGAACTCCTTGGCACCGGCCTTGATGGCCCCCGCCGCCCGCATCGGATCGGCATCAACCCCGCAGGCCACCACCGGCACCCGGATCCGCTCGGCCTCGTTGGCGGCGATCAGGCCGGCGATGTCGAGCGAGTAGTCGACCATCAGCAGGTCGGCCCCCTGACCTGCGCGCAGGGCGTGGGTCGCCTGCTCGATCGTCTCGACGTGCGAGACCTTGGCGCCCGTGTTCATCGCCATCTTCACGGCGACGGAGAGCTGTCCGTTCAGTTTACCAACGACGAGAAGCCGCATGTTCTTGTCCCCTTGACCCGTCAGGCTCAGCCCGCCGCGTCGCCGTCCTTGATGATTTCAGTCATGGTCACGCCGAGGCGCTCATCGACGACGACCACTTCGCCCCGGGCCACCAGCCGGTTGTTCACATAGATATCGATGGCTTCCCCGACCTTGCGGTCGAGCTCAAGAATGCTGCCCTGGCCCAGCTGCAGAAGCTGGGCGACCGACATGTGTGCGCGGCCCAGAACGGCCGAGATATTGACCGGAACGTCGAAGACCGGCGCAAGATCGGAGGCGATCTTGTCGCTCAGCTCCACCGGCATCTCGGAGGCCAGCATGCTGCCTCCGAATTCGTCCAGGGTGAGATTGTCTTCGGCCATGGTAATCAGCCTTCGCTAGCGTGAAGCAGGGATTCGGCATGCAGCCCCTCGGCGGCGATGGCCGCCTCGAGGGCTTCAGCGACCCGGCGGGTCGCCTCGTCGGGATCGAAGGCGGCGCGTCCGTCACCCCAGTCAAACGAGAAGGCTGCGGGGGCCATGCCCCCGTCGCCCCGGGCCACGATCTGGCCCGGAAAACCGATCGCATTGGCCGTCTCTTCGAGAGCGGCCTGGGTGCGCTCAACCAGATGTTCGGCGACCCGGACCGTAATCCGCGGCTGGGCCTCGACCTCGCGGGCCAGCGAGGCCAGGGCGGCATTGATCGGAGCCTCGGGGAAATGCTCCAGCGCCGCGTCGGCGATCTTGCGACCGCAGGCCAGGGCCAGCTGGGCTGAACCCGTGCGATGTTCGTGGGCCACGGCGGCCAGGGTGCCGAAGGCTTCCTCGACGGCGCGCCCGATATCGCGAAGCGATGCGGCGGCGGCCTGCTCGGCGCGGGCCAGGGCGGATTTCTCGCCCTCGGCATAGGCCTCGGCCTTGGCCTCCTCGAGCTCCTCGGGCGTGAAGCTGCGCTTCACCTTGGGCGGGGTGTAGGCCACGCCGCCGCGATCGTCGAAGACGGTGTCGAAGGCGAAGCGCTTGTGGGGGATGTCGGTCATGCTGCCATCTCCCTCAGTAGATCAGTTCGTCGTCGGAGCCGGCGCCGGCCAGCATGATCTCGCCCTTGGCAGCCAGATCCTTGGCGACCTGCACCATGCCGACCTGGGCCTGGTCGACGTCCTTCAGGCGCACCGGACCCATGCTCTCCATGTCCTCGCGCATGATCTTCGAGGCGCGCTCGGACATGTTGGAGAAGAACATCTCGCGCAGCTTGTCCGACGCCCCCTTCAGTGCCAGGGCCAGTTGCTCCTTGCTGGTGGCGCGCAGCAGCGTCTGGACGCCGCCCGGATCCAGCTTCGAAAGGTCCTCGAACACGAACATCAGGGCGCGGATACGCTCGGCCGCTTCGCGGTTGCGCTCTTCCAGGGCGGCGATGAAGCGCGCCTCGGTCTGGCGGTCGAAGTTGTTGAAGATCTCGGCCATCATCTCGTGGCTGTCGCGCTTGGAGGTGCGGGCCAGGTTCGACATGAATTCGTTGCGCAGGGTCTGCTCGATCTTGTCGAGGATCTCGCGCTGCACCGGCTCCATCCGCAGCATGCGGGTGACGCATTCCAGGGCGAAGTCTTCCGGCAGGGAGGCCAGCACGCGCGCGGCGTGGTCGCTCTTCACCTTGGACAGCACCACCGCAACGGTCTGCGGGTATTCATTCTTCAGATAGTTGGCGAGCACCGCCTCGTTCACGTTGCCCAGCTTGTCCCACATGGTGCGACCGGCCGGACCCCGGATTTCCTCCATCAGCTGCTCGACCTTTTCGGGAGCCATGAAGGATTGCAGCAGGCGCTGGGTCTGCTCGTACGAGCCCATGATCGCGCCCGTCGAGCTCATGCCCGACACGAACTCGACCAGCAGTTCCTCGACGACCGAAGCCGAGACCGTCCCCAGTCCGGCCATGGCCTGGGAGACTTCCTTGATCTCCTCTTCGTCGAGGGCTTCCCAGATGCGGGTATGGTCCTCGCCGAGCGACAGCAGGACGATGGCCGCCTTCTCCGGACCGGCCAGTTTGCCTACATCATTGATGGACGCTTTCATGGCCATCAGCTGGACTCGTGCAGCCAGGTGCGGAGGATGGCGACCGACTCGTCAGGGTGCTTGTCGACGAATTCGGACACCCGCTTGATCGACGAGGCCTTCACCTGGCCCTCGATCTTGGCAATGTCGATCCGTTGGTCGATGTCGGCCGTGGACGGGCCGGCGAGGGCGATGGGCTCGCCCGACTGGTCAACCACCACCTGCTGCGTCGTGCCGTCGGACAAGGTGACAAGGCGCGTCACCGGCTGCTGGCTGATGACCATCTGCGGGCTATTGGCCCCCTGCGACATCATGCTCTTCAGGAACGGACGCACCGCAAACAGCAGGATCATGATGGCGACGATGGCCAGGACGCCCAGCTCGGCGGCCCGCATGATGTCGTTCTTGTCGAAGCCCGACAGAAGCCCGGCCTTTTCAAGCCCCTGGTCCTCGGGCTGCGGGAAGCGGATGTTGGTCACCTTCACCTGGTCACCGCGGGCGGCATCAAAGCCGATTGCCGTCTTCACCAGGTCTTCCAGCTGGGCCCGTTCCTCCTCGGTACGCGGCGTATAGGCCCCGGGCTTGCCATCCTTGCCCACCGGCCCGGTCACGCCGTCGATGGCCACGGCAACAGCCAGCTTCTTGATCGTCCCCGGTTCCGTCACCTCGGTGCGGACCGACTTGGAGATCTCGTAATTGGTCACGGTTTCGTTGCTGCCCGACCGGGAGCCGAGGGGCTGGAAGCCGTTTGGCGTGCCGCCGGGAATGTTCTGGGTCGCCGACACATTGCCGGAGTCGTCGCCCTTGCTTTCCTGGTTGTTGGCCTCGTTGGTGCTCTCCGAGCGCACCACCTGGCCGTCCGGATCGAACTTTTCCTCCTGGACCGTGATGCGGTTCAGGTCGAGTTCGGCGGTGACGTTGACGCGGGCCTTGCCCTGCCCCAGCACCCCTTCGACCATGTCCTTGACGGTCTTGGCGATGCGGGCTTCCACCTCGCTCTTGCGGTCCTGGGCCATCTGGCCGGCCAGGCTCTCGTCGCTGGCAGCCGACAGGGTCTTGCCGTGCTGGTCGATGACGCTGACCTTTTCCGGCTTCATGCCGGCCACCGAGCCGGCGACAAGGTTCTGCACGGCCCGCACCATGTCGGTCGACGCCTCGCGACCACCGGTGGAGATGGTTACGGCGGCGGTGGGCTGCTCGGCGTCTTCCTCGAAGATCTGCCGCTTGGGCAGGACAAGGTGGACGCGCACACTGTTGACGCCCTGCCAGCCCTTGATGGTCCGCTCCAGCTCACCCTGCAGGGCCCGCTGGCGGTTCAGCTGCTGGACGAAGTCGGTCTGGCCGAGGGCATTGCTGGAGTCGAAAATTTCGTAGCCGATCGACCCGGAGGTCACCAGGCCCTTGCCGGCGACCAGAAGACGGGCCGATGCGACCTTGTCGCGCGGCACCATGATCGTCGACCCGTCACCCTTGGTTTCATACTTCACGCCGGCCTGGTCGAGGGCCTGGGTGACGGCGGAGGCTTCCTTCAGGTCGAGATTGGAATAGAGGAGCTCGGTCGGCTCCTTGCCCATGAACATGACCAGGGCGACCAGGACCGCGACCACGCCCGCGCCGACGCCCACCAGGGCGGCGAGCCGGCCAACGCCGAACCTCTGAATCGCACTCAAAAAGTTGTCCACTAAGGCCCATCCCCCAGAAACGACCCCACCGGGGACGAACGTTGGTTGCCGTCAGGCGACCGCCGCTAGGCAGGATTTACCCAGTTCAAGGTAAACGGGGCGTTTACAAACGGCCGCGCGAGAAATTCGACCGGGCGCCAAAACGTCGCGGCCGCGCCCCTTGTGAGGACGCGGCCGCTGAACACGCTACTCGGTCTTCCAGCCGTGCCAGACGACCTGAAGGCTATCCCGGACCCGTCCTGCCTCAGCGATATTGCTGGAGGCGGGTCGTCCGAAGTCCCGCCAGCCCGTGACGGTCGATCGACTGCTGCCAGGCGAGGAATTCCTCATTCGTCAGCTTGTATCGATCGCACGCCTCGTCAAGCGAGAGGAGCCCCCCGCGGACGGCGGCTACGACCTCAGCCTTGCGACGGATCACCCAACGCTGGGTTTCCGGCGGCGGCAAGTCGGAGAGAGTTAGAGGCGCGCCGGTCGGACCGATCACGTACTTCTCACCCCGGCTGTTCGTGCGCTGCTGCTGCAACATGGCTTTACGCCTTTCCCACAACCATCACTGTTGAAGGTGACTATAGGCGCCGGTCAATAACATCGGCTTAATCGCAATAGTAAAGAAAGCCCTAAACACGAGCCCCTCCCCAACATCATTTGTGTATCGAAGTGAAACACAAGAATTAAACAAGATTAAGAACCGACGTTATCGCCTAATGTTCAAGAGTTCTTCGAGCATCTGGTCAGCAGTGGTGATGATCTTCGACGAAGCCGAGTAGGCGCGCTGGGTCGTGATCAGTCCCGTGAACTCCGTCGACAAGTCCACCGTAGAAGCTTCGAGCGTGGACGGAGCAATTTGGCCCGCACCGCCCTGGCCAGGAGTCTTGAGGCTGTAGGACCCGCTCTCGGTGGTCGCACGATAAGCATTGCCGTTGACGCCCTTCAGACCGTTGGCATTTGAGAACGTCGCAACGGCAAGCTGGGCGATACGGCGCGTGACGCCGTTGTCGAAGATGGCCGAGACATAGCCTTCGTCGTCGACTTCGATGTTGGTCAGGTTACCGAAGGCGGTGCCGTTGGTGTTGACCGACTGCACAACCGACTGGCTGTTGAACTGGGTCAGGCCACCGGCGGCATTGGCCAGATCGATCTGGATCGACTGTGCATCAATACCCAGGCTGTCGGCCCAGCGCGGGGCTGCGGTGGAGACTGCAGGGTCCGACGCGCCGACCGTGATCGCCGTCGGCGAGGTTCCGCCGAACAGGTTACCGACCGAGGCCAGTTTGCCGTCCGTCGTAAAGGTGATCTTGCCCGAGCTGATCAGGCCATTGGGCACATTGTCCAGGTCGCCCGGCTTGGCGCGCAGTTCGGCGAACCATTCATTGGGACCGTTGCCCTTCAGGAGCGACAACGTCACGGTGCGCTGCCCGCCCTTGGAGTCGGACACCGGCACCTGGATTTCGAAGTCGGGCTTAACGCCGGTCGAGGAATCGACCGCATAGTCCGCCATCGAGTTGGAGGCGGCGTCATAGAGATTGCCGCCCAGGGCATCGGTATTGGTGGCCATGGCGAAGCTGGCCGCCGAAACGGTCGGCGTGCCCGCACCGGTGCCGCTGACGTCGATATTGGTCACCCCACCGGGCAGGGTCGTGGCGGTCAGGGCACCGGTCGTCGGGTCATAGGTGTTGGTGCCACTGGCGACCAGAACCCCGGCCTTGCGGATCTGCATGTCATAGACATTGCTGGTGCCCGTAGCCGAATAGCTGACCGTGTAGCTGGCAACCGCGCCGGCGCTGTCGGTCAGGCTGTTCTTGGTCAGGACCGCCTTCGACTGGGCCGAGACCGGCTGTTCCGACCGAAGGTTGGCGTTGACGGCTGCACGGGTGGTCTTTTCGGCCGTACCGCCGACGGTGCCGACATTGATCGAGTCCAGCTGGGTCAGGTCGGAGGGATCGGGCGTGATCGTGCCCGTCACCGGGTCAGCCAGCCAGCCCTGCAGGTAGAGGCCGGCGTCATTCTTCAGATAGCCGAGGTTATCAAGCTGGAACGAACCGGCGCGGGTGAACGAACGGGTATCGGTCGCCGTCAGGCCCTCGGGCTTTTCAGTCGCGACGAAAAACCCGTTGCCGGCGATCGAAAGATCGAGGTTCGAGGTCGTCGACTGGGTCAGGCCCTGCTGGGTGATGAACTGGTGGGTCATCGACTTGACGCCACCGGCGCTGTAGGTCGCGTTCTTGCTCTGCGCCGTGACCAGGGTCGAGAAATTGGCCTGGGTCCGCTTGTAGCCGACCGTATTGACGTTAGCGATGTTGTCCGAGATCGCGGCCAGGGCCGAGGAGTTGGCGATCAGGCCCGAGACGCCCGAAAGCATGGCGCTGTTGATGCTCATGACGAAATTCCTGCGTTGAATGTCTTTGACTGTGGGTTCAGCGCGGTTTGCGTTTGGGCTCGGCAGGAACCGTCCTGAGGAGCCGCGTCGGCGTCATTCTGACGCCCTGTCATGGGGTGGAGCCGCGATCAGGCGGCGGGCGGGTTTGTGACTCCGATGACCGCATCGACGGGCACCTTGGTGGTGCCGATGGTCACCATGTTGACGCCGTTCTCGTTGGTCACCGCCGTCACGATGCCTTCGATACGGCCCTTGGAGCTGGTGGCGATCTTGCTGCTCTCGGCATCCAGCGCGGTCACGCGGAGGGTGTAGGCACCGCCGTTCGGCTGCTGGACACCGCTCGAGCTATCCTTGCCGTTCCAGGTGAAGCTGTGATCGCCCTTGGTCATGTCTTCCGGCAGGACCGTCGCGACCGTCTTGCCGTACTGGTCGAGGACTTCGATCTTCACCGAGGTACCGGCACGGCTCTGGTTGTAGCTCCATGTCGCCTGGCCGTTCTTCAGCACCGACTTCTCGGTTTCGGCGGTGACCTGCTTGTCCATCATGCCCAGGGCATTGGTCAGACCGCCCTCGTTCATCCCGACCAGCGCCGTCAGCAGATCGTTGGTGACCAGTTGCTGCTCGACCCCGGTCATCTGGGTGATCTGCTGGGTCATCTGGGTCGTGTCGGTCGGCGACAGCGGGTCCTGGTTCTTCAGCTGGGTGGTCAGCAGCTTCAGGAAGGTCTCCTGGTTGCTGGCCATGGAGGTGCGGGCATTGTTGATCTTCGTCTGCGTCGCAGTGCCCGAAGTGGCGGCGGTCGCGGTGGTCGTGGCCATGTCGGACCCCTTAAATGCGGATGTCCAGACCGCTGGTCTCGGCCATGCGAAGGCCGGGCAGCAGGTCTGAAGCGGAAAGGATGGGCAGTTCGTCGTCGAGAGCGGACTGGAAGGCCTTGCCCGACCAGGCCCGGCGGTTTTCGTCACCGCTCTGGAAATTGAAGAAGGCGTTCTGGCCGTTCTGAGCGCCGCCCTGGCTGGAAACGTCAAAGCGCAGGGCGTTGTCGGCCACAGTGAAACCTGCCTGGGACAGGGCGTTACGCAGTTCGCCGGCCTTGCCCCGCAGCTCGGCGGCAGCCTGCACGGTATCGAACTGCATGTGGGCGGTCAGAGCGCCGTTGCGGCCGATCTCGATCCGCACGTCGACCTTGCCCAGGCCTTCGGGCGTCAGGGCGACGTCGAAGCGGGTCGTCTGGGCGTCCAGCTTCTTCAGGATGTCGGCGGAAAGCTGGGCAACGGTCTCCGGCGCACCGCGTGTTTCAGGTCGAAGGACCGGCGCGGCCACTGCGCCTGCAACGATCGGCGTTGCCGGCGCGGCCGCGATCACGGGCGCATCCGGGGCCTTGGTCGCTTCAGCGACGGCGGTGAACGCCAGATCGGCCGCCGTCGGTTCGGAACGGTCGGAGTCGCCCTGCCCCGCGCCCATATCGGCTGAATCTGACGCTGCAGCGGGCTGAACCGCCGCCAGGGGGCCCGAACCGGACTCTGAAGCCACCGCGGCCTGCGGGTCGGCGGGGCCAGCGGCAGCGGTCGGGGCGATCTTGGCGGTCGAAGCGACCGCTTGTGCGGCGACCGGCGCGACCTCAGCCGCGACCTCGGTCACCACCGGCATCGCAGCGGCGGGCGCGTCTTCGACAACGGGGGGAGCGGCAACCTCGGAGGTGGCAGCTTCAGCAGGAGCAGACGCCGGGACCGCCGGCTGCAAGCTGGCAACCATACGGGTCACGCCGGCAGGCATATCAGCCTTCGGGGCCTGGGCGGCGGTCGGGCCGTCGGAAGTGGCAGTGTTGGTATCCGATTCAGCGTTCACTGCCGATGGGAGCTCAGCCTCGGCAGAAAGCGAGGCGATCGCCTCTCCAGCCGCAGCAAGGTCTGCCGCAGCGGTATCAACCGTCGGCACCGGCAAGTCCGTCGAAGCCGCTGCCAAGGCCGCCGTCGCGGCCGCGTCGCCCGGGGCAGTTTGGGGCATAAGGTTCGGGGTCGCCACGGTCACGGCCGTCGTGACGTCAACACCCTTGAGCTCGGCCTCGCCGCCAGCGGCGAAGGTCTGCTGGTCTTGCGGGATCATGGCGGCGACCAGCGTGGCTGCGGCCAGGGCTGCCGCGTCGGCCTGGCCGGCAGCGTCGGCGGTCTCAGTGTCTTTGGTAGTGGAGTCCGTATCGGCAGTCGCCGTGCTCTCGTCCCGCGAGGCGGGCTTGTCGGTGGCGGAAGCCCCCTGGCTGTCGGCCGTCGAGGCTTTCGGCTGGGGCGTTTCGCCCGCGCTGACGACGGCCATCAGGGCGTCGAAACCGGAAGGCGCGCCTTGGCTCGATGCCGACGGGGTCGGGCTGGCGGGCGGGGCAGCTGAGGCGGCGATCACGGTCATGCGTGGTCCGGGGCTGATGAGGAGGGACGCATCCTGACGAATGCCTCCTGACCACATCGCCTCAGCAACCGTCGGGCCAACTCGCTATAAAGGCCCTAAGTTTCTGTTTTTATTGAAATTAATTCCTTGTTTACGGCTAGAAAACAGCCCCCTGGTGGCGCTTTTTGCCGAGTCGATTGCGGTTGCGGGGGCCGGGCTTGCCGCGTCGCAAGGCCACGCCGGCACTTGGCACCCTCCTTGCGGATAGTCCCCTGCCGGATGATCGGCGCTCGGAACCAAATGCCATGAAATTCAATGGCTTAATGCATGTTGAGAGGCACAACCTCTCCCCCGCCCGGCAGTTTTCGCCGGGCAAGGGCGCGCCGTGCGGTTCCGTCATTGCCGGGCGCGAAGGAGATACCGCATGTCGTTGAACGCGATCATGAGCACGGCGAACTCGGGGATGGTTGCGGCCCAGACGGGGCTGCGCGTCGTTTCCGACAACATCGCCAACGTCAATACGGCCGGCTATGTCCGCAAGACGATCAGCCAGTCGAACCAGATCTCCAACGGCATGGGCGTGGGCGTCAATGTCGATGCCATCAAGCGCGCCACCGACCAGTTCCTGCAGTCGGCCAGCCTGAATGCCTCCGCCGACTCCAGCCGCGCCGACGCCATCGCCACGGCCCTCGGCAGCGCCCAGGACCTATTCGGCGATCCCAGCAGTGCAAACGCCTACTTCTCCCGGCTGGACAGCGTGTTCTCCGCCTTCTCGGCTGCGGCCGACGATCCGGCTTCGAACCTGCTGCGAACCCAGGCCATGACCCGCCTCGACGACTTCCTGGGCGAGTCCAGCCGGATCACGGCGGCCCTCTCCGGTCTGGGCAAGAACGCAGACAACCGGATCGGCACCAGTGTCGACCGGGTCAATGACCTGCTGAAGAACATCAACATCCTCAACAACGACATCACCCGGGCCAAAGTCGCCGGGGCCGATGCGACCGGAGCCGAGAACGTCCAGGCCGGGCTGGTCGATGAGTTGTCCAGCCTGATGAACATCCAGATCTCCCAGCGCCCCAATGGCGGGGTAATGATCCGGTCGACCGAGGGCCTCAGCCTGGCCGGCGACGGTGCCGCTGTGGTTTCCTACAAGAAGTCGGCAACCGCCACCGGCTATCTGCAGGTGGTTCAGGCCAATGGCCTGGACACCTCGGTGCCGCTCAACATCTCCAGCGGCGAACTCAAGGGCCTGCTGGATGTGCGCAACACCGAGCTGCCCAATCTCTCCGACCAGCTGGGCGAGTTCGTCTCGCGCACGGCCGAAGCCCTCAACCGCGCCGCCAACGCTGCCTCGTCCGTTCCGGCCCCCAGCTCGCTGACAGGCCGCAATACCGGCCTCGACGCCGCGACGGCCATCAGCGGCTTTACCGGCAAGACCACCATCGCCCTGACCGACAGCAGCGGCGTGATCCAGCGCCGTATCGACATCGACTTCGATGCCGGCACGATGACGGTCGACGGTGCCGCAGGCCCCAGCTTCACCAGCAGCGACTTCATGGCCCAGTTGAACACCGTGCTGGGCGGACAGGGCTCGGCAGCGTTCAACTCCGGAACCCTGAGCCTCTCCGCCTCCGGTGGCCGGGGCGTGGCGATCGCCGATGACGCCACCAACCCATCCCTGAAGGCCGGCAAGGGCTTCAGCCACTTCTTCGGCCTCAACGACATCGTCCG
>Ga0187845_1000474_pt1 | contig 23732 bp, 24 predicted proteins | sample SpaLakP09_SKY_68_FD_134515 | JGI IMG/M metagenome (GOLD analysis project Ga0187845, IMG submission 134515) | Oligotrophic lake water microbial communities from Sparkling Lake, Wisconsin, USA - SP09_SKY_68 | ecosystem: Environmental > Aquatic > Freshwater > Lake | place: USA: Sparkling Lake... | reverse complement strand
GAAGTAGCTGCCTTGGCGCAGCTTGGGGATCTTCAGCTCGACGCTGCCGGCGCGCGTCTCCCAGGTGCGCTCGCGGAAGCCGTTGCGGCTGTTCAAGCGCTCGGCGCTCTTCTCGTCGTAGCCAGCGCCGCAGCGCCCCTCGACATCAATCTCCATGAGGCGCTGGGCCATGAACTGCACCATCTGGCGCAGCACATCAATGTCAGCACCCTTCTCGGCGAGCTCGGCTAATGCGATAGTTGAGGCGGTCATCGTGTTTTCCTTGGATCAAGGTTGGTGGGTCGCACCTCAACCTTATCCGGACTCACGATGGCCACCCTCTACGGGCCGCCTCGCTCAAGAACTTACACCACCTCCCGGGACATCACCCTCGATAGGCTGGCTGCAACTATGGAAAGGCTTGCGCGGCTTCTGCCGCTTGCATGGCCGCGAAGGCCTGAATTTCACCAATGGCTTGGACGGGCCGCGGCGCTGGTCGAGGCCAGTGGTGATGGCGGCGGCACTGTGTACCTGGAATTGCACATTAATCAATTGGCGAAACCCGTCGAGACTTACTGCGCCCGGCAGTGGACTGCTGGGCCAGGCAATACGGCACCGCCAGAGAGGGGGCACACATCGCTCGTCCGCGCGGATGTTGATCTCGCCGGCATGAAGGTGTCGGACTACGAGGCGATGTGGTTGGGGGCCGAGCCGCTTTAGTACGGTCCAGCCAACTCAGCTGTACGGGCGCGTGATGTCGCGCCGGGCTTGCAGGACGTGCAGGCGAAGCGCGGGAAGCGGCGAACGTGGCTGGTGGGGGTCAGACCTTGCCCCGCTCTACGCACCGGCGATGACCGTGTAGGTGCGTCGATGCCTACATCCGACCAATCTGCCTACGCCCTCGCCTACATGCGTTTCAACGTCACAAATGAAAAAGGACTTACCTCTCGGCAAGTCCTTGATTTCACTCTTAATTTTTGGTGGGCCCTGAGTGACTCGAACACTCGACCTACGGATTAAGAGTCCGCTGCTCTACCAACTGAGCTAAGAGCCCCACACTTTCACTACTACAACTTGCTCATCACTGCCAGTCAACCAACTTCGGCTTTCGCTTCACTGGTGGGTCGTGCGTGACTCGAACACGCGACCTACGGATTAAAAGTCCGCTGCTCTACCGACTGAGCTAACGACCCCGTGGCAGAGCCTCGAATTATAGGACGTTTTTTTGAGCCTCTGCAAGAGGCTTTTCAAAATACTTTCTGATCAGCTCGCCGGCGGCCACCATGCCGAAGGTCGAGGTGACCGTCACGCTCGAACCATAGCCATGGCAGTTGAGGCTGCCATCGACATCGCACTCGCCTTCGGGCCGGTGCACGCTCTCGCGCGAGAACACGCAGCCGACGCCGATCTTGCCGGTGCGCGCCGCGCCATGGTGCTGGCGCAGGCGCTGACGAAGCGAGGCCAGCAGGGGGTCATGTGTTGTCAGGGCCAGGTCTTCCACCGCCACCGCCTGCGGCTCGCGCTTGCCGCCGGCAGCACCTACGGTGACAAAAGGCTTGCGCTCGGTCAGCGCCCAGGCAGCCAGCGCGGCCTTGGCGCGCACCTGGTCGCAGGCATCGATCAGCCCATCGACCGGGGTGCTCAGCAGCGCCGGCCAGTTCTCTGCATCGACGAACTCCTCGATCATCTGCACCTCGCAGCCGGGGTGAATGTCGAGCACACGGTCGCGCAAGGCCTGAGCCTTGGCCTGGCCCAGGGTCGAGCCCAGGGCCTGGATCTGGCGGTTGATGTTCGATTCGGCCACATGGTCGAGATCGATCAGCACCAGGCCGCCCACACCGGAGCGTGCCAGCGCCTCGACGGCCCAGGAGCCGACGCCGCCGAGACCAACGACGGCAAAGCGTGCGCCGCGCAGGCGCCGGTAGTGAGCATCGCCGTAGAGGCGCCGCAGCCCGCCAAAGCGGCGCTCGGTGTCGGCTTCCAACTCGCGCAAGGGGCTGTTCATTGCTTCAGCCCATCCGGTCCAGGCGCCAGACCTGGTAGCGCAACGCCAGCACGGCCCCGGCAATGATCGCCGCCAGCGCGATAAAGCTGCCCAGCGACAGGGTGGACACCCCCGACAGGCCCTGGCCTATGGTGCAGCCCACGGCGGTGACGCCGCCCACGCCCATCAGCACCGCGCCGACGATATGGTTGGCGGTGTCCTCGACGCCGCGAAAGCCTTCCCAGCGGAAACTCTTGCCGATCATGGCATAGGCCCACGAGCCGACGATGACGCCGGCGGTGGAGACGATGGCCAGGGTCAGAACCTTGCTCTTGTCGCTGAAGAAGATCAGCCAGTCCAGCGAGTAGGCGATAGGCGCGACAAAACTCAGCGCCTCCATGCGCTGGCCGCCGGTGCTGCCAAGAAAGGCCTCCTCCAGCGTGTTCGGGTCTTCGGCCACATAGCCCAGCCGGCCCGATACCCACCACAGCAGTGCGATCACCGCGCCGGTGCCGATGCCGCCGATCAGCACGTCGGCGCTGCGCCCCTCGGCCCGCAGCAGCGACCACAGCACCAGGCCGCCACCGATCAGCCCGCCCAGCAGCAGGGCCGCCTGCGCCTTGGCCAGGCCCAGTGTGCCGCTCAGCAGCGAGGGCAGGTCCTGCCCGGTGGGCAGGTTGATCAGCACCGTGTCCACCGTCGCCACGCGAGCCACCGCCGTGATGCCGCGCAGCGTGGCAAAGGCCGACAGGCCCAGCACCAGCAACACCACCAGTGATTTCAGATTGCCCGCGCCGACCCGAACCAAGGTCTTGCTGCCGCAGCCCGAGGCCAGCACCATGCCGAAGCCGAACAGCAGGCCGCCGACGAGGTTGGACAGCCACAGCAGGCGCGTGCCGGCGTAGACCGTCTTGCCGGCGTCTATCCAGCTTAAGGCCACCATCAGATTGAAGCCCAGCATGGCCACACCAATGGCCAGGGCCCACATGCGCATGCGCGCCCAGTCGCCGATATTGACGATGTCGGCCACCGCACCCATGGTGCAGAAGTGGGTGCGCTGGGCGATGGCGCCAAAGGCGATGGCCAGCGCGAAGGCCGACCACAGCACCTGATTGGTCAGCGAGGAGATGTCGATTTCTTGCATGTGTGCGATTCTAGGCGGAGGGCCAGGAATCGCGCCGCAATCACTTGAGGCTTGCCAAGCGCTCTTTACCCGCCTGCGCAGCCTCAGACTTCGGATAGGCCTTGATCAACTCATCCAGCGTACGCCGGGCCGTCTTTGCATCCTTCAGCTCCAGCTGGCAGTTGGCCATGGCGAGCAGGGCCTCTGGCGCTCGGGGGTGCTCGGGCGCGGCATTGACGAAGGCGCGGAACACCGTCACGGCGTCCTTGTAGTCGCGCTTGCCGTAGTAGGCATTGCCCAGCCAGAAGCGCACCGAATCGGCAAAAGCACTGGCCGGGAAGCGACGCTGGAACGAGGCCAGCGCGTTGGCCGCCTCGACGAAATCGCCGCTGCGCACCGAGGCCACCGCAGCCTCGTACAGCCGCTTCTCGTCGGGTTCGACCAGCACTTCCTTGCCGTCCAGCACCACCTTCTGCGGCTCCATCTTGCGCAGGCGCTCGTCCAGGCCCTGGCTCAGGTCGGTCTGCTTGCGCTGCAGCTCGGCCACGTCGCGGGCCAGTTGCTCGTTCAGGCCACGCAGTTTGGCCAGCTCGGCGCGCAGGCCCTCGTTCTGCGTGTTCAGCTCGAGCAGGCTGCGGCGCAGCGTGCCCAGCTGCTCGGTCTGCAGATCACTCAGCTGCTTGCCGAGTTGCTCCACGCGAACTCGCTGCGCATCGTCGCTGGTCTGGATGCGGGCGCGCAGGTCCAGGATGGCCTTGCGCGCTTCCTCGTCGTCGAACAGACCGGCATGAGCCGCAGGCCAGGCCAGCAAGGCCAGCACGCAGGCGCTGTACTTCAGACACGAAGACAGACGTGAGAGACCCATGGCGATCACTTGTCCTTCAACTCGGCGCGGCGGTTCTTGGCCCAGGCCGCTTCATCGCTGCCCTGCACGGCCGGGCGCTCCTTGCCGAAGCTGACCGGCTCGGCCTGCGCCTCGGTCGCACCCAGCAGTGTCAGCGACTTGGCCACCGCCTCGGCACGCTTCTGGCCCAGGGCCAGGTTGTACTCGCGACCACCACGCTCGTCGGTATGGCCTTCAATGCTCAGGCGCACCTTGCGGTCGGCGTTCAGACGCTTGGCATGGGCATCGATGACGTTGCGGTACTCATCCTTGACGACATAGCTGTCGAAGTCGAAATACACCAGGCGGCCGGCCTTGGCGACGTCGGCGGCGCCCAGGTCCACGCTGGCCACTTGCGACTGCGAGTTCACGCCACCGGCGTTGGCATTGGTCATGGTGCTGGCGGAGGCAGCAGGCGTGGTTGCACGGGTTTCGACCGGGGCCTTGTCGTCCAGCTTGACGGTGGAGCCGCAGCCCACCAGGGCGGCAGTGGCGATGGCGGAGAGAGAGAGTTGCCAGAGTTTCATGGGTAAGCCTTCCGGGGCTGGAGAAGAAAAGGACTTGTGAGTCGGGGGCTGGGCGATTGGTTCAGTCAAGGTCCGCGGCTCAGCGCCCGAACGGACCCCAGGTCGGCTCACGCACATCGGCCAGCGTCGAGATCAGCCGGGCCTTGATTCTGCCGTCCAGGGTGCTGGTCATCAACACATCGCGGCCCTGGTAGCGGGTGGCATAGATCAGCAGCCGGCCGTTGGGCGCGAAGCTGGGGCTTTCGTCGTCATTAGTGTCGCTGATCTGCTGCACCGTGCCGCTGGCCAGGTCCATCGTGCAGACGCGGAAAGCACCGCCGTTGCGCGTCACGAAGGCCATCGTGCGGCCGTCCGGGCTGATCGTCGGGCTGATGTTGTAGTTGCCACTGAAGCTGACGCGATCGGCATTGCCGCCGGCCACGGGCATGCGGTAAATCTGCGGGCCGCCGCCGCGGTCGCTGACGAAGAACAGGCTGCGGCCATCGGGCGTGAACACCGGCTCGGTGTCGATCGCCGAAGTTTGGGTCAGCCGGCGCACATTCTGGCCGTCGCGGCCCATAATGAACAGCTGGGTGCCGCCGTCGCGCGACAGGCTCAAGGCCAGTTGCTGCCCATCCGGCGAGAAGGCCGGCGCGCTATTGGTGCCGCGGAAGTTGGCCACGATGCGACGCTTGCCGGTGGCCACTTCCTGGACCCAGACCACCGCCTTGCGCGTCTCGAAGGACACATAGGCCAGTTCCTTGCCGTCGGGCGACCAAGCCGGCGAGATGATGGGCTCGGGGCTGGCCAGCGCCACCTGGCCGCCCTCGCCGTCGGCGTCGGTGACGCGCAGGCTGTAGCGGCCGCCGGCCTTGGTCACATAGGCGATGCGGGTCGAGAACACGCCCTTGTCGCCGGTGAGTTTTTCGTAAATCGTGTCGGCTATGCGGTGGGCGGCCAAGCGCACATCGTCGGGCGCCACAACATGGCTTTCGGCCGCCAGCTCCTGGCCGCGCACCACGTCCCAGAGCTTGAAGCGCAGGTCGAAGCGGCCGTCGGCTAATCTGGTGACCGAGCCGGCCACCAGGGCATCGGCGGCGCGGGCGCGCCAATCGGCCCAGACCGGCACACTGCCCTCGAACAGCGCACCCGGCGCCTCGAACGGCCGCAGCTGGCCGCTGCGCTCCAGATCGGCCCGGATGATGGCGCCCACCGGCTGGCCGGAGCGCGCCTCGTCGCGGAAATCGGCCACCGCCAGCGGCAGCTGGGTTGCCCCGACGCCGGAAATCTCGACCCGGAACTGCGCCAGGGCACTCAGCGGCAGGACCATCGCGGCTGCGCCGGTCAGCAGGCTGCGGCGGCTCAGAGGAGACACGAGGGATGAATTCAAGCGCTGATCAGTCATCGGGTTCGACATGGCTCCGGTTGGCACCGCGCATTTTGCCTCAGCCGTTGAGCCGTGCCACCGGCTGCTGCCTATGATGGGCCACCCACACCCTCGAAAATTGCAACAGAGCATAACGGAGACCCTGATGACAGCCCCTATCTGCCGCTACACCGTGCCCGAACTGAACGCCCTGCCCGAAGACATGCGCCAGCGCATGCTCGAGGTGCAGGAGAAGGCCGGCTTCGTGCCGAATGTGTTCCTGGCACTGGCCCGCCGGCCGGACGAGTTCCGCGCCTTCCTGGCCTACCACGATGCGCTGCTGCTGCGCGAATCGGGCCTGAGCAAGGGCGAGAAGGAGATGATCATCGTCGCCACCAGCGGCGCCAACCAGTGCCTGTACTGCGTGGTCGCCCATGGCGCCATCCTGCGTGTCTATGAAAAGGCGACTATGCTGGCCGACCAGCTCGCCACCAACTACCTGAAGGCCGACATCACGCCCCGCCAGACGGCGATGCTGGCCTTCGCGCTGAAGGTCTGCCAGGATTCGGCCAACGTCGGTGATGCCGATCTGGCCGCGCTGGCCGAACACGGCTTCAGCGACGAGGACGCCTGGGACATCACCGCCATCACCGCCCTGTTCGGCTTGTCGAACCGGCTGGCCAATGTGATTTCGCTGCGGCCCAACGATGAGTTCTACCTGATGGGCCGGTTGCCGCGCGCCGTAAAGTCATGAACCTATAACAGGTGTAAACACGCTCAACGGCGCCTGCCGGCTGGCCGTAGCATGGATCCTCCAAACCCGTGTACATGTCTCTGCCGAAAGGATTTCGCATGCGCTCTTCCATTTTCGTGGCCCTCGCCCTGCTCGCCGGCACTGCCCAGGCGCAGGCGCCGCTGACCCTGGACAAGGTCAAGGCCAACGGCAGCATCACCCTCGCCTACCGCGAATCGTCGATCCCGTTCTCCTACCTGGGCGGTGACGCCCAGCCGACCGGCTTTGCCTGGGAAATCTGCGGCAAGATCGTGGACCAGGTGAAGAAGGCCACCGGCCGCGCCGACCTGAAGGTGGCCACCCAGGCCGTGACCTCGCAGAACCGCATTCCGCTGCTGCGGAACGGCACCATCGACATCGAATGCGGCTCCACCACCAACAACAGCGACCGCGGCAAACAGGTGGCCTTTGCCACCAACTACTTCTACACCGGCACCCGGCTGCTCGTGAAGACCGGTGCACCGATCAAGACCTTTGCCGACCTGAAGGGCAAGAAGGTGGTTTCGACCATAGGCACGACCAACTTCCAGGTCCTGCGCAAGCTCAATACCGAGCAGAACCTGGGCTTCGAGCTGCTGGGCGCCAAAGACCATGCCGAATCGGCGCTGATGGTGCAGCAGGGCCGTGCCGACGCCTTCGGCATGGACGACATCCTGCTCTACGGCCTGCGCGCCAGCTCGCAGAACCCGGCCGATCTGGCCGTGGTGGCCGAGGCCATCCAGGTCGAGCCCTACGCCATCATGCTGCGCCGCGATGACCCGGCCTTCAAGAAGCTGGTCGACGACACCCTGGCCGGGCTGATCGCCAGCGGCGAATTCGAGACGCTGTACAAGAAGTGGTTCCAGTCGGCGATCCCGCCCAAGGGCATCAATCTGAATGCGCCTATGAGCAAGGAGTTGGTGGACAACCTGAAGTTGTTGTCCGATAAACCGGCCTTGTAATGACTTGCGGGACGGACCGGATGCGTGAGCATCTGCTCTGTCCCCAACTGATCAGAATGACTTGAGGGATAGACCTGATGCGAAAGCATCTGCTCTGTCCCCAACTGATTGATCAGAGCAAGACGATGTCGTAGTTCTCCGGCCAGCCGTTCGGCTCGGCCGTGAGCGAGATCGGCTTGCCGATGAAGTCCGACAGGCCGGTGAGGTGCTGGCTCTCTTCGTCGAGCAGCATCTCGACCACCGAGGCCGAGGCGACGACGCGAAACTCCTTGGGGTTGAACTGGCGGGCCTCGCGCAGGATCTCGCGCATGATGTCGTAGCAGACGGTGCGCGCGGTCTTGACCTGGCCCTTGCCCTCGCACACCGGACAGGGCTCGCACAACATCCTGGCGATCGACTCGCGGGTGCGCTTGCGGGTCATTTCCACCAGGCCCAGCTGGGTGAAGCCGCTGATGGTGATCTTGGTGCGGTCGCGCTGCAGCTGCTTGCGGAATTCCGACAGCACCGCGTTGCGGTGCTCTTCGCGCACCATGTCGATGAAGTCAACGATGATGATGCCGCCCAGATTGCGCAGCCGCAGCTGGCGGGCAATCGCGCCGGCCGCCTCCAGGTTGGTCTTGAAGATGGTGTCGTCGAAGTTGCGCGCGCCGACGAAGCCGCCGGTGTTCACATCGACGGTGGTCATCGCCTCGGTCTGGTCGATGATCAGGTAGCCGCCCGACTTCAGATCGACCCGCCGCGCCAGCGCCTTGGCAATCTCGGCATCGATGTTGTACAGGTCGAAGATCGGCCGCTCGCCGCTGTAGTGCACCAGCTTCTGCACCGAGCTGGGGGTGTAAAGCTCGCCGAACTTGTGCAGCACGTCGAACTGCATCTTGGAGTCGATCCGTATCGACTGGGTGCGCTCATGGGCCAGGTCGCGCAGCACGCGCTCGACCAGACTCAGGTCCTGGTGCAGCAGGCTGGCCGGCGGCGATTTGAAGCTGCGCTCGCGTATCAGCGCCCAGGCCTTGCGCAGATAGGCGATGTCGGCGGCCAGCTCGTCGTCAGTCGCGTCCTCGGCATTGGTGCGCAGGATGAAGCCGCCACCGCCGCCCTCTTCGGCCGTGCCGACCAGGGCCAGCATGCGCGTGCGCAGCTGCTCGCGCAGCTCGTGCGAGCCAATCTTTTGCGAGATACCGATGTGCTCGTCCTGGGGCAGATAGACCAGCAGCCGACCGGCGATGCTGATCTGCGAGGACAGCCGCGCGCCCTTGGTGCCGATCGAGTCCTTGATCACCTGCACGGTCAAGGACTGGCCCTCGAACACGCGCCGCTCAATAGGCACCGCCGGCGCATTGGCAGCATCGTGATGGTGGTTGCGCGGCGCGGAGCCGGCATCGTGCAGATCGGCCACATGCAGGAAGGCCGCGCGTTCCAGGCCGATATCGATGAAGGCCGACTGCATGCCCGGCAGCACGCGCACCACGCGGCCCGAATAGACATTGCCCACCAGCCCCCGCTCCAGGGTGCGCTCGACATGCAACTCCTGGACGGCGCCGTTCTCCACCACGGCCACGCGGGTCTCCTGGGGAGACCAATTGATCAGAATATCTTCCATAGCCTTCGGTTGCTTGCCGGCCCGGGGTCGGGCACAAGGCGCTGAACACTCTCGCAAACCTGGTTCTTTCGGCTTGCGGCAATGCTCGTCAGAACTTCACGCCACCCTCGGTCAGCAACTGGGCCGTTTCGAACAGAGGCAGGCCCATGATGCCGGAGTATGAACCTTCGATGTGGGAAATCCACGCCGCTGCCTGGCTTTGGATCGCATAGGAGCCCGCCTTGCCGAAGGGCTCGCCGCTGGCCACATAGTGCTCAAGCTGGGCCTGGCAAACCGGCGCGAACTGCACCTTGGAGATGCTGACGGCCAGGCGCTCGACACGGCCCGAAGACAGGGCCACCGCCGTGATGACGCGATGCGTGCGGCCCGCGAGACGGGTCAGAGTGTCCAGCGCGTCGGCGGCGTCGGCCGGCTTACCGAGAATCTTGCGGCCCAGCGCGACCGTTGTATCCGAACAGAGGATCGGCGCGGCAGGCAGGCCGCGGCGACGCAGCCGTTTGCGGGCCGCCGCCAGCTTGGCCAGGGTCACGCGCTGCACATAGGCCTCGGGCATTTCGCCCTTGATCTCGACCTCCAGGGCCTCCGCATCCTCCTCCGGCCCCGGCAACAGCAGCTCGTGGCGCACGCCCAGCTGATCGAGCAGCTGACGACGGCGCGGGCTTTGCGAGGCGAGATAGATGAAGGCGTGGGATTTCATTCGCGATGCTTATTCGCGGTGGTAGGGATGGCCGGTCATCACCGTCCACGCGCGATACAGGCCTTCGGCCAGCAGCACGCGGGCAAAGGCATGGGGCAGGGTGAGATCGGACAGGCGCAGTGTTTCGTCGGCCGTGGCCTTCAGCGGCGCCGCCAGGCCGTCAGGCCCGCCGATCAGCAGCGCCACATCGCGGCCGTCGCCCATCCAGATCTTCATCCTTGCAGCGAGCTGCACGCTGGTCAGGCGGTCGCCCCGCTCATCGAGGATGACGCGGCGCACGCCACGCGGCAGGGCCGCCTCGATGCGCTGGGCCTCGGCCGCCATCAGCTGCTCGGCTGATCTGCTGCCACGGGTTTCGGCCTTGACGGCTTTCAGCTCCAGCCGCATTTCGGGCGGAAAGCGCTTGGCATAGTCCTCATAGGCCGTGTCGGCCCACGCCGGTTGGCGTTGACCGACGGCCACAAGCAGCAAACGCATGCCGTCGGCTCAGCGAAGAACGCTCAAGCCGTGCGCTTCCTGGCCGGGGCCACCTTCTTGGCCGGCGCAGCCTTCTTCACGCCGACGGTGCGCGACACGGTGCCACGCACAGGGGCCTTCTTCTTCGGCGCCTCGGACTTGCCGACGACCATGGTCTTGATCGGTGCGGAGGTTGAAGTCGTCTTGGCGACGACTTTCTTGGCCGGAGCTTTGGCTGGAGCTTTGGCAGGAGCCTTCGCGCCCGCCTTCACGACCACCTTCTTGGCCGGCACCGGCTTGGCCGCCGTCTTGCGGGCCGGGGCCTTGGCGGCGGATTCGGCGGCCAGGGTCTTGGCGCTGGGCTTCTTGGTTCCGGTCTTTGACATGGTCTTCTTCTTGACCGGCTCGTCATCCTGCGGCTCTTCCGAGGCCTTGACCAGCCTGACGGTTTCGTCGCCGAGCTTCATCTTGACCGGCTTGCCACCCCAGATTTCTTCCAGGTGGTAGTAGTCGCGGATGGCGGGCTGCATGATGTGGACCACGGCGGCGGCGCAGTCGACGATGATCCACTCACCGTTTTCCTCGCCCTCGGTGCGCATGACATCCATGCCCTGCGATTTGACGGTGGTTCTGACGCTGGCTGCCAGTGCCTTGGTCTGTCGGTTGCTGGTGCCCGAGGCGATGATCACGCGCTCAAACAGCGGTGACAGGTGCTCGGTGTTGAAGACCACGATCTTCTGGGCCTTCACATCTTCCAGGCCATCGACGATGGCGCGTTGCAGTTTGCGTATATCCATTCAGTACTCGTGTGTCGTCTCATAAAGACGGTGGAGAGCAATATACTCCGCCACCGCGTCGCCCACCAAGGGGCGGATGTTCTCGCCGCGCGACACGCTTGCACGCACCGCGCTGGACGAAATATTCATGGCCGGCATCTGCAGCCGCACCATGTCGTGCTCAAAACCTTGCAAGGCCACCGGCGCACTGACCGCGTCATCGGCCCGCGCTGCCACCGCCAGTGTCACGCTGCGCAGCAACTCCTGCCAGCAGTTCCAGGTGTGCAACCGCGCATACTGATCCTGCCCGATGACCAGCAGCAACTGCGCGCCCGGCAGCGCCGCAGCCACCGCGCGCACCGTGTCTATCGTGTAGCTCGCCCCTTCGCGCCGCAGCTCGATGTCGTCAAGCACAAAGCCTTGCTCGCCGGCAATCAGCAGCGCTATCATCGCCGCGCGATGCCGGCCTTCGGTCATCGCCCGGCCCGCCTTCTGCCATGGTTGGCCGGCCGGCTGCCAGCGCAACTCGTCCAAGCCCAGCTCCGCGAAAGCGCTGCGCGCCAGGCTCAGGTGGGCCAGATGGACGGGATCGAAACTGCCGCCAAACAGGCCGACACGCGGCCGGCTCGCGAGGCGGGAGTCTAAGCCCATTGGGGCTCGGGCTTCTCATGCGCCCAGTCGCGGGGGCGCAGGAAGTCGCTGTACAGCTTTGCCTCCGCCGTGCCCGGCTCGGGCGCCCAGCTGTAGCGCCACTTCACGATCGGCGGCATCGACATCAGTATCGACTCGGTGCGTCCGCCCGACTGCAGGCCGAACAGCGTGCCGCGGTCGAACACCAGATTGAACTCGACATAGCGGCCGCGCCGGTAGGCCTGGAAGTCCCTTTCGCCCTCGCCGTAGGGCAGCCTCTGCCGGCGCTCCACGACCGGCAGATAGGCCGGCAGGAAGGCGTCGCCCACCGCCTTCATCATCGCGAAGCTGCCGTCGAAGCCCAACTCGGCAAAGTCGTCGAAGAACACACCGCCGATGCCGCGCGGCTCGTGGCGGTGCTTGAGGAAGAAGTACTCGTCGCACCAGGTCTTGAAGCGCGAGTAGAGCTCGGGACCGAACGGCTGCAGCGCCCGCTCGCAGGTCTGGTGGAAATGCTGGGCGTCGGTCTCGAAGCCGTAGTAGGGCGTCAGGTCCATGCCGCCGCCGAACCAGACCACCGGTGCCTGATCGGCCGGGAAGGCGGCGAACATGCGCACATTCATGTGCACCGTCGGCACAAAGGGATTGTGCGGGTGCAGCACCAGCGACACCCCCATGGCCTCGAAAGGCGCCCCGGCCAGTTCGGGCCGATGCTGGGTGGCCGAGGGCGGCAAGACGCGGCCCTTGACGTGCGAGAAATTGCAGCCGCCGCGCTCGAACAGGGCACCGCCCTCGATCAGCCGCGTCTGGCCATCGCCCTCCAACCGGCCGCCGGGCTCGCGCGTCCATTGGTCGAGCACGAAGTCATTGCCGTCGGCCGCCTCCAGCGCGCCGACGATGCGGGCCTGCAGGGCCAGCAGATACTCGCGCACCGCGCCCATCTTCTGTTCGGCTTCGTTCATGGTTTGAGTCGTACCGGTGAGGCCATCGTCGGTCGTTTGCCCTGGCGCTGGCCGAGGTGTTGCTCGATCAGCGCGAAGTCGCGTTTGGGGTTGCCGCTGAGGGTGATGAACTCGCGCAGGCCCACGGTTTTAGTCTTGAAATCGAAATACGCCAAGCCCAGGGGCACCTGGCCCTGCACCGCCACATGGTAGGTGCCGGAGCGCCAGCCGTCGGTCAGCGAGCGGGTGCCCTCGGGTGCGGCCACCAGCCAGAACAGCTCGCCGCGATCGCGCGCCGCCTGCATCTCGGCCACCGTGTCGCCAACCAGGCCGCGGGCGCTGCCGCGATCGACCGCAATGCCGCCCAACCAGCGCAGCCAGGTGCCGAACAGCGGCACCTTGAACAGGCTGCTCTTGCCCCACCAGCGCGCCGGCAGACCCATCGCCCATTTTGCGAATACGCCGACGATGAAGTCCCAGTTCGAGGTGTGCGGATAGACGACGATCACGCCCTGCCGCGCCGGCAGGCCGCTCCAGTCCACCCGCCAGCCAAACAGTCGCATCAGCCCACGGGCCAGCGCGCTGCCTTTGAAGGTCACCGGCCTGGCGGCCAAATCCACGTTCAAGATGTTCCAGCCCTCGCCAACTCAGCGGCGCACGGCGCGGTGGCCGATGTCCTGGCGGTACTGGCGGCCGTCGAACTGTATGGCCTGAGCGACCTCATAGGCCCGCTGCTGGGCCAGCTTGACCGACTCGCCCAAAGCGGTGACGCACAGCACGCGCCCACCGCTGCTGACCAGTTGACCATCAACCTCGGCCGTGCCGGCATGGAACACGCAGGCGTCCTCGGTGGTGACCGGAATGCCGCTGATCGCATCGCCCTTGCGCGGCGTCAGCGGATAGCCGTGCGCCGCCAGCACCACGCCCAGCGCCACGCGGCGGTCCCATTGCAGCTCGACCTGGTCCAGCGTGCCATCGGTGCCGTGCATCAGCACATCGAACAGATCGCTCTTCAGCCGCATCATGATGGGCTGGGTCTCGGGGTCGCCCATGCGGGTGTTGAACTCGACGGTGCGCGGCTGGCCGTGCTCGTCGATCATCAGCCCGGCGTAGAGGAAACCGGTGAACGGCCTACCGTCCTTGGCCATGCCGGCCACCGTCGGCAGGATGATCTCGTGCATGACCTTGGCATGCACATTGGGCGTGACCACCGGTGCGGGCGAATAGGCGCCCATGCCGCCGGTGTTGGGGCCCAGATCGCCGTCGAGCAGGCGCTTGTGGTCCTGGCTCGTGGCCAGCGAGACCACGTTCTTGCCGTCGCACAAGACGATGAAGCTGGCCTCCTCGCCGTGCAGGAACTGCTCGATGACGACGCGTGCCCCACCCACGTTGTGCTGCACGCCCAGCTTGTTGCTGTCCAAGATCCAGTCGATGGCCTCATGGGCCTCGGCCAAGGTCATCGCCACAACCACGCCCTTGCCCGCAGCCAGACCATCGGCCTTGATGACGATGGGCGCGCCCTGGGCATCGACATAGGCGTGGGCCGCCGCCGCGTCGGTGAAGGTATCGTAGGCCGCGGTCGGGATACCGTAGCGCTTCATGAAGTCCTTGGCATAGGCCTTGGAGCTTTCCAGCTCGGCGGCCGCCCTGGTCGGGCCGAAGATGCGCAGGCCGCGGGCGTGGAACTCATCGACCACGCCGGCGGCCAGGGCCACCTCGGGGCCGACCACCGTCAGGCCTATCTTCTCCGCCTGGGCGAAGTCCGCCAGCGCCTTGACGTCCGTGATCGCCACATTGTGCAGATGGGGGTCACGCGCGGTGCCGCCATTGCCGGGCGCCACATGGACGGACTGCACCTTGGGGCTTTGCGCCAGCTTCCAGGCCAGCGCGTGTTCGCGACCGCCCGATCCAATCACCAAAACCTTCATTCGTCCAAGCCCGCGTTGTGATAGACCTCTTGCACATCATCCAGGTCTTCCAGCACGTCCAGCAGCTTTTGCATGCGGACCGCGTCGTCGCCGGTCAAATCGATGGTGTTCTCGGCACGCATCGTCACTTCGGCCATCGCCGGCACCAGGCCTGCCGCCTCCAAAGCGTTCTTCACCGCCTCGAAACCGGCCGGCGAGGTCAGCACCTCGACGGCGCCGTCGTCATCGGTGATCACATCCTCGGCGCCGGCTTCCAGCGCCACTTCCATGACCTTGTCTTCATTCGCGCCGGGCGCGAACACAATCTGGCCGCAATGCTTGAACTGGAAGCTCACCGAGCCGTCCGTGCCCAGATTGCCACCATGCTTGCTGAATGCGTGGCGCACCTCGGCCACCGTGCGCACGCGGTTGTCGGTCATCGTGTCAATCATCACCGCCGCGCCGCCGATGCCATAGCCCTCGTAGCGGATTTCCTCGTAGCTGACGCCCTCGAGGTTGCCGGTGGCCTTGTCGATGTTCTTTTTGACGGTGTCTGACGGCATATTCGCCGCCTTGGCCTTCTCGATCGCCAGGCGCAGCCGCGGATTCTCCTTCGGGTCACCGCCGCCCTGGCGTGCCGCGACCATGATTTCGCGGATCACGCGCGTCCACACCTTGCCGCGCTTTTCGTCTTGCCGACCCTTGCGGTGCTGAATATTGGCCCATTTGGAATGACCCGCCATCGCTGGAGCTCCTCGCGGGTGCGCTCCATGGCGCCAACCCGTTGTATTTGTTAACGTGCCCCCGGCCTGAGAAATACTCGGTCGCCCCCCACGGGGGCCAAGTCGATCTTGGGAACGGCCCGGCGAACGACTTGAGGGATAGACTGCGATTTTACTTGCCCCCGGGCCCTTCACCATTTATCCGGAGTTTTCACGCCATGGCCGACCCCATTCTGATTGCCCGCCACGGTGAGATCGAGTGCCAGCTGCTGCCCGCACTGGCCAATCGCCACGGCCTGATCACCGGCGCCACCGGCACCGGCAAGACGATCAGCCTGCAGACCCTGGCCGAATCCTTGAGCCGCATCGGCGTGCCGGTGTTCATGGCCGATGTGAAGGGCGACCTGACCGGCATCTCGCAGCCGGGCAAGCCCAGCGACAAGCTGAAGGCCATCCTGGCCGAGCGCGGCATCGAGCTGCCCGAGGCCAAATCCTGCCCCACCACGCTGTGGGACGTTTTCGGTGAACAAGGCCACCCGGTGCGCGCCACCGTCTCCGACATGGGCCCGCTGCTGCTGTCCCGCATGCTGGCACTGAATGAAACCCAGCAGGGCGTGCTGCAGCTGGTGTTCAAGATCGCCGACGACAACGGCCTGCTGCTGCTGGACCTGAAGGATCTGCGGGCGATGCTGCAGCATGTGGGCGACAACGCGGCGCAATACCAGACCGAGTACGGCAACGTCAGCGCCGCCAGCGTCGGCGCCATCCAGCGCGGCCTGTTGCAGATCGACGAACAGGGTGGAGACAAGTTCTTCGGCGAGCCGATGCTCAATATCGCCGACTTCATGCAGACCGACGGCGGCAATGGCGTGATCAACATCCTCGCCGCCGACAAGCTGATGAACGCGCCGCGCCTGTACGCCACCTTCCTGCTGTGGATGCTCAGCGAGCTGTTCGAGCAGCTGCCCGAGGTCGGTGACCTGGAGAAGCCGAAGCTGGTGTTCTTCTTCGACGAGGCCCATCTGCTGTTCAAGGACGCCCCGGCGGCCCTGGTCGAGCGCATCGAGCTGGTCGTGCGCCTGGTGCGATCCAAGGGCGTGGGCGTCTATTTCGTGACGCAAAACCCGCTGGACATCCCCGACAGCGTGCTGGCCCAGCTGGGCAACCGCGTCCAGCATGCGCTGCGCGCCTTCACCCCACGCGACCAGAAGGCCGTCAAGGCGGCGGCCGACACGATGCGCGCCAAGCCCGGCCTGGACATTGCCACGGCCATCACCGAGTTGGCCGTCGGCGAGGCCCTGGTCAGCCTGCTGGACGAGAAAGGCCGGCCCAGCATCACCGAGCGGGTGTTCGTGCTGCCCCCGGGCAGCCAGATCGGGCCGATCTCGCCCGAGCAGCGCCAGGCGCTGCTTCAGGGCTCGCTGGTGGCCGGCGTCTATGAAAAGGCGGTCGACCGGGAGTCGGCCTACGAGAAGATCAAGGGCCGGGTGTCGGTGTCCACCGATTCCCGCCCCGAGCCGCGCTCCACCCCCAGCATGGCCGATGAGGCCGTCGCCGCCACGCGCGGCGGGGCGACCGACGCCGCCAAAGACGCGGCGAAGGAAGCCGGCGGCGGCCTGCTGGGTGGTCTCAGCGACGTGCTGTTTGGCTCCACCGGCCCGCGCGGCGGCAAACACCCGGGCCTGGCCACGACCATGGCGACTTCAGCGGTGCGCAGCATAGGCAGCGCCGTCGGCCGCGAAATCATCCGCGGCGTGCTGGGCTCCATCCTGGGCGGCAGCAGACGCCGCTGAATCGTCTCTGCTTTCACGTACCCGCCGCGCAGACCTCCAGCACGCACTCGCGCAGCCAGCGGTGCACCGGATCGGCCTGCAGCCGCGGGTGCCAGAGCAGGGAGACGGTGAATTCCGGGGTCGTGAACGGCAGGGCAAAACTGTGCATGCCCTTGCGCAGATTCCCGGTGTGCCGCTCGGGCACGCTGGCGATCAGGTCGGACGCCCGGGCCAGCGCCAGTGCGGTCGCAAAGCCGGTGACGATGGCGGCAATCTCCCTCGCGAGCCCGAACGGCTTCAAGCCCTCGTCGATGGGCCCCATCTGCAGGCCCCGTCGTGACACCAGCAGGTGCCTGCCGGCGGCATAGCGGGCCGGAGTGACTTCGCCCTGGCTCAGCGGGTGGCCCAGGCGCACGACGCCGATGAAGCGGTCCCGGAACAGGGCCTGGGCACGCAGCTCCGGGCCCATGGCGATCGCCACCACGCCGGTTTCCAGATCGACCGTGCCGTCGCGCAGCGGTGCACTGTCCTTGTCCAGCTTGGGCACAAAGTGCACCCGCAGGCCGGGCGCTTCCGAGGCAACGCGGGCAATCAGGCCGGAGCCGAAGTTCTCGACAAAGCCATCGCTGGTGCGCAGCGTGAACGTCCGCTGCAATTGCCCGAGGTCGGGCCTCTCGGCCGGGCGCAGCACCGCCTCGCCGTCCAGCACCAGCTGATGGACTCGTTCGCGGAGTTCAAGCGCCCGCGGCGTCGGCACGAGCCCGCGCCCGGCCCTGACCAGCAGCGGATCGCCCATGGTCTCGCGCAGACGCGCCAGCGCCCGGCTCATCGCCGAGGGGCTTAGCCGCAGGCGACGGGCCGCGCCCGCGACGCTGCCCTCGGCCAGCAGCACATCCAATGTGACCAAGAAGTTGAGATCGGGGACGGCCATGCCTGGACGATAGCAAAATTGGCTAGTGACATGGCGTCAGACGCACGAATTAAGTGCAAACGCTGCGCCTTCCGCCATGCCTGCGATTTGACTACGCTGCGGACAGCTCCACTTCGGGAGCCATCAGCCTTGCGGCTTGTATCGCCGCAAGTCCTTCGCCAGCCTCATCAGGCCTTCCGGCCTGCTGAGCGCGGGCTCAGCCTTGCGGCTTGTATCGCCGCAAGTCCTTCGCCAGCCTCATCAGGCCTTCCGGCCTGCTGAGCGCGGGCTCAGACCACGGAGTCGATCTTGAAACCCTCTCTTGCAAGCCCCGATGAAACAGTCGCTGCCGGCAGCTCGGCAGATCCAGCGTCGATTCGCTGGGGGCTCGCCAGCCTGTCACTGTCCATGCTGCTGTCCTCGCTGGGCACCAGCATTGCCAATGTCGGCCTGCCGACCCTGGCGACGGCGTTCAACGCCTCCTTCCAGCAGGTGCAGTGGATCGTGCTCGCCTATCTGCTGGCCATCACCAGCCTGATCGTCGGCGTCGGCCGGCTCGGTGACCTGATCGGCCGCCGCCGCCTGCTGCTGGCCGGCATCTCGCTGTTCACGGTTGCTTCAGCCCTGTGCGGCCTCGCGCCCTCGCTGGGGCTGCTGATCGCCACCCGGGCGGTGCAGGGCCTGGGTGCCGCCATCATGATGGCGCTCACCATGGCCTTTGTCGGCGAGACGGTGCCCAAGGCCAGGACCGGCAGCGCCATGGGCCTGCTGGGCACCATGTCCGCCGCGGGCACCGCGCTGGGCCCGACCCTGGGCGGCCTGCTGATCACCGGTTTTGGCTGGCCGGGCCTCTTCCTCGTCAATGTGCCGCTGGGCCTGCTGACGCTCTCGCTCGCGTACTACCATCTGCCCGCCGATCGCCGGTGGGCTCGGGCGGCCCGGCCCGGCTTCGACCCGCTTGGTACGCTGCTGCTGGTCCTGACGCTCGCCGCCTATGCCCTGGCGATGACGCTGGGCCACGGCACATTCGGCCGGCTCAACCTGGGTCTGCTGCTGGTCGCGGCCATGGGTCTGGGCCTGTTCCTGCGCGCCGAGGGGGGCGCGGCCTCCCCGCTGATCCGCCTGACGATGTTCCGTGATCCCGTGTTGAGCGCCAGCCTCGCAATGAGCGCCCTGGTCTCGACGGTGATGATGGCCACCCTGGTGGTCGGGCCCTTCTACCTCTCCCGTGCGCTGGGTCTGGAGGCAGCGCTGGTCGGGCTGGTGCTTTCGGTCGGCCCGCTGGTCGCGGCGCTGACCGGCGTGCCGGCCGGCCGCCTGGCCGACCGTTTTGGCGCGGCGCGGATGACCATCGCCGGGTTGGCGGCCATGGCAGCCGGCGCCTGCCTGCTGCCGATGCTGCCAACGAGCCTTGGCGTACCCGGCTACCTCGCTCCCCTGATCGTCATCACCGCCGGCTATGCACTGTTCCAGGCCGCCAACAACACGGCCGTGATGACGAATGTCAGCGCGGACCAGCGGGGCGTGATCTCCGGCCTGCTCAATCTGTCGCGCAATCTCGGGCTGATCACCGGCGCCTCGGTGATGGGCACCGTGTTTGCGTTCGGCGCCGGGGCCACCGACATCATGACGGCCCGCCCCGAGGCGGTGGCGACGGGCACCGGCACCACCTTCATCGTCGCCACGATGCTGCTCGGCATTGCCCTGGCCATCGCCGTTGCTTCGGCCGGCCCTGCGCTTTGGCGGCGCGCGGTGGCTGGTTGATGGGTCAGGCCTGCGCGTGCCGCGCCAGCGCCGCCAGCAGCGCATCGACGGCCGCCCTGGCCCGGGCAAAACCGGCGTTGGGCTGGTGCGTGTCGACATCCATGTACAGCGAGCGCTTGATCTCGACCTGCACCGCATGGCAGTTGCGGACCGGCTGGCCCGAGCGGCGGATGATCTCGACGCCCTTGAACGGGTCGTTGCGGGCGACGCTATAGCCCTGTGCGCGCAGCGCCCCCTCCAGCACCAGCATGGTGGGGGCGTCGGCGCTGCTGCCGTCCAGATCGCCCAGCACAAAGTCCGCCAGTTGCTGCTCGGGCAAGCCCAGCCGGGCATAGGAGTCGTCGGGCATCGAGTGCACATTCAGGTGCCAGCGCCTGCCGAAGCGCTGGTGGGCCTCGTCCAGGACCGCATTCAGAGCCTGATGGTAGGGTTGGTAACAGCGCGAAATGCGCTGCTGCACCTCGGCCACACTCAATTGCCGCTCGTAGATGGGCAGGCCCTCGCCCATCTGCCGCCACACCAGGCCGATGCCCAGCCGCGTCTTGCTGCTCTCGGTCACCGGGCCCGGCCAGGGTGCGTCCAGCAGCGCTTGGTCGATGTCCTCAAGACCGCGGTTGGGATCGATGTACACGCGCGGAAAGTTGGCCGCCAGCAGGCTGGCGCCAAACGCCGGCGCGCCGGCCCAGAGCTGCTCGACAAAGGCGTCCTCGCCCTGGCGCAACCGCCACAACGGCAGCCCGGCGTCAAAGTCCCCGGGGTAGTGTCGGCCGCTGTGCGGGGAGTCCACGACGATGGGCAATTCCAGGCCGGTGGGACGGGTCAGTTCAAAGGCGCGCATCAGGACAGGTCCGGGAACGATATGAGGTGATTCTCGCCTGCGGCGGACCGCCTCACCCTCAATTGGCGACCTGAGGCCGGCATTTCACGCCAAGCGGCAGCCGCTGGTCGCACCGCCCTCGCCCCGGAGGCCGCGCCCTCGCAAGATGCGGACATCGCCAAGCGGCACCCAAGAACGAAAGCCCACCATGTTCATGCTCCAGCAAATCGTCCTGCACACCCCCTGGTTCGTCTGGGGCATTCTGGCGCTGTGCCTCGTCATGGGCATCAAGCAACTCCGCGACCAGCAGCTCTCGCGCCAGCGCTTGATGATCGTGCCGGCGATCTGGACAGTCTTCGGCCTGTGGGGCGTGGCCTCGGCCTTCGGTCTGCAAGCCTCGACGCTGGCCGCCTGGGCGCTGGGCCTTGGCTTGGTGGTCCTGACCCTGCGCCAGCTACCGTGGCCGCGCGGCGTGAGCTTCGACGAAGGCAGCGGTCTCTTCCATGTGCCCGGCAGCTGGTGCCCGATGGCCATGATCATGGGCATCTTCATGGCCAAGTACCTCGTCGGCGCCAGCCTGGCGATGGTGCCGCAGCTGGCCCAGGCAACGACCTTCGGCCTCGGTGTCAGCACCTTGTACGGCACGCTCAGCGGCTTGTTCATCGCCCGCTCGCTGCACGTCCTGCGCCACGGCGGCGCCGCACCGGCCCGGCTGTCGGTGGCATGAGCTTCGCTGCGGGACAATACCGACCCATGAACAGCATCGCCGAACCAAATCCGCGCAAGACCGTGTGGCTGGGCCCGCACCCGAACGCGCTGCTGCACTGGCTGGGTTTCCAGGTCTTGCTGCTGATCGGCATCGCCCTGGCCGTGGCCCTGGTGCTGATGCTGACCGGCAACCAGCGTTGGGGCTCCACGCTGATATTCAGCTTCTGCATCACCTTCTGCTGCGGCTTCTTCATACAGTCCGGTCGGCTGCTGACGGCCCATTTCTGGGTCCACCGCCGCCAGGCCGAGCCCTGCTCCGACAGCCGCAGCCACTGGCCCGGCTGGCCCCTGATGCTGACGGTGCTGGTGCTGGGCACGCTGGCCGGTTTCAGCAGCGGCGTGGCGCTGGCCAACTGGATCACCGGCTTCAACGAGCCCAGCCTGAGGGATGCCGGCCTGCGCAAGGCCGGTTCGATGATGCTGTTCTCGCTGATCCCCGGCCTGGGCCTGACTCTGTACTTTCTGGCCCAGTCCCGTCTCAGCGAAGCCACCGCCAAGTTGGCCACGGCCCAACGTCAGGCGGCCGAAAACCAGCTTCGCCTGCTGGAGTCGCAGCTGGAGCCCCATATGCTGTTCAACACCCTGGCCAATCTGCGCGTACTGATTGCCATGGACCCGCCGCGTGCGCAACAGATGCTGGACCAGCTGATCGCCTTTCTGCGCGCCACCCTGCAGGCCTCGCGCACCGGGGCCCATCCGTTGAGCGCCGAGTTCGCCCGCGTCGAGGACTATCTGGCGCTGATGAAGGTACGCATGGGTGACCGGCTGCAAAGCGAGCTGACGCTGCCGCCCGGGTTGGCAGGCTGCCTGCTGCCGCCCTTGTTGCTGCAGCCCTTGGTGGAGAACGCCATCAAGCATGGCCTGGAGCCCCATGTCGATGGCGGCCGGCTGGAGATCAGCGCCACGCGCGATGGCGACAGCCTGCTGCTGCTGGTGCGCGACACCGGCACCGGCCTGGGCGCCAGCCCGAACCTAGGCACGCAGTTCGGCCTGCAGCAGGTGCGCGAGCGCCTGCGCACCCGCTACGGCGAGGCTGCCAGCCTGAGCCTGGCGCCCGCGCCCGACCCGCGCGGCGGTGTCCTGGTCACCGTGAAACTGCCCATAGAGATGCAAGCATGAAGCCTGCGAACCGCCCCACGGCCCTGATCGCCGAAGACGAGTCCCTGCTGGCCGAGAACCTGCGCCTGGAGCTGCAAAAGCTCTGGCCCGAACTCGACATCGTCGGCATGGCCGCCCATGGCCAGGCGGCGCTGCAATCGGCGCTGCGCTTGAGGCCGCAGATCCTGTTCCTGGATATCCGCATGCCCGGCATGACCGGGCTGGAGGCCGCCCATGCGCTGGCCGAGGACTGGCCCGACAGTGATCCCTTTCCGCTGCTGGTGTTTGTCACCGCCTATGACCAGTACGCGCTGCAGGCCTTCGAGCATGCGGCGGTGGACTATGTGCTCAAGCCGGTGCAGACCGAGCGACTGGCCCAGACCTGCCAACGCCTGAAAACCGCGCTGGCCGCCCGCGAGGCAGCACCCGCGCCGGCCGGCATGCAAGCGGCCGTGGACCAGTTGCGCCAGCTGCTGGGCGCCACCGGCCTGGGTGCTGCGCCCGCGCCAAGCGCGCCGCTGCGTGTGCTGCAGGTCGCGGTGGGCAATAACATCCATATGGTGCCGGTGGACGAGGTGCTGTATCTGGAGGCGGCGGACAAGTACGTGCGCGTCATCACCGCCGAGCGCGAACACCTGGTGCGTGCCTCGCTGCGCGAACTGATGCCGCAGCTGGACAGCCAGCGCTTCTGGCAGGTGCATCGCGGCACCGTGGTGCGCTCTGACGCGATTGCATTGGCCCAGCGCGACGAGGCCGGCAAGCTGACATTGCAGCTGCGCGGCTGCAAGGACCGCTTGAGCGTCAGCCGCATGTACGCACATCTGTTCAAGGCCTTGTAGACGCCGGTCGCGCCGCAGGGCTTGCCATTCGCGCCCTGCGCTGGTCATCCGTCGCAAGCCCGTCGCCGCCGCGGCATGGGCCGGACATGATGCCTCCCATGCACTGCACATCGCAGCGCCCCACCCAGGAGATCACCATGAGCACCGACACCGCGATCAACGAAGCCCAGCTGCGCAGGACCGCCAAGCGTCGCGTCAATCTGAAGATGGGCTTCCTGATCCATCTGCTGGTGTTCGTGACGGTGAACGGCGGCCTGTGGCTGATGACGACGATCACTGGCGGCGCCCACTGGCGCGTGTTCCCGCTGTGGGGCTGGGGCCTGGGCCTGGCCATCCACGGCCTGGTGACCCTGGTCAATCTGCAGGGTCAGGGCCTGCGTGAGCGGATGCTGGAAAGCGAGATCAAGGCACTGCGCCAGCAACAGCCGTAGCCCGGGTGCCAATCCGGGGCCCCGGATTG